>Ga0180217_1000592_pt1 | contig 54038 bp, 21 predicted proteins | sample eDN3rd37CBELigOP_FD_128521 | JGI IMG/M metagenome (GOLD analysis project Ga0180217, IMG submission 128521) | Enriched Organic Plus compost microbial communities from Emeryville, California, USA - eDNA 3rd pass 37_C BE-Lig OP (version 2) (version 2) ...
ATGGATGAGTTGGAAAAACGCGCATATGTCACGTGCGAGGGAGTGCTCTGTCGTGACATCCACGTGAAATCGAACTGACTTGCGCATAATGCCCACTACACGAGTTTTATCCTCTGTCACTAGCTGGAAGTTCGCACTGCGGCACGTACCTTCTTTCGCGTTGCCGCGCATTCCTCGAGGGATATGTCACGTTGCAGCACTCTGTGAGATAGGATATCCCGTGTCACCCGCGTGTACGGGGAAGCGCGGCGTATGCGGACTTGTCACACACACACGAGTGGTGGCCACTTTGCGGTATCTTGGGGGTTCTGGGTAATGCCTCGCTGGCAAGGAGCGGTCAGGCTGGTCTGGACAAGGTTCATGAAGCGAGTACCCCCGCAGCATCGCATTTCGAGAAGTTGACTTTGAGCGACTCGACTTCGATGAGAGCTGTTCGAGCCACATCACTCCCAGAGCCTAGTCCTCCCACCTCCATCATCTATTCTTAGCCCTCGTGTGATACGCTTCATGCACTTCCCCGTGTTTAAGTTGGTTTCCAGTTCAGGATCATCTTGTGTCAAATTGTGCCTGGCTGTGCCTGGCTGTGCCTTAGGAAATCTCCGGCCCTCTCCCCCCACTCCCCCGAGAGAGCAACAAAAACACCCACAATAAACAGACAACTCAGGCAAGCGGACAACTCAAGTCAAATATGTATTCTGATATGCACTAAATGTATCAAAGCGGGGGTGGGACGGAAAATATGTACAATCACGCTCCGATGGTGAATCGGATCAGCACGTATCCAAACGTAACCAGCACGACGTAGGTCACTAAGGTAAACGGAATACCCGCACGCATAATCGTCTTGGGGTCCAAGTACTGGTTACCGGATTCGTCGCGCGCCAGTGCGGCGTTCAAATTAGGGAAGGAAGAGAAGGGCAGTGCCATGGCACCAGAAATCGCAAAAGCACACGTGAGCGTGAGGGTGACTGGAACACCGAGCGACAGACCGAGACGAACAATCAACGGCGTCAAAATCAACGCGCCCACGGTGTGCGAAATACAGGACGTAATCACAATGATGACAAAGACAATTTGAAAGTACGCAATGAAGGGACTCTTCGAGAGCGCCTGAAGAATGACTGAGCAGAGCACGTCGAGCAACTTGCTCGACTTGATCACGTCGCCCAGCACACTGCCACCTCCAATCAGCAGGATAAGGTGCCAGTTGAAGGAATTGATATCGACAGTAGTAAGAATCCCAGTCGAGAAGATGGTTACAAGGTAGATCAGGGAAATGGTAGGAATACCTCCCAGCGTCGACTCCGAGAGTGACGGGAAGGCGAGCAGTAGCACAGTCACGCCAGAGAGCACGATTACGATCCAGTGCACCGCACTCAGAGGCTTCTTATCATATGCAATTAGGGGAATGGAGTCGACATCGTCCGGATCAATTGTGAACATTATGAAGACCCAGCAGAGCACCACCAGCAGCACGCACAGTGGGACGCTCACGACCAACCATTGTCCGAAACTGATGTCGATGCCAACTTTGGAGAGCGTTGCCACGGCAACGATGTTTTGCAGAGAGGCTATGGGTGTGGTCATGCCTCCGATGTTGCTTGCGAAGGTCAAACCCAGCATCAGCGCCCGGTTGAACTTTGAGTCGTGTGGATAATCTTGCATCACTGGCAGCAGAAACGCAACACAGAGAATCGGCGCGGTATGGTTGCCAAGCCACATCGAGAGCACCAGCCCAAGCACCATGATGCCGAGAATAAACAGCCGCGGCTTGCTGCCCAGCTTGGCCTGGAACTTGCTTGCGATGCGCAGCTCGAGTTGGGCCTTCGAGAATGCAGCGGAAATCGCAAAGCTGAGCAGCACAAGCAACGAGGTACGATCGAACATATGTGAAGCGACATAATTTGCAGCTTGCTTCGGGGTCAATTCATGAGGTGTGCCAGAGTTCATGTCCACCGCCACGTCCAGCACCACGACCAGGATTGGAATCAGCATACCAGTGCAGAAATATGGAATCGCTTCGGTGACCCAAAGCGTGATGGCAAAGATCAGAATCGCAAAGCATAGATGCGTGCGATGGCCTAGCTTGTTGTCATGCGAGTGGAGGGGAAGGTCCGGTACAGGAGTCTCAGGAGCAATAGCTGGACTCACTGCTTCAGCGGAACCTGCTTCGGAGTGACCCTCAAACGGCGCCTTCCGTCGTGCCTTTCGAGCGGCCTTGTCCGCTGCCGAATCACCACCCATCATAGCTGATTGGTCAGATCCTTCACCGTTCAAGGGTTGTGTTTCTGTCGGCTGCGGAGCGACTGCGATACCACCCTCATGACCAGGCAAATCGCCCACATCCAGCTGGTACTGGTTCGGATCCAAGTTCAGGGGTAATATCAGAATCAACAAAAACAGGCACAACGCGATTGTGAAAGGGATGATTTTGCACGCACCGAACCTCAAGGAGCCACCCGAAGAAGCAACGGCGAGTTCACTCTGAATGCCAGCGCGCTTAGCTTGCACTTGCAACTCAATCGCAACCAGCTTGTCTCGTGCCACGAGGTTTGAAATCTGTTGAATCAACAGCTGCAGATCTTCCATCATCGCGAAAGACGACTTGTACACCCGCTGCATAAACTTGTCGCAAGGCACCGCCGTGACCGAGACAAGCTGACCGATATCGCGTCGGTACTTGGGCGAGTATTTGGCGTACTTCTTTAGAATCTTCCTGAAGCCCTGCACATTCAGTTGGCAATAGGCCTTCAGATCGATAAGCTCTTCGTACTCGGCCAGGATGGCGCCGAATCGCGCCTCATCACGCGTGAGGCCAGCATTTGCAGCTGCTTCCAGGTTCGGTGCGCGATGACGATAGCTTCCCACTGCATCTTCTACCATTTGCCGAACGCGCACGGTCGAACGCGACACCATACTTTCGTAGAACTGCTCCACACGCTGCAAATCGCCTTCAAGGATCGTCCAGAAGTCTCGCTGATATTCTTCAAAGAGCAGCTTCGCCTGCTGCTGCTTTCGTGCTGTTCGCGACATTTCAGGAGCTGCTGCATCAGGCGTCGCCTGAGGGCTCCCCGCAGCCGAATCAACTGGAGTTCCTGGGACAGGTGTGCCGGCCGGTGTGGGTGAAGAGGCAAAGAGTGATTTAAATGTACCAAATGAGAGGACTTGACGGAGTCCTCTAGGCGGTTGTTGTGTCTGAGGGTGCTGTTGTTGCGACTCGAACTGTTGCTGCTGAACGGAGGCTCGAAGCTGAAGACCCTCGGTGGGACTTAGATGCAAGGCCTCCATCGCGCCGTACGACCGACCGCTACTCGTCGAGGACATGGTCTCGGCATCGTTTGACTTGGTTTGGAACAGTAGTGGCGTCGTGGCACTGGTCACATGGTTGGGCTTGTCAAGTTGAAGCAGGACATCATGATGCTGTTGTTGCTGTTGCTGCTGCTGTTGTTGATCCAGCCTGCGCTGCTCCTGCCACCGCTCATTAGCCTCGAGCGCGGCCAACTCACGCACACTCTGGGCTAGCTCGTCACGTTCGCGTTGGCGTTGCTGTTGCTTCTGGATTTGATCCTTGCCGCTGCGAGATTCGGAGGACGACGGATGCGAGGCTTGAGCATCGAGTGCAAAGACGCCCTCAGTGGGGTGGACCGAGATGCTGGCGACGGACACATGGACATTATCATCAACCTCTTCCTCGTCATCCGACTCGTCGCGTGGCATCTTGGGCGGGATCAGGTCTTTGCCTGAGTATGTAATGGTTGGATTGGTAGGGTCGTAGTGGATAGGTACATCTCGGAGATTGCCATGGTTCCAGAGATACACCAAACGCTTAATAATGGTCTTCAACCTTCGGTACTGCACGTACTCGTTCACCCACGCCGGGTTAGACTGCACTCGAATCGCCTTCCCGAAGTTGACCATTTGGTCTAGATAAATCCAGCGCAAGATCCGCGCGGTGTGGTGGGGTAGGAGTCGGTGAGAAACTTGAAAGGGCGATATGCATATCAAATCAATATGCCAGCATCTCCACCACACATCTAGATCCTGCTTTACACCAATCCAAATCGCCCATCACATGTCTTCCCGACTTGCCAGAGGGTGGTGGACGGTTTCACCTGAGTGTGCAGTGACACCTCGCACTGGCACACCAGCACCGCACGATGGAGCGGGGATTCGAGCATGTGGGTAGAGATAACGACCCGCTGCAATGCGTTCTTGCACCACCATCCGTCTCAGCTTCGTTTCGCGGAGGGAAGTGAGATTCAGACTCGGGAGGCAAGACGGCAACTCTGCTTCATACTAACGACGTTCAGTTAAGATGGCTAAACATTTCGTGTATTCTGTACAATGGATGCAGTCGGGAAGCTGAATGTAACGAAGCCGGACAGTAACGAGCACGAAAGTGCTCGTGGTCCTGCTGCTTTTGCTGCGAGGAACGAAGCAGCGTCTCTGGATGTCAGATCGAAGTTGTGCAAGCATCACACTCCTCACCCTTGAATCATCGCGACCAACTTTTCAAGCTCCTCGCCGCTTGCAAACGCAGCGCTGTAGTCTGTTGCCGTCTCAATAAATGAAGCATCACCATTGCTGTCTTCTTCGGCATTAGCAGCGCTGCTTCCGGCCTCGTAGTCGTTCTGGTCGGATTCGCTCCGCCTTCGACTTCGCTGCCATTGGAGCATCTCTTCCTGTTCCTCAGCGGCCAGACCGTCCTGCTGCGGCCGAACACGTGCAGCCATGACTTCAGCTGCGTCGAGTTGAGCACGCTCGCGCTCCAACAGGCTTTGAATCAAGTCGTCGTTCGACCAGCCCTCTGCAGACTCTGCGGCGATAATCCCGGGATATTCGCTGTCTTGTTCCGCCACGGCTTCAGTGAAAGCCCACGCGGGCTCATCCTCGGACGTCAGGCCCTGCGTCCTGTATGCTTCAAGAACGATCTCACCGAGACCTTCCGCGAAGGCGCCTTGCGACAGGCTCCGAGGCTCGTGTCCCTCCGCAACAAGCTGCAACTCTGCACGCTCGGCTTCGCGGATTGCCTTCATTACTGTGCTGAGTGGCTCAGCACGACTACCGGGCACGAAACCACGCGCATGTTCCTCTTGCAGCGCTGCCTGGAGCACTTGTCGTCGCTGCTCCATGGCGCGTTGTCGCTCCAGGGCCACCTCCTGCTCGATCTCGGCTCGGTGTGCTTTGGCCTTGGTAATATACGTCTTCAGCTCCGCAAAGGACATGACGTCCTTAGGCTCAACGCCAAACTTTTCAGCGATCTTACGCTGTGTCTCAGGCATGGCCTGCATTGAACTGGGGAACGTAGGCACGTTCCAAGAGGCATAGTTCTTGGGAATTTCGTCCTTTGTGGCGCACGCACACTCGGCCTGTGCTGGATGACGGCCATATCGACGCATGTTGATATCCACAATAATATCCCACACCGTGGGAGCAGCAGTGCGCTTCGAGTTTGCCAGTTGCCGCTCATATGCTTGCTCAGGAGTCTCCAGATGGAACGGAGGTGGCTCAAAAGTGCCCTCCTGCGCGTGTGCAACGAGGTAACTCTGCACACCAGACGACAGGCCCAATTGGGGCGCGACGTCTAGCAGCGCGTGGAGGAGCGCCAGCGCGAAGACGAGCCCCAATGCGCCCCTAGAAACGAGGAAGCGGCCGAGGCTTTGCTTGGCCATATTTTCCTCTGAGGAAAGCGGGATAGGTAGGAGGTTTCGGAAGGTGAGATGGGGATCATTTCAGCTCACACATAGTATCTCTATCAAATGGTACCCTAAAGCAAGCCGCTGCATTGATTCACAGCGAGATATCACGAATCAAAAATTGGGCTGAACAAACCTTCAAAGTTCATGTAAGTTGATATTCTGCATCATGGGGCTGGACAAAAACACGCGAGGTGCATATGAAATACCTAGTAATGCTAGGATATTGCGTTTGTTTTCACTTCCCACGTCGAGATGCACGGGATATTGATCCCAACTCACGTCTCACTTTGTGCCTCAACGTATTTGTATAGATTCCACGCGCATCTCCATCCCGATCCACTGTGTTCGGTCGTTCATTCCAGCGATCCAACTCAGTAACGTTCTTTGCACCCTCGAGTGTGCTAGTTGAGCCTAGTCTAGCCCCGCAAACCGCGCCGATTTTACCATGTCCAACTCAAATCTCAACTCGGATCCAGCGCAGAGTGCGAGTGCCAGCACGAGTGGAGGCGGTCCAGTGGAGCCAATCGCGAAGTTGAAGGATCTTGCACATCCACATGATCTCGCTGTGCATTCTCCGCGACGATACATCGCCAATGTGTATGATCCTAAGCCATCCCTGGGTTTTGATATTCCAACTCTGTGCCTCTTCCCACTCGAGGTGGGCATCGCGTATGCATTGTCCGTGGCGGGTTTGCCCCCACTCTTCATCACCGCCGCGATTATTGTCACAGGTATCCTTTTTGCTTATCGACAGTCGCTTTCCGTTGAACTGGCCACAAGATTGCTCACTCGACTCATCGTTAGGATTTTCTTCCGAGATTTGGACTCGCGTAACTCGCACAAGATTCCAATGGAGGGTCCTGTAGTGTTCGTCTGTGCTCCGCACGCGAATCAGTTCTTAGATCCAGCTGTCGTCACGGAATTTGTGCCCAGACCGATTTCGTTCATTATCGCTGCGAAGAGTTACCGACAAAAGATCGTTGGTGCGCTTGCACGCGCCCAGCGCTCGATTCCAGTCGAGCGCGCACAGGATCTCGCACGACCGGGCACAGGCACTGTGACAGCCTCAGGCACCACAGTGGTTGGTACTGGCACCGCGTTTACTACCGAGTTCCAAACCACTGATTCGATTCTGATCGCCGGTGAGATTATCCCCATCGCAAAAATTGTCTCTGACACCGAGATGCAACTCAAGCACTCACACCCTGATGGCGATATCAGTAAGCCTTCTAGCTACAAGATTGTGCCCAAGCTCGATCACCGTGATGTCTTCAAACACGTTTGGGAGACCCTCGCAGCCGGTGAGTGCATCGGCATCTTCCCCGAAGGAGGTTCTCACGATCGCACCACACTCCTGCCACTCAAAGCGGGCGTCGCCATCATGTCCCTCGGTGCAGCTGCAATGTATCCTGGTCTCAATGTGCGCATTGTGGCCGTCGGCCTGAATTATTTCCATGGGCATCGATTCCGTGGGCGCGTGTATGTCGAGTTTGGTGACCCGTTCTCGCTTCCGCAGGAGCTCATCGAGCAGTATAAGTTGGGAGGCAGCCACAAGATCGAGGCTTGCAACGCCCTTCTCGACCGTATTCGAGAAGAACTCAAGGCAGTCACTGTATCGGCAGAATCCTGGGACCAGCTTCAGATGCTCTGGGCGGTTCGAAGACTGTACCAACCCACTGGCGTTCGTCTGAGCACAAAGGAAACCGTGGTGTTGATCCGCAGACTGGCAGAAAACTATGAAAAGGTCAAGGATAATCAGGACGTCAAGGCGCTTAGTCAGGAAGTCCGGGAGTACAACCAGCTGCTCAGAGACTATGGTCTTCGTGATCACCAGGTGCTCGCGACAACCATCTCAAGGCCCAGAGCTGCACTCCTACTGATCTATCGCGTCCTGCTCCTGATTGTCTATCTCGTCTTAGCGATTCCGGGCCTTATCCTCAACCTCCCCATTGCAATCATCACGCGAACAGTTTCCCGCAAGAAAGCGAATGAAGCGCTTAAAGCATCGAACGTCAAAGTCCAAGCAAAGGATGTACTCGCATCATGGAAGGTGCTTACCTTCCTGATGATTGCTCCGCTGGTTTTTGTTGTGTATCCCCTTCTCGTTGCCTTCGCAGGCTGGATGCTGGGTTTCAGTCCGCTCAAAACGTGGGGTAACTTTGCCGTTTTGCAACCATTCATGATGTATTTCAGTGTGCGAATGCTTGAGACGTGGACGAGCATTGTCCGATCGATCCGACCATTATTCCTCGTAATGACGGATGTGACGGGTTACTACGGCGAATTCTTGATTGTGCGTCGTCAGACCTTGAAAACACAGGTGCGTGCGATGATTGTCAAGTACGGCCAGCAACTGTACGGTCCTGCGTTTAGATCCCTCCAATTCTTTGATGAAAAAGGCAAGCTTCGCAAGGAGAAGGTGCAAGAATTGGACAGCAATGCAGTCGACACTAGCAAGCTAAGTCAAGGCAATGGTTCCAATGCAAATTCGACCGACGAACAAGCCAGCAGTACGACCTCCAATGGCAGCCAAAAGTCCGACACTGCTGTTGACCACCGACGTGCCAGCTTCCTCGAAAGGCGTCAGCAACAAGTTGCTGCACTCGCCAAGCGAACGACTGAGCTTGTCAGTGGCGCAGTTGTAGGTGGAGGCAAGTTAGTTGGATCCAAACTGACGAGGAAGACAGTGAATCGCGATTTCCTGCGACAAGTCGATGAGCAACTAGATGCTCATCTGGCTAACCTTGGAACGGATTTGTTCGACGAAAATGATGTTCTGGGACAGCCGAACCTTCAGCGCTCGGACTCAACAGAGTCAATACCAGCTGCTGCGACAGCTGCTCCCCCGGCGCCCGCCCAGGCGTCATCATCCTCCGCATCATCTGAAGCGACCGCGGCGCAATCAGCGCCTGTAACGAGCCTCGGCTTGACTGTCAGCGCCGAGGACTCCAAGCGTGACAGCCCAACCCTGTCCCAGGCTCAGAATGCGGATCAAGACCTGGAGAGTATGCTCTCACCAGGCGTCGAGGCAAGCGACCTGGCTGCCTACAAGGCTCGAGACACAGCGGCGGCCGACACACTGGACGTAAAGGATGAGTCGCTGCCCGAGGCCTACCACAACGTTTTGGCATCTCTCGAGCCTGTCACTGCAGAAGAGATGGCTGGATGCCTCTCTCCAAAATTGTGAAAAGGAAATCTGTGCCGACTTGGTAAACTTCGGTCGCGCGCTTCAGCTCACGGTTAGTAACTCAACGTGACAACTCAGGTGACTATTGATTATTCATTGGCTTTTCTCAGAGAGTATAACGAGTCTAAGTCCCAACTCTTTACTACTGCGGCTTCCATAGCAAGACCGTTCGGTACATTCGTTTATTCCATCAGTTCCTTCAATTGTACTCAAATTCCCCCTCCAATCAGCTTTCCTACATACCGTAATAATACGTGTTAATACAGAGTACTTAGTTGATATAAACTCCTTGCGACATTCTTGGACCAAACATCATTGCCCAGTGTACCACTCTGGAGAGGCTGCAAGGATCGCACCGGGTTGGGCTTCGCAATGAAGATTGCAGAGAACCTGTGACCAGCAGAGAGCTTTTGCGACTCCAATACGGCCTCTTCTTCACTACTCGATGTTGTGAGAAGGAAGATTTGTCGTTCTTGGTGCTGAATGGAGCCTGAAGGCATGGATGAGAGCTGTGTCAGATGTCCTTCGGAGGCAGTTGATTCTTTGATCTCCTGATTATCAGCAAGCTTGGAGTATCGAGTCCAGCGCGAGGAATGAGCCATACGGTCCATTGCTGTTAGCGCTCGCTTCCAAGAATATTCGGGGACGGTGAGACCCATCTGGAATCCACACATGAGTGTGGGATAACCCCAGCTCAACGAGAAGCCATGGTCTTTGCCATAAAAGGCAAATCGGGGTGACTGCTTGGAGGTGGCATTATCATTGGTAGGTGTTTGCCTACTTCCGGTCGTGCCAGTGCCCAACTTCCCTCCTTTGGAGGCGGTGTTGGGTGGCGGTGTGGGAATCGTCGGCGGGGGACTCATGCCAACCCTAGCTGAGGTCACAGAATCCAATGTCTCGACGCACAAGTCGTAGCTGCCTTCACAGAACGCAAATCTCAGGTGAGGAGACAGCTCAAGGTCAGGCAACTCATGTTCAAACAAGGCGCGTGGCATTTCGAGGCCCACGAAGAGGATCTGAATGTACCATGAAGGCTTTTCACCACAGGAAGCGAGCGTAAGGTTTAGCTGCTTCGAAAGAGCAATCGGGAGCGCTGACCAAAACGGCAACCTCGAGGGATCACATTCATGCTCTGACGCTCCAATCACATGAATAGTAAGAGTCCTATCAAATTGGTTTGTTGATCCTTCTTCAGGGATGAGTTGCCTGCGGACTTGCGCGGAAAGTGCGGCATTTGTGGCAATCACATGTGCGATTGTCATAGGATTTGTCAATGCCGCTGTGGTGAATCGCAGACAACTGCGGGTAACCAATGCAGAGGGTGGAAGCTGCCATTCCTCTCCGGGGGACTTGCGCTCCGCGACAAGCGCATTCCAATTACCGAAGTAGAACACCTTGCTCGAGTCATCGCTAGCTGGCTTTGTGGTATCCTCTGCACCAGAAGAGGCTGCTTGAGTCATGACCTCCACACAGTTCCCCTCATCATCCAGCACAATTCGGGGATGGGAAGTGTAAATTTCCATTGTTTCTCTGACCTTATCGGGGAAGCGACGCCTGAGTGGCTCGAAGAGGAGCATTTCCCAGTTCCAGCGTGAGGTGGGTAGTTCGACCTGCACTCTCTGAGCGATCAAAGGCACCTGTTGATCTGTTGTCTCCTCCGCGTTGGGAATGAAGTCGTGTCTCAATTGAGTCCAGATAAACTCATTAACATTCGGGAACTGTGCCACAAACGTTTCATCCTCGGCAATCATATGAAGGTATTCACAGACTTGATGGTGCACGTTGCGGTCGTACTTGCGGTGCTCAGGTGAGCAATACAGTACTTTCTGACAGTGCGGGCACTTGATCATGTTCTTTGGTGCAGTGCCACACACCACGCATGTGTCAATTCCCAGCTTCACGTCTTGCCTTTGTCGTCCCTGCACCACACTCGCCTTGATGTACTTGTTATCATACACTTGTGTGATGTTCGGAGGTGCCAGCATCAAAGTGTGCGAGCCGAACCGCTCGTGGGTCTTCGCATCCTCGGCCTGGTGTGCCTCCGACGCTAGCTTGACAGCCTTCTTGCCCTCGTGGGACGTCGTGGTGTCACGAGGGTGATTATATCGCTTGAGACTCATACCAGCGGTGGTTTTCTCGTTGTGTATCCTTCTCTCGCAACACTTGAGTCACTGCGATGTTCAAAATTACGGGGATATGCTCGGTCAGTGACCAGACCAATATTCAGGACAGGTACTAGATCCACTGTAGAGTGTGATGCTTGTGTTATCCTTTGAGTGTATCTGCGCGACGCGTACAATGTATGGAAACGTCCTGTGCTCCAAACAGCGAACACCTCTCGAAATTTACGGGCACGAAAAAATTCGTGTCAACCGAGGGGTCTTGAGGAACAATATATTGTGTTCGGAATCGAGCCAAGGGACAGTAGGCTGACGTAGCAAGCCGTAGTATGAAGTTTTTATTGCCTGATGAACGCTACGACATGGGAAATACCCCAACGCAAATCACGATCAACCTCATTTGTACGCGGAATCTCAACGCCACTTTAGGTCGAGTCATTCTAGTGGTTTGCACACGCGTTTGAGTACCTGAGCAGGGCACACGAGACGGGAACTGCGCGCAGATTGACTCAAACCGCCAATTAGACATTATGGTACGTTTATATTGCGGATATCCTTCGAAATCCCCAGTTTTGATGGTCGTTTTATCTTGTCGACAAGGCATCGAACAAGCTCTACAACCACGCGTGGAGCATTGCGCGTAGGGATGGTCCCTCACAACAATCATCCACGCATCGCCTCACTCAAACACATCCAACTATTCACCATGTAGACCTCCTTGGAAAGCATCTCCATCCCAAAGCTGGTCCTCCTGGGTCCCAAGCGCTCAGGCAAGTCCAGTATTCGACACATCGTGTTTGAGCGTGGCAACCCAAATGAGGCGTTCTTGATTGAGCAGAACACTGTTCCCATTAGCCGGATCTACCCGTTTGAGGGTGATCCTATGCAGTTTGAAGTCATCGACTGCCCCGGATCCACGGACTACCTTGAGGATCTTAACAGCGTTCTCCAAACCAAAGATGCAGAAGGAAATGTTATCTCCGGTCTCTTTTCGCCCTCAGGCGCTTCGGCATCAGGCACCGGCGGAGCTGCAGCAGGAGGTGCAACATCAGGACCAGGTGTAGGCTCAAATGGAGGCAACTCGGGAGCCTCTGGATCGGGCGTAACACCTGGAGCCGGAGCGGCTGGAATCGGTGCATCGAGCGCAACAGGTGCGGGTTCAGGTGCAGGCGCGGCGGCCGGAGCTGGCTCAGCCACTGGTCTCAACGCGGCAGGCTTGATTCACGAGCCCTTAGGTCTTGTGCTCGTTCTTGATGCACAAGATGAAGAGAACTTCCGAGATGCATGCGAATCGTTCATCGCGACAGCTGTAGCTGCACGTAAAGTCGCGGTGGACGTGAGCTGCAGCGTGCTTGTTCACAAAATGGACGCCGATAGCGGCCTTGCTGACGAATCCCGTCAAGATAACCTGAGCCAAATCCGCACGATGATTCATGAGGGCATGCAACGCGAAGGGTTGCCTCAGGTCCCCGTTCTCGCTACGTCCATTTTCGACCACACTATTTTCGATGCACTCTCACGTATTCTGCAGCGCTTATTGCCGCACGTAAGCGAGCTGGAGAAGCTGCTCAACAACTTCCTCACAAGCTGCAGTCTGAACAAGGCAGTGATCTTTGACATCTTCTCCAAGCTCTACTTTGCATCAGACCGCTCGCCAATGGATGTCCACGTCTACACCCTATGCACAGACCTGATTGAGGTCGTCCTCGATATGTCGAGTATCTATGACCCGAGATGCAGGACGGATGAGGAGAAGGTTGAGCGCGTCTTCGCAGGAATGGATCAAGATGCGAAGTCAGTGATTCGACTGAGCAACCAATTCGTGCTGTATTTTAGACACATTTCGCACGGCTTGGTTTTGCTTTGCCTGCTGAACAAGGAATCGTACACGCAACCGGGTCTGATGGAACAAAACTTCGCAACTCTCCGAGCAAATATCTTGAATGTTTTCGGTACCGCGTCGAAGAATGTCTAGAACAAGAACCGCAGTGCGGAAGAGCATGACAGTTTGACGTATTAGGTGTCTCGTGAATCGTCATCGTCGCTGCTGTCATGATCATAATGTATATTAGACACAATACACAACACCATCGTACACGATGGCGTTTATGCGTTTATCAACTGTATTGTTTACTATATCAAGAGCACGAGTGGGATCATGAACAGCAAATGATAAACTGAGTTTAAACAGAGTAAAGCAATTAGTTAGACTAATATAAACATGGCCAGATCCCTCATGCGACGTGCCATGAAGGGCCCCTTTCCTTTGTTCGAGACCTCATTACCGCTGTCATTCTTTAGAGAATCTTGCACGCCTCCTCGAAGTCCAATCGAGCAGCACGTGGAGAAAGAGATGACCTATCACCGTAGCCTACATTGCAGAGGAAGGCGGATCGAAGGCCAGTCCCCTTGAAGAACTCCTCGTCGAGCTTCTGATTGTTGAAGCCACCCATGGGTCCACAGTCGAGGCCATGAGCTCGAGCAGCGACAATAAAGTACGCGCCCATGAGAATGCCATTGAAGCGTGCGGTAGGCTCGATTTCCTCGGGGTGCTTTTCAAAGTAAGGGTTTTTGTCGTAGGTGGCTGAGAGTTTTCTCATCTTTGAAACGAAGTCCAGATCCCAGGCCAGGATCGCGGTTGCAGGCGCGGCCATGGTTTGTGGAACATTACCAGGGTCAAGTGCGGGCTTGAGGCGTTCCTTGGCAGCCTGGGACTTGACGAAGTAGATGCGACCAGGAGACGAGTTGAATGCAGTGGGACCAAACTTCAAGGTGTCATACACAGCCTTCAGGGTCTCATCCTTAACCTCAATCGGCAGGAACTTGCGGAACGTCCTGGCTTCCTTGAAGATGATATCCAGGGCCTCCTTGCTCAGCATCTTGGGGATGTGTGAAGCTGACATCTTACAAGTGGCTACTACACGGGGAGAGATGAAAGAGGAATTAGCATTTTCGACACAATAACGATCAGTGTCAGATTGGACTTGTCATGACGACACCTCTTCGGTGTTCCAGAAAACTCAGCTTCGTCGGCGAGGATGCATGCTTCTCGGCTCGCGCTCGCGGGATGGACCGCAGCGGACTTGAACAGTGACTGTCACACACGCACTTAATGCTTGTTGTACGTGTGCACCCGCGCGGGTAGTTGGAGCACATCCCCTCCGGTATGCTGCTCACTTCGGCTCGGAGGAGGCATTGGCGTCGATTTTGACACACAGCAGCGCATAGAGACAGACGTGGCCAGGTGATATTGATACATCCTATCATGATCTACCTCCATCCCGAAGATCCTCGTCTTCCACACACTTCATGTACGCCAACCAGCCCACATGCAAATCAACAAAACACATCCCACAGCTCGAAAATTCCGTCTCATGGTGGATGGGTTTATGCTCGGCTGGGAAATGCATCCACAAACAGGGGTGTCGAAATACAAGCTGATCAGGTTTGGAAAGGAGGAAAAGGGAGGTTTTTGAAGCGCGTTTTCGCGTGATAGCGATCGTGCTCGGCAGTGCTGAGGGTTGTATTGTGTAGACACGCCCGCGTTAATTATCTTGAGTCTCGGAAGACTGTCGTTCTAATCCCTTTATACCACCAAATTTGCGACAAATCTAGGCAAAGATGATGAAGGCACTTGCTTCTCGAGCAATCGTTCTTTCTTGCCTTCTTTTCGTGGCCATCCTTGGCCTCGCATCCGCTGCCGAGTGGGATGTTAACAGCTACGTCTCTACTGCTAACAACCCCAACTTCGGCACGGTGATGGTGCCTCATCCTCCCATCAAGGTAAGTCAAAACTCATCTCCAACCCGGACCAGACACTGTGCGTCCTTGTTTCTTTTCCAGCCATAACTTGAACACGACCGACGCTGAGCACTCTTTGACCCATCGTAACCATCCTCTATAGGTCCAAGCTGTGATCCCCGTGGAGGACAAGAAGTACAACGAGACCAAGACCACCCCTGGTCCTCAGTGCGAGTCCATGGGCGACTGCAGCTCCTGCATTGGTCTGCACTTCTGCCTCTGGACTGCGAACAAGCAGTGCATCCGCGCCGGCACTGCACGTGCTCTCCGCCTTCAGTTCCGCCGCAAGGCCTTCGCTGTTTGCGTGAACACCAACGAGCGCCTCCAGACCGTCGATGTTGAGATCCCTCCCAAGCGAAAGCTGTACGAGGCCGAGCAGGCTCAGCCCTCCGTCAACTCTCTCCAGACTGAGCTCCACGGCGTCCCCGTTGTTGTCGATCCTCGCCTCCAGCCCAAGGTTGTCTATCCTGTGAATGCTATCCGCGAGGAGCTCGTTCTCCCTGGCGAGGAGCCCGTGAAGAATCGCAACGTCTTCGAGGTCAACAACCTCCACAAGTAAGCACACCACAAGCAACTGGATGGATTGATTAATGCTGAGTGATTAATGCGGCATTGATAAACATCTACCTGAGTAAAGACACTCAATTTGCTTCAATTTTTGGTGATTCGTACGAGCGCCAGATGGCCCTCGTTCGAGTTTCGAATTGCAGTGCGTTATTCATTGTGTGGTCAATCAGCGGTCTGGTAAGGTAGTGGCATGTGAGAGCATTGGGGTCTTATCACACGTTTTCGTTGCCCATTAAGTCACAGACACTTTGGTTCATCGGGTTCTATAACACGAATGCAAACTAGCTCATTTCAGAGTTTCAGGTGCGGGCATTCTGTATTGAACCGGAGAGCTCATGGGACCCCCAGATATCACCACCACAGAATACACTACTCAGCAACCCAAACAAGAATCTAGAGGGACGATCCTTCGTCGATGCCATGGGCTCACTGACCGAATCAGTTGCCCACCGAAAAACCAGTTGCAACACACTTCAACACACACTTCACATCGTAAGTCGCTTGCAATGGAGAACGACACATAGAAAGACTTTATGTGCTCTTGGTAAGTGCATGCATGCACACATGCCAGCATGCCTTTCTTCATCCTAAGGCTCCTGCATAGATGACCAGGAAGCCAACATGGGGAGCCATGCTAATCGCTTTCGGATGTCAAAAGCCACGCTTACAGGCGCGCATACACACTAGTGGAAGCGAACCTTCGCCGTCAACCTGAGCATAAGTGCAAGTACAGTGTTCAATCATAATGACACCTTGCCTGACTGACTCTAGGATGCGCGTTCGTTGTGCAATCGTTGTTTTGGGTAAGGCTCGTCCCACTTCGGATTCTCTTGACAATGCGAGCCATCCGTGGTCTCAGATGGCTTACTAGGCTGATGAGCCGTCGGCTAGGCTATTTAAGCCCACTCAGGCTCGAGGTAACCCTGCTCGACAGCGGGCTGAGCCTTCTTAGCAATGAAGGAGTACTCAGGGCCGCGAGAAACGACCTGGCTACCAGGGGGGAGCTTAGCAACGACATCAGCAGTAGCGATGACAGGCTCGGTGTCAGCAGCACCGACGAGGGGCTGAACGACGTCGTGGTTGGGGCGAGTCTGCTTGATGATGTGGAGCTTGTTGCCAAGCTTGAACACCTTGGGGCATGCATCATAGACAGCATCCTCACGCTGGAGCTTGGCATAGAGAGGGGTATCAGTGCCGATGCACTTACCCTTCTTGGTCCAGGCGCAGTTGTGGACCTCAGTGCAGGTAGCGCAGTCCTTGCCGAATGCGCTGCAAGGCTTGCCGGGGGTACCCCGCTTCAAGGCAGGGGCTGCCTTGCCGCCCTTCTTAGCAGCAGGCTTGGGAGCAGGCTTAGCTGCGGGGGTGGCGGGAGTGGCAGCGGGTGCTGGGGCGTCAGCCATGGCCATGGCGACGAGCACGAGGGCTAAGACAGCGAGGATTGTCCAAACCTTCATTTTCCACTATATAGCGAGAGGTCCGATGCGGGATATCCGGGCCAAACACGGTGAGTTTGCTTGCAAAACATGGTCTTGGATTGGTTAGGGTTGAGAAGGAGCGAAATTGGTGCATATAGGTAGAGTGTTTGTGGGACTCTCAAGCACGAGTCAATACACGATGCATGGGAGAGGGTAAATGCACCACTTTCACACAAGTTGCACACGTGGCATATCCCCAATTTTCGCCTCAAAGTTTCCCATCTTTGACTCTCTTCTGCTCAGTTAATCCAGAGAATTTTCCCGGTTTATTCCAATTTTTTCGCGACAATAAATCGTATTTTCCTCGATTTTCCACGATTTTTCGAAACACACTACCTTTTCTGGGCCTCACAGCGGAAACCATTTCAAGGCGCCTTTCGCCACGGAGTACGCCGTGGTATATCGAAATATCTTGTCTTCCATCTCCCTACGGCTATTTGAACTGTCTCACAAGGTGCTATGCGGTTCGGCCCATAGGAAGACAAAAAGCTTGAAAGCCTAGTGCTGAGGTTCGGTGGGGCAGTTCTGCGCCGTCCTTCATCATGTTGCCCTAACTGCCCCCTTAAGAGATACAGCCCTGGGTCCCACTGCTATTTCCAGTGAATCGCGCAGTGATCGCCTCTGGGCCCGGAGATCCACTGGGTGGAGCGGTCAGGTCGCAGGCCAAAAAGTTCAAAATCAGGGCTCAAGTAACGGTTGGAGGGGGTTAGGTGGCGACTGTGTATCTCGGGTGTGACTTGTGCCGGGATCTAGAGACCTCCACCATTCGCTAAGGGACACGTTTAACTGCTTGGTCAACCTTATCTTCGACTTGGAAACTCATCGTCTATCCTTCAAATCCATGCGCGTACTCTAGACCCCACTCTAAAGCACTCGCACACTCGGATTTTGCTAGTTATGAGTGCGTAATTTAGACCCACGGGCGCTTTGGTCAGGTAGTAGGGCGTATGCAGTCCCATATCTAGTTCTATTAGTTCGCACGATCCTTAACACCCTTCAAACCCAGTCATAATATGTTTATTAAAGTAGCGCTGGTCGGTGGGCCAGGAGTCGGGAAGACCCAGATCTTCCGCAGACTGTGTACGAAGCAACCATTTCAAGTTCACCATGTGCCTACACTTACTCCATCCTTCAGTGCGTTGCCCACCCTCTCTGATGCTTCCACGCTCACACAAACAAGTGAAAGCGTCCTTGTACAGGTTTGGGACTTGCCTTCTCACTCGAAAGCCTCAGGCTCGGTTGCATCAGGACCAGTATCAGGGTCGACTCTCACTGGCTCGACTTCATCCTCGTCTCTTTCCATGCCCGCTGCTGGAGCCAAAGCCGGCACGGCAGCTCAGTCCGCACAATCAGGTAAATTAGTTCTCCCTCCGATTTTTCCCAATGTGCCTCAGAGTGGTCGAGATCCAAGTCAAAGCAGTTCTCCCACTCCTCGCGAAACCAGTGACTCTGGATGCAGCCTATCCAGCGAGCATTTGGCCCTTGTAACAACGTCAGATCTTGTCGTACTTGTGTGTGACCTCACTTCGATGCAGTCTCTAGCATATCTCGACCGGCTGCTTGTCCACATTTGCAACTTGACCATTGCAAAGATGCCCCAGAATAACAACTCAAACCCAGAGAGCACACCAGTTGTCGAGGCCCCAAGAACCAAAGTGTACCCATTTTCCTGCATCCTGGTTATTAACAAGTGCGAGCCTGTGAATGCTCCACGACAAGCCTTCCGCAGTCACGATGTCAACGCCTTGTGCAGTCGGCATCCATGCATCAAGCAAGTCCTGGAATTCTCGGCCGTCCTGAACATTAATGTGGGGCCTCTCCATCACGAAATCTTACGGTTAGGACTGCATCGAGTTCAGAACACGTTTGGAGTTGGAGTTGGAATTGGAGGGGCTGAGACGAACAAAACAGCTGCCGATCCGACGACATGGAAGCGGTCTGCTGAGGCGCAGGATCTACGTTCAAAGAGCATATCTCGGGCAGCCTCCCAGGAAGAACGCCAGGCTATTGAGAAAGATTTGGAGACACTGACATCAGAGGCAGAAACAAGAGCGAGGATTGAACGAGTGCGCGACCAAACCTCGAGTACAATGTCTGAGGCTATGGAGCGCGAGGCGGCCCAGAAACTGGCGAGAGAGGCCCTCGAAGCACAGTGGGGTGTGGATGCGGCCGCGCGTCGTGTTGCTGCATATGTCAAGTTCGATTTAGAGTCGTGTAGTCGTTTTAGAAAATTGTTTGGTGCTGCGGACGTCATCCCACTCTCCTACATCCAGATTGTCATGCACCGAATCGGTCATCCTGCGTGGAGTACTCCTCTTGTCGTTCGTCGTCTTGTTTGGGCAACCTCTTCGCTTGCGATTCAGGCGGCTGGATTGGGTGCCAATGTTACCCGACATGCACTACAAGCCCACCCTCGTCTCGGAGGCCAATGGGTCGAAACTGTCACACGCATGTTTGGTCGGGCTCAGTCATCGTCTTCAGATGCGATTGAACCGCGACTGTCATACCCAGAATTCATGTGGTTACTCGACGCAATTTTCCATGGAGACCTCGAAACGAGGTGCCAGCTCGTCTGGGCTGTGCTTCAGCCCGTGATGATGGAGACCGACGAGGAAGAGTGGTTTGACGAGAATGATCCAGGCATCGTCCCAGATGACATAGCACTGCTTGGGATGGACGATTCTGAAGCGTCAAAGAGCTCAGCGAGGGTTGAGAACAAATCACTCACTCCCGCAGCTCCCTCAACCACGAGCCTAGAATCAGCTCAGATCGCCGAAAGCAAAGCTAATGACCTCACGATTGAGGTTGCACCAACTCAAGACATGAGTGGCTCATCCAGTACTAGTCCTGGATCTCCATCTCCCACATCTCCTGCATCATCGATGTCACTCAGTGCAGCTACATCCCCAAAAATTGAGAAAAAAGGCAAAACAGCACTGGGCCACCTGTCCAACCATACCTTGCTTCCACTGCTTGCTGCCGCTCGACGTCAGATTGTCATCGCAGCAGGGACAGCAAAGTTTTGTGGTACCAAAGCAAGAACACCGGCACGACAGCCGTTGCCCTTGCCTCCTCCCGATTGTACTACCGCAGAGCACGTTGAGCGACTGTTCTCAGCGATGATACCCTACCTCCCCCCCTTCAAAGCTGCGCTCCACACAGGTCTTGTTCATGGTCAAGTGGGTCTTACTGCACTTGAATTGCGCAAAGCCTTGAGACCGGTAACAAAAAAGCTCGCCAGTGAATTCTTGGCTGCATTCGCTGGCCCTCGCTCCTTTGTCATCCGTAAATCCGATTTCTTCCGGAAGGTTCGGGAGAATCCAGCTTTACTGTCGCTGTGGGAAGTCTCTGCTCCACAATCACCTGTGGCGAGGTAGCACGATGAGAATTCATTGAAACAAGCATTGTTTTGTTGACATTGACATGTATTTGTATATAGAAGTGACTCAAACATAAACAAAAAGAGTTCGTTATAACGCCTATTGAAGCGTTAGCTAGAACGGAAGGACTAGGTTACAAGGAGGGGGACGGAAACCGCCCGGCATACACAGGTGTCGTGACGAACGAATAAATAAAGCGACCGTGACCTGCTGTTGCACATGGCGACTGTGATCGTTTTAGGGTTGCTTTTGGAACAGGTCAGCCTTTGTGATAGCCTCACGGATCTCTCCAAGGACAGCAGGATCTTCAATAGTGGCGGGTGGAGGCACAGCGACCTCAAAGGCAGGAAGGTTGGGAACACTGTTGATTTCATCCTCCACATACTTGAGGATCTGTCGGATAGTGACACGCTGGATCTTACCACTTCGAGTCTTAGGCAATCGATGCACGAATAGGCACTTGCGAGGGGTAGCGACTGCACCAACAGTCTCGCGAATCGTGAGGACGATTTCTTTCTCCACCTGTGCCAGCTGCTCCTCGGATCGCTCCTGAGAGCCCTTCAAAATAGCAAACACTAATGGGAGAGAACCCTTGATGGGATCCGGGCATGCAACAACGCAGCATTCGGCAACTTCTCCATGCGTTGCAACGGCCTCCTCGATCGCACCAGTGCTCAAGCGATGACCCGCGACGTTCATGACGTCATCGGTTCGTGCCATGACGTGGACGTAGCCATCCTCATCGAAGAATCCGGCATCTGCCGTGTCGTAGTAGCCAGGGAATCTTGAGTAGTAGCCCTTCATAAACCGCTCATGAGCGTTGTACAGCCCAAGAAGTGCACCAGGTGGAAGTGGCAACTTGACGACAATGTTGCCATTGGTATTGGGAGTGGTGATGCGCTCACCATTATCGTCGAGGATCTGAACATTGTAACCAGCAAGTGGCACACCAGCACTGCCGGGCTTGACATCCCATCGGTCGAGTGGCAGGGCGGGACCAATGATGGGCCACCCAGTCTCGGTCTGCCAGTAATGGTCAATTAAAGGCACGCCCAAGCCACGGTATGCCCACTTAACAGTATCAGGATCAGCTCGCTCACCAGCTACAAACACGGCGCGCAAATTCTTCTGGATATCATCCTTGAATGGCTTCAACAACTCCAATTCGGGATCTTCCTTCTTGATCGCACGAAGGGCAGTCGGCGCAGTGAAGAAGCCGTTAATCTTATGCTTGGTCAGGATACGCCAGTAGGTTGCTGCATCCGGCGTCATGATCGGCTTGCCCTCAAACAAGATAGTCGAGCAGCCATGCAAGAGCGGGCCATACACGATGTACGAGTGTCCGACGACCCAGCCAATGTCGCTGCCTGCGAACCAATTCTCACCTTCATTCATCGCAAAGACGTTCTTCATCGAGTGTTTGAGCGCAACAGCATAACCACCGACATCACGGACGACACCCTTGGGGGCACCTGTCGTGCCTGACGTGTACAAGACATAGGAAGTGTCAGTCGACTTCATTACCACTGGGTCCTTCACGGGTGTACCGGTGTTGAGGAACTCGTTCCACTCCAGATCCCTTCCTGCTTTGAAGTCCTTCTCGGGAGTTGGCAGGTATTTGCGTTGCAAGATGACAACGGAGGGGACCTGGTGTTCGCTGATCTCAAGAGCGTGATCAAGGAGATGCTTGTAGTCAATGACCTTGCCCTTGGGCTCAAGACCACACGAAGCTGTGACGATCAGCTTGGGCTTGCAGGCATCGATTCGCTTCTTCAATTCGACAGCAGCAAAGCCACCGAAAACAACAGAGTGGATCGCACCGATGCGCGCGCACGCGAGCATTGTGAACACGGCCTCAGGAACCATGGGCATGTAGATAAGAACGAAGTCGCCCTTTCCAATGCCTCGAGCTTTCATGGCACCCGCGATACGCTCGACTTCCTTGAGAGTCTGGTTGTACGTAAATGACTGGGAATCAGCCTCATCATACGCGTTGTAATGTGTGATTGCAATCTGATCCCCACGGCCCTTAGCGATGTTGGCATCCAGTGCTGCATACGACAAGTTGAGCTCACCATCGGTAAACCAGCGGAGGTATGGCGAGTTGGTGTCGTCCAGGATCTTGGTGGGAGGCTTGAACCAGGCAATATTCTTAGCTGCCTCTTCCCAGAACTCGATGGGATTCTCAATCGAGCGCGTGTGCTGGGCGTGGTAGTCCGGATAGCGCGTAGAAACGCTCGTGATATTTCTCGAGAGACTCATATGCGACTTGAACTGGACAGCAGGTGCCGCGCCATTAAGCGCAGCAACACAGCTCGCTGCAATACTGCGTACTTTGTGGTTTGCGGGCTTCAAGCGCAGCGCGAAGCGGTGCATTGCGTGCTATACAAGCGCAGGAAGATATTTTGTGGGATGATAGAGGTGAGGATCAGCGTCATGGGGTAGGAGTTAAAACATTTGAATGAATTAATATGAACGAGCCCAATTTCCTTTAAGATAATCACACGCTTCTTTGAAGATATGTCTCAGGCATCGTGGGATGTTTCACAACACAGAAACGGTGCCAAGATTGGATTTCATTCCAAAGTCCTCCTCATTTTGCAGGTCACAGCTGGCGATAACGGGTGTTCTGACGGAGCAGCATGCCCATATCAGCATAAACTATGGGATTCCTGCGTCAGTTATACAGGGCAATTAGTACTAAACCGCATTCACGTCAGTGCATGCCACGATGCTGTTGGCTATGAACACCATCAGGATGTCATCGCAGCGGATCCACCGACACTTCAGGCGCATATATGCTGTAACACCCTCAAGGCGAGGGGTATGAGACCACCTGACATGCCCCGTACCCTGGGAGGCTGATTCACAACAGTAGAAACGCTGGAGAAACCCTCACGAATCAGCTCAGAAGTTTGTGGTTTCGAAGAGTGTGCAATGTGAGGGGTAAGACAGAGCTGCCCAAAAATTAAGAATAAAGGGCATCTCATCATGAGTAAGGCTTCTGCGGAGGCATTTTGCTCAACACTTCCGGACACCCCATCAAAACCCAGCGAAACACATCCAGCAACTGTTGTCGCTCACCAGAAGGAAAGGTAGTGGTGGGTTAATCTGGGCCAGGACGGATGTGGGTATCCTGTCACCCCCGCCCGCGGTGAAGGCGGGGAGGTTGAAAAAATCCTCACAGACAGACATTTTGCGTGGGGTTTTCACGCCCAGGGGTGAGTGCGAGGGGATGAAAACTGTGGAATAATGGCAAGGATAACCATGAGTACCCCTTAGCAGTGATAACCTGGCTCATCATCTTAGACCAGAACGGGTTTGCGCACGTTTGCCTTTTTCCTAGGGAAAAATCTTCTTCAAAGATGAAGTGTATGCAAATTTCAGCGACTAACGAGAGTCGTTTCACTTGTATTATTTATCTAGAGATACAACATGGCGGCCTCAACGAGTTCCGCCATGGTTTTGGATCTCTCGGATCCTACCAAGGTGGTAAATAGCCCCCTTAACGTGCTCATTGCACCCACCAACGCAACAGCACAGCAATTGGGCGCGGCTACGGTGACTCCCAGCGGGTTGCCGAGCTATGAGAAGCTATTTACACTTTTGTGCAACTACCTGTCGCTAAGCCAGTACGAAATTGCACGTCCGATCATTACCGAGCTCTTCTTTGAGTGCCCGGAACGTATCACACACCTTCTGAGATCCATTGTTGCACGCCGCATCCCTGATCAGTGGCTGCTGTCAAACACTATGCCATCAATCGGTCACCTGCAGTGGCTTGCTCTCATTGAGTACGGACAGCTTTACTGCAATACCTTCGACAGGACGGCGTCACTGACTCCCGGAGTGCCCCTTGTGGTTTCATCCAAGGACCAACGCTTCACAGAGCTAGCACAGTCGGAGGCAGCAAAGCGATGCGTTGTCAACCCCTTCGGTTTTATCACACACGATCAGTTGATTATCCAGGTGCTCGAGGTCAACCTGCGCGGTGCAGTCGGCTCTGGATGCTACGTACGAATTCACCAGGAGGGCGACGAGACTGGTGTCTACGATACACCTGTGCAGCCTGTCAGCACAAGTGGTTGCTGCGAGTACTCGCCACCGGCCAAGGTTAAGCTCAATGTCAATGTTGCAGACGCCCACGTCGTATTCACAGTTGTTACAACAACTTCCCGCGCGACGGGCACTCCTTCTACGAGTGGTGCGCCTAATCCGGTTGGCTCTTCGGGTGCCGTTGTCATGGGTAAGGCAGTGATCGGCCTGCATCAGTTGCGTAACAAGGAGAAGTACCACATTTGGGTACCCATCATCCCTCTCCACGCTGCTGATGCCACGCAATCAGATCAACTCGGTCAGCGTATCCGCATTCGCATTCGCTGGAAGCAAGTCAACCTTGCGCCTCGTGCAGACGGCTCCGCCCGACTCTTCGACGACCGCACCATGTCGCTTCTGGAGACCGACATTTTGCTCGCACATGCCGCAGTCGCTACAGCGGCACGAAAAGAAGGCAATCCAGCAAATCCTGCCATCCTCCAGCCCGGTCATATTGAGGAGATTCGAAGTTACTGCCTCGCTGCGCTTGGGCTGAAGGAGCGTGCTCAGGTGGTGACCAAGTTTGCTGAAAACGCACTCATCATCGCTGGTGGTGGAACATTGAACCAGAATGCAAAGGCAAAGGAAGAGGAGTTGCGAAGCAAGTACGTGCCCACCTACCGTATTCAGCACTCGCTGGGTCCTCTGCGCAAGCTTGTACGTGAGTATCCCACATTGGGCCATTCACTTTGCTCGCATCTCGCGCATTTGAGACCTCAGGATCCTACCTGGATCTACTTGTATGCAGAACTAATCTTTGAAATGCTCTTGCGACAAGAATATGCTCAAGCCTTGCACGCCTTGCACGTGCTTGCCCAAGAGATCTACCCAGGCGAGGAGTACCTCATTGCACTGCAGCAGGCTCAACGTAAGGGAGACGAGGATGGCGCGGACAACCCCGAGGGTGCAGACCAAGAGGACGAGTCTGCAGACTCATCGAATCCAGGTGCTGCAGTGACTATGTTGAGTGGTCCTCGTGCTATGATGCGTGAGGTTTATCGCGCGATGGTCCACTATATCTATGATGACAAGGGCGCAAAGAATCACTTGTTCAGATTGCTTTCCCATCGTCGAACATTGCGTGGAGATACCGTTGGTGGTTATGCGGCAACTGCAGCTGAACTCGCCGAGCTCACACCCGAGGAAGTTGCTGTGCATCAGAAGAAAGTCCTTGCACGCAAGTGCCGTGTTTACGGTTCCCTCATTGGAAATGAGCAGGTCCTGCGACAGTTCTGTGCATTAGAGGACTACTATTTGCACGGTACTCCAGGTTCAGTTGCGAACGCTACAATCGCTACGGCAGGTGCATTGGCAGCCAAGGTCAAGGGTATGCCTAAGAAGCTTGAACATGACTTGCCTTTCTTCTTCCAGGCACTTTATTCTGCGATGCAAGCGGCACAAGAGCTCCAGATCGCAGCGGTTCGCGAGTACAACGTCGCAGTTCATAAGCTACCTCTTCACGTTCGCGAGCCAATCCATAAGGCGCGTGAGGACGCACTGAGCGCATTCTGGATGGATTACTATGGTTACTGCAGAGTCCACCGTCAGCATATCTTCGAGTTCCCCATTAAGGTTGCGCTCGAGTGCATTGAACACTTGACGCGCATTGCAACCGCACCCGCCTGGCATAACGGTGGTTATGCTTGCAGTGAGACGAGCAGCGGCCGTTTGACGGATGCAGAAAAGGCGCAGCTTATGGAGGTCTTCTGGAAGACGATCGAGGTGGTCATGGTTCCTTTCAATCTCTTGCGACCGCTTCTTGTCCTGCTCGCTTGGGACCGTGTCAATGAGGATTTCACACTGCGACGCGAGTTGATTCAACGTGTCTGGCGACCCTACCATCGCAACCTAAGCAACGCAGCTGCCTTCCAAGAGTTTGCGGTGGCCTCGGCTCAGCAAGTTGGGTTCTCTGGAATGGATTCCGACGAGCACGCCAAGGCTGCGGAGGCTGTCCGAGGAGCCAACACCACCGAGATTGCTGCGATGAACCCATTCCGTGCCCGACAAGAGTGTTCAGAGCCCAAGCTTGTGGTCTACTGCAACCGACTTGACTTCTATCTCTCCCTTATCGACTTGGTGCTCGATCGCGCACCATCTGCCAAGGGCCTCAAGGCTGCAGATCGCGTTGCAACTACGAAGTGGCTGTTGGATATGATGAACAAGGACTCTTGTATCAAAGCCATCCATCCCTATCTCGTTGAGTTACAGCCTCTTTACCTCGTCGATGCTCTCTCTCAACAGATTGAACTGGAAATGGAGATCCCAGTGAGCACGATGACTGAAGATGACGAATTCAAGGGTCTTGAGCCAGATGCTGTATCCCGACTGCGGAATTACGACGCCATCGCTGAGAGCATGCGATCGGCGTGGACGGAGCAACAGTACCAGTTGTACCTTGCGACTGGTCTTGGCCCCGATGGCAGTGTTCTAAATCCTGAACGCTTCATGAAGAAGTCAACTCAACCCACAACCGCTCCTGCATCGGTTGACGCAAAGGAGCGCCGCCAATACCCTAGCGCCACGACTGCTGTTCGTCAAGCGAACTGCACCGAGTTGCTACATGATCTCCACGTCCTTTGCACGTACTATGCCATTCGATCGGTCCTTTGGCTCCTGCAAGAGTACGCATCAGACCGACCTCTTGACATTGCTGCACGTACTGAGGCTCTCAAGACCTGCCGTTCATACCTCCTTGCGATGAGATTCCCCACTTACCAAGTCGCCGCACTTGAGAAGATCTACTGCTTGTTCTTTGCTACCAAGGCTGATATCGCTCAGACTCCCGCAGCTGCAGATGCCAATGCAGCTGCAGCGAACCTCGAGACCATTAACCCTGCATATGCCGAGGAGCGAAGGCGCGCACTTGAGCTGCAACAGGAGGAAATCAAGAAGTATGTCGGTGACGCATCCGATCCTCTAATGGATGAGGCTGCGTTCGGTCATGGTCGCGATGAGTTCGTGCTCAAGGGTGAGCTTCTTTTGGAAATGCTCAAGTTCATGCACAACACAATCCACGAGTTGAGACATTCCGAGAACCAGCCTATGGCTATTCTTGAAACCCAACTTGCTGCGCAAGCGTCTCAGGCTACTCAGTCGAAGGTGATCGTGGATACATCTAAGCCTTTGGAGCCCACTGCAGGCAAGGTCGACGATGTCCTTCTTCTTGATCGTCTCCAGATGCTCGAGACCCAAATCCAAGAAGGCCTCTGGCGCGCTGAGACTTACAACGCTCTGCTTAAGAGCTCGGTCGTAGACGCAGAGGTCTCTGCTCGAGGAAAACGGCTCGGCTACGCGTTCAACATGGCACACATTGTCGCTCCGCTTCACTATATGGCAGCCTTCTTGCTTCAGCGACGCTCACGTGGTGCATCCAAGGAATCCAACCTGGAATCCACTTTCGCTCGCTTCCCAATTCCAGCACTGCCTTCTTCGCTCGTTGAAAAGTCAGTTGAGGCAAAGAACGCCATGCAGATTGGTGTCGATGCTGCGAGCGCCATCGTCGCTCAGCAGTCGGCAATGCAATCCGTCATTGATGGAGAGAGCGCAACCGAAGGCGCTGCAGAACGTACTCGTACCATAACGATGAACCGATCGCTTCAGTCGCTTGTCGGTATCCACAATGATCTTGTTTCTCAGCGTGAGCATGCCACTCGCCTTTTGCACAATAGCAAGGTGTGGGATGACCTTCAAAGGTATGTTGAGGACTGCTTGTGTGACGCTGAGCGTTTGGCCAAGCAGGCTGAGCAGTCGTCCCAGCCTAAGGGTATCTTGAAGACGAGCAATACGGTCGAGATCAACCCTCCTGCAGGCATGATCTCTCGTGGTATGGCCGACCCCAAGCGATTGGCTCCAGCTGTCAGCCGCTTTATCGAGCGTCACTGCCGATCTCGTGTGCCCGGCCAGCCCCCTGAAGAGGATGAGATCCTTGAAATGAGGTATTTGTTCACAATGGATATTGCCATTGCGTTCGCTGATCGACTCCAGCCCGACCAGTACTATGCTCTGATCGACTCTGCTATTGAAGCAGCCGAGCGACTCAAGGTATACTACCAGACTATTCTCTTCTCTCGCTTTGCAGAGCCCGCCTATGCTTCGGCAGACGCGCTGCTGAGTCAAGCCGCTGCACTGCGCAAGGACGCTGCACTGGCACAGACTGGACAACAAATGCTCAAGGATGATTTGCAAGCCCGCATCGAAATCTGCGAGCTTTACTTGTACTACGCTAAGCGACGCCGTGAAATCCGCGAGTCAGTTGCCCAGATGCTCCTTCCACCTGTATTGTTCCCATTGGATGGCGTCGATGATGACGAAGCATTCGTTGCTGAAGAGGAGGACCCACTCAATCTCCGTGGTTCACGTATCGCAAGCCACGTATATGAAATTGGTGGCGAGCATCGTCAACTGATTGTCGTTCGCAACACCTCCTTCTTCGCTGCATGGCGCAAGTATGTAGTTGCGCTAGTGCCAAGCGCTGATCGCGGCTTCGGTGTAGGTGATGCTGAAGATCCAGACGAAGGCAGTAGTGATGTTGCACTTCGTCAGCCTTTGCCATTCGCACCTTGGACGTACGACACTTCCATTCAGGTGGTGAGGTACCTGGCACAAGCCGCTGCTCGTGATGCCTTCTTGGCTCATCAGAAGCGATTCCAGGCTGCACCAGACTTCATCGAGGCTATGGGTATGATGCAGGTCAACTCGTTACTCCAAGGACTCACCGCGCTCGATCCTGCCGTGACCGCGACTGTTAGCGATGGCAGCATTGATACCTGTGTCGTCGCTGCTGATGGACGAACTCAAGCCGTAGTCGCACGGACCATGCTCCCCGCGTTGGCCGCATTGCGCTTTGGTGCACCCGCAGCAATTGATGCTATTCTGGGTGGTGCATCTCTGCGTGTTCTTGATGAAGTCCTTGCTGTAGCTGTCGAAAACTCCCGCTTCTTGCCATCATTTGCCCGCTGGGTCGACTGGCGTGCAGAGGCATATCGTCGGTTCGCACTTTGGATTGACTTACTTATCCGCGCCGAAACATTGGTGAGCAAGGAGCCAAAGCCAGTCTTGATCGACCGATTGCGAGGTCTCATCGCTCGAGAGAGCCCCTACAAGGATGCGGAGGCATACCTGGACATGTTCCTGACTTACATCCACTCCTCACAGGCCCTTTCTGTACACGCCAATAACGCAGGTAAGCTTATTCCTATGCGACTCGCTGCACTCAAACTTGCGGACGAAGTCCTTGACGACCCCGTTGGCCGAGACAACATGGTCCAACAGTTGCTTGGTGCTCCCATCGAGAATCCTCATCCATTGTCTGGCCAACTGCACAAACATGTGAATGATCTCATTGAGTCGCTTGTGCTCACCTTGACCGAGCCCTCACAGCAGCCTCTTCGTGCTCAGCTTATTATGCGCCTACGAGATCCCTTCAAGGCTGCGCAGCTCGCTGTGCAATACATCAGCCTCTGGACAGATACTGAAATGGCGTCTGCAGTAGCGCTTCGATGCTATTCAAACATTTCAGCCTCCTTGCCAGGTCTTGCTGCACACATCGAGGCGCTGCAGGCCAAGATTGCTCAGGGCGCTAGCACGCGTCTCCAGACTCTGAATGATCTTAAGGAGCGTTATGGCCAGGCTGTCCGACTCCGTGATGAACTTGCTATTAGTTATCAGTACATCATCCTCCATCAATCGATTCGCGATACGATCGAGCGTGCTGTTGCAAGCAAGTTTGATGTTCACCTTGCTGAGCGCTTCGCTAAGGAATTCCAGAACGAGCATCCCGCACGCACTTACCCTGTGCTTGCGCTCCAGCCTGAAATGATTACGACCTGGTCACAGCTGCGCGAAGCTGCCGAGACCAATCTTGAGGATCTTAACTCCATGCTCATGACTAACGGTCTGATGGCTGCGGCCATCAAGGTCTTCGTCATGCGACTTGCACCTGTTATTGATCCCGAGAGTCTGTCCAACATTGAGCGCCTCAGCGCGGGCTTGTCGATCTTTAGCTCCGCTTCGGCCCAAGCGAAGGCACCGGGACTGCCACGCAACACCAACATTCCAGCCTACCAGTATGGTCGCTGGTGGTACGGACAGAGCTTGGCGCACAATGCTGGACCCGGCGCTGTGCCTGGTCTTGACAAGGCAAACACAAGTCCATCAATGCTCGACAAGCATGAATCTGTGTTGAAGCCATCGCAGGTCCGAACAAGCATCAACTCGAATCCTTCGTTGTTGCTGCTTCTTTCGCAACCCGCTGCCTCTACAATCCCTCAGGGTGCACCCGTCGAGGAAGGAAGCATGCCATCCAACTTGGCTGTCCCACCACCTGGCAGCAACCGCGGTCCTCTGGCCTCGCAGGTCGGCTCCCGTTACGAGTCTCAAATTCGCTTCCCAAGAGAAATGTTCAACCGATGGTGCGAGCTTGCGCCAAAGCCTCTTAACGAGGCATTGCGCAACCAACTGAGCTTCGTCGCTACTCGCCTCGAGCCGCCTTGCCTTGTGATGCTGCTTTCTGCGACATCACCCGCGCGCGATCGCATGATTGCCATTCGTCGCATTCAGGAGCTCTGCTCATCTTACGACATCCTGAATATCCAGTTGCTGCGCTACACCGTCAGTATCTTGGATTACCCACCTTCGCGCTTGCTTGTCATGGATATTGTGCATAAGGCGTATGCAAACCCGCATGCTAACCCATACCTTGACTACAACGAAGACACAGTTCAGGAGTTGTACCCGAACGTCCCTCCTGCAGAGGCATTAATTATGCACAACAACTACGTCTGTGCGAAGATGATCGGCTCGTTACCTCACAACATCCAGCTTGACCTTGCAGTTCTGCTCCAAGCAGGTGTTCCTGATGGCCTTTCATCGCCGGCAGATATCATTGAGGGTCTGCTCCGACTTGACCACCCATCCTTCGTTGCTGCACTGTTCCCCAAGTTCAAGAATGTCATTAACTCTGCACGCTTGCTTCAGCTTGCTCTCGATTTCTGCCGAGCGATGGGTCCTCAGTCAGTCCGACAGGAGATCGGCTTGTACTTCTTCGAGCTTGTCTTCCAATATCCCGATCGTGTCGAGGACGCAGCCCACGCTATCCTCAAGTTGGTACGCACCTTTGCGCAGGCTTTCGATACTACTTCGATGCTCTTGGTTCGCAAGTTGCTCCACTACTGCTACGTCCACTGCTACCACAAGTATCCTCGAGTCCAGGCAGAATACGACTTCGTCTGGCGCTCGCTTATGCCCTCGTCCGAGGCCGATCAAGTCGGTGGAGACTCGCTTGGCATGCTTGCAGATGAGTCAGTGAACGTCGCACCACCGGTGGCTCAGGTTACCTCGCCACGCGGTCGTCACACGCGAAGCGGTAGCACGGCAGGACTTAGTTCTCGTGGCGGTGCAGCGATTCCCCAGTCAGGTCCAACCACTCCTGGCTCGACTCCTCGTATGCAGCGATCGGGCAGCACCGCGGGTTTAGGAGGCGCCCAGCGTCCCGCACCCCTGACTCGAACTGGCTCGAGCTCGAACTTGTCCGCGACGAGTGCAGCAACCCGAACGCAGTCGCCCGGTGCTGGTCGAAACCAGTCTCCTGCACCTGGTCGAACCCACTCCCCAGGATCACCTCGATCACCCGCCTCGCCACGCCCGTCAGAGAGCCAGCCTCGTGACCGCCGAGCGTCACTCGGCGGTGCTGCGATTCCCGAGGGCCGTCGCGGTAGTCTTCGTGGTTAAGTCGACTGACCTGACCGTAGAGCTTACGTCATCAGTAAGCACAAGTCAGTGTTGTTAGTATGTCGCACCATTCACCAAGAGCTTAGTCCGGTAGTCCGTGCATCAGGGGTGCTCACCAGACCCCACGTCCGTCACCGCCCTGGATCGTCTCGACTGTATTTACTCATTCAACTCGCTCCACGCTCCACCCTTATGGACAAAAGCCTATCGCTTTTGGGAGAGCCCTCCGTATATTTCACTCTCGCCGTTGGGAATGATTTACCCTATGATACTCACCTCGTTAAGCCTCCAATACACTGTAGTATTAGTATCTTTTATCTTTTCAAGTCGCGTGCGCCTCGATATAGAGATATTCGCATCATGTGCCTCACTTCGAGTCAGGATTTTTTGCACACTCTGCGGGTTATCAAGAGTATTGAAAAGGGGTATATTGTGCATCCAACAGGTAAAAATATTGCGTATTCAAGTACAAATCCACTCCCTAACTCCTTACATCTACTTTATTAGACCACTGCGTCGCGGCATTACGCTATGTCGAACAGTGGAAACAACACCACCAGTCCGAAGTCGAAGCCCACCCCGGCCGTTACGAGCCCCAGAACACCCGTATGCCTGGCGGCGGCTGACCCAAAGGTAGGTAATTCGATAGGTCCTTCACCGCTCTGCTCAGTGTCCCGTCTGGAGTCTTAAGACTTACTCTATGCATCCACAAATCTTGCGCTTTTCCATTTCTAGAGTCCGCCTTTGCAGATTCGCATACACGGGTATGAGGACGAGAATGTGAACGCGCGGACACCGCTGCGCACGAAAGGCTCGGCACACATCAGTGACCATGGCTCTACGCGTCAGTTCCCCCCACTTCCAGAGGTATGTCACCCTCGCTTCTATGCGTACTCATGCTTTTCCAGGACTTTTCGCGACATGTCGGTTTCCTAGAGGGAGCCGATTCAGGCAGGATAACTCACATGTACTCTGATTATACTAAGGTACAATCCACACGTCTAACATATTTCTGCTTATCTCCACGATACTATCCCACCTCTAGCTCCAAATCACGACGCCACGCGTGCTTTCTGTCCAGGCCAACAGCACTCGCTCCGTCCGAACGGCTCGTTCTGGGTTTGCATTGTCGCCTGAGCAGCTCCATCTCAGTCCCATGAGTGCTGTGGGCTCATTCCGCAACTTCGATGTCAACGTTCACACTATTTTCGAACAACCCGCGGCGGAGTGCGAAGAGGAGCAGCGACAGGACAATGCAGAGCATCCGCAGCTTGAACAGGCTCAGGGTCCGCTCGAGCTCACGCGTGCTAAATCTGCCAACTATGCCGTTGATACCGGGATGCCCAACTCATTCGCAATTGGTGATGGGCTGTCGCAGACAATCGCTTGCGAGCCTCAAACGGCTATCGAGGACTCAGATGCTGTAATGGCCACGACCGACATGGAAGCAACGACCACTGCAGATGCACTTTCCGTGGCAAGCAAATCACCAGCCGATGTGAAAGTCTGGAGCATGGAGTACTTTGGCCTATTCTATCAGTACTTCGCGGTTGGCATCTTCATTGGGGCCATGAATCCTTTGATGTATCCTGTATTTTCTTACATCTTGGGAATGCCTTCCTACACCGTCAAGGGTGCTTTTCAGGTCCTCACCATGTGGTGGTCCTTCAAAGTCTTTATCGGCGCTTTGAGTGATTGTGTTCCTATCTATGGCTATAGACGCAAGCCCTACATCATCGCTGCTTGGTCATGCGTTGTGGTACTCACGGGTGGTCTGATTGCGATGGGTCAGCCCAAGCCAGGTGATTCGCCCATTGGTTATCTGCTTCTCCTGTCTGCGATCAATCTCGCTGTGGTTTGGGGCGACGTCGCTTGCGACGGCCTTCTCACTGATCTCGCGAAGCAAGAACCAATCGAAACTCGAGGTCGTCTTCAGAGCTCAATCTATACGATCCGTTTCATCGCGACAGCAATTGTTGGAAGCATTATGGCGTTCTCGTTCTCGTCCAAGGAGTATGGTGGTACCTTTGATTGGGGATTCAGGCTAGATCAGTTCGCGATCATCTTGTTAGGTGTTGCATTGATTGGTATTTATCCTTACTGCAAACTCAAAGATACTCCCGGTCACGAGCGAAAGAACTACATCGCTCAGTTCTCCACGCTTTTCGGTCACATTCGCTTGAATGCCGTATGGCGCGTGATCATGTTTTCTTTCTTGGTGCACTTCTTTGCCTATTTCTCGAATGCCGCTGCTTATGATATTGAGCGACAGTGGTGCGGAGCCGAACCCTGGGTTGATGGCCTGTTTGGCAGTGTGCTATCAAACCTCATCGTCGCGATTGGCATTTGGTGCACTAAAAAGTATTTCCTCAATACTTCCTGGCGTAAGCTTCTGGCCATCACTATCACAGGAATTGCCGTACTTTCCTACATCCCCAGCGTTCTGATTGATTTTGCCGTGATCCGATCACAGTTCTTCTACGTCGGCGCGCCCCTGGTCAATCAATTCATCTACGGTATTTTCTTCATTGTCTCGACCTTCTGCGCGGTTGAGGTGGCTCAGAATGGCTCTGAAGGCATCATGTTTGGTCTGATCACCACGGTCGGCAATCTTTCTTCGCCATTCGCAACCATTATTTCGGCCAATATCGCCGCTCAGTTTAATCTTTATCTCCCCGGCACCAAGACTCTGGATGACAGTCATGACGGTCGCCTTCGTATGTTCGCGTTAGACAGTACCCTCTTCGTGCTACAACTTATTGCGATTCCCTGCTTGTTCGTCCTACCAGCCCAGAAAGCTCAGGTCCAGGCGCTCGTGCAGTCTGGCCGTCAAAATCTGACAGCAGCCATCATAGTCGTTGTGGTTCTTATTTTCTGCTTGGCATGGGCAGTCATGGGCAATTTCCTACAGATCTTTAAATCTACAGCTTGTCTGAAATTGGTCGGAGGTGATGGGTGCTAAGACTATTATAATTAGCTTTGTAACCCTTACTTACTAGCATTCGAAGTCTCCAGACTTGAATTTCGATGACCACTAAGGTTAAGATCATTGTAGCAGACTCAATCCCAGCTTCGAGCCGATGTAGCGACCACGTAGAAATAAAGATCACACGCTAGGTTGGCTTATTAAAGCGCTTAACCTTGAGGGTTTATGCAGTCTAAATGTAAGAGAGTATACTATGACTAACATGACAAAGCACTAGCTTGCTCAATGAATCTACGTGTAATGTAACTAGTTCCCAAGAAGCTGTTTGGGCACGATTCCAATACAATCAACCCCACTGTAAATTACTCATTTTGGTGCTGATGAGCACGCCACAATGCTGAGAATAAGCTCTGCGGATTCTGTGTAAGCTGAAGGGGATTGCCTTGCTCTGCAACCCGGCCGCGGTCCATCACAATTACCTTATCGTAATCGATGACTGTGTCTAATCGATGTGCGATGGTAATGACAGTACATTTTGCAAACTGAGTTCGAATCATCTTTTGTACCCACGCATCGGTGTGTGCATCCACAGACGCAGTGGCTTCATCCAACACTAAGATTTGACTCTTACGTACAACGGCTCGTGCAACACAGAGGAGCTGGCGCTGGCCTTGCGAAAAGAGGTCGTCTCCGCTCGCAAGTCGATAATCAAGTCCACCCGGGAGCGCAGAAATCTGCGAAGCCAAGCCAACACTTTCGAGCGCTGCCCATAAGTCACCATCCTTGTCATCCGCCTTTAACATGTCAATCGTTCGTCCCTGCTCCGTAGGTGACAGAATTGGCTTACCAGCATCGTCGTCCACCTGGCTCGCACCATCGGCCAACTGTTGCTGCTCGTGTTCCTGTCTGAAGATCTCTCGCTCAGGATCTAGGTTAAAGCGGATGCTTCCCGAGAACAAGATCGGATCTTGAGGAATCACAGAGAGGGCACGACGGAGCATCGCCAGAGGGATCTTCGCAATATCGAGACCATCGATCAAAATCTTCCCGTGGACGGGCGGTCCACGGCCGACTTCAGCAGCGACGGCAATAGACTCTTCGGTTGTGAGATCGAGTACATCACTGGAGTTGCTACTGTTACCGACCGACATGGCACCTGTTTGCTTGGCAAGCAATCCTGGTTCAAGTAAAGGATGGGTGAGACTATCGTCGTTCGTGATACCACGATGCGAATGTGTGCGGCGCGAGCGCGGCTCTACGCGTACGGAATCAAGACCGGCATCAGATGCGGTCTGGATGTACTTGCTAAATGCTTTTCGTTTCTCTTCTTCGTCGAGAAGGTATTTATACTTGACACGAGCTTCCAGAGCACGAGTGCCTTCATGTTCGGCCGCTCGGAAGAGCATCTGGATGAGACTGGATTTGCCTGCTCCTGTGCGGCCAACGACAGCAACCTTCTCACCCGGAGCGATCTTAACCGTGATGCCACGCACCACAAGAGGTTCGCCTGGGCGATAGCGCATGTACACGCTCTTAATTGTCACCAATCCTCGAGAGGGCCAGACTGCTGGTTGATCGGATGAGGCAATTAGTGGCAGCCCAGAGCTATCAACGTAGTTCAGTAAACGAGCAAGCGCTGGAGGGGGTGGAGGTGGCTTGGCCGATTCAGGAACCTTTGTTGTCAAGCGTGAGGCCAAAATCGATGGTCGCATCTGCAATGCCTCAACATAGACAGGATCATGCAGCTGCGAGGGGTTGCAGCCACCCTCGGGCTCTAAACTAGAATATTCTTCTACACGCTCGACGCTGGAAAGCTGGGTCTCCACGTCGATGCTGTTACGGACAGTCCAATTCAACTTGCTAGTCACCGAAAGCGCGTAAGAGAGGGTAAGTCCAATCAACCCACTGTTCAGATGCCTACGCCCAGTCTCATCTGTCGTCAGCGTGCTACCAATGATCATTGCGCATGAAGTTGACAGCAATACAACCGCACCTAGAGTGTCTAGTCGTAGTGCCAACCATCTATTGGAGCATTGGTTTGCATACCAGATCGCACTGTGAGAGTCAATCAGAGAACAACATGCTGCGAGGAAGCCACGCTCTGCGCCTAATGCTCGGACAGAAGTCAAGCCATCAAGCGTAGCCTCAAAGTGCGAAAATAATGGACTGCGCGCAACGTTCTCGAGACGGCGCAACTCCCGTGAGGTGTTTCGATAGTACTGAGACAACCAGAAGAAGAGTAACAACACTGGAACAAGTCCCACAACGAACCAGAAGTTCGAAAGTAGAATCACCAACAACAAGGACGCAACTTGCACGGTTTGCGATAACCATCCAGCCCATCCGTTGGGAAGCTTTTGATCGATCGCATCGGTGTCGGCTGAGAATCGGTTGAGAATACGACCCAGAGGCGTAGTGTCGAAGAACGACAAAGGAGCAAGTGAGATTGAACTCAGCATGCGGTCATGCATGACACGTGCAGCTCTTACGCCAGCCAAGGCGCCGACAAGATTAGCCAACAGATTCAGCCCAATGCTTCCAAATGAAAGATAGGTATAGGACTTGACGAAGTACATAGAGTCGTGCCGTCCATCATCGTTCGACCACTTACTAAGCCAAAAGTCTGTGAGACGAGATAGTGCCGCTTGACCAAGTAAGAGAATAATGGACGCAATGGCCAGAGGGCCTGACATAGCTTGTAAGTACATGAAGTAGACCTTCCACGAGAGAGCACCTTCAATCTTGGTCTCACGTTGAACTAAGCCGGTGGCGGGCTTAGCTTGCTCACGTGGCTTATTAGATGTCGCTTGTTTCTTTTCTTGGCTTAATACACTGTCAGAGCGTGGAGACTTGATCGAATCTTCGTTGTCAGTCGATCGAACGGATCCTGCCGACCCCACGATGAAGCTTTCTTCTCGTTTCTCTTGAGTTCCCACAGCCCCTGCCTGCTGCGAGGCAGCATCTTTGCTCTCAACTGCTTCGACATGGCTTTGCTTCTTCTCTGCTTGCTGCTTGCGGTCCTCCTGTGTCGCATCTTGGTAAGTAACCATAACAGAGAACGGAATGAGAGGCGGGAATAGTGCATGGAATGTCGTTTCCAGCGGATCAAGATGACCGATCCACCGACGACGAATGCGGGTCTTCGTATCACGAGAACTGATGTTAAGGCGAAGATTTACACGGGACAGAGGCGTTGTTGCCGTCGTTGCTGCTGTCTGATCCTTGTCGGGACAATCTGAGTTTTCGATTGTTTCGCTTGATTGATCATCCCAGTCATCGTCATCGGTTTCGGAAACGTCTTCCTCTTTGCTCGATTCATGGCCTGAGTCGTAGGAATGACCATTCGATTGAGACCCATCGTCCATGCCTGGTTCGCTGAGCTTACTGATACCACTAATAACCTCTCCTGAGTCTCGGTCAATCCATAGCGACAGAAGTTCTTTCTGGCGCTTCGCTAGTTTGGGCAGCCTTGAGCATTCGGCCCCGTAGATTTCGGAAGCGGATAACCCAGCGGTACCTGATAAGAAGAGATACCTGGGGTCGAACGCAAGAGTATCAGCAAGTGGCTTATTCATCAATTCATCATAAGTACCAATTTGTGCAATGCGGATTGCTAATGGCAGCTTCAACGATAGGGTAAACTCTTCGGCTGCATTCGCATCAAGTTCGGATAGATCAATTGCAGTCGAGGCTGTATCTGGATGTCGAGAGCCAATGGAGCCAGTGGGTGAGTGAATCGTCGGAGATACCTGACGAGCAACTATCTCTGGATCCGTTTCCTTCACTTCATCATTCATCATGCGCCTGGTCTGCTGGGGGCGATGCTGGCTTCTCACGAAAAGTGAGGGTCTCTTAGTATTTGTGGCCGTCGATGTGACTACGTGGTCGGTTTCGTGCTCTGGCGAGTTTGACACCACGTTACCGCCCTTCGGATGTTGGAAAGTTAGAGATCGACCTTGCAACGAATATCGTCTGTTTCGGCTCTTCGTTATCGTCGTGGACATGGATCCGAACGCAGGGCTATGAGGCTGGAGTGCATCAGCCCCAAACTGGAAGGCAGTAGAGTGGAAGAGCCCAGTGGGAGCTCTTGGAATCATTACTTTCAAATTGGGAACAAGAGATGTCTCACCTCGAGGAAGCGATGCCGCGACGCTATGATTATCACTCTCATCGACATAGCTCTCGAGATCCGTTCCGTAATCGTGCATATCATCTTCGTCAGACACATCCGGGGCGGTCGCGACTTGGCCTGCGGTCTGGAATCTGGATTCGATCAAGGCAGCATGCAAAGCCGAACCATTATCCCGCGTTGGTGTCGTAGGTGATATGGGCGAAGGCTCGCGTCTCGGTACCAAATGTACGATACCACTGGTTTGAGAGTCGCGTTGCACATGAGGGTGGGATTCCGCTTCACTTGGGCCTAACGGGCCACTTTGCATTACCTTCAATATCGACCGTGGTTCATCATCAACAGGGACGCGCTCATTAGGATCGGGGACTGGGCTTCGAGCTGGCTCGCGACGAAGTGCCTGGTTGGGGGTTGAGCCGAGGACAAACGATCCGGGACCAGGATGATCATCTGAGTCCATTGTCATCACGCTTGGTGAGGCTAGAGGCGTTGCACGCAGGGCACCTGCTTTCAGGGTATCGGCTGATCCAAGACCGGGAACATTGTTTGCTAAAGGTGTGATCGGACCCCGCAGATTCTGCGAATGGAGTGCCAAAGAGCGTGGCGTTGCCGGAAGCGGAGAATTATCTCGGCTCATTGAGAGACCGCGCCCACGCACAAGGGGGGACATGGTATGTGCCATGCGTGTAACAACGGATTTTGCACGTGGCACTGGGGCTGGAATTGCCTTAGCGATATCTTCGGGTGTGATTCCTCCCTGAACGTTGGACTGCATTAGGATAACAGTATCCGCATGTTTTGCCAACTCCAAGTGGTGAGTCACCAAGATTCGGGTGTGGTTTCTTAACAAGCCCTCACGACCTAGCACATTATCAAATACCGACTTGGCCACGTTAGCGTCGAGTGCTGCCAGAGGTGCATCCAAGAGATAAACTCCGCACACATGCCGTCGGTACACGGCTCGTGCTAAGTTAACTCGCTGCTTTTGGCCACCAGAGAGATTAGCACCGCGCTCACCGATTTCGGTCAGATCACCCTGAGGGAATTGCGCAAAATCTGGCCTGAGCTCGCATGCTGTTACAGTTTCCTCGTAGACACTCTCGATGAATGGTGCCCCCATTAAGATATTATCGCGGAGGGTGGCATTAACAATCCAAGCAGTTTGAGGAACATATGCGATCGACGACACAGGCGAGGTGAATGCAGCGGAGCTGCGAAGGGGTGCTGGAGATGCTGCCGACAGTGGATGAGACTTTTGGAGAGGATTGATGGACCTTTCAGTACTAGAGAAAGGCGCTAATCTCCCAAACAGTGAAGGCGAGTGATACAGTTCGCCCATGATGGCTTGAAGCAGGAAGCTTTTACCCGACCCAACAGGACCCACGATGACCACTAGCGAACCTGGTTTAATGGCTAATTTCGGCACATGCATTGTCGGAATCGGCAGAAGCGCATCGAGTGTAACTGAGACAGAGTCACCTTGTCCATTGCCGTTGCTGGGAGAGACAGAGCTGTCGTGGACCGACACATTTTGTCCAATTGCTGGTGTCTTTACACTGATTCTTACAGTGATAGGGGCTGCTGCAATCTGTCCAGCGCCATCATTCTTTGTTTTCTTACCATCCTTCTCGTCCTTCTTCTTATCAGATTCAGAGCTACCCTCAGCACCGGCCTCAGTTTCGCGGGACATAACAACTGCCAAGACCGGGGAGGACGTAGTTGACTTGTCGCGCGATCGGCTGACGCTTTCTCTTATCGGATCAAGATGTAGGTGGCCGGAATGGAAGCTACGAACATGCTGCCGATAGATGGCCCCCAAGTGCCATGTATCCCAAACGAAGCCATACGTGCCAGCGCCTGGGATGCGCATGAGCGTTCCCTGAGCATCAGCATTCATATTGGTAATGAGTGTTGCTAAGGGACGTCTTCGGGAATGATATGGTACGGCCCAGAAGTCTCGTCTTGTGATAACGACATCACCCGGATTGAGAACTAGGAGAGGTAGCAAGGCTAACCCAGGAGAGCGACTTCGCATGAGCTGCGCTGAGGGTGTAGTTGATGGTGCAAGCTCCGAAATGGGATGAGGCTTCGGTGATGCAACGGTTGTTGACGTGGCTGTTGTTGATCCGGAACCGGCTTCCGACGGGTTGCTACTTGGAATCATATCCATCCAATCAATGAGCAAGCCTGGGGCGTCACGTTCAGGCTCTGCCAAGAATTCACCAATTCGAATCAAGGAAATACGTGCTTCTACGATATACTGAACAGTAACGGGTAGCGACCAAAGCGGAATCTGCACCAGAGCAAAGAGCGAAAGCGCAGCAAACGCCTTTGCAGGCGTTAGCACATTGTCACCGGTGGTGGCGAACGTAACGAACGTGAGGACAGCCACGAGAGTTGGCACACACTGCACGACGAAGGATTGCAGGGCACTAAATAGCTGCTGCTTGCGGAGAATTAAAACCTCCGACATTCGTGTCATTTGGATAAGCTTTGAGAATGCACGATCCCATCCAAGCAGTTTAAGTGTGCGAATTGCTGCAAGCAGTTCCATGACTAGGGTTGCGCGTCTATCTGTGAACTTGAGGCGGGCTTTTGACAGGACACCAAGATACTTGCCCATACCGAGTTGGGTTGGAAGTGCAATGACAAGCACAGCCACTCCAATCAATGTTGACCATCCGAGCAGGTTATAAAGGAGGACGATTGCGATTGCACACTGAATTGGAGCAAAAATGATGTAGTAACCCATCCAGTATACATTTTCAACGCGGGACGCATCAGAGTTCATCAAGTTCTGAATTCGGCCAATGGATACACGGTTTCTTGCCGCAAGCGACAATCTGAGGGCCTTTCGGTAGACCAATCCAATCATCAAGGTTCGTGCACGCATCGCCTCGCGAATTGTCAAGTGGTATGAGTGCTGGAGGAAAATCGCTTGGGCGACCGCAGAGAATGCCAGGATCAGTGCCAAGATCAGACCGTAGAACTTAGGTCCTGCAAATTTGGCCCATGAAGGCACGCCTTTATCGACATTGTCTGCATACTTGACGATGATAGCCAGCAGTGCGGGACCAGCAAAGCTTGTCATGTCACCGAGGAGTTTGTTGACACACGAAAGAATCACACGACGACCTGTGACAGCCCACAGACCCTTGAAAATATGCTTAACGTAGGCAGACTTATACGCATCTTCACTTGGGTCCCATTCATCGGATGGAATGCTCGACCCACACGCAAGTCCTGCAATCCGGTCTTGGATGGCACGCTCTTGATTAATAGCGTGCTGAATGGAGCCGAGAAGGCGGTCGATTTCAACCGAGTCCTGAACCTCAAGTTCAATTCCGTTCGGACCGTTCAGTACAGGAACTGGGCCAGTGATTGGGGCGTGCGGCGCTAAATTAGGAGCTGAGGCACTACTGGATGGCTCAGACTGCGCAGGATTATTCTCGATAGTGTCTTTGAGTACTATTTGAATAATGCTTGCATATGCCGCATCAGCTTCCGCTGCCGTGGACTCGATGAGCCGCATTTTCTGCATCGCAAGGTATGACGTTGTCTGGATGCATCTTGATAGGCGGGTATAACTTCGGCTGTTACCACTCACGGGGTCCGGGGTTCCTCGCGGGGTCTCGATATCATTCTCGTCAACGATGTCTTGTGGCGCAGTCCACGTAACATCAGGGCTTCCGTTGGTTGGATCGAGAACGGCAGGTGACTGAATCTGACCCGCGAGAACTGGTGGTGGGGGCAAGGCCTGAAAACCCTGGGTACTGGTAGCCCTGTGTCTTCGTGATGAGCGGCAGCACGCAAACCAATTAGAACAACGACTGCTTTCGGCGGGAGGCTTTGACGGGGAGGGCGACGACACAGCTGCAGCATGGTCAAATTGGCCGAGCACCCGTCTCAAAGATGCCATTGGCGGAATGTCATCTACATCCTGTGCCTGCAGTGGGCGCAAATAACCCAGCCGGATGAGAGGATGAATCCAAGTGAAGTAGAGAGTCGAGAAGTGACCTGCTTGGCTTTCCCATAAGGGATCCATATCCTCGATAGCCTTCTCTGCGTTTTCGATATCCCGTTCTTCCTTAGTCCGCGTATTTGGAGAGGCCGAGGTATCAGAGGCACGGCTGTTAGGAACGCCTTGCAGGCTCAGTGTGCTAGACCCAAGGGATGCTGAGTTCGCCACCAAACTGGGTGACAACGGAGCCTTAATTGCATTTGCAGTTGATTGTGCTCCGAGTGATTTCCAAATGCTAAGATCCCGCAGTCGCCTAACATCTTCTACACGTGTGAGGATATCGTCAGCCTTTACGGCATCGCTAATGTCTGCATTTGCGGCACTACCTGAGCTTTGCTCGGTTGTGTTACCGACCGAGGCTTTGGTTGGGTCGCTTGTCACGGTATTAGACATAGCGGTCGGGAGCTCATCGATCATTGGTCCGGTCAGAGACCTCCACAGATCAACGAAGTGGGTTCCCATGTTTGAAAGTTCAAAGTCAAACGAGCTTAGCTTCGACTGGGTATCTGGGAGGCGGGCGAGTTCTTGAGATATCCTTAGTGCCTCCCCCTGTGCATCAAACGGTCGCTCCTGGAAGTTGTAAACGGGATAGGGGTTAGCTCGGCGACGTCCCCGAAGACGCGTGCGTCTTAACATAGAAAGGGCATTGGAGCTACCTACAGGCTGCACACCCCAGTCGTCAATGTCAATCTCATCATCGTAGTCAAAGTAGGAGTAGCCTCCGTCGACATCATCATAGAGTACTCCCTTTTTCACCTGGATCCAAGTGCGAGCCACGACATCGCCACACAACGCACATGATTCGCCCCGCGCCGACGAATGACCCGCTGCTCCGAGTGAGCCTGCAGACTCACCAGCCTTAGTTCGGCTCGGGGATCGTGGGGATCTTGGGGAAAGTAGTGACTGCGACGAGCTACCGAGTCCGTTGCTTTCATTGTAAATTGAATGCGCGAGTTGATGTGATAGATTAACCAGACTAGACGCAGATTCCGCTAACACGGAGGGGGTGAGCAGCACGCTCGTTTGGACAGATGGCGAGTGCATGGGGGAGGTCATTGACAGTAGCGAGGAATTGGCAGCTGTGAGGATCGCAGGAGAGGCTAAACACGTTGGGAACATGGCTGCAGTGGTAGTTGTTTCGGGGTCAGTCGATGAGGCCAACAAACTTGCATACCATTTCGACAGACATAGATACCTCTGTCGGCCCAATAACCATTTAGTAGCTTCCCGGATCCGTGCGCGTCGGTACCAAGTAATGAAAGATTCCTGGTCCGTTACTTTAGCATCCTTCTCTACGATGCCGGAGGATCCAAACGTGTCACCGTACTGAGCAAATGCCTTTCCAACTCGGGATAACGAGAGAATGAGGTAGGTTCGTACTACATCGTGAAACCAGGTCCAACCTCTGTTGACTGCCAAGACGAAGAATACAGCACAAAAGACAGATGTAGCTAGAAGTAAGCATACCAAGACAAGATCATGCGTTGAAGCTGCACCTTCGAGCTCCGCAATCTTGCTATCCTTACCAGGTTCACCTTCGGTCCTTCGCATCACATTGCTATGAATCCAGAGGGAATTAATGACAATTTGGGTAAGGATACCTATGTAAAAGTGCCAATTGTGGGCAAACGCCGCTGGAAGCGCAGTTCGAATACGTCTGGCTAGCAGGATTGCAAAAACCGTCCAGCTGATAAAGTGTGCCAGAACATAGATAAATCGGGCCAGTGGTACTCGTGCCACTAGAGGGTTGGGCTGATTAGCTTGCTCCCTAGCCTCATCGATGGCCTCGAAGAGCTCGGTTAGGAAAAAGCCAATTGGTAACAGTGCGTAAATTATGGCTAGCACAACTGCAGGAATGCCACGGCCGAGTTGTGCCCAGGATAGCAAACCTGGATACGGATCAACTGGAAGTGTCTCATCCAGTTGTGGGAAGTAAGGGCACTTGGAATCTCGTTGTAAGGGCGGCGTATTAGGTGGTACCAGGGGATCTTCGTAGTTGTTGGCTTCAAGCTCGTGCACACCTTCGCGCTCACGTTTGGAGGGCTTTGGCAGCGCAAGGGCGAGTACGGAGTGCTGATGTAGCGTCTCACAAGTTGCTTTCAGACGGATATATAGGCGCGAAAGCTTTCCAAACGCCAGTACAAACACTGTCAGTGTAAGTATCAGGGGGACATAGGCGCCGATTTGCCATAACGCACATGCTGTTAGAGTCTGGTGCACAGTCCATTTAATACCCTTTTCCTCACTTCCGCAGTAATGCAGACTCCAATCTAAGTCGTCAATGCCTAACATGCGGGGCTATCTTCACCGTTAGTGTACCTCCAGGCCTAGGAGGGTACAACTCGGGCAGAAGTGTGGAGCTAGGTGGGAAGATTCTGGAGCACAGCCCCTTCGCTCAACGCTTGAGCTAAGTATCGATACAAGCAGATGCGTGGATGATAATACGGGTATGATCTTCACAATCCTAGCTCTGTGCAACGCTGCGCATACACACGACTGTATACAAACGAGGGGTTCTTTCGGAAAGGTACCTCCCTGGTAGCCAGGTGTTGATTCGGTTGATCGATACCGCTTCTCGTGGTAGGTCTGGGGGAGCTATAGAGCGCGAAGTTCTACCAAGTCTCTCCCCAAGCCCACTGGAAAATGCAATTACTCGTTTCGAGCACCTAGCGAGCAGCGCGACCTTCTGAGGTTTTTGGTGTCCGCGTAATTCTCAGCAACGCGCGGACCTTGAGACAGTGTGGTGAGAGGGGCACTGGTTATATCCGGGCCTTCTCACGGAGGATGGCTGCACGCCGCTTAATGCGGTGGTCTGTCGAGTTTCTATCCCAGAATCCGTGTGGGCAGGCCTCGCTTCCGTGAAGAATGCCTCTCCGAGTCCGAGACTTGAAGCTCGGAGTGGAATCTCAGCGCGTATTTCGCGCAAATCGCGTGGTCGGAGCGCTATATAAAGTAAAGGAACGAATATCCAATGGTATTAGTGATCTAACGCTATGTTTACCACACATGATTAAAGTACCCATCCCTCCATTCGATATCCTCGACGAATGTGATGCATTCTCTTCTTTCGACCTTCTGCGATGGCCTCTGTTCGAGGCATAGGGCTTGAGTCTGCACCACATGCGCTGGTGACAGCATATATAGCGCTGGAGAGGACTGTTTCAGGTCGGATGACACCGTTTCATCTCCCACCATCAAACGGCCCAGAGGTATGGGTTTAGTTCTGGAGCTCACTCAGGTGACACATGGGTTCGCTTTTAGAGAGTTACGCGCCGTTTCATCGGAATAAATGCAAAAACTGCACAAATATGCCGGTTCGAATGCATCTGCCTTGTGGAGCGGGTGCTGTGACGGGTGTCGTCGGAGTCGGACTTTGCGTGCTGACCTTGCGATTGTCGACCTGAGGTCTGATGACAGGCTGTGTATCATGTTCGACTTCACATCGTTGGGCGGGCGCTCTGAGGAGGGCATAAAACTTGCTGAGTTACTATGTAGTCACGACATTCAAACGGTATTTTACTCACAGTGTGCTGTTGCCAGGTCATCGGACTCATCGAGTCAGTCTGTGCTCAGGCATGAACGTTGCTTTGATGGCGTATCTGGAGCTGAAACTACTCCATCCAGCATTGTAGTCCAGTATCTCAAGCAACCGGACCTGGCAGCAGTACTCCTCACCCAAACCCACAGCGAAGCGGGAAGCATCCAGGTCACACACAGCTGATGATGTCAGCAGAAACCTGGCACCCAATTCCGAATCCAGGACCTTGTCACAAATTGCAATCGAAGCTAAAAAGCGCAGAAAGGCTCGTGTGACTTCTCTGCAATGCAGCGAAAACTACTCCTCGTTGGGCTCTGCATCACTGCATGGTGTCTCTTCGCCAATGCAGCGCGCGTCTATGCCGATGCAGCTTTCATTTCACAACATAAGACTGCGAAAGAAATCAAATCCACGCTCAATAAGCTCGGAGCGGGCGCACAGCAGCTCGGACAACTCGTGCATATTTATCGCAACTCTGATGCCGTCACTGTTTCGCAGCGCGAAGCCTTCCGCAAGGTCGCTGCGCTCGTCCAGAACCAACTTTTACCCTTCGAATACGAGGTGGGTCAGGACGAGGACTACGCTGGATTCGCAAACGACTTTGGAGTGCTCGCCAGCGCTGAGAACGTCAATGGTGCCTATGCCATTGTTAAGGACAGCAATAGGGCAGTGCTGCTGACCCCCTCGGATGGCCCTTGGGACACCACTTCCATGGTTGCCAAGGCACTCACTGCAGTGATTGACCAGCTCAAAGCTAACGCCAAGGCGTCAGCCTCAGCCAAGAGCGGTAATGGCTCCGGCAAGGCCAATGGCAGCAATGGCAGCAATGCGAATAAGGCCGGCGACGCCGATGATCTTGATGACCTCACTTTCGCTGAAGCTCCTGGTAAGGTTGTCGAACTGACGGAGTCTACGTTCGACAAAGAGGTTATGAAGTCTGCCGAGGGTTGGTTTGTCTCGTTCACTGCTCCCTGGTGCCCTCACTGCCGCAACCTCAAGCCTGACTTCGCCGACGCCGCGAGCCAGCTCAAGTCAAAGATTTGGTTCGCTAATGTTGACTGCACCACCAACCAGGCACTGTGCTCGCGTTTCAACGTTCGTGGTTACCCCACAATCAAGTTCTTCCGCGGTGGTCGCAAGCAGCCACGATCTCAGGGCATTGACTACAACCAGGCTCGCACGGCGCAGGCACTTGTGAACTTTGCCCTCGATGAGTACAACCGCTATTCGCCCAAACCCGGAGTCCCCGAGCTAAAGACCGAGAAACAATGGAGCACCTGCCTTGAGGGCCGCATGTGTGTTGTGGCACTCCTCCCCAAAGATGCTAAGAAGAGGAAGGAATACCTTGCCACCCTCAAGTCGACCAAGACCGATCTCGAGCGCCTACCCTTCCGAATCAAGTGGGTTTGGACTGAGCCTGGCAAGTACCCTGACCTGGACGCCAGCCTGGGTGTCAATTCAAGCACATCCGTTCCCAACATCGCTGTTGTCAATCCTAAGCGTGGTGGTCGTGTTCTCCTGCTCACAGAGAATGGCGCAGAACCTGTTGAATTCACTCAGGGCAAGATCCGCGAGCACATTGATCTCGTTATGGGTGGTTCGGCCACCACCCGCCCGATGAGCATTAAGCCACAGGACATCAAGATCAAGGCCGGTAGCGGCTCTCGATCCGAGCTTTAAGCATTGCTAGACCTAGTTACACATATGACATCGGGTTGATCTGGCTACCTCGATCCCTCCTTGTGGGGCACTGACCCCACTGCCTAGATTAGTATTTATTGTTGCCGTTTCGAGGTGAATCCATGCGATTTACCCTGAAATGGTATCTTCAGAAGCCATTGCACACATACACGTCTTATTTATTGTTACTTTCCGTGCTACACTTCAACATCTGTTCAGTGATTGACTCCGGGTGGACGGAGTTACAAACCTTGCTGGAAATACGGCTGCGGGCTCGTCTGAATAACGATATTTCGCAGATTCCCGAGAGAATCCAACCCTATGCAAGCTTAAAGCGCCACTTGTCATGCACGCCTTTTATAATAGTACCCAACGTCTCGTCCTGGATCCACGGTGTTTCCTCAGAAGAGGCGCACTCACTGGATTTGTGGCGTCAGCAGGGATTTGAGCAGTTGAGTCTCGTGCATCCCACTTATATTTGCCGTTTCTATTGTGTCTTCTACTTCTAGCTCCGCCACTGCATCGATGTACGACTCCGGGTCGCTCACCTTTGCGCTGCTCTCCTTCATCGGGGTGTACTACACCCACCCCGAGAATCCAAAGCATCTCAACTTGATCTACTGTACGTGACGTGACGTGCTTGTATGAACCGGCGTAGTGTGTGGTGTGGCCTCCTCGCTTTGGCGTACTTGTACAGACTCTGTGCTATTCAAGGTGCTTCATCCCCGTCTGGTCAGGCTCCCACAACTCGTAGTAGTAGACTGGATCCGTAATATCTTCGACTTACCTGTCCCACCTGACTTCTTATCTCTTCGCCATGTCTAGGGGGGTTCTACCTCTCGCTCATTGTTCAGTTCTTTACTCTCGTCGCGACACTGGTGCGAATCAACTCCGCCAACGACAACACTCCAATCCCTCTCAACAATCAGGATGTTGCGGTCTTCCCGCCATTCCTGGCGTTCCTTGCACCCAAGCCTGGAACCTCTACCTACCGCCAGTATGATCTCTTCAAGTTGCGTGTGAAGCTCGTTACCAGCATCCTCTACGCTGCCTTTTCCTACCTCGTCGCAGTGCTCTTCGACGCCCACCACATGCTTGTCTTTGCAGCCCTGGTTCCTATTGGCCACCTCTACTTCAGCAACGAATTGGTTTCCATTCATATCTATGGCCAGACCGAAGCCGATGATCGCAACCTGAAGCGTCCCTTCAAGCAGGTGCCCATGAACCCCATAGCGGCATTCAAGCAGCTTATTAAGGAGACCAAGAAGGATCTCGCTGCAAGTGGTTTTAAGATTCCAGGTGCCAGCTCGAGTGTCAAAAACAAAGACTCTAAGGCTGCTAGTCCATCTGCAAACAGCGCCCCCGTTCGTGGTGCTGGTCAGCCGCGCCGTGTTGTTCGTACATAAGCTGTAGGCAGTGAAGTTTCTATGGGAGCAGCGCGTGGCGCGAGGTGATGCGGCTCGATAGGCGAGTCATGCTATACTAAAACCAAAGTCAATCTGCTAGTTGAGCCTGATCTCCAGTGATTCGCATATAATAATTCCCTGTTTGTATACGATACAACTAAATTACAGAGCAGTGTGTATGCTGGTTATTATTACAGCCTTATGTGTGCAAAATGTGATTAGGAGCAGCCACCACGGCTTCTCGATACTGCAGTAACTATGCGAAAATGCATTGATGTGAGGACGTGTGAAGGGAAGGAACAAACTATTTACAATCCGACCACGAAGCTTGCGGCGAATACAGTTACAATACAGACGAAGGATGATTTGTTAACGAGTGCCTTTTTCGGCCATACCACGTAGATAGCGTCTATAATGTGGAGAAGGGGTGAGCGAGTGGGTTAGTGGCAATATCGAGAAGGAACTCCTTGGGTGGCAAGGGCCTTAAAGAGCACATCTGAGCATATGACGCAAGTGACAAGCTCTCAGGTACCACTCCACACAGTGCTGCACTTGACTGCCAGGCAAAACCGACCGAGATTACGTTTCTCATCGACATCAACACGTCATCCACCTGATAATCTCAAGACGTACTATCTGAAGACGCGTCCCAGTAACATGACGTGGACGATTGAACAGCACTGCCTGTCCTCTGAACAATGGCGCATGTGACAGCGTATTTGAACGGTTTCCGGCTGTTGAAGAGCTCCTCCATGCATGCCTCGCAAATGTCATTGATCCACTGAGGCACTAGGAGCTCGTCATACTCCTTGTCTTTGAGCTTCTCGTCCAAGATTTCCTTGATTTTCGAGATGACCTGTTCCTCTTGGAACGTGTACTATAATTTGTTCGTTGAGACCCGTGCGACGAGTGTGAGAATAGCGCCCAAGCTATTCAAATTCAGAGGAATTCGGAGGGAGGGATACTTTTGGTCGATTTTCTTGCCCAAGCAACTTACCTTCTCGGTACTTAGTTCGTCCATATAGATGTGCTAGTGGGTATTAATCGTACTGTGCAAATTCTACTGTACCGCACTGCCCTGCAGGCGCTTTTTCGCGACTTGTACCAAAGTGCAGAAGTAACCGTTTTTGACTTTGGAGTCGAATGGGGTGCCATTCAGGGGGTGGGGATGCATCTAGGGGTGGCATTACGGCTATGCTACAGAGCCATCAGGTCAAACGATTCTGCGGAGGAGATTTGACTGGAGTCCTTGTAGATGAGGTGGGAGACACGCAGGTTATGACTCTTTTTCGAAGAGACGACAAAATTACTCAGTCTTGTGTTTCACTACAATGGCTACGAATCTCGCTATGCCACTTCTCATATTAAATGTACGTCTGTCCGTTGGATGCATATCTTGCATTCTTTGCTTGAGATCCTTCACTATTACCTCGAAATTGTGACCTTTTTTTCCTCTTCCCCGACATCGTTGCCACATCTTTCGTGCATACGCTTTAACTGACCACGAGACCGACTCCACACGTGTAATTTAGATGGGAGGCGAGATGATGTACGTCCTCGAGCAGCGACTTGAGGCGCAGAAAATCGCCAAGGACAAGAGCGAGCGAGGTAAGTTCTCCTGACCCTCACATCGGAACAAGTGCTTTCCCTGATGTTGAAGTGGTATATGCAAGGCGCATCCCAGTCTGCAGTCCGCAGCTCCACAACAATGAGTACTCATTGTGGCCTAACTACCAAAGCGGCTCCACAAGCAGCTACCTTGTATCTCACTGACAACGATCCATACCTCGTCAACCCTCTCCACACTTGTTTAGTCATGCAAGACGTGATCTCGGCATTGTTCGCGCCACGCTTCATTGATGAGCTCTTCCGACCTGAGAAGACATACTCTTCGACCGTGACCCGCCAAATCTTTGACCGACTCGCACACTCGAGTATCATGCGACTCAACACAAACAGCATGGACAAGTTGTATGATCTGATGACCATGGGAACGAAGTACCAGATCCTTGCGGCGAGCCATCCGTATGACATGCTGCAGGCAACTTTGACACATATCGACAACGTCACAAAGATGGTGGAAGGTTCTGCTGAGATCGTTCGATTGATTGAGAACACGCGTCAGCGATTGATCTCGGTCTTTGCTACGCACAGTCTTGGCCAGCTTCAGTTGATCCGCCAGAACCTCCTACGCTTTTTCCTCGATCGTCGTGTCAAAGTGTCGGTTCTCCTCCAGGACGGCAAACAATTGCAGTCAGGTGCATTTAACCTGAACAACTATGGGACGGCACCCATTGGAAGCGAACCCGCGGGCACAATTCGATACTTCGCCCTACCTCAACTCCCTCACGAATCGTTGAATCTTTTGGCAGGTAAAGAGCGGGTCGTTACTCTGAACGACTCACCTCAAGTTCCTCTTCCTAAAGTCTTGCGCACAGAAGTAATCTCTAATCTTCCCAACGCAGCAGAGGTGCTGCCCTACCCTGAGGAACCGAAGATCAACATCCTCGCACGCGACCGTCCCTCCAAGTTGGGCTCGAACATGTATGCGAGTACGCATTCAGATGGTTCCTCAGCCCGTCGAGCCTCTGATTCCAAATCAGGTGCATCGCGGGGATCAGTCAGTAGTGCTGTACCCGAGACTGAGGAGAAAACAATCTCAACAAAGTTGTTCGTGCGCGAACTCAACTCCCTCGCGGCGATGCTGGGGACGTCGCGAGCCTCTTCAGGGCTTCATGCGAAGGCAATTGACGAAGACGAGTTCAATCGACAGGCAGAGGCCGATCGCGCAGCAATGGAAGCTGGCTCAGCCAATGCTGGTGCCGGCGTGCTAAACGCAGTGACCCAGCTGACCCAAGAGAGTGAGAAGGCAGCTTCTAAGCACGGCCTGGGCTCTTTCCTCTTGAGTAATCTATTTGACCTCGATGGTGATGACGTTGCTGATGATGGCTTCACGACACAACAGGGATTAGGGGTTTCTGCCAACACCGTTGTGGTCAAGAATCAAGACGCTCGTCAGATGTATGCAGAGCTGGCCAAGTCAGTCACGCTTACATCAGCACCTGAGGCAACCACACAGGACAGTGAGGAGGTCGTCGACGATCTCTTGGCACTGATGGATATGGCAGTTGCCGAAGACAGCAATCAGTAAGTCAAGTCTCGTCAGGCACGAATTCATGTTCCAAATCTCACCCACCCGTTAGCATAAAACTTCAACTGTATGACATCTCCAGTGTGTTGCTGCGGTGTGCTGCCATCGCTTTGTGCGCGCCAGGACCACGCCAAGCCCCTTTTCTGTTCTCGACCTCAGCATCCGCCTTTTCAAACTTTTCTGTTTCAGGCCAACTCTGCAAGATTATCCTTAGTATGCACGGGTTCCAGACAGTAGTAGGCAGCAATAGATTCTCCAGCCACTATAGTGCTCACCTCTCTTGTTTGGCGATCAGACTCCGCCTCTGCTCTGGCAAAACAGCACTTGGTCTCAGCCCGCACCCGGGTGGATGAGGTCTAATTTGAACGTTAGAGACGGTTTTTTCAAACCTCGAGCTAGATCGGAAAAGTGTTGAAAAACCGGTATAGGCGTTGAGTAGGAGCATAACTAATAATTCGATTCGATTGATACTACATCGTATTATCATCCTATCTAGGTATCAGACCCGTGCAGCCACATGTCTACCGCACGAAAGGCACCCGTCGCATCCAAGGCACGATCTCAGCTCACTGAGGAGCAGAAGAACGAGATTAAGGAGGCATTCGACCTCTTTGACACTGACGGGTACGTCTCCCTTTCCGATCCAGGATCTGCGCGCATTTTGCCCCAGCGCTTCACGCCACTGGTCATCCCGAGACGCTTCAAATTCGTCCTCAAGCCCATTTTCCACTGATCGTTTCTGCTTGTTCTGACTGTTTGACCACTCTTTTCGACTCACCTCACGCGCGTCACACACGGATTACCTTCCCCTGCAACCATCCCTATTTACACCATAGCTCCGGCGAGATCGATGTGAAGGAACTCACCGTCGCCATGCGCGCCCTCGGCTTCGAACCTCGCAAGGATGAGATCCGACGGATGATCGAGGAGATCGACAAGGACCAGACCGGTACCATTAACTACCAGGAGTTTTATGCGGTATGTGTAGGACCTGAAGTCGCTTTCCGAATGCTACCGTTGCGAGCTTCAAGCTTCTTGCCACATATGGATGGCGATCTGTGTTTGGGACGCGTTCTCATCTTCCATCCCCCCCCCCCCCCTCCTCCACCACACCCACCCAAACCCCAAATATGAA
>Ga0180217_1000597_pt1 | contig 53381 bp, 46 predicted proteins | sample eDN3rd37CBELigOP_FD_128521 | JGI IMG/M metagenome (GOLD analysis project Ga0180217, IMG submission 128521) | Enriched Organic Plus compost microbial communities from Emeryville, California, USA - eDNA 3rd pass 37_C BE-Lig OP (version 2) (version 2) ...
TATAAAAGTAGATTTACCAGCACCACTTGGTCCAACTACGTAGACAAACTCTCCCTTTTTTATATCTATAGAAATACCATTCGCTGCCACGACACCGTTTGGATATTTCTTCACAACATTTTTCATTTGAATCATTAATAAAACCACCTAAGTTCCAAGTTTCTATTACTAGATTTTTTCACTCACCATCCATTATAGCATTGATTTTCCTTGTTTTTATTACATTTTCATTTCATATTTCTACACACGAAGGATATGATTTAACAAAATCCCACTTTTTTCAAACAAATGTACTAGTTTTATTCTTATATCTCACTATATTTACATAATTTAACAAGCGTGATGTCGACTTGTGAAACTTTTTTCTAAAGATGATATGAGAGCCATTTGTGCCATGATAAATATATTGAGTAATAGACCACTATAGAATAAAAGTGTACAAAAAAATCTGTGAGTCATTGCAACTCACAGATTTCTATTCATAATATTTTCATAAAATTTATAATACTTTATCTAAAAATTCTTTTGCACGTGCTGATTTTGGTGCAGAGAAGAACTCTGCTGGTGTAGAATCTTCTACTAGCATTCCGCCCTCAAGGAAAAGAATACGATCTGCTACTTCTTTTGCGAAGCCCATTTCATGTGTCACAATGATCATAGTCATACCAGATTCCGCTAAATCTTTCATAACAGCTAGAACTTCTTTAACCATTTCTGGGTCCAAGGCAGAAGTAGGTTCATCAAACAACATAACAGTTGGATTCATGGCCAATGCACGTGCAATTGCCACACGTTGTTTTTGTCCACCAGATAAACGATTTGGATATTCGTTTCGTTTTTCAAATAGTCCAACTTTCTTTAACAATTCTTCCGCTGTTTTAATGGCTTGGGTCTTAGCAACCCCTTTGACTTTAACCGGTGCATAGATTAGATTTTCCAATACTGTTTTGTGAGGAAACAAGTAAAAATGTTGAAATACCATTCCTAAATTTTCACGTACTTTCATCACATTTTTCTCAGTAATTAATGTTCCACCAACGCGAATTTCACCACTTGTTGGTTCTTCCAATCTATTAATGCAACGTAAGAATGTAGATTTGCCCGATCCTGAAGGTCCAATTACAGCAATAACTTCTTTTTCTTTAATTTCAGTCGTGATGCCTTTAAGCACTTCATTTTTACCATATGTTTTGTGTAAATTCTCGACTTTAATCACTGCGTCTCATCCTCTTTTCTATCATTTTACCAAGGAAGGTTAATACGAGTGTCATGATATAATAAATTAAACCAGCAATAAGTAACGGCTCTAAATAACGGAATGTATCGCCACCTACTACATAAGCTCGTCGCATAATATCTAATGCTCCGATTACTGTAACGATTGCTGACTCTTTATTTAAGGTAATAAATTCATTCATTAACGATGGCAAAATATTTTTCATTGCTTGTGGAAGAATAATATCTTTCATCATTTTCCCATAAGGAACACCTAGTGCTTTCGCTGCTTCTTGTTGACCTTTATCTACTGCATTAATACCTGCTCGAATAATTTCAGAAATATAGGCAGCAGAATTTAAACCAAATGCAATAATGGCAGCCGGCATAGCCTCGATATTAAAACCAATAATTTGCGGCATTGCATAGTATATAATCATCAATTGTAGTACAAGTGGTGTCCCACGGAATATAGAAGTATAAAATTCTGCAAACCATTTTAACGGCTTGATCGTACCGATTTTACAAAGCGCTAATAATATCCCAAGTACAAGTCCAATAATTGTAGCAAAAATAACAATTTCTAATGTGACGCCTAATCCCTGTAATATGTATGGAATCGAGGGAACGACACTGCTAAAATCAAACATCGCAATGCCCCTTTCTAAATATTATTTAATAGTACTTCTAAGAAGAGAAACGTCATTCAGTTTAACTGAATGACGTTTGTAAATTATTCAACAACAAACCATTTTTCTTTTAGTTCTTCAATTTTACCTTCATCGATTAATTCTTGGATAACCTTGTCAAATTCAGGTTTTAATTCACTACCCTCTTGGAATGCGATTGCTTTATAATCTGGTTCTTCCACTTCAACAGGGAAAGCAGCTAAATCGTCATTTTGACTTAAATAATTTTCAGATACGATATTTTCAATGATTGCCGCATCAAGACGTCCATTTTTCAATTCTTGAATAAGTTGTGGAATTAGGTCACGACTTTCAACTGTAAATCCATGTTCAGGTGCAAAAGTTTTTGCTAAATCTTCTTGAATAGAAGCTGTTTGTGCTCCAACCGTTTTTCCTTTTAAATCTTCCATTGATTTAATGTTATTCTTCTTAAGTGATACCGTATATTGCTCTGTTTCATAGTAAGGAGTGGAAAAGTCTACTACTTTATCACGTTCTTCAGTTGGTGTCATACCTGAAATAACAAAATCGAATTTATCTGCTTGAAGTGCAGGAATCAAACTGTTGAAGTCACCGTTTGTAAATTGTAATTCATAGCCTAAACGATCTGCTACTTCTTTTGCTAAATCGATATCAAACCCGATAATTTCTTCGCTTACTTTAGTGTCTACATACTCGAAAGGTGCATAATCCGCAGAAGTTCCTACGCGTAAGACTTTTGAATTTTCGGAAGTTGTATCCGAACTTGATCCTGTTGATGTTTCTTTTTCAGTTGCGCCACAAGCAGCTAAAATACCAATTACTGCTACTAGCATGAATAAAAATAATTTATTCTTCATTGTTAATAGTCTCCTTTTTATTTCTTCTATTTTTCTTATTCTTCGATATATCTTTGAATTGCTTTTTCGAGCATTGCCAATCCATCATCTATTTGTTCTTTTGTAATTGTTAACGGAGGAATCATACGAATGACTTCACCTGAATTCCCACATAGGTAGAACAAAACACCTTCTTCTAATGCATAATCAAGAATTTTCATAACAGCTTGTCCGTCTAGCTCGCCAGTTATAGGATTCGAAATTTCAATTCCAATCATTAGACCTGCAGAACGAACATCGCTAATTACTGAATACTTCTCTTTTAACATGAGCAGTTGCTCTCTTGCATATGCACCAACCACTTTTGAATTTTCCACAAGGTTTTCTTCATGGAATATTTCTAAAGTTGTAAGTGCAACTGAACAAGCAATTGGATTTCCGCCAAATGTAGTACCGTGCATTCCTAATGGCCATTTTTTCATTAATTCCTTAGAAGCAACTGTTGCACTAAGTGGCAAACCTGAAGCAATACCTTTTGCAATTGCCATAATGTCCGGTGTTACATCAAAGTATTGTGCTGCAAACCATTCTCCAGTTCGTCCAAAACCTGTTTGTACTTCATCGAAAATTAGTAGAATGCCGTGTTCATCACAAATTTCTCTTACCTTTTTTACCCAGGCTTTAGGAGGTATAATATAACCTCCTTCACCAAGAACAGGCTCCATAATGACACAAGCTACTTCTTCAGGTGTCACTTGATGTTTGAACAATCGTTTAAAATCTTTTTCAAGTTGTTCTACGCAGAAAACCTCTGGGTCGATTCCTTCTGGACAGCCTTTCATATCCGCATATGGAATTTGATAAGACAAATGTGATGGTTGCAAGAATTTACGATATTTGCTTTTTGAAGTCGTAACACCTAAAGCACCCATAGAACGTCCGTGGAAACAACCTGTAAATGAAATAACATAAGGACGTTTTGTTACAAACTTCGCTAGTTTTAATGCACCCTCAATCGCTTCTGTACCACTATTTGCAAAGAAGAAACAATCTAAATCCCCTGGAAGTACTTTTCCTAATTCTTCAGATAGTCTTAAAATGGATTCGTACATAATGACTCCAGAAGGACCATGTACAAGTTGATCAGCCGCATCCTTGATACTTTGAACAATTTTAGGATGTCGATGCCCGGTATTTGTTACTGCAATACCAGATGTGAAATCTAAATATTGTTTGCCATCTGCACCATAGTAATAACAACCTTCTTCTTTCACAACTGGAATGTTCGGATGGTCTTTTGCCATACTAGGTGCTAAATAATTTCCCATCTCATCGTATAAATCAAGCCAGTTACTCAAGCTCGTTTCCTTCTTTCTAAGTTGTATATTGTTTGAACATATTATTCTATTTCTTATATTTCAAAAGTTTTAACATTTATATATATTACTACCCATCGTATAATTATGCAATCACATTTTTAAAGAAAATAGCTTCACTTTAAGAAAAAAAGAGCTTTTTATTCCATATAAATCCACTATTACTGGATATTTCAGTTGTTTTCTAAATATTCATTATACTATTTATATGCAATCAATAATTATATAAATAAAAATAATATTAGCAATATTCTTAATGTTCAGTTTATTTAAAAAGCCCGCTGCTAAAAACGCAGCGAGCCTATTTCCTACTATGCAACTACTACCTCTTTTTTATCTCTACGGATCCATGCAATTAGTACCGCGATAATTAACGCAAACCCAAGATAGCCCATAGTCGAATAAACTTTTCCAACTAATGTTGTAAATCCTACTAAACTAGCAACAAATCCGGCTAATCCTACTACTACAATGGTTGGTTTAAAGATTTTATGCTCTGGTGCTACAAACCGTACCGTGAATGTATAGAACATTCCCACTGCGGTATTATACATCATTCCAAGTAATGCAATTGCCATCAATACACCAACTGCTGGATGGATTTGTTTCGCGATTTCTAATGTTGGCATATCCACACCTGCCACAACGTCCATTTTCACAAACATTGTTAAGTTAATCAATATGATTAAAACTCCTAAGATGATACCTCCGAAAATACCACCAAGCCCAGCTACTTTACGATCTTTTAACGTACCGCCCATGACAATTAATAGGGCTGCTCCAGCAGCAAGATTATAGGACACATAAAGCAATGCACCCATAAACCAGTTTGATGCAGCACTCGCTTGCGATTTTGCTATAGAATCTGCTTCAGCAAAAGAAATGTCCATTGTAAATAATGAATAGATTAAGATAATGAAAATAACAACTAATAAATAAGGTGTAATTACAGCGATTAAGTTAAGTATATTTTTCACATTTAATAGTAAAGTTGCAATTGTTAAAACAACCATGATAATGCTACCAATCATCGGATCAATGCCAAACATTTGATTAAATGTCGAACCGGCTCCTGCAAACATTACAACTGCTACCCCAAAAAGGAAGAAAGTTATTAATATATCTAGCACTAACCCAATATATCTTCCACCAATATGATAGATAACACCTTTATGGGATGTGGTTTGCAACTTTGAACCAAGCTGAGCAAACGCCATTCCTAATAAAGCAAAGGCAATGGTTGCAATGATTCCTCCTACAAGACCTAATATTCCAAAACTCGTAAAATATTGCATAATTTCTTGGCCTGATGCAAAGCCTGCCCCAACAATTAGGCCAACAAAAGCACCACCAATTTGTATACTTTTCTTCATATTTTTCACCTACTATATTTTGATTTTATTTAAAAATTCCGAAAATTTTTATTTCAATTTATCCTTAAGCACCTATATTACGATGCTTAAGGATACAAACTATTTATATACTTTTTTATTTACTGTATACGATTCTATTGTTTCTCTATTTACTTCATATCCAATTCCTGCTATTTGCGGTACTTGGATATAGCCATTTTCCGCAATGACTTCTGGTTCTATAATATCTTTTTCCCAATAACGATTTGAACTCGCTGTATCTCCTGGTAAAACAAAGTTAGATAATGTTGTTAACGCCACATTATGTGCTCGGCCAATTCCTGCCTCTAGCATACCGCCACACCATACTGGAATACCTTTCGATGCACAGTAATCATGAATTTTCTTCGCCTCTGTTAATCCACCAACTCGTCCAATTTTAATATTAATAATTTTCGTTGAACCAAGCTCGATTGCTTTGCGTGCATCCTCAAGAGAGTGAATACTTTCATCTAAACAAATAGGCGTCGACATTTGTTTTTGTAATACCGCATGATCGATAATATCATCTGATGCCAAGGGTTGTTCCACCATTGTTAAGTTAAATTCATCCAGTTGTTTTAATAGTTCAGTATCTTCTAGACGATAAGCTGAATTTGCATCTGCCATAATAGCAACATCCGGGAATTTTTCACGTAATGTACGCATAACATCAATATCCCAACCTGGCTTAATTTTCACTTTAATTCGTTTATAGCCCTCTTTTACATACTCATCAACAAGGGCTACTAAGTCTTCAATGCTTTTTTGAATCCCAATACTAATACCTACTTCGATTTTATCTTTAATCCCGCCCAATGCAGATGCAAGGGATTGATTTGTTTGTTGTGCATAAATGTCCCAAACAGCACCTTCAATTGTAGATTTCGCCATGTTGTTTTTACGGATAGGTTTGAAAATTTCACTTACTTCATCTGGATGAGAAATTTCTCTATTTAATAGAAGAGGAATTAAAAAGTCCTCCAGCATATGCCAGTTTGTTTGTAATGTTTCTTCGTTGTACCATGGTGAGTGGAATGCTACAGATTCTCCCCAACCAATTGTACCGTCTTCATCCTTTGCCTCTAACAATAGGAAATCCTTGTTAGTAAATGTTCCAAAACTCGTTGTAAATGGTGCTTTTAGCTTCATTTGTAAATGACGAATTGTGATTTCAGTAATTTTCATATTAGTAGCCTCCAAGTTGTAACGTATCTTTTTTCACAAATATGTAGTCTATCCATCGTTCATTTTTTCGAACACGCACTGCCGTATAACCTGCCGCGAATACCGATTGAAATACTTTTCTTGTTTCTAATCGCCAATGCATCGCATGTGTATGACTTGCTGCTTTTAAACTTTGAAAATCCCAAGGGACCGGTAAGGAGTAAGCGTCAGCTGTGAGGTTTTCAAGTGATGCTACTTTTAACGTTGGTAATCCAGCATCATCAAAAATAATCTCACCTAGAGGTTGTGAATTTTCGATTATTGGTTCAACTTGCTTTTCTACATACTCACTTTTTAAATGCCAATGAACTTCAAATCGATCAGATGGTAATCCTTTGTTAAAGCCATCCTGCATTTCACCGTAACAGTTTTCAATATATGTATGACAGATTCCATTCAACTTCGTCAGATTTAAGTAACCATTACGTGTTTCAAGTGGATCATATGTCCAATGCATATCGTCAAACCCTTTAGCGATAGCACTTTTTCGTTGTGCGTGTTTTAATTTTTCACCAATTTGTTGTGAACGGTATGCTTCATCGATTCCTAACATATGGGAACAAACATATACTTTTCCGTTTTTTAGACCTGCAAAACCATAACTAAACCCAACAAGTTGGTCCCCATCATAAGCACCAACCATGATGCCTCCGTTTTTTACAGCGGTTAGAGTTTGATGGGTAGGAATCGGTTCCGTACCCCATACTTTTCTTTCAAGTAACTGTACTTGTTCCAATTCTTCTAATGTTGTTAATTCTTTTACTACGATCATTTTCCATCTCTTCTTTCTATATGCTGCAACGCTACTAACAGTGCCTTTGTAAGAATTCGTGCCCCCACCGGTAGTTGTTTTCTATTAAATGTCATTTGCGGATGATGAAGTCCTGGTGTTACACCACAACCTAACCCAAGCATTGTTGTTTTAAGATTTGGTTTGGAATAAGCATAAAAATGAAAATCTTCTCCACCTGGTGTGATGACTTCTGGAGCACAATTTTCAGACCCTACTGTCTCAACAATCGCCTGCTTCATCATCATTTTTGCTTCATCATGAACCTGTGCTGCTGCAATATGCACGTCAACATTCGTTGTAATCTCCGCACCATATAATGTACTAACAGATTCTACCGCTTTCTTAAATCCCTCTGTTAAAGCATCCATCGTTGAATTTTTCTGTGCCCGAATATCAATACTGAATGAAGCAGAACCTGGAATAATATTTGCTGATAACCCGCCTGCCTGTAGCTGTGTCATTTTTATTGAACCCGACTCATTTGGGCTAATCCAAATTCGCTTCAATGCATCTACTAAAGCAGCTGCAACTTCAATTGCATTTATTCCTTGTTCCGGCCTTGCACCATGTGCTTCTATTCCATTGATCGAACCTGTGATGAGCTTTGCTGCACCGTGGTATAATGCCGGTGAGTGCGCTCCATCTGCTAATTCTACAAGCGGTCTTACATGAACGCCAAATAGGTATTCCAACGAGTCGACGATACCTTTTTGAACGATAGCCTTCGCGCCCCCTGCCTTTTCCTCAGCAGGTTGAAAAATCAGTCGAACAGCACCAGGCAAATTCTTTTGTTCCTTCAATAGTAATGCCACACCAATTGCCATTGCCATATGTCCGTCATGTCCACAAGAATGATTCGCCTGAAACTCGCCATCCACTTCTTGCCAAAGTGCATCTATATCTGTACGAAAACCAACTTTAGGCTCCCCATGCCCAATATCAACATAAAGACCCGTCATATCGTTGAAAGTATGTGGTACGAATCCTTCACCTTCAAGAATTGTTGCTAAATAAGCTGTCGTGTTTGTTTCTTCCCAGCTGATCTCAGGTTTTACATGTAAATGGTTAAACACCTCTTGCATGCGGTCTATTAATTGTTGTTCCGTCATTTCATCAACTCCATCGATTGCTAATAAAACTATTTTGAAAATCATCATATTTTACACGTTGCTCATTATAGTAATCAGCATCATGCGACATCATGCCTGCTACTAACGTATTTAGAAACGAGATTAGCGCGGGCATCATATCAATTGTCGAGAACTCTGTTTGTTGCAAAACAAAAGCTTCATTTGCAAATGCATGAATAGGTGCGACATTCGAATCAGTAATCGCAACAGTATAAACTCCGCGTTTTACGAGCTCCTCTGTAATTTGAATGGGCTCCCAGTAATAACGATGGAGCGAAATCACGATTGCAATGGACGTTTCATCTACTTCTTGTAATGTCCGAATCAACATACTCGTTTCAGTCTGTACAAGTTTTACATTTGGACGAAGCATGTTTAGCGTAAACTGAAGCCATTGAGCAGCAAAGTTTGATGCACCTTCTCCAACGATTAGAATGTTTTTTGCTTCATGTAATTTTTTAGTTGTTTCATAAAAATGATCTGCATCTATTTGTTCAGCAATTCTGATAATTTGAGCGCTAATTTGTCCCATTACCTTCTCGCATAACTGTTTCTCTTTAAATAACTCCTCTTTTGAAGAAACATAATTACCTAGAGTGCTATTGGTATTGTACTGAAACAAATACATAGTCAGCTCCTTTTGCAACTGAGCATATCCGTTTAATTCAATCGCATAACAAAACCGTATTACGGTAGTCTCACTTGTACCAGCTAACTTTCCTACCTCTGCAGCTGAATGTACGCCTACATAGGTTGGATTATTTAAAACAAAATTTGCCACTTTTTGTTGTGATTTTGATAATGAATGATAGGATTGTTCAATTCGTTCTTTAATCGTACACATTGAGAAACGAGAAGCCTCCCCTTTTTTATTAAGATATTGAAGTTTAGACTTCATAAATTAATGATTAATTTAACATTAATAAAATGGTTATGCAAGTAGTTTTCAGAAATTTCGATATTATTCGTCATCTCGAAGTGGATTTGGTTTTAACCTAGCTTTTTGAAACTTTTTAAAGCTTAGGCAAATTTCATGCATGCTTGTATTATTTTTTTCGAAATTAATGCAACAAAAAAAAAACGAACCGCATTCTACAATTGCGATTCGTTTTACATTCAATGTTATTCAGCGTTATATCGTACAATAACTGTTCCTGTACGAGATTCACCATTTATTTTTAGTAGGTTGGCATTTTCAATGATCTTATCGAAGTGATGAGTTTTAAGTAAAAATTGATCATCTTCTATTCTTGTGACTACATCCGGTAGGCCGATATCTGCTTTACCGAAGTTTGTTGCCACTTGTCCATCTAGTGACGATGATTTTGGAACATAGATTTCAACTGCCCCGGCAACGGTATGAGCCTTCACTTTCCGTGCATCTTTTGCATAAGTTGTGACAACAACCGCACCGTTTACTGATTCCGCTTCGACTTCCTGAAGTTCTCCATCGATATAGATACGTCCGTTCACCGTTTCTACTTCTAAGTCTTCCCCTTTTACATGTCGGAGTTCGATTGAACCATTTCCTGTTTCTATGTTGGCATTTTGGAAAGTAGATTCATCCATTTTCACAGCACCATTATAAGTTTTTACTTTGATTAATTTCGCTTCTAAGTTTTGAACCGTTACCCCACCATTTAGTAAGCGTATTAACACAATATCATATAGTTGTTCTGGTACAACTAAGCGCAACGAAGTTTGTGACATTTTCGATGTAACTGAAATAGTTAATTTACCATTAGTCAAATTCACGAAGTTTTCTTCAAATTGAGCGATTGTTTTTTCTTCATTATGATCATGAAGTGATGTTTTGACATGTGCTTCCACTAATAGTTGTTCATTTTCTGATTTGACAAGGTCTACTTTCCCATTAGGTATGTCAATTTCAATCCCCTTAATTTCACTTCTATCAAATGTATAGGTTTTATCAAACTGAACTTTTTCTCCAAAAGGAAATTCTAAATCAAAGTCTTTTATTTTAGTAAATGTTGAATTCATTAATCCCATGACACGATCACTAAAGTGAGATAAATCCTGCTTTAGATCATTCATAAATTCATCCATCTTTTTATTTGCCTCTTTATTATTAAACGCTTTGCCAAAGAAGTCCTCAAAACCTGTTGTTTTAGATTTCTTTTCTTCTTCATCAATTGTTTGATTTTGTGAGGCTTCACTTTCTGCTTGAGTATGTTGTGATGTGTCCTCTGTAGATTTTGTTAGCGGCACAATTGTTGATTGAGTGGAGTTTTGTTCTTTTGTTAACGCCTCAAGTAAAACAATCGCCTCTTCAGTAGTGATTGTTCCATTTTCAACTAATTTTAATATGCGTTTACGTTCGTTTTCCATAAAAAAAAGCCTCCCTCTGGTTATATACTTAGTTATACGCAAAGGAAGGCTAAAAGTTTCAGTGATTATTTTATATTGCCCACTAATTTAGGATGAACAACTATTTATTATTTATTTGATGCTTCCGCTAAAAGGGCGTCCATTCTTTTACGGTCTCGTTCTAGTACCGTTTTTAAATACTGCCCTGTATAGGACTTTTCATTTGCTGCGATTTCTTCTGGTGTACCTGTTGCTAAAATGGTACCACCTTTTTCCCCGCCTTCTGGACCAAGGTCAATGAGATAATCTGCTGTTTTGATTACATCTAGGTTATGTTCGATAACTAGCACAGTATCACCGTTTTCCACTAACCTTTGTAACACTTTAAGTAGGCGCGCAATATCGTGTACATGAAGACCCGTAGTTGGTTCGTCCAAAATATAAATCGATTTACCCGTAGAACGACGGTGTAACTCTGAAGCAAGTTTTACACGTTGAGCTTCTCCTCCAGATAAAGTTGTGGCTGGTTGTCCTAGCTTCATATAACCAAGCCCAACATCGACAATTGTTTGAAGCTTTCTTTGGATCTTTGGCACATTTTCAAAGAATACCACAGCATCTTCAATCGTCATGTCTAACAATTCAGCAATATTTTTATCTTTATATTTTACTTCAAGTGTTTCACGATTATATCGTTTGCCATGACATACTTCACATGGTACGTAGACGTCTGGTAAGAAGTGCATCTCAATTCGAATAATCCCATCCCCACTACATGCTTCACATCGGCCACCTTTTATATTAAAACTGAATCGTCCTTTTTTATAGCCTCGAACTTTTGCTTCGTTCGTTGATGCAAATAAATCACGGATATCATCAAATACACCCGTATACGTTGCTGGATTTGAACGTGGTGTTCGTCCAATTGGTGATTGGTCTATATCAATTACTTTATCAAGATGTTCAATCCCTGTGATTTCTTTATGTGCACCCGGTTTTGTTCTGGCGCGATTTAACTTATTTGCAAGAGATTTATATAAAATTTCATTGATTAAAGTCGACTTACCTGAACCTGATACACCTGTCACGGCAATAAACTGTCCTAATGGAATATCTACTTTTACATTTTTTAAGTTGTTTTCCGTAGCGCCTTTAATCGTTAATTTTCGTCCATCTGATTTTCGTCGTTCGGTTGGAAGTGGTATAAATTTTTGTCCACTTAAATATTGTCCAGTAATGGATGCTGGATTTTTCATGACTTCCTCAGGTGTACCAGCAGCTACGATTTCACCACCATGTACACCTGCTCCAGGACCTACGTCGATTAAGTAATCAGCAGCAACCATTGTATCTTCATCATGTTCTACAACAATCAATGTGTTACCCAGATCACGCATATCTTGCATTGTGGCAACTAGTTTATCATTATCCCGTTGGTGTAAACCGATAGAAGGTTCATCAAGTATATAAAGAACTCCAGATAAACGGGACCCAATTTGTGTTGCAAGACGAATCCTTTGGGCTTCTCCTCCTGATAATGTCCCTGCAGAGCGAGCAAGTGTTAAATAATCTAACCCAACATTGATTAGGAAGCTAAGTCTTTCTGTAATCTCACGAATAATAAGTCTTGCTATCTGCATTTCTTTTTCTGAAAGTGTTAAATTGGAGAAAAATCCATACATATCACCAATTGAATGCCGTGTAGCTTCTGCTATATGTAACCCTTCTACTTTAACTGCAAGAGTTTCAGGTTTTAATCGATAACCTTTACATGATGGACATGCTTGTTCAGTCATGTATTTCTGCATTTGGTCTCTTACATATTCGGAAGTAGAATCATGGAAACGTCGTTCGATATTACGAACTACACCTTCAAAGAGAATGTCTTTATTATGAACACTGCCATATTCATTTTCATAGTAGAAATGAATTTTTTCATTTCCTGAGCCATATAAAATTTTATCCATTTGACTTGTTGGTATTTGTGAGACTGGTACATCCATTGGAATTCCATAATGTGTACAAACGGCCTTTAAAAGCTGTGGATAATATTGTGAGCTTGTTGGCTCCCAAGCAGCGATTGCATGTTCTTCTAATGTCTTCTCCCAGTCTGGAATCAACAACTCTAAGTCTACTTCTTGTTTAATTCCTAACCCATCACATGATGGACATGCTCCAAAGGGACTGTTAAAAGAAAACATGCGCGGCTCTAACTCACCAATAGAAAACCCACATAATGGACAAGCATGATGTTGGCTAAATAATAATTCTTCATGCTCGATTACATCAACTAAGACTCTTCCATCAGCGAGGTTACATGCTGTTTCAATCGATTCATAAAGTCTTGATGATACCCCTTCTTTTATGACGACACGATCTATTACAACTTCTATACTATGTTTTTTATTTTTATCCAGTTCTATGGAGTCATCCAAATCGAGCATTTCACCATCTACACGTACACGTACATACCCTTGCTTTTTTAGATCCTCTAATAATTTGACATGAGCACCCTTTCGACCAGATACGATAGGTGCCAATAATTGCATTTTTGTTCGTTCAGGAAATTCGAGTAACCGGTCCACCATTTGTTCAATGGTTTGGGACTCAATTTCTGTCCCATGATTTGGACAAATCGGTTTACCAATACGGGCAAACAATAATCGTAAGTAATCATAAATTTCTGTCACTGTTCCAACTGTGGATCGAGGGTTTTTACTAGTCGTTTTTTGGTCAATCGAAATGGCAGGAGATAATCCTTCAATTGAGTCTACATCTGGTTTGTCCATTTGCCCTAAGAATTGACGCGCGTACGCAGAAAGGGACTCAACATAGCGGCGTTGTCCTTCTGCGTAAATTGTATCAAAGGCTAGTGATGACTTACCCGAACCAGATAGACCGGTAATGACAACCAGCTTATCACGGGGAATTGTAACATTTATATTTTTTAAGTTATTCGAACGTGCACCTTGCACTACAATTTCAGTATTTTTCACGATATATTATCCCTCTACCTTCAGTTCAAATATTGTATCCCTTAATTCTGCTGCACGTTCAAAATCAAGTGCTTTGGCTGCTTCTTTCATTTCGATTTCAAGCGATGCAATAAGCTTCTCGATTTCGGATTTCGTCATTTTCTTGCCCTTCGTTACTTTTGTAACGTATGTCTCTTCTGTTTCTGCTGTTTGTGTTGCTCGAATGAGCTCTGGAATTTTTTTCTGAATTGTCATTGGTGTAATACCATGCTCTTTGTTATAAGCCTCTTGAATAGACCGACGGCGTTTTGTTTCACCGATTGCTTTTTTCATAGAGTCTGTCATATTGTCGGCATACATAATCACATGGCCATTAGAGTTTCGGGCAGCTCGGCCAATTGTTTGGATAAGTGACCGTTCTGAACGTAAAAATCCTTCTTTATCTGCATCGAGAATAGCAACAAGTGAAACCTCAGGAATATCTAATCCTTCTCGCAATAGATTAATCCCTACTAATACGTCATAAGTTCCTTTACGTAATTCTCTTAAAATTTCAATTCGTTCTAATGTCTTTACTTCAGAATGGAGATACTCTACTTTTATACCCAATTCTTTTAAATAATCGGTTAGATCCTCAGACATTTTTTTCGTTAAAGTTGTAATCAACACACGTTCTTGTTTTCTAACCCGTTCATGAATCTCATCGATTAAATCATCTATTTGTCCTTCAATCGGTCGAACATCAATTGTTGGATCTAGTAAACCTGTAGGACGAATAATTTGTTCTACCATTTCAGGTGTGTGTTCGAGTTCATATGGCCCTGGTGTAGCGGAAACATAAATGGCCTGACTAATATGGCTTTCAAACTCTTCAAATCTTAGTGGTCTGTTATCAAGTGCTGATGGCAAGCGGAAACCATGTTCTACTAATACTCCTTTTCGTGCTTGGTCACCGTTAAACATCCCGCGAATTTGAGGTAATGTTACGTGACTTTCATCCACAACTAGCAAAAAATCCTTCGGGAAGTAATCAAGTAATGTATATGGTGTTGCCCCAGCTTCTCTTAAAGTTAAATGGCGTGAATAGTTTTCAATTCCTGAGCAGAAGCCCATCTCACGCATCATTTCTAAATCGTAGTTTGTACGCTGTTCTAACCGTTGTGCTTCTAATAATTTATCTTCTGCTCGGAATTTTTCTAATTGATGTTCAAGTTCCACTTCAATGTTTTCAATTGCTTTCAACATTTTTTCTTCTCGGGTTACGAAGTGGGATGCTGGGAAAATAGCTACATGTTCTCGATCGCCTACTATTTCACCAGTTAAGGCATCTACCTCTCGAATTCGATCGACCTCATCTCCAAAAAATTCAACACGAAGACATTTTTCATCACGAGATGCTGGGAATATTTCAACAACGTCTCCTCTTACACGGAAAGTACCACGTGTAAAGTTCACATCGTTTCTTTCATATTGAATATCTACTAGCTTTCGTAATAATTGATTTCGTTCTATTTCCATCCCTGTTCGAACGGATACAACCATTTCGCGATATTCTTCTGGATTCCCTAAACCATAAATGCAGGATACAGATGCAATGATTATTACATCATCTCTTTCAAACAATGCGGATGTCGCCGAGTGTCTAAGTTTATCAATTTCGTCATTAATGCTAGAATCCTTTTCAATGTATGTATCTGTTTGTGGTACATACGCTTCTGGCTGAAAGTAATCATAATAACTAACAAAATATTCTACTGCATTATTAGGGAAAAATTGTTTGAATTCACTATAAAGCTGACCTGCTAAAGTCTTATTATGCGCAATTACTAGTGTTGGTTTTTTTACCTCTTTAATAACATTGGAAACTGTAAATGTCTTCCCTGTACCTGTTGCTCCGAGTAGCGTTTGGTGCCGTTTTCCTTCTTGAACACCCTTTACTAGCTCTTGTATGGCATTCGGCTGATCACCACTCGGTTGGTATGCAGATTGTAAGTCAAAAGCGGCCATATTACGTTCGTCCCTTCATCCAAATCTTGTATTTTTATTTTAGCATAGTCTAAAGGAAAATACGATTAAAACGCGAACGTATATTCCTTTTTATATTTAGTTATGTATGTTTTAATTACCCTTATTTTTATCTTTAATCAAACATCTAATTTGCATTATTTTCTAGTATGTAACAAACTCAATTAAAATAAAACAAACTCCAAAAGCGCAAAGTTTTGCTTTTGGAGTTTTACTAATTTATTTGATTGCTAATGTCTCTTCTTGATTTTTAATTTCTACAATTTCGCCATCAAATGCAGCTTTATAAATTGTAAAAATATCATCATAAAGTAATGGCATTGGACTACGTGCTAAAATTCGTTTTTGCTCAATTGCGTCTTTTGCTAAATTTTCTAATGCTTCTTCTACTATATTAAATCCTTTTAGCGTTGAAGGAATATTAACATCCTCAACAAGTCTCTTTAGTTCTGCTACACAACGATAAGATGCTTCTTCCTGTGAAATGTTAGCAGAACTGTAACCCATTGCATCGTAAATATCTTTCATCCGTTTTTCGCAACTTTGGCGAATATACCCCATCACATATGGGAGTAATACTGCATTCGAATCACCATGTGCAATATGGTATTGACCACCTAGTGGGTAAGCCAAAGCATGTACACCCGCAACCCCAGCATTGAAAAACGCTAATCCAGCAAGGTAACTTCCATAACTCATATCTGTTCGAGCTTGTTTGTCCTCACCATTTGAAACAGCAGTGCGAATCGAATTGCTGATTAAGCGAATCGCTTGTAGGGCAAGTGCATCTGAAACGGGACTTGCATTTTTAGAAATGTAAGCTTCAACAGCATGTGTTAATGCATCAACCCCTGTGGCTGCTGTTACTTTCGGTGGTAAAGATATTGTCAATGCTGGGTCCACAATTGCAACGTCCGCTACTAAAAAGTCGTGTGTAACAACATCTTTTGTTGATTCAAGAGATAACACAGATATATTCGTCACTTCTGATCCTGTTCCTGATGTTGTAGGAATAAGAATAGTTGGTAGACCTTTTTTTATAACTTTCTTTGTACCTGTTAAATTTAAATAGTCTTCCACTTTTCCTTCATGTGAAGCTAAAACACCTGCTAGCTTTGATAAATCAAGTGCACTTCCACCACCAACACCAATTACCAAATCAAATTGATTTTGACGAGTATGTGCTACTAGTTTTTCACCAATTGCCAAAGGAGGTTCAGGTACTACATCTGAATATATTTCTATCTCATAGCCAGCTTCTTTAAGTGGAGCAATAACTTGATTTGTTAATCCAAGTTCCACTAGAAATGGATCTGTAACTACTAGAATTTTTTTGGCATTAAATCTTTCTACTTCCTCTTGTAAGTGAGATAGAGAACCCCAACCTGTATAACTAATAGGAGGAAATGTAATTTTTTCTGTCATAAAATAATCGCTCCTTTTTATTGATTCCACACAACTAGTTTCGTTTCTGTCATTTCATGAATCGCGTATTTTAAGCCTTCTTTTCCTGTTCCACTTTCTTTTACGCCACCATATGGCATTTGATCCACTCGGTAAGTTGGAATATCATTAATAATAACTCCTCCAACTTCAAGCTTTTTTGATGCTTTGAATGCTGTTTGGATATCATTTGTAAAAATACCCGCTTGTAGCCCATAGTTTGAATCATTAATTGCGTCAATACCTTCTTCAATTGAAGCAACACGATTTACAACAACAATTGGCGCGAACACTTCTTGACACGAAACTTTCAGATTAGATGCTACATTTGTTAATATAGTTGGCATGAATACCCCATCTTCAACTTTTCCTCCTACAATCACTTCTGCACCATTTTCAATTGCTTCTTCTACCCAGTTAAGTGCACGTTCTTGTTCAACAGGATGAATCATTGCAGAAACATCGGTATTTTCATCTAATGGATTACCAATTATTAATTTCTTTGTTGCGTCAGCAAACTCGGTAACAAAGCTATCAAACAACTCATCTAGTACATAGATACGTTGGAGTGAAATACAAACTTGCCCCTGATTTGAAAACGCACCAGTTACACATTTAGGTACAATCTGAGCTAAATCTACTCCTCGATCAATAATTAACCCGGCGTTTGACCCTAGTTCTAATGCGACCTTTTTCAAACCTGCTTTTTCACGAATACCAATTCCAACTGCAGGACTTCCAGTAAAAGTTATCATTTTTACCTTATCACTCTCTACTAGAGCATCTCCTACTGTTCGACCGCTTCCTGTCACTACATTGAATGCACCTTTTGGCAAAGCTGTTTGATCAATCAATTGTGCCAAAAATAATGCAGAAAGAGGTGTTTGGGATGCTGGTTTCAATACGATTGTATTTCCGGCTGCGATAGCAGGTCCTACTTTATGAGCAACTAGGTTTTGAGGAAAGTTAAATGGTGTAATAGCTCCAATAACCCCCAGTGGTTGTTCAATCGTGTAGCCAAATCGATTGACACCATTTTTAGCTGCATCCATAGGAATCATTTCTCCTGTTAAACGTTTTGCTTCTTCAGCAGCAAATTTATAAGTCTCTATCGTGCGATCAATTTCAGCTAAGGCAAATTTCATTGGTTTAGCTGCCTCTAATGAAATAATTTCGGCAGCTTTCACACGGTTCTCTTTAAAAAGTTGAGCAATATCTTCTAAAATTGACGCTCTTTCATAAGCAGCTAATTTCTCCATCTCTTCTCTTGCACTCGACGCTATCTCAATTACATCCTCAACTTCACTTCGAGTAGCTTGTGGGATGTAAGCAATGATTTCCTTTGTATATGGTGAATAGAGCTCTGCAACGTTTTCAGTCGTTTTCCATTCTCCATTTACGTAAAACTTTTTTTCTAGCGAATCAGACTTCAACAAATTCTCGTTCTGCTTTAGTATCACTTTTTCCATCTTCACTTATATCCCCTTTCTCGATTTGTAAATCCTTTATGAATGTACTGTCTACTTCTCCTTTGAAGAAATCTTTACCGTATAGAAGTAAACACATGATAATTCCTACTGCAAATGCCCAAGATGCTCCTTTGATTACGAGTAGTGCCGCCACAACACCAGCTATCCCCAAATCTCGTTGACTTCGTGCCTGCATAACACCAATACGAACACTTACATATCCTTGCACAAGTAATGTCAATGCTAAAGCAACACTTAAGATAGGCTGTACTAAGCTTACTATTGGTAATAATAATAGACCCGTATTGGTACCCCAACGGAAAGAACCAATTCCTCCAAATAAGGAGTTCATCGCCTTTTTTCCTTCCTTAAATCGCTCTATTACTACTACCTGCATCGCTGCCCACATCGGTCCACACATTGTAATATCAGGACCAAGAATACTCATGATTGTATTTCTTCCACCAAAGATTAAATGTGCACGGTTCGGGTTGTAATCTACCTTTTCGTCAATTCTGACAATATCAGATTCAGAAAGTAATGCTTTTGTTTTTAAAACATCTCCAAAAACTACTAGATACGTTGCAAGTACCGCCGGAAATGCTTGTATGAAGAATGAAAAATCAGGAATTCCTAATCCAAAAACGGTATAGTCTGACCATAATGTTGCAAAATCTGGTTTACTAAAACCCCATTGAATATCCGGCCATTTCGCTTCTCCGAATATTGGAGCAACAATTACAGCTAGAAAAATAGCAGGTAGTATTCCCAAATTCCCTAATAGAGTAAATAGGAACCCTTTATTATTCTTTCTGATACGTTCAAAAGATTTTGAAAAAGTAAGATAAAAAGCAAATCCAATACAAATTGTGATAGTGAATGGGAATGTGTTAAATTGTCCAGTTTCTCCAAATACAGAAACAACTGCTCCTACACCTGCCCCAAGAATAATACCTGCCTTTATTGCATTTGGAACCATATAAACTACCTTACTAGCTAAACCTGTAACTCCAAGTATGATGGATAAGATACCTAAGGTTAGCTGAAAGGCTATCAGTGCATAAACACGATCAGGTCCCTCATCAAATTGTGTTACAAATAGAACAATCAGCGGAATTGCAGGTGTAATCCACCCCGGAATAACAGGGTCCCCTAAAATATGATGTAGTAAATAAAATAATCCATTTAATACAACTACCGCTAATGCTACTTCAAAAGGCATGCCTAAGTGTTGACCTAATAGTGTAATCGCTCCTAGATCAACTGCACACATTAATAGACCTTGTACATAATCTGGCCATTCAAATCGGTAATGTACAAAAGGTAAACGTATTTTAAATGTGCCCGCTGGTATATACGGTGCTTCTTCCCCATCTCGTCGATTTTTCCAAATCATACTTTTCTCTCCCCTCTTATATGTAAGCCCTTACACCCCAATGAAAATACTTTTATAAAAAAAATTACCTCCTTTCGGTTTGAATGAATACGTAACCATTTTCATTTAAATGGTTACGTATTCATTTTTTGCAATAATATAAAACAAACTTATGTAATAGTTTGTTTTATATCTTTCGTGTTGTGCTTCTATTAAACACCTTAACAGATTCAGTGATTTTGACGCAACTGTTTTTTTTATTTTCAATCAATTCTATTAATTTTTTTATTGCTAAAAATCCTAGATTTTCTTCTGAGATACTACCTATTGTTGTCAATCTTATAGATGCATGACTGCTAATCTCTACATTATCTATCCCAATTATGCTTATATCTTCAGGTACTTTTAGACCGACTGAAACTGCATCATCCATTAAGAACAATGCTAACGAATCTGATCCAGCACAAATTGCTGTTGGACGTTCCTCTGACCACATTAATTTTTCGAAAGCAGTTTTAACATCTTTTTTTGAGGTATTTGTATGAATAATATACTCTTCTGGAACTTCTAAATTGTAATCTTTTAGTGCTCTCAAAAACCCGCGATATCGATTATTAAAAGTACTTACATTTAATGGGCCACCAATCCATGCAATCTTACTGTGGCCAAGTTCAATCAAATGCTGACATGATAAGAATCCCGCTTTATAATTATCTATTTCAACAAAGTGTTTATTTTTTTTATGCTTTCGATTGTATGTGATAAACGGTATATTCATGGTCTCTAATAATTCAACTATTGGGTCATCCATTAATACACAAGAAAGAATAATTCCATCTACTTGTTGTTCAATTGCTGTTGAATAAGCTTCTGTAATCTCATCATCGTTTACAAATTGCACGTTCACACGGTACCCTTTTGTATTTGCATAATTTACAATTGCTGTTGTCGTATCAACAAAAAACGGATTATGTAATGGTCCAGATAGCAATACAATCGTATTTGATTTTTTCTTTACTAGGGAGCGCGCACTAGCATTTGGTATGTAGTTTAATTCTTGAATAGCTTTCATTACCCTATCTACGGTAGGTTGTTTTACTAACTCCGGAGTATTTAGTACTCTCGAAACAGTCGTTTGAGATACTCCTGCATGTTTTGCTACATCTTTTGACGATACCAATGACAAGCCCTCCTAATTTACTTATTATTGGTTATTTTACTATACTGTGTGAATATTTAACATTACTTTGCTAACACAAAAAAATCGCCATATAGTAAACGTTTCTATTATTTCAATTTGAAATAAGGGAACGTCTACTCTATTGGCGACTTTCTAAGTATTGTTTTCATTTACTATACCGACTATTGAGTCTCTTCCATTTCTTGAGTTTCTTGTAATTCATTTAGCTCTTTTGCATACTCGTAAAAAGCTTCTCTGTTTCGTTCATCTAATGCACTATCGATGAGACCTTTCAATTGCTCGATTCTTTGTAACCTTTGCATGCCGTTCAAAAACAAGTCCAAATAAATGTCATTCAACAACTTTTCAGATTCGTTTGCATGTTGAGAATGCCCAACAGCTTTAAGAAAATCTGTGTACGAATAATATTTATCCATCGACATCACCCCGATTCCCTTTTTTCTATTATAAAAAATCAATTAGCAATTTGCAATATATTCTGAAAAATATATAAACTTTTTAATTTATCTGGTATAAGTGCCTACTTTGCTTCAAAATCGAAACTATCCTCCCACTAGTTTGCTTTTCAATAGATTAAAACTATCATTATATCACAATATAAAAGTGAATTTGATAATTTCCCCAAAAATTAATTTACAGATTTTTCAAATTATTTAATTGCAATGGTTATAATTTCGTATTATGATTTATTCAATCAGTTATATAGCATTATAAAACCAAGGACTAGGAGGAAAATTTATGTCAAAAAATGCATCTATCATTGATTTTTATCGTATTTCTTTAAACACTTATATCATTATACCTATACAAAATGGTAAAAAGACTTATGCTCACATCTATGATAAAAATGGAGAGTACATTGTTGAACTAAAGCCTCTCTACATAGTTCGGAAATCCTGTAACGGAATTGGGTATAATTATAATATTGCAAAAAAGTTTTCGAAGTCTTTCTTTGGGAAAGAGAAACACAAATTACCTCTTCTGATTTCTTATAATGAATCACCCAATATTTTCTTCCCTCTATTTTCACCATCCTCCCCAAATAACATTTGGATTGGATTAGATGCAATTATAAACATCAAGCGTTTAAAGGACTCCACTGAAATCACCCTTAGAGATGGGAAAGAAATTGTATTACCAATTAATTATGCATCTTTTTGTAGCTTATATGTTAGTGCAACTATGTTACGAAAACATGCAGCAAATCAAAAAAAGATGATTGAAAACGAATTAAATCAACCCCTTGAAATTGCTGAAACTAAAGAGTCTATAGATCATTCTTTTGATCAAGACTAATATTCGAGGCTTTACTTAAATACTGCTTTAGTAGATCTTCAACATGATTTCTCAACCTTATGTTTGAGTATCTTCTCGTTTCCATTACCCTCTCGTAATGAAATTGATATTCTGTAAACATTTCATCCCGCTTACCTTGAACTACTCTTAACTGATGATTTTTTAAAAACGCTTTTGTTTCTCTCAAATCACGTTCAGCATATTTCTTTGCTTCATCAATCAAATAAATATATGGACGCTTTAATTTAAACTGCCCAGCTTCTATTTCTGCATAATCGTTCTCTAAAACGATTAATAGCATGGGTAAATAGATTGCCGCTTCTAGAAATGGGATAGTTTCAATGGGGATATTCGCCATAAATTACCCTCCTAATAATAGAACGTTTGTTCTTATTATATTACAGCAAATTTTAAAAAATGCAATTGTAATAACAAGGTAAATAATGGTTGAACATAAGCAACACTTAAGCGTATATTTTTAAATAACCCTTATGCTATATAATCGATTTAATCATGCTAAGTGGAAGGACAATTTTATTAGGGATGGATAGTTTGCAGAGATGAAAGAGGTCAACAATACATTAAGCTTTTGATCATGAAAAATAAGATTTAGAAAAATAAAACCTTTTTGGCTGCGCCAAAAAGGTTTTATTAGTAGTTACTGCCCGATACGAGAACGAAGATAAGCATTAATGAAATCGTCTAAATCGCCATCCATTACGCCTTGCACATTTCCTGTTTCAACATTTGTACGGTGATCTTTTACCATAGAATATGGATGGAAGACATAAGAACGGATTTGAGAACCCCAGCCAATTTCTTTCTGTTCTCCACGAATTGCATCAAGTTCAGCCTGTTGTTTTTCAATTTCTAATTGATATAATTTTGCTTTTAACATGTTCATTGCTTTATCACGGTTTTTAATTTGTGAACGTTCCGCTTGGCAGGAAACAACGACACCTGTAGGGATATGTGTAATACGAACGGCTGAATCCGTTGTATTAATATGCTGCCCACCTGCACCAGTTGCACGATACGTATCAATTTTCAAATCTTCTGTGCGAATATCGATTTCAATTTCATTATTAAACTCTGGCATGATATCACATGACACAAAAGAAGTGTGACGTCTTCCAGCAGAGTCAAAAGGTGAAATGCGTACTAATCGATGTACGCCTTTTTCTGCTTTTAGGTAGCCATATGCGTTATGCCCTTGAATTAATAGGGTAACGGATTTAATACCTGCCTCATCTCCAGGTAAATAGTCCATCGTTTCTACTTTAAAGCCATGTTTTTCAGCCCAGCGAGTATACATGCGTAACAGCATTGAACCCCAGTCTTGAGATTCCGTGCCTCCAGCACCTGGGTGAAGCTCCAGGATAGCATTATTTTTGTCGTAAGGCTCGCTTAAAAGCATTTGCAATTCAAATCCTGCCATCTTACGTTGGAATTCTTCTAACTCATTGCCTAATTCCTCTTGAAGCTCTTCATCTGGCTCTTCTTTTAAAAGCTCCAATGTCATTTCCAAGTTTTCTTGTGTTGTTACAAGATCATTAAATTCATTAACAACAGCTTTTAATCCATTGGCTTCATTGATAACAGTTTGCGCACCGTTTTGATCATTCCAGAAATCTGGCATAAGCATCATTTCATCTAATTCTTGAATTCGTGCCTCTTTGTTTTCTAAGTCAAAGAGACCCCCTAAAGTCCGCCAATTTTGTGGCTGTAGTTTCCAAAACGTTTCTTACATCTGATAGTTCAATCATTATAATCCTCCGTACTCTTTTTCAAATTGAGAGAACCGTGTCATTCTAATTCATCAAGAAATAGATGACTACGGTTCAAAAGTTGATTCTTAAAATTCACTAGATGGTTAAATTACTACTACATCTATAACATTCTAATACAATCTAAGTGAAACTTATAAGGTATATTACTCAGCACCATGACAGTTTTTAAATTTCTTACCGCTGCCACAAGGACATGGATCATTACGACCAACGTTCTCTGCTTTACGAATCGGTTTCTTTTTCTTTGGCGCCTCTTCTTCTTTTGGATTTACCGCTTGCCCTTTCGCCACTTCTTCACGTTCTAAGTTACTGCGAATTTGAGCTTTCATCGCATATTTCGCTACGTCTTCGCGAATTGAAGTGACCATATCTTCGAACATTGCAAATCCTTCTTGTTCATATTCACGTAATGGATCTGTTTGTCCATAAGCACGTAAGTGAATCCCTTGACGTAATTGATCCATCGCATCAATATGGTCAATCCATTTTGTATCAATTGAACGAAGTAAAATTACTTTTTCAAATTCACGCATACGTTCAGGTGTTAACATTTCTTCTTTTTCATCGTAACGTTTTTGAACCTCGGCATAGATATAGCTAATGATTTCTTCAGATGATTTCCCTTCAAGATCACTTGCTTTAATCGCACCCTCTTCTAAAAGATTGGCTTGAATATAATCTTCTAGTGCTTTTAGGTTCCATTCTTTTTGATCGCCTTGAGTATGAAGAGCGACAATATTTTCAATAGACTGTTGAATCATTGATTCTACTAGTGCACGCATGTTTTCAGTTTCTAACACATCACGGCGTTCTTTATAAATAACTTCACGTTGTTGACGTAGAACATCATCATATTGTAATAAACGTTTACGCGCATCAAAGTTATTCCCTTCAACACGCTTCTGTGCAGATTCTACAGCTTTTGATACCATACCGGATTGGATTGGTTGATTATCATCCATTCCAAGTCTAGTCATCATTGCTTTCATTTTATCTGAGCCAAAACGGCGCATCAAATCATCTTCAAGTGATAGGTAGAATTGTGTAATCCCTGGATCACCTTGACGTCCAGAACGACCGCGCAACTGATTATCAATACGACGTGATTCATGACGTTCCGTACCGATAACAGCCAAACCACCAAGTTCAAGTACACCTTCACCAAGTTTAATATCGGTACCACGACCCGCCATGTTTGTCGCAATCGTTACAGCACCTTTATTCCCGGCATTGGCAATAATTTCAGCCTCACGTTCATGATTTTTCGCATTTAAGACATTATGAGGGATTTTATGTTTATTTAATAAATCCGAAATAATTTCTGATGTTTCAATTGCAACAGTACCTACTAAAACAGGTTGTCCAGCTTTATGGCGCTCAGCTATTTCTGAAGCAACTGCATTGAATTTCCCATTCATCGTAGCAAAGATTAAATCCGCTCTGTCGTCACGAGCAATCGGTTTGTTCGTAGGGATTACAACTACCTGCATGTTATAAATATTACGGAACTCTTCTTCTTCCGTTTTCGCAGTACCTGTCATACCTGATAGTTTTTCATACATACGGAAATAGTTTTGGAACGTAATCGTTGCCATTGTCATCGATTCATTTTGGATATCTACGCCTTCTTTTGCTTCAATCGCCTGGTGAAGACCATCCGAATAACGACGACCTTTCATTAAACGACCAGTAAAACCATCAACGATGACAATTTCACCATCTTGCACAACATAATCCACATCACGATGCATGGAAACATGTGCTTTTAACGATTGATTAATCGCATGTAATAAACGGACATGAGATAAATCGAACAAATTATCAATGCCGAATGCTTTTTCTGCTTTACTAATACCATTTTCAGTTAAAGTAACACCTTTAGATGTTTCATCATAAGTGTAATCTTCTTCTGCAGTTAATCTACTTACAAATAAGTTGGATTGTACGTATAACTGTGCAGTTTTCCCCGCTTGACCAGAAATAATTAACGGTGTACGCGCTTCATCAATTAAAATAGAGTCTACTTCGTCAATTACAGCATAGTGTAGGGGACGTTGCACACGTTCTTCTTTGTAAAGAACCATGTTATCACGTAAATAGTCGAAGCCAAGTTCGTTATTTGTACTATATGTAATATCTGAAGCATAGGCTTCACGTTTTTCATCTTTCGTTAAGCTGTTTAAATTTAAGCCCACTGTTAAACCAAGGAAATTATAAAGCTCTCCCATTTCAGTCGCATCACGAGTAGCAAGGTATTCATTAACAGTTACGACATGCACACCTTTTCCAGTTATTGCATTTAAATATACAGCCATTGTGGAAGTTAATGTTTTCCCTTCCCCTGTTTTCATTTCTGCAATGTTACCTTCATTTAAAGTAGCAGCACCCATAATTTGTACACGGAAAGGATACATCCCTAGCACACGGCGTGATGCTTCACGACAAACAGCAAACGCTTCTGGAAGTAATTGTTCTAATGTTTCACCTTTTTGGTAACGATCTTTAAATTCATTTGTTTTATCTTTTAAACCTTCATCACTCAATTGTTCCATCTGTGATGCATATGCTTCAACTTGATCAGCAATTTTGTTTAATTTCTTAACTTCTTTTTTATTTGAATCAAAAATTTTATTTAAAATGTTTGCCATGGATTATTTTCACTTCCCATATAGTCTCAATTTTCATTTTATCATTTCCTATAGAGTCGGTGCAAATGTACATGCCAGTCATCCAATTAATTAAGAATTTTGTGGGTTAGGGAATTTTTATTTCCGAATGTTCCATTTATTTTAAAAATTGAGTTTATATTTTGACTATTTGATGATAACATGACAAAGTTAAATTATTCTAATTGTTAGGAGTGTAGAGGATGGCAATTGAAGTATATTTAAATTTTAATGGAAACTGCCGCGAAGCTGCGGAATTTTATGCGGATGTATTCAAAACAGAAAAACCTAAAATTATGACATTTGGTGAGGCTCCACAAGATCCAAATTTTGAAATGCCTGAAGAAGCAAAAAACTTGGTTATGCATACTAGATTAGATATTCTTGGTAGTCGTGTCATGTTCTCAGATACATGGCCAGGCTCACCATTCATTGAAGGAAATAATATCACACTAGCTGTGGTGACTGAAGATGAAGAAGCGATTCGCTCAAGCTTCGAACGCTTAAAAGAAGGCGGCTCTGTGAAAATGGAGTTACAAGAAACTTTCTGGAGTAAATGCTATGGTGCATTAAAGGACAAGTTCGGCATTGAATGGCAATTCAGCTTGGATAGCGGAGAACAGTTTTAATAACTAACTAATATATAGAAGCAAGCCTTTATTTACCGGATTCTGGGGAAATGAAGGCTTTTTTGTTGATGATAGAGTAATCCGTTTTTGTTGAATGCTTTTGAAAGATTTAGTGCACTTACGAGGGTGCTTATTTCGGCTGTTTGGGTATTTTTCTGCCCGGATCGTGTGGAGAAGCTTTTTCTTTTACGGTTCTAGGAGACTTTCAGGTCGAATCGTCGTTGAGACGGCTTCTCTTCTACCGTACTACATTTCTTCCTGCTTATATCGTCGTTGAGAGATCCCCTCTTCTACCATTCAACCATCCTTCCTGCTCATATCGTCGTTGAGACAGCTTCTCTTCTACCTATCTACGTATCTTCTTGCTCATATCGTCGTTGAGAGATCCTCTCTTCTACCATTCAACCGTTTCTTCCTGCTTATATCGTCGTTGACAACACTTCTCTTCTACCGTTCAATGACTCTTCCTGCTAGTATCGTCGTTGACAACACTTCTCTTCTACCGTACTACGATTCTTCCTGCTCATATCGTCGTTGACAACACTTCTCTTCTACCTTTCTACGACTCTTCCTGCTCATATCGTCGTTGAGACAGCTTCTCTTCTACCTTTCAACGACTCTTCCTGCTCATATCGTCGTTGACAACACTTCTCTTCTACCTTTCTACGACTCTTCCTGCTCATATCGTCGTTGAGACAGCTTCTCTTCTACCGTTCAACGACTCTTCCTGCTCAAAACGTCGTTGACAACACTTCTCTTCTACCGTACAACCATTCTTCCTGCTCATATCGTCGTTGAGACGGCTTCTCTTCTACTGTTCAACGACTCTTCCTACTCATATCGTCGTTGACAACACTTCTCTTCTACCATTCAACCATCCTTCCTGCTCATATCGTCGTTGAGACAGCTTCTCTTCTACCGTTCAACGACTCTTCCTGCTCATATCGTCGTTGACAACACTTCTCTTCTACCGTTCAACGACTCTTCCTGCTCATATCGTCGTTGACAACACTTCTCTTCTACCGTACAACCATTCTTCCTTCCCAAATCGTCCTAGAGAACTCTTAAATAGAAGTTAACTCTACTCTAACTGTCACCTACCTTTATTTTCTTATGCGATTACTAATTAATTTCGAGCTTTACTTAAATCCCAATCTTAGAAATAAATTGTAATCTCTAATGCGATTCAACTTAAATCTAAAGTACTAACTTCACACACTCCCACAATTAATTTTTCTACATATATTAGAGATAAATTGTGCATGTGCCCGGTACTTAAACTACAAAACGGTACTTGGTACACCCTTAGAAAGAGGGTTTTTTCTTGGGAAATGAAAGTTCAAAGTTGATGTCGTATACGCTGTTGGTGTTACTTATTCTTATATGGGGAGTTAGCTGGCCTATTTATAAAAATGGGGTTAGCTTTATGCCACCACTATTATTTGCCGGAGTTCGCGCGTTTGTCGGGGGAGTTATTTTATTTTTAATCGCATGGAAAAACCTTCATCGACTCCAATTTAAAAAAAATTGGCGGTATTATGTCATTTCCGCCACGTTAAACATTGTCCTCTATTTAGGAATTCAGACGGTTGGGCTGATTTATTTACCTGGGGGCTTATTTTCAGTTCTTGTCTATTTTCAACCCGTATTATTAGGAATCTTTGCATGGTGGTTTTTAGGAGAAGCCATGACCCTCACCAAAATTATCGGTTTAATACTTGGTTTTATTGGCATCTTTTTAGTGAGTGTGGATGGTATCACAATACACGTATCTGCCATCGGAGTAACGCTTGCATTAGCTACCGCCTTGGTTTGGGCTAGTGGAGTGATCTATGTTAAGAAAAATAAAGCACGGGTGGACCCTTATTGGATGGTTGTGATGCAGTTAGTTATTGGGGGAGCTGTCTTATTAGTTGGTGGATTTGGTACGGAAGACATTCAAAGTATTGAATGGAATATTGGCCTTATCTCCAGTTTAATATGGGGGGCAACAGCTGGAATGGCCATCGCGCAAATCCTATACTACAAGCTCATTAATGAAGGCGAAGCAAGCAAAGTTGGTGCTTTTACCTTCATCGTTCCTATTCTATCTGTCATTATTAGTGCCATCTTTTTAGATGAAGCCATTACATTAAACCTATTTTATGGAATGATTCTTGTGGGAATCAGTATTTACTTGGTAAATTACCAGCGGAAACGAAAAGATATTTCAACCGGACATCTGCATCATAAATCGAAATCTTAATACCAGATTTACTTTAATGAAGCAAACCCTTATTCTATTACAACTAAAAAGTCGCTCAAAAGAATCAACATTCTTTAGGAGCGACTTTAATTTAATACGTATTGTAAATAGCTTAATTTTGGACCATAGCCAATTTGCGGGATATCTTTTGTAAAAGAGTCAATTATTTTCCCATCGGTTATCGTCTTATATGTAGCATCTGTTTTCACTTCGACTCGATACTTCTCTTTCGAAATGACAATTTCCAGATGTTCTTCATTTCCTTCATTTTCCCTGATAACAGTCCGAACCGTATTATAAATATCCGTGCTTAGTGCCGTACTTCCAGTAAATTTTGCTTTAAAAAGCCCATTTAAAATTGGATCACTCAATCTTCCAGGCAATACTTCATTCAAAGCTTTAATATAAGCTTCTTGTTCTGATTTACCCATCCGTACATAGTCCGCAATCCGCTCATCAATCTCGTCCCAAAGTGGTTCGTTTGAATCCTCTACCATCACCTCTCGATCGAAGTCCTTAATGATATCTTCCGTCGAATCTAATATTTCACTTGTCGCTGCAAAAGCACCTAGTTCAGCTGCCGTCGAGGCTTGTTGTTTGACGATATAGACCCGCGCAATATTCACAATAATCAACGTCAAAGCAACTATGACGGTCATTATCCAAAGAAGGTAAATGGCAGCACTGCCCTTTTCATTCTTTACATATTTCATGGCACAAGCACCTTGCCTGTCGCTTTAGAATCAATCGTAATTAATGCTTTTTTTGCAAAACTATTTGGAAGAAATACTAATGGATGACTGGCAGTAATCTTTATCTCGAATAAATCGGAGCTCCCTCCAACATTCCGAATAACAAATTGAGGATTCTGCACGATGGAAGAACCGCTCAGTGATTCATCTATCACTTTTTTCGTTTCATAATAATCTTCGGAAACAGCATATACTTGCGCCGCATCGGAAGCAGTTGCCTTTATACTAAGAACCGCATATCCTGAAGCAACGACTTGCCAAAGAAGTAGAAACAGCAAGAAATACAATGGAAGTATGCCTAAAAATTCGATCGAAAGCGAACCTCTTTCTTCTTTTAATAGGTTTCCTTCTTTCATAGCTATCGCCTCCTTGGCTACATATTAGTTTTATTGATTTTAAACTGGAGGTACCAAATATGGAAAAGTAACAGGAGATATCTATTAAATTGAACATCCTCGTATTCTTGTTCCATCAATTCTGCAATACGAAATGCACTAAAATAGGTAATCCCTAACCCTGTAAAGGTAATCCACAGATGAATCGTTTCTACAAAATTAGCACCTGTTTCAGTGAAAAATGCTTTTCCTACAAAATAATAACCAAACATGACCACATACAGGATAAACAACAGCTTTAATAGCTTATATTTAATATCGGTTCTCCCTAGTTGCTCGATGGCATCTCTCCTTGAAAGGAACCAATATGGAACATAGGCCCCCAGAGTGATATTTGTAAATAAAAAGGCTAAAGCTGGATGTACCTTTTTAAAAGAAAGAGTATTCATAATCTACTATCCTCCCTCTTCAGTTCAATCATTTTTTCGGAGATTCCAAAAATGACAAATGGATAAACCATTAAACTAAAGACCATTCGTAAAATCGCAAACGTCATGGGTTGCATCTCAAAGTAAGAGACAAGAGACAGTAATGCTGCCCACAGTAGGTAGACAAAACAGCCCCAAAAAAGAATTTGAACCCATATAGTGATTAAATGATTGTTATGAAAACCAATCGTCTTTTTAATCCATTGCTTAACTGCCAGTCCCGGTTCATACATAAACGGAAACAAAAATAAAAAGGGAAACAAAATGATTCCCGGGATCATGAACAAAGCGATTCCAATGTAAACAGCTACCATAACAAGAAGTGACATAAAAAGAATCGGTCCAAAGGAATGAACAAAGCACCCTAGTAGCATTCTTAAAGAAACTTCTTCATCTTGCTCCGTTTTATCGTACAAAACATAAAACGGATACAGTAATAAAATAAACATGAATATACTAGAAAACAGGAGTAATATATTTTCCTGCCCACCTAAATCTAAACTCATAATATAAAAGTTCAAATTAAATAAAATAAACAGCAAAGGAATCCCGATAATTAATGAATAGCCCAGAATCGTAAGAATGTGTTGGTTGTAACGATAACCCGCTTCTCTCATGCCGCATCACCGCCAAAATCAAATTTTCTACAAGTAAACACGCTGAGCATTGTTAGGCAAATCGCCAAAATAAAACTCCAGAAACCAATATCCGGTGTAAATAACAACGGGATGTCCAAAATGACGTCTCCAAAAATCGTATTCGCTATGACGATAAAGCAAGCTACCATGTATCCCGAGAAATAAGGGTATTTCCAATTACGGACTAAAAAGCCGAGTAAACTATAGGAAATCAAAAATAAAATAGCAGAGTGCATATAGAAATTAGGAATAATGATAACTAATAAGAAACTTAATACGGTCATAACAAGTAACAGGATGCCGATTACTTTTAAATATTTCATTTAACCCACACCCCATTCTTTGTAAAACCCTGATAAAATAACGATTGTAAAAAGAAAGCAAACCAGCAGCCTAAAACATATAAACAAACTCCGCCCACATAAGTAACGTAGCCTTGTCCAAGAAAATTTGTTATTTCCCGTACGATAATAAAATTTCCTCCACCAGCGATAATCGCCATGAGTACCGGAATTGCATAAAAAACAAAAACAAACTTTCTTCCTTTACTTTCCTTCGGAGGTAACACTAGAGGAACCTCTTGTTTTTGATCATAAATCGCAAGCCCAATACAAACGAAGAAGAGTATGAATAAAATCAATTGCAATGACGTTTGGCCAATCAACGCTTTGATTAAGGGAAACGTAAAGAATAGACTAAACGCTAACATGTTAAATAAAATCACTAATCGTGCGGCGTTAGGACGCTTTTTCTTTTTAAAGATTGCCAACATCGCGAGAAAACTCACAATGTTGACAACAAAAACTGCCATAATGATGTAGTTAAACGATGTACGAACATCTGGCATAAAAATGGCAAAAAGGGCAGTGAATACAGGCATGATATACGACCCTATAGCAGCTTTGTAAATATTAATACCCATTCAACTAACCTCCAAATAACCCTCTAATACCTTTTCCGAGTTTAGAATTTTTCACCCATTCAATCCCGGACTTTACAACGGACTCAACTTTTCTACTTATTGTTTTACCAGTATTTGATGACATGAACAATGCTAGACCTAATCCAACACCTGCACCAACAATGGTACCTACCCCCGGTACGACACTACCGACTGCTGCAGCAGTTAATACACTTGCACCCCATCCTGCACCGGCACTGATAGCGGTTTGACCCGCACCTAATAAGACATCGGTTGTGATTCCAGCAGCTAAATCTGTTCCTGTTCGTTTAGGGTCCGCTGCATTTTCAGCTAGCCTACTCCCTACGCTTAGAACAATATTCGCAATTCCATTTCCTTTTGCTAGGACAGATTTTGCTTTAAAGAAGTCTTTATTGACTTTCCATTTATCTAATGGAATCCAATTTTTCTTCATATAATCCTTCGTTTTTGTCCATACCGATTTAAACGAAGTCACTTCATTAATAAAACCTTGAACATGCTTTTGTTTAATTTTACTACCGCTACGTGGTTGAAAGATTGCATAATTCCTTGTTGATTTTGTCCCGTCAGAATTAATAACTGCAACACTTCCACCTTTCCCTCGCACGACACTTTTAGAGTTCTCGAAAGAATTTAAGTAATCGGAGTATCGCATATTAAGCCAAGTTGATATGCTTCCACTACCCTTTACAGCTGTTGCTCTTCCATCAACTTGGATTAAATTTCTCTTGCCTGATGCTGTTTTTAAATCGGTAATTTTAAAACCAGCCATGACTGATAAACCGCCATCTAACATTTGCCCTAAATAATTTGGTATTGATACAAACATTTTCTTCGTATCTTTTAATGCGGTAAACGTTTGTTGGGCAAAGGAGGGATTTGCTGTACCAGAACCGGCTCCGGCTCCGGCTCCGGTTCCACCTCCAGTTCCATCTCCACCAGGTGTTGTACCATTAGAATTGTTAACGTTACCGGACGAAGGATCACCGGCAGGTAAAGATCCACCTGATGTCGAACCATCTCCACCATTTGGTGAATCACCACCCGTTAATGACTCACCAGTTGATGGTCCTTCCCCACCATTAACAGGATTTCCGCCTGAGGAACCATCTCCTCCAGTAGGACTTGTTCCGCCCGTTTGACCATCTCCACCATTTATGGCATTACCACCAGTCGGGTTAGTACCACCCTCGGTTGCATTGCCTCCATTCGCACCTTGTCCACCTGAAGGACCCTGGCCTCCTGTAATGGCGTCACCTGCCGTTATTGGCTTATTTATAGGTAGACTAGAAGGAATAGCGGGAATAAATTGACCATTACTATTTTGGTAGGGTGGTACTATCGGTTGTCCCGAAGACGAAGTATTACCACCCTTTAACCCTGGCCCAGCATTGTAGGCTTCGCCGCCTTGAATCGGATCCCCTGGAAGAATAAATTGACCACCAGTAATCGGTTGACCGCCAGTGATGGCTTGTCCCGGAGTAATAGGTTTCCCAGGCGTTATAAAGAACGCCATACTAATGCTAGGTAAAGCTGACCAGAATAATAGAAAGGCAATCATAAAAATTGCAAAGATTTTTCTAGAATGTTTCCTTTTCACAACTTCACCTCTTTTTCATGTCTAAGGTGTATTACTTGTGTTGGTTAAATATTTTTCTTCCAAAGCTTTAATGGCTTCGGCATGATTCAAATCATTCAATGCTTCCAACTCATCTCGCAACTTGTCATATTCTTGTTCAATCCAAGTATGATAGTCTTGGTTTTTTTGCTGCAGATAGTCATGAGATTCATCTGACATTTTTTCGCGTTGTTGCAATAAATAAGTTAATGTAAAGCCAATCGCTTGTCTCTCATCAACCCATTTTTTAAATTCCCCAGTATGGTAGCCGAAAATATCAAGGTAGTTATCCGTTTTATAGGAGTTAATCCAACCTTCTTGAGACGTTTTCCACTGTTTCCATTTCTCAGCTACTTGTGTGGCTTGATTCAATTGCTCTTGAAGCCCTTTGGCATCAGAAACATTTTGATAGGTCCCTTCAGTTGCAGTAGCAATCTCCTGCAATTGTTTTTGACCCTTTTGGTCGACATTAAATCCGATAATATTCATAATCGGTGTGATATCTGAATCATATAAAGATTTCGCCGTTTCTACTGGATTATCTTCACAAGTGGATATCCCATCACTCACTAGATAAATAATGTTTGTATTGTTTTCCCCTTTGTAAGAAGCCAAATCTTTTTGGGCCTCACTTAACGCAAGTCCAATCGGTGTCCATCCTGCAGGCGTTGCTTTTGTCAATGCATGCTCAAACTCTGAAGTATTATAAGTACTTAATGGATAAATGAGTTCACTACTACTACAAGACAATGCCTTATCTGCATCTTTCCCTGTACCAAGATGTCCGTATATTCGTAAACCTACATTTGCATCTTCAGGCAAACCCTTTACGAATTGCGTAATCGCCTGTTTAGCAGCATCCATGCGTGTCACGCTTCCTTCATAATTTGCCATACTGCCTGAAGCATCCAAGATGACCATAACGTTTAAGTTTTCCTTAAATTGATAGCGTGAATCTTCAATTTCTGGATCACCGATGGATTGAAACTTCAACTGATCAAGCAACTCGCCTGGTCCCTCATAATCTTGTTGAAAGACTGATAGAATTGCTTCGTAGTAGCGATCCAATTCTTCTTTTGTCGGATTATCCGAAATGTCCGGAAGATTTGCCGTTAATTCATCTGTTAACTTTTTTCCTTCATCTTCTAGCTGATTAATATATTGCGTATAACCAGAAGGTAATTTTTCAAGTTCTTCTAATGTTGTAGGAAGTGTAGGACCAATAATTGTATCCTCATTCACAACTTCTTTTGCTTCCTTTTTCTCAGTTGTTTGTTGTTCTTGAGTTGCAGGTTCATTTTCTTTTTCTGAAGTTGTTTTTTCTGTTTCTTCCTTGTTACTGCATCCCGCCATCAACAAAATAAATACTAGGGGTATTAGTAAGCTTTTATATTTCAACTGCAATCTCTTCAACTCCTAATATTTCGCTTTTCTAAGTACACACCTTTTAGTCGGCATGCTACTTGTGTTTTTATATTTCTTTAGTGACTGACCATTAACCAACCATTCCGCTAATTTTTGCGATAATACTGCTGATTAAACCTGAAATGGCTCCTGATTGCCCACTAACAGCTGTTGAAATAATCCCTAATACTAAAATCAATAATGCCGCCAAGCCTAACCATTCTAAAGATTGTGCGCCTTGTTCATTCTTTGCTGGTGTAAGTAATTTAACTCCAAGTTTTGTCATCATGTTTTTCATTTTTTTCTCTCCCTTTTCCTTTTATTTGAGTAATTCAAAAATCCCACTGTTTTGGTTAAACATATTTATGACCATCAAGCCTCCAATTAAGATAAGGGATGAAGGTAAGATAAGGAATGTAGTGACAAGCGTCACTTTTGGTGAAGCTTTTGCCGCCTTTTCCTTGATCATTTCCTTTTTCAACTTTCTCATTTCTTCGGCTTGTTGTTTAAAGGAAGCTGCAATAGGTACACCCAATCGCTCTCCTTGAATCAATGATTTAATTAAAATCTGAAACTCTTTTGATTCGTTTCTCTCAAGTAATAGGCGATAAGCATCTGTTCTTGGGACACCCACACTCGTTTCTTGAAGAAACCGTTCAAATTCTTCTTTTATAGGCCCAACAAAATAAGGAACGATATCCCTTAATGCCTGCGTTAGTCCAACACCTGCTTGCAAGGTCACACTCATCGTATCGAGAAAGTCTGGCAGTTGATAAGATATCTCAGCTTGTCTTGCCTTCGCTTTCGAACGAATCCATAATACGGCTCCCATAAATCCACCAATTGGCAACAAAATCACCAAAAACTGCGAAAACGGAAAGCCGAGCACAAGCATAATACCGCCAACTAATACGCCAATGATTAGTAGGAAGACCTTTAATCCCTGAAATCGTTCAACAGTCAGACCATATGGATGTCCGGCTTGGATTAGATACTTTTTGATGTCCGCATTTTCACTAAAAAAATTAATGCGCTGTCCCAAATCTGAAAAATCATCTGCAAAATGCAGCATTTTTGCGAGCATTTTTTCCTTCCGGCTGACTTTCTTTTGAAAGCCATCATAAACATATAAAGTCTCTGACACAGTTGTTTTTAATTCGCGGTGCTTTGTGAGGTAAACATAAACTCCTCGAAGGGAAACCCCCAAAAAGAAGATGGTCAGTATTACGGTGATTGCTATTAATCCATCCATTACGTCACACCCTAATATTTGTTATTTTATTGATAATAAAGAATGTCGCGACAGTCCCCGCTGCAAAGATTGCAAATAGAATCATGCCGACTCCTGAAAACAAGGCATCTAAAAAGCCATCTACGATATTGTTCATCATTAGCACCAAGAAAATGGGAATAACGGGAACAATGTAAGCAATATACTTATGTTCAGCTGTCATCGTTTTAATTTCTTGTTTCAATAGCTTTCGATCATCAAGCGTTTGACTCATTTCATCTAAAACAGCATATAAGTTCCCACCGGCACGCTTTTGAATTAGTAAGGTTGCCGTAAAAAGGTGAAATTCTTTATTATCAATGCGTTTTTCCAATGTGCGAATGGCGCTTCCAAAATCAATCCCTAGAGATAATTCATGTGCCAAGTTTTTAAATTCACTTTTTGCCGGTTCCGCCATTTCCTTTGCAACCAACTGGATACCTTGATTTAAGGTCATCCCAGATCTCGTTGAATTGGCAAGAAGGCGACATATGTCTGGTAATTGGTCGACCATGACCTGTTTTCTTCGGTCTTTTCGAATTTTGAATAACATCCTTCTTCCCGCTTCCAATAGTAGAAAAGATAAGACGAAGGCGATCAGAATAGGGACCTTGAAGAAGTTCACTAAAACAAATAAAAGGCCCATGTATGAAACGATTAACGCCCCACAAAATTCTGAGGGAGTGAAGGCAATATTGGCATCTTGGAGCTTGCCTTCCATTTCTTTTGCCGTTTCGGTTTGATCAAATTTTGATCCCCAAATGACCAGGACACTTTTTCTTTTTTCGCCATCACGATAAAACTGATGAGTTTTCTTTTTCCATTCTTTCTTTTCCTTTCGATAGCCTAATAGATTGTATAATCCAATAACTAACAGAAGGAAGGCAACGGCTGCAATGGAGGCTTCCATCATATAATCACCTCCTGTTGTACAGGTCTAAATAATGCTTCAGAAATATCTATTCCGAACATGCGAATGCGTTCGATGCATTTTGGTTTGGCACCAGTTGGAGTAAAATATCCTAATACTTCGCCATCTGGTGACATTCCAATTCGTTTAAAGGTGAATATTTCAACAATTTTAGAAGTGCCATCATCAAATTTTTGTACTTCTGATATCGAAACTATTTTTCGTGTACCATCTGTTAATCGCGTTGCCTGGATAATAATATCGAGGGCGCCAACGATAAACTCACGGATGATAGAAGATGGTAAATCCATCCCAGCCATAACCACCATCGATTCTACACGTCTTAACGCATCATCCGGTGTATTGGCATGGACTGTTGTAAGGGATCCTTCATGTCCGGTGTTCATCGCTTGAAGCATATCAAACGCTTCCCCACTTCGAACCTCTCCGACGATAATACGGTCAGGACGCATACGAAGTGCATTTCGTACAAGGTTGCGAATGGTAATTTCCCCCTTGCCCTCAACGTTGGCAGGACGCGCCTCCATTCCAACCACATTTGAACGATTCAGTCGTAATTCTGCTGAATCTTCAATGGTAATGACACGTTCATAATGAGGAATTGAGCTTGCCGTAACATTCAAAATGGTCGTTTTCCCAGATCCGGTTCCCCCGGAAATGAGTGTATTCATCTTTGCCTTTACAACACAGTCAAGAAAATATGCCATGTTTTCATCAAGTGAATTAAACTCTAGCAAATCCTCCATTTGGAAAGGCTCTGCTCTAAACTTACGAATGGAAACGAGGGTACCATTTAAACTAATCGGTGGAATTACTGCATTCACACGGCTTCCATCCGGCAATCGCGCATCCACCATAGGCGAGCTTTCATCAATTCGTCGTCCAAGTGGGGCAACAATTCGGTCAACAATATGGCGCACATGTTCATCATCCCGGAAACTGATATTAACTTGCTCCAGCTTCCCTTTCCGTTCTACATGCACTTCGTTATAACCGTTGATGAGAATCTCTGTTATGGTTGGATCGTTAATGAGCGGTTCAAGCGGACCTAACCCTACTGACTCATCCAAGATCCGTGTGACAAGAAGCTCTTTATCATGGCGCGAGATAACGACCCGTTCCTCTGACATAAATTGCGAAACATATTGTTCAATCTTCAGTCTCATTTCACCTTGTGAAAGCTGTGTGAGTACCTCTAGATTCGTATCCCTCAGTAACCGAGCCTTATAATGTTCTACTAGGTCATCCACAAGATGGTTATCGTATTGATAGGAAACTGCCTTCTGTCGTGAAGCAAGCTCTTTTTTTCTTTCAAAAATAGAAGCCACTACGATACCCCCTTATTGTTTCAAAATCTCCCGTGAAAACTTCCGGACATCCTTAGCAAAAGGAATAAGCTTACGTTCCTTCATCACTTTTCGAACAGGCTCACCTTTGTTAATAAAAGGTTGTAATCCTTTGATGTCTTTTCGAAGGGTTGCAGCAATCGGATAACGAAAAACATGCTTTAAGTCCTTTTGCTGAAGTTCATTTTCTTTGGCTATACAGTTTAAAATAACTTCCATTTTCCCTACCAAGTTCATCCCAATTCGAGTAGATAACTGTTCATAGTGCTTCAAAACCCGCAATGCTGGCGTGTCCGGTGTCAGTACATAGAAAATTTTGTCTGACTCTTCCATAGCCGTAATTACCGAGCCATTTAAGGATGAAGGTAAGTCTACAATCACATAGTCGAAAGCACGTCTTGATGTTCGAAGTAATTTGGCAACAAACTCTTCACCTAATGTTTCAGCTACTTCTGCATCAATCGGGCTCACCAAGATTTCAAGTTTGGAATTCTGCTCCGTTTTCGATACGTTACGAATGTGGCTTTCATTCAACTCTTCAATTACTGGCAGTAGGTCTGCAATCGAACGGTTCGACTCGATGGAAAACATCGATTCTATGCCACCGAACTGCCCATTTAGGTCAATGAGAATGACCTCAGCTGTTGATTCTAGCTTTAGAGTTTGAGCCAAAACCGATGCAATCACCGATTTTCCGCTTCCTCCCTTTCCACTGTAAAGGGATAAGATTTGGCCCCGACCTCTTCCAAAAGACATCAAGGAAGCATCCGATTTTTTGGACTCCTTTTGGATAGCGTAATTTTTGACGGTCGTTGGAAAACGACTTGTAAAAAGCGACGTTTCTTCCGGGAAAACAAAAAACTCATCCACACCCGCACGCATCATATTACGCAACAGCACAAAGTCTGTTTGCTGGGCGATAAAAATCACTAAGACAGATTGATTAATCTGCCGTATCGATTGCACAAGATCAATGGCAATATCCATTTCTGGTTGTGTCATGATGACAATATCCCGTATTTCACGATTCATCTCTCGGATTGCATCTATTGTTGTAGCAGCCAATACATTTTCCTCTGTATTTTCGGCAATTGTTTGTAGTTGCTGACGTAAAACAGGATCATCACTGACGATTAAGATATTTAACTTTTGCTCCATCTCTAACTCCCCCTCTCTTACGAATTTCCTTCAGAAGTAGCTGGAGCTTCTGTATTTGTTTGAGTCGCATCTTGTGGTGGTGGAGTTGATTGCGTTTCTGGTTGAGGTTGCGCTGTGGCTTCCGTATTTTCAGCAGGTGCTGCTTGGGTTTCATTTGCCCCTTCTTCTGGTGCACCGGCTTGTCCAACATTCGCTTTTAGAACTCGTATGTATTCTGCATAATTTTGCATATGAATTAATCTTGTAGCATCCTCTGATGAAACTTCGACCCCTATCATCTGCAGACCATTATCATCTTCGGTTGGAACCGCATAAAGAACGGGGACGTCCTTCATAAATAATTCCGTTTTCTTTGCGCCATTGTCTTCTAGAGAAACGATGAGATCTACTCGATCCTGGGCTGTTAACATTTGGTCAAACATAATATTGTCTTTATAGGGAATGACCACTAGACGGTTATTTTCATTTTGAAGTGCCGAATAGCCTTTTAACATGTTGGTCGTAATAATATCACCCTTTTTTAAAGGCACAACCGATACCTGACCTACAATTTCATCCTCTGAAGTAATATGGGATTCTGTTAAGAACTTTTGAGGGATTTCCATCACAGTTAAGTTGCTAGAATTAATCAGTGTTCGCTCAGGAATGCCTGAGTTCGCCACATAGATTTCAACCATTCCGCCAAGCTCCGAATTTAGCTGTTTTACTTTCTCTAAAATTAAAAAACCTGCCACGGCCGCTAATATAAAGGCAAGAATAAGAAATATGGCCGCACGTCGTTTCGCCTCTAACACAACTTCCCCTACCTTTTTGTTAATATTTTAGAAATCTAGAAATTTTACGAACTTCTAGCAATATGCGATTGTCGTACTGGCAGAACTCAAGAAGGCATTTCCTCTTGGATTCTTGGATTTTCTACCCCATACAACATTTTTACTGCTTTTAGTATAAGTAAGTAACAAAACTTGTCAAAGTTGGGCGGAAGGTCTTAGCAAAATTCATGGATATATGGACATATGTAGAAAGGTTCGATTTTTGAAGTTTTTAAAGAAAGGAATTTTAAGAATTTGTTGTATTTTGTCGAAATGATTTAAAACGAAGGTCAGAAGTCACGATTTTATTAGTAGTACTATGAAAATATGATTATTTTCATAATTTTTTTATTTTTTATAGGTAGTTCGAAATGAAGATAATTAGGTTCAGAATACTTGAATTTGAGAGTGGGGGTGAAAATGGGGTTTATTTCTTTCTATTTTCACATTAAAAATGATTTAAAAATGAAGTTTTAATCCATTTTTAAATCATCTAACATTTACAATATTATTTTGAGAGAATTTTATATTAGATAAAAAGTTTGTAATCTACATTTTTTTCACGTAGTATAATCTCCATTGATTTTTACATAGTCATAGGATAAATCACAGCCCCATACAGTTGCTTTCTGATCTCCTAGTCCTAAAGAAACCGTTATTGATATGACTGGATTTTCAAGATAATCTAAAATTCTTTTTAAATTATCATCATTGATTGGTCCATTTTGATAAATCAGGATGTCCCCAAAAGAGATGCTTATCTTTTCTGGGTCAATGTCTGTTTCATCTTCGCATTTCCCTATTGCCATTGCTATTCGTCCCCAATTAGGATCTTTACCAAAAATCGCTGTTTTAACAAGTGGAGAATTTACAATACTTTTTGCAATTTTCTTAGCCTGTGTAAAACTAGAGGCATCATTAACAACAACTTCAAGCAATTTTGTAGCGCCTTCCCCATCACGTGCAATTTCTTTCGCTAATTGTACGCTCATCTCATTTAGAGCTTCTTTAAATTGCTGTATATCTACTTTTCCAGCTAATCCATTCGCCATAATTGCAACTGTATCACTTGTACTCGTATCACTATCAACACTGACCATATTAAAAGATTGGTCTACTGCTTCCTTTAGGATTGCTTGTAGGGTTTTGGAAGGAATCTCAGCATCCGTTACAAAATAAGAAAGCATCGTAGCCATATTCGGTTCAATCATTCCCGATCCTTTTGCTATTCCAACTAGTGTAGCATCCCCGATTTTAACAGATCTGATTTTAGGGTAGGTATCAGTGGTCATAATTGCTTCTGCGGATTTCTCTAATCCACCTTCTATCATGATTTCATTCAGATTCTTAATTCCTTTTCGAATCTTATCCATCGGTAGTTGTCTTCCGATTACTCCAGTAGAAGAAGGCAAAATATCATCTGCTGAAATGTTTAACTCCTTGGCAACTAAATTCACCATTTCAATTACATTATTGATACCCTCTTCACCAGTAGCCACATTTGAATTCTTACTATTAATGACAAAGCATTGCAATTTACCATTTGCTACATTTTTCTTTCCTATTGGAATAGGAGAACCACAAAATCGATTCTGTGTAAACATAGCAGCTGCATTTGCTAGTTGTGACGATAATATTACGGTGAAATCTAGAGTTTCATCTTTAATTCCTAAATTCTTAGAACATGTATAAAATCCTTTTGGCATAGATTCTAGTTTAGGTGCTTTATTCTCTAACCTCTCCATTACTTTCATCTAGAGTACCTCCCTTTTTATAAACGTATCAAATTCTACTTTATACTCAATCTCTTACTCTTCTGTTAGAATAGATATTAATTAATTCCTATATGGATTCAACATCCTCCACAGTCGCATAAAAAATCTTCATATTCTATCTCCTTTGTGGAATCTTATTTACCAATCAATCCATCGAAACAGTAACTTTTCTCACTCTTTGTTCTTTTCTACCATGGGTAAAATAATACAAACCAAGACAAACCACAACTAAAATTGCAGCTGTAACATACATGCCTTGATAACCAACATTCGGAATTAAAAACCCTAATAAAAATGGTCCAACGCCAATCCCACCATCAATAAATACAAAAAACGTTGAAGTCGCTACAGCGATACGATGTTTAGGTGACACTTTGACACAAATTGCTTGTGCACATGACATAAATGTTCCAAAACCAGCACCAATAAACACAGCAGCAAGTAATAACTGAACTGCTCCTTGTACCTGACTCATTAAAAGTAGACCAATTGTGAAACAAATAAACGATGGATATAGAACATAATTTTCACCCAGTTGATCAAAAAGTCTTCCAGTAAATAATCTGGTAACAAAAATGGCTATCGCATAAAAAATGAAGAAGGCACTCCCTGCTGCAACGAGGTTAATTTCCTTTGTATAGACAGTAAGGAAACTAAGTACACTGGCATAACAAATCCCCATTAGTAAACTAATTATTGCAATATGTAATGCTTTCACTTCTACAAACTGATTCCATTTCCAACTTTTTGATAACCTTACTTGCTCTTCAGTTAATGTAATCACTGGGACAGATAGGAAAAAGACTCCGATAAAACTTACTAACAATGTCGTGACACATAGAAGGAAAATTAAATTAAACGATGTGTATTCCATTAACATAATTCCTAAAAATGGTCCAATTGCCGAAGCAATCGTCGTACTTAGTGCATAATATCCTGTTCCTTCTCCACGTCTCTCATCTGGAATTAAAGTTGCGACGATAGTACTCGTAGCCGTTGCGGCAATACCAAAACCTACCCCACTAAGCAAACGGACAAGGAATAACACAAAGAGATGCGCAACCGCAAAATAGAAAAGTGTTGTGATTAGGAAGAATAATAGACCTCCATACAACACTTTTTTTCTTCCAATACGATCGATTGATTTCCCTGCAAATAATCTTCCAATTAAAGCACCAACTATAAAAATACCCGATGCCAAACCTGCTTCACTTACAGTAGCTCCAAAATACTCAATTGCATAACTTGTCATTACTAGAATTAGTAAATAATAAGTTATATAAATAAAAAAGTTTACAATAGCATCAATGATAAAATCCTTTGTCCATAATTTTGGTTGTGTCATATAAACCCTTCTTATTTTTATATTTTCTTTTTGAAATTCTTATTAAAAATTGTTGGTAAAACCAATAGACAACAATATAAGCAAAAAAATTCTGCCTATGGTTTTACCAATGGGTCTAGCTTCATTTAGTATTGATTGTTACCGTCTTATAAGTCGTGAAGAATTCTTTTGCCGCTTGTCCTTGTTCTCTTGAACCAGAGCTTGAAGATTTCATTCCTCCAAAAGGAGCTTGTGGTTCTGCCCCACCTGTTTCTCCATTAATCTGAACAAGCCCTACTTCTACACGATTAATAAAATCAAATGCATGTTGGATAGTTGATGTGAATAAAGAAGCGCTTAGCCCAAACGCACTGTCATTTGTGAAGGCTACTGCCTCTTCATAGTCTGCTACTTTCATGACAGCCACAACTGGTCCAAAAACTTCTTCCTTCATAATCGACATATCTTGTGTGACATTTGTTAAAATGGTTGGTTCAATAAAATAACCTTCATTAAGATCAGGAGTAGTTCCTGCTTTCCCACCTGTTATTATTTGAGCTCCTTGATCTTTAGCTTGCTCAATATAACCAAGAATTTTTTCAAACTGAGCTTTTGATACAATTGGCCCCATTGTAATACCAAGTTTGATTTGTGCTACTTCATCACATAAAAGTTTTAAAGTTTCCTCATAAACCGCTTCCTCAATATACACCCGACTCGTCGCCGTACAACGTTGACCCGTTTGTTTCATGGCCCCCTCTATTACAAGTTTGGCAGCCTGTTTTAAATCGGCATCGTGTAGAACGATTGCAGCATTTTTTCCACCAAGTTCTAATTGATATTTTTTATTCATAGCTACTGCTTGTTTTGCAATGATTTGTCCAACAGCATTTGAACCTGTAAAAGTAATTGCCGAAATGTGTTTATTTTCAACAATTGCACTTCCGATATCTGCTCCACCTTGTAAAAGAACAAGTGTATGTTCAGGTAACCCAGCTTTTTCAAAACATTCAACGATTAACTGTGCTGTTAAACCATTTTCAATTGCCGGTTTCCACACGACACTATTTCCGTAAATAAGAGCCGGAGCAATTTTCCAAAGCGGTATTGCTACTGGGAAGTTCCAAGGTGTAATTGCGCCTACAACTCCTACTGGGACACGTAACGAATACAAAACATTTGAAGGATTTGCTGAAGGTAACATTTCTCCAATCGCTCGCATTCCTTCTTGAGCAAAATATCGAAGTATTGTTGCCCCGCGCTTCACTTCACCTGTTAATTCTAAAAAGGTTTTTCCCATTTCGTTTGTAGCCGTTTGTGCTATCAATTCTATATTCTCTTCTATTAAATCTGCTGCTTTTCTTAAAATTTCACCACGTTCCACTGGAGATGTTTTACTCCATTGCACAAACGCCTGCTTTGCTTTTTCAGTTTTCCTTACAACATCTTCAATCGTTGATAAAGCGATCTCACCAACACAATGGCTTGGATTTGCCGGATTATACTGTATATGAGTTTTTGCTACTAATACCAATTCACTTCACACCTTTCGCACTTGATACTTATATATAAAGCAATTTGTATGCCAATAGTGAAACCATTGAAAATCATTTTGAACCTTAATGTCCTTTCAATAAAAATACTCTCGTTGATTCAATAATGAATGAATGATTCACTTTTGTATCAAACTCTTTCATATCTCCTTTCTTAAACCTTAAAAAACAAAAACTGTTCAAAAAATCATACCCCATGATTTTTTGAACAGTTTCTTCCTATATAATATAGATTTCTAATGGCAAGTACTAATGCTTTCCATGAAATCACTTATTCTACTTCAAATATCAATCTTTCATTAACTATTTTTATTTCTATTCAAAAATGAATTTCATCCTTTTATAATGTAACATTTAATTGACTTCCAATACGGGCGAGCTCCGCTTTGACATATGCATTACTATAATCAAAACCAATAATCGAGTATACAATCCCATCTTCTCCAATGAGAGGAGCAAAACAGGTTTTCCACTCTCCGTATTGATCCTCGTAAATGGATGTAACCTCGATTTTCCCTTTCATCGCCTCATTCGCGGCATTCATTACTTCTGGTGGGCCACTATACTCATTCCCTGCTTCGATCACAAAATCGTCACAAGCTGTAACATGAATAAACTTCCCTTCAGCACTCCGCTTAAATAAATATACCCAATGAATAGCACCTTCAAGACGTTGGATATCAGTCAATTTGGCAGATAGTATTTTCTTCACTTCTTCCGAGTCCCCATCTATCGCTTGCTGAACCATATTCACAGGAATTGTCACTGCAGTGACTACTGCAATTGAGCGCAACCTTTTATCAAGTTGGTCTTCTAATACAGCACGTTTCGTATGAGGTAAAACGGCCTTTTTCTCACGAATTTTTTGCAATTTTCGGCTTACTGTCGGTTGGCTTATCCCTAGTACACTCGCTGCCAATCTGGTTGATTTATAGCGTTCAATTGCCATTTCAATGAGTTCTGCTTCAACTAAGTCAAATGCTTCCTTTAAAGGCATGATTTGCGAAAAGTGATTATATTTTAAGATTGGCTTCTCTGTTACTTTTAATAATTGCGCAACATCGTTACTTGTTACAACATCACCTTCTGCTAAAACTACAAGCCGTTCGATACTATTTTCAAGTTCTCTTACATTCCCCGGCCATTCTTGCACACATAAATAGTCAATTGCATCATGATTCAATACTACATTCAACTCATATTTTTTATTGAATTTATTTAAAAAATGGTTTATTAATGATGGAATTTCCTGTATTCGTTCACAAAGAGCAGGTATATATATCGGTACAATGTTTAAACGATAATATAAATCTTCTCGAAATTTCCCCTCTTTTACTAGCTGTTCTAAATTCTGATTGGTTGCAGACACAATTTGTACATCAATTGGATAAGATACCGTGCTACCAACTGGCGTTATCGTACGCTCTTGTAACACTCGTAGTAATTTTACTTGCATAGCCAATGGTAATTCACCAATTTCATCTAAAAATAAAATCCCTTTATCTGCTTGTCGAAACTTCCCTATACTTCCTCCCTTTAAAGCTCCCGTATAGGCCCCCTCTGCATGTCCAAATAATTCATTTTCAATTAAGTTTTCCGGAATTGCTCCACAATTTATCGCAACAAACGGCCCATTTTGACGCTTACCTAAATTATGTATTGTTCGAGCTGCCATCTCTTTCCCCACACCTGATTCTCCAAGCAATAAAACTGTTACACCGGTTTTACATGTTTTTAAAAGCTTTTGATAGACTTCATACATTGCCGGGCTATTCACAATAAAAGGAAAATCATTTGGAATGGATAGCGTTGATGAAAATTTCGCATGATCTACGATTTGTTGATAAGTAAACGCCAGAGACTCACCCACTTTAAAAACAGTTGTCATGACTTTTATTCCGATTTTTGTTCGTTGATGAAAATATTCTTTTTCTTTATGAGAGATTGAAGAAAAAATTTCCTCTTCAAAAATACGCATCTCTAACTCTTGAATCGTATGCAGCATTTTCCCTTCGAATAAAAAACTATTTAGTGATACAAAAAAATCAATTATTTCACCTGTATTATCCGTAATTACTACACCATCGTACTGTTGTAAAAGTAGTTGTTGCAAATTCATTCAATATTCACTCCGTTGCATTCAAATTTGAATCGATTATTCAATAATGAAAAATAGAAAGATTGAAAAATGAGAAAATTCAGTCTAAAAAGTTGGCATCAATTTTGCTTTTAATAAGATGAGTGTAAATAAATGTAACATAGGGAGGTTCTAAAATATGACAAACATAAATGAAAGGGTAGTAGAAAAAAATACCTCAAACACATTCACTGACATTCTCGAACGTCAACTAGAAGAAAAAATTAAAACATTTGAATCGGAAGGTACTGATACCATCAGTAATTTCAAAATTAAAAGCACCTTAGATGTTTGGGCTTTTATGGCAATTATCACACTCTACTTAATTATTACAGTATTAAATTAACAATTTACTTTATGTTAGAAGAAATACCATTTTATTTCAAGAGGAGTGGAATCGTATGTCAAAACAAGGGACAGGTGTTTCAAATGATATAGCACTAGGTTATTTGCCAACAGATAAAAAAGGTAGAGTATATGGATTCTGGGATTTAATGTTAGTACAAGTGATTATCGGGCTATCTTCCTTCGGTTTATTATCGGGCGCTTATGCAGGCAGTATGTTAAATGCAACAGAATCTTTTGCAGTAATTTTGTTTGGCAATGCCTTCCCGATGTTCTTAATCGCCCCTATCGTTCTATTATTTGCTCGTTATGGAATTGATACATTTATCGGTTTCCGTAGCTCACTTGGATATTTGGGTGCTAAAATATTTTTCCTTTTATTCTTAGTCTTAACTCTCGGTTATATCTCAGTCGCCCTATATATGTCAGGTCAAGCAATTTTAGAAATTGCTATTTGGCTGAACTTACCAAGCTTTTTCTCTTCTTCTACAACCGGCACACCATTCTTTGCTATTTTACTATTTTTTGTTGCTTTTGTAATTGCATCAAAAGGTCCTGCTGTAATTCGAAAGTTTAACATCATTGCAGTACCTGCCTTCCTATTATTCTTAACAGGTCTACTCGGGATTCTTATATTCGGACCTAATATTCCAGGTCTCAGCTCTCTTTTACCAGCTGAACCATTTGACTTAAAATCACAATCTTTTATGACTGCCCTTGAGATCAATATTGGCATGGGATTCTCTTGGTTACCATACTTAGGACAATATGCACGCTTAGCAAAAAGCGGCTCTAGTGCTTATAAAGCTAGCTTTTATAGCTATGGGATTGTTATTTGTTTAGCCGCTTTAACTGGCGCAATTGCTACTTTAGTGGTTGGTTCAGTAGATCCTGCAACATGGATGTTTCCTATTGGCGGTACCTATGTAGGAGTTGCTGGCCTATTATTGTTAACTGTTGCAAATGTTGGTGCCGTAATTTTCTTGATGTACTCACAGGCAATCAGTTTCAAAACAATGTTTCCAACAAAATCATGGATGTTCTCAATGAATACAACTTTACCAGCCATTTTATTACTTCTTAGTCCGGCATTTTACAATGCATTCGGTTCATTTATGTCATTCATTTCCTTTATCATGGCGAGCCTTGGTGGAATTATAATTGCAGATTACTTCTTCGTTAAGAAACAAAATCTCTCGCTACGCGAACTCTATAATACAACTGGTGACTATACGTATTATAAGGGGATCAATCCATCTGCGCTTGTTGCTGTAGTGATGAGTACGATTGTGTACTGGGCACTTTATAACCCACTTACACTCAATTCTAGTACGCTATTTCTTTATATTTCGGCTGGTATTCCAACTTTCTTTGTCGCACTAGCTTCTTATTATATCTCAGCTAAGTATTTCTTCAAATTTTCCGTTGATCGTATCACCACACCGTTATTGATGAATCAAACAACCGAAAAAGGTTGATAAGGAGGAATTCAAATGTTTACTCAAAACTTAGATTTCAAAACGACAGATTTAGATACTTTTCCTTTTCCATTCCAAAGTGGTAACTATCGATATTCCAATGACTTACGCAAACTTGAAAATGTTAACTGTATTGAAATTACCCCTGAATATGAACTACAGGTAAAAGCGAAACGACGTCTATTAGAGGAACAACCTGATGTTCGGTTCCAAGCACTTCCAGGTACAGATGAATTCCAATGGGAAGTTCTAGAGATGCTTATTGGAATGGCAGTAGAACGATATCCAGAGCACTTCTCTCTAGAAAAGGATGGGAATACTTGGACATTTGAGAATCGTATATTTAATGAAAAAGATACCTTTACGTTTGGAGATAGTTCAACATTAGCATACGCACCGTTGAACTATATTGGACGTCATTTCCATAATGACTTTGTACTTATGGTACATCGAGATAACAATTTTTATTTAGAGGTCGGCCAAGTTTCCTACGCAGCTTTATTTTCAGCACACTGGAATGCAGGCATGTCATTCGATGAAATTCATGCACCCGTTCCGTTTGTATCTCGTAAAGGTGATCATCTCGTAGAGCGTATTCGTAAATTTTTACTATCTATCAATCCTGGTGAACCTTGGACACGAATTAACTGGAACTTAATGGCCGATCGTTGGGATGTTAACTACGAAACGATGGATATATGGGAGCCACAACGCGAGTTAATTACACCAGAGAACGCAGGAAAACTTGTACATTTACGAGTTGAAGAACAGAAATTCTATCGTATGCCAAGAAGTAATGCCGTTTTATTTGTACTTAATACTCAGTTTCTACCATTAGAAGATTTGAAACTACGTCAAGAATGGTTCGACTTAACTTATAGCGTATTACAAGATATTCCACCAGCAATGGCTGAGTATAAGGGAATCGCTCCTTTCCTACCGCAATCAGTGGAATTTTTAAAACGTGAATCTGAGTCACGCTAAAAGGAGGAACTTTTATGCCACAACTACCAAAGTTATACGATCAATCACCTGTTTTAACTGAGGATACATTTCAATGCACAGGTGCTACCAAAAAAGTAGTAGTTTTTTTAACCAAAGAAGCATTGTCTCTTACAGTAAATATTCCAACGAAGATATTATCAGAAGAATTCCCTTTACCAGCTTCAAAGGAGGAAATTCGTTACTTCCTTCAATCGCAAAGGATCGGCACTCATTTCTTCATCATGGCTCCATGGGATGAGGCAAGTGAAATATTTGATATTTGTATGGAAGAAGGGATGAGTGAATCTGAGATTCAAATACACATTCTCGGCGCCAAAAGACGCTTTGTGTACTGTATGAAATGCTATACGAGAAAGGAAATTGCCTCTGACATCTCACATACACAATGTAACTGTGGAGCACATTTAGAGGTTGGACCATACTTCTCTTCTCTACGACAAGGTTATATCGGTTATCCATTCCATCCTAGTACTAATAGTAAAGGAGTTGATTTACATGCGTGTAGCGGGACAAATTGAAGTGAAAGTTGAAAAAATTTTCATAGAATCACCTAATGTTAAACGTTTCCGTCTAGTGCCCACTGATGAAAAATTACTTCCAGCCTTTACCGGTGGTGCACATATAGAAACGACAATACAAGCTAACGGTTTTAATTATGTGCGTTCCTATTCCTTAACAAGTCCGCCAACAGAACGCTTCTATTATGAAATTGCAATACAATTAGATTCTAATTCTAGAGGTGGTTCGGCTTTTTGGCATCAACAGGTTGAACTTGGCCAAGTGTTAAATATCAGCTTTCCAAGGAATAACTTCCCACTAAGTTCACGTGGGCGTCATCATGTGTTTTATGCTGCAGGCATTGGTATTACACCATTCCTAACAATGATTCGTGATTTACGAGCACAGGATACATTTGAACTACATTACGCTGCACCAACGCCAAACGAGTGTGCTTTTTATCCCTTCTTACAGGAGCACTATCCAGATCAATGTACATTCTATTTTAGTAAAGTCGAGCAGTCACAACGAATGACACCTTCTACGATGGCAACTCATCGTATTGGCACACATGTCTATTTCTGTGGTCCAAACCAAATGGTCAAAGAATACCGTGAAGCGGCAACTGCATTCGGTTATTCGAACGAAGCAGTTCATTTCGAAGTTTTCGCAAGTGAATTTGAAAACTTACCAAAACACCCTTTCACGGTTGAATTAGCTGAAAGTGAAATCACACTAAAAATTTCTGAACAAGAAACCTTACTAGAAGCACTTTTAAAAGCAGGTATCGATGCTCCTCATGCTTGTAAAATCGGGGGATGCGGTAGTTGTGAAATCGATGTTCTAGATGGCGATGTGGACCATCGAGATGTATTTTTAAGCGATGAAAATAAGCAAAATCGCAAATCAATTTTAGCTTGTTGCTCTCGCGCTAAATCAGAAAAACTAATTATAAATATTTAAAACCAAAGGAGAGAATAAAAATGACAGTTCAAACAGCGACATTAACATTAAAAAACTATATTAACGGTGAATGGTGCGAACCTACATCAAATCAATATGAAGAGATCCTTAACCCAGCAAACCAAGAAATTATCGCATATGCCCCAATCTCTACAAAGGAAGAAACAGAAGCAGCGATTCAAGCGGCAAAACAAAGCTTTGAAGAAGGCGTTTGGTCTTCTAAAACAACTCATGAACGAGCAGCTATTTTAGTGAAAGTGGCAGATAAAATTGACGAATTAGCAGAGGAGTTAACTCTATTAGAAACATTAGATAACGGTAAGCGTAAAGATGAAGCAGGGTTTGATGTTGCTGATGCGGCAACTGCATTCCGTTATTACGCAGGATTGATCCTTCACCCAGATGGTGAAACTTATCCTGTTCCAGATAATGTACAGGCAATGGTAGTAAAAGAACCAGTTGGTGTTGCTGGCTTAATCGTTCCCTGGAACTTCCCTCTTTTGATGGGTGTTTGGAAAATCGCTCCA
>Ga0180217_1000598_pt1 | contig 53369 bp, 44 predicted proteins | sample eDN3rd37CBELigOP_FD_128521 | JGI IMG/M metagenome (GOLD analysis project Ga0180217, IMG submission 128521) | Enriched Organic Plus compost microbial communities from Emeryville, California, USA - eDNA 3rd pass 37_C BE-Lig OP (version 2) (version 2) ...
CAGCCATCTCGTGAAACCGCGTCGCCGCTCCGGCGATAGCCAGGCGCAGGGCCCCGGCCGCCGTTGCCGGGGGCGTCAGATTCTCCCGTAACCGGGCGCTGACGGATCCCGCCAGCCAGGCGGCGTCGGTCAGTGGCGGCGGCGCGACAGACGGCCCGAGCGTGGTCGCGCCATCAAGCACGAAGGCGGCGCTGGCGTTCCAGCCATGGGCATCCTCGTTGATCCGGCCTGGATGGCCGGCGTCAGTCAGGCTGTCGATCATGTGGAGTTCAGGCATCGGCTCAACGCTCCGCTTTCCCGGGCATCCGTGGAAAAGACAAAGCAGACCAAGCCGGCGGCTTCGTGGCGGGCGGCGGATACGCCGCTGGCCTGCATGGCGACCGGGCCTGGGGCCGCAGGATGAGGCGAAGCCTTCGCCGGCTGGCCTCATGATCTGCCACGGAGGCAGCGGAAGCACGAGCGCCCTCATCCCAACAGCGCGCGGTCAGGGCTGGCCCGCTCAGGGCTGCTTTACCGTTCCCGTCGCCGCGGCCGCTGCGGAGGGACGCAAGGTGGCGACCGGCCCCGAACGAATGGCCGCCGAAAAATCGTCGTTGTCCGGCGTGCGCTGGGCAACGGCGGAAATCCGCGCCCGCTTTTTCACCTCCGCCAGCGGCAGGCTTGTGGTGATATAGCCGTGATCATACAGGTAGTCGGGCAAATAACCCGAGAACAGGATGCGCCAGTCAAGGCCGGCGCCGGGCGCGAGGGTGCGCGCCAGCCGGTAAACCACCGTGGTGCAATTGCTGAAAATCGTCTCATACCAGGCCGGCCGGGTGGCCAGCGCGTTGCCGTAATCCAGATAGGACAGCAGCAGCGCCCGGCGGAACCGCTCGTCCGCATCGACCGGGAACAGTGACACGTCCTCCTTGCGGAAATTGGTGCGCAGCCGGACGATATCGCGCTCATCCGCTGCGATCAGCACCATTTCGTATTGCTTGAAGAAGCCGCCGATGGACGAGAACTCCTCGCCCCGCTCGCGGCGGATCTCGGCCGAGAACACCAGATGCCGGCCATCACGGAAGCCGAAACTGACCAGGGTGTGGGCGATCGCCGGACTGTCCCAGACCGAGGTGAACACGTCGAGACTGTCGAGCTCGGACAGCTCGTAGGTGCGGGTTTCCCAGCGCTCCACAGCGTCGTCCGCGGTGCGCCAGTCGAAATTCCGCACATTGTGCAAGGTCAGAATGTCGCCGTCGATGGTCGCCGTCACGCCACGGGCCACATCCGCCGCCCAGTCGCGGTCGTTGCTGGGCGCAATGCTGCCCCACCACACCGCCAGGGCCACGAAGACAAGGGCCAGAACGCCAGCGCCCGCCAACCGGCGCCGCCAGAACCACAGCCAGAGCGCGCTCGCCGTGGCGGCGATGAGAAGCGCGATGGCGACAGAGCCCCCCACGGCGCCGAACTGATAGCCCAGCGCCATGGAGCCGAGGCCCGCCAGCAGCAGCGCCGCAAGGCAAAACACCACATGTCCGGCCAGCCTGATAACCACCAACACTCCCCTTGAAAGCCGCCTTGCGCCTGTTTTTAGCCCGTGCCGGTCCCTGATGGCGGGGCGGCCGCCTCCCGGCAAAACGTCCCCGCCAGCCTGTAGCGGCCCCATGCCTGTTTCCGGGCGCGGTTGCGTCATCGCTCCGGGGTTACAGCGACGCTTTTCCCGCGCCTGTTTGGGCGCCCACGTCCTCATGCGAATGCGTCGGCCCGGCAGGACGCTCTAACATGTACAACAATCGTCGCAACCCCCTGTCGCGCAGGCGGCGGGAGCGGACGGCCAGCGCGCCATGGGCCAGACGATACGATCCGGGGAATTTCGCGCCGCCGGCGTTTCCGGCGCGGGCGCGGGCGCAAGGCGAGGCGGATGAAACATGGCCGATCGTTTCCACGCGCCCCGCATGAAGGCTATGCATGCGCGGGAACAACAACGGGAAACGTCCATGATCAAGCTGACCTTCTGCCTCGTGCGCCTGCCACATCTCACCCGGGAAGCTTTCCAGGGTTACTGGCGCGAAAAGCACGCGCCGCTGGTGCGTTCACATGCCGGCGCGCTGCGCCTGCGCCGTTATGTGCAAAGCCACACGCTGCCGGAAGACGCCGCGCCATGGCTGTCCGCGTCACGCGGCGCCCCCGCCGAATTCGATGGCGTTGCCGAGCTGTGGTGGGATTCCATGGCTGATTTCACCCACCGCAGCCCTAAAGCAGCGGCGGCGGGCGCGGCCCTGCTCGCCGACGAAAAGACCTTCATCGACCTGGCGAAGTCACCGATTTTCATCACGGAGGAATTCGAAGTTATCCCAGGCCAGAAGTAAGTCGGCCGCCGCGACGAACAGGTCCGCCCGGATCTGACGCGGAAAACGCCCCGGGCGCAGCGTTTGCGCCAGATTTTCAGGCCCCGTCCGGGGCGCCTCACCACGCCCGCCGTCACTGTAGCGTCCGGCCCTCGCCGCTGCGGACGCCTGACATCACCGTTCCTCATTGTCAGCGCAACCCACGACCCTGGCGCGCCGGCCCCGGCCCAACCCTGACGCGCCCGCGATCAACGCAGATCCCACATATATATTATATGTATATTGAAATTGACTACTGAAACTGCAAGCTTATGGCAAATATAAGCAAGACCGGATCAGCGTCCATGCGGTTTCGCGCAACATATCGCCATGTGCTTTCCTTCGCCATATCATGCGCGCTCATGGCCCTGGCGGGGTGCATGCACGATGACGAGCCGCCGGCAGCCGCCGCGCCGGCGCCGCCGCCTTCCGTATCTACCCTGCGCCTGGACGCCGGCGACCAGTTGCGGATCACCGTTTTTGGCGAGGACCGGCTGACGGGCGTCCAGACGATCGAAAGCGATGGGCGCATCGTATTGCCGCTGGCTGGCCCGGTTGAGGTCGCCGGCCAGACACCCCAACAGGCCGGCGAACGCATTGCCCGCCAGCTTTCCGGGCAACTGGTTCATCCACGGGTGACAGTCACCGTTATCGCCTGGCGACCGGTCTACGTAACCGGGGAAGTGGAGCGCGCTGGCCAGTACGCCTGGCAGCCGGGCCTCAATCTGGCCAGCGCCATGGCGTTGGCCGGCGGCGCCACCCGGCGGGCAAGCCGCGACGAAATTCTGGTGCAGCGCGCCGGCAAGGGGCCGCTGGTCGCCATGCCACAGTCGCCAGAAACGCCGGTTTATCCGGGTGATTTGCTCAAAGTCCCGGAACGGTTCTTTTAATACACAACCGGTCAAGAAATCGCTTTGCTTATCCTGCAAGTCACAAAAAACACCCTGTCAGCACGATAAAAAACATCGAATCACAACCAAAAACAACCTGAACGATACAGATTCAAAAAATAATAACCATTGATTAAATCTGAAAATCATTTGAGCATGATTTTCATGAATTCTGGCGACCTGAAACATATCCAAGCAAATCTGGCGCGCACGACAGGAGCAGCTGTTCGCGCAAGATGCGTCCTCGCGCGAGAAACACACGCCTCCCCCGCGCGCGTGACGGGAGCGGCTGCCGGCGAAGGTTTGCCGGGCGATCATGCGTGGCGACTCGCCTCCGGCGCGCATGCCGGTGGGCGCCATGGGCGCTGCCCGTCTCCGGCCGTGCGCTCGCGGCCGACGTCCGCCGCGTTCCGGACGGCGCTTCGTTCCGCCAGATGGATTCGCGCCTGCTCCGGTCTGGTGCTGGCGCCGGCCTGCGCCGCCGGGTTCGTTGCGCAACCAGCCCTTGCTCACGACGACCTGTGGAGCCGGGCGCGAATGGGCGGGCCAGCGCCGGATGTCGATGAGCCGCGCTGGCCAGAGCGGCCAGCGCCAGGCGGCCTTGCCCCGCCTGCCGCGCCCCATGCGCCCGGCATTGCGACGGCGCCGGCGCTTCCCTTGCACGTCCTGCCTGCGCGACGCGGCGCGGCCGTGACGTCGCCGGCCAGGTCCGTCGCTGGCTGGAACCTCTATGCCAGCGTGCGGCTGGATGGAACGCGCGACAGCGGCGTGAAGCCGGCGTTCAGCCTGCGCGCCACCCCGGCCATTCTCGTTACCCGCGATGTGGGCGCCCTGCGTCTCGCCGCCCACGCGGCCGTCGGCGTCCCCCTTTACGGCGCCCAGACCGACGCCGGCGCCCGTTACCGTTTCGGCGGCGCGGTCAGGTATCAGCCGGCCAACGACACGCGGATCGACGCCCGCATCGAGGTCTCCCGCGTGGGACAGGCCGCCTTGCTGCAGGACGCCAACGGCTGGGGCGACGCCCTGCCAGATGGGCGTCAGCTGGCCTGCGGCTCCGCGCGCATCGACGTTACAGGCTGCGAACGCCGCGCCGGCGGCATACGCGTCATCAAGCAGGCCGGTGATTTTACCTTTACCGCGTCAGCCGGCGCGGTCAGCAGCCGCTGGTCGTCGCTCCAATCGCGCCCGTGGCCCCAGTCCTTGCAGCCGCGCCAGGCGCGCGATGACATCGCCGTCGCCGGGCAGTTCCGGGCTTCACGCCGGTTCTCCCACCAGTTTGAACCCTATGTGGACATCGGCGCGACCCATTGGCGGACGTCACAGGGCGACGCGGGACGCCAACGTCTCGCGGCCGGCGCCCTGTTCCCCGAGATCAGCCTGTTCTCGGGGCAAATTTACGCCGGCGTGGACATCCCGGTCCACGGCGCGGCGCTTCCGGTTCTTGGCGGGGCCCTGTCATGGAGCCCGAGGCGCGTCCTGGTGCTGGCGGCGCGGGCCGAAACGGGCGTCGCCGACGACCTGCCGCCAGACGCCAGCAATGCCTTGTTATTCCCCGGCGGAGCCCGGGGAAGCGAATGGCGGGCGGGCCGGCGAATCTGGCTGTCTCTCTCGGCGCTCTGGAAGCTCGCGCCCAACCTCGACCTGACGCTGGCCTCGGCATGGGAGAACGCCCGCTGGCGGCCCATGCAGCCGGCCGCCGCCGCACGTGATGGCCGCACGACGAGCGCCGCCGCGACCCTCGCCTGGGCCTTCGCGCCGGAGTGGCTGGCGCGACTGGAGGTCATGGCGATCCGCCAGTCTGTCCCCCATGGCCCGCCCCAGAAACGCGTCGTCACCGCGCTCAGCCTGCAAAGGATGCTGTAGGATGAACACTCCTGATACAGGCGCCGCCGCGCTGCGTGCGCCATCCCGCGCGACGCGCCCGCCAGCCCCGCGAAGCTGGTTCGGGGCTTTCGGGCGCGGGACCTCGCCCGGTTTTCCGGCGCAACATGAAAACCACGGATCAGCGCCGCGCGCATCCGACGGGAACGCGCCCGAAAACCGGGCGGCGATCCCCGCCCGACCGGCGACGCCGGAGCCGGGCGCGGCCCTTCCCGGCTCCCCCCATGCGTCCAGGGATCTGGCTTTCCAGGATCTGCGCCGCTTTCGCGTGCCGTCAGGCTTTCGGGGGCGCAGCATCGCTATGGTCGCGCTATGGCGCATCGTGCAGGGCAGTCTGTTCGCCTGGTCGCCGCCGCCATTGCATGGCTGGCGCCGCATGCTGTTGCGCCTGTTCGGAGCCCGTATCGGCGTGGGCGTCCGCATCATGCCAACCGCGCGCGTCGCCTATCCCTGGAAGCTCGCCATCGGCGACCATACCTGGATCGGCGGCGGGGCGGAGCTATACAGCCTGGCGCCCATCATCATCGGCGCGCACGTGGTCATTTCCCAACGCAGCTATCTCTGCGCCGCCGGTCATGCCGTTGACCACGTCGATTTCCGTTATGCGGCCGCGCCGGTTGTCATTGGCGATCAGGTCTGGGTCGCCATGGACGCCATGGTCGCCCCTGGCGTCACCATCGGATCCGGAGCCGTGCTCGGCGCCAGATCATCCGCCTTCCACGACATCCCTCCCGGCGTCATCGCCGTCGGAAGTCCGGCCCGGCCGGGACGGCGGCGCCCGGCGCAACCACCCTTGCCTGGAGGACAAGATGCCCAGCGCGACGCATACAAGCACGGCGCCTGCCCGTCATATTCTGCTGGGGCCGCTGCCACCGCCAGTGCATGGATACGCCATGGCCATGCAGGGCCTCGCCAACCTGGTTGAACAGGCGGGGGCAAGGCCGGTGGTGGTCAACCTCGCCGCGCCAGGCGCGCGAACCACGCCCGCCTACCACTGGCGGCGGGCGCGGCGGGCGGCGGCCGCCGCCGTTGTCCTGGTGCAGGAGCGACGACTGCGCGGCGATCCGGTGCGCGTCCATCTGGGCTGTGATGGCGGGGCCGGCATGTTGTACGCCATGGCTTTGACCATCGCGGCCCGACTGGCCGGATGCAGCCTCGCCTTTCACCATCACAGCCATGCGAATCTCGACCGGAGGCGCCTCCTGCTCACCGCCCTGGTGTGGCTCGGCGGGCGGCGGGCCCTGCATGTTGCGTTACGCCCGCCCATGGCCGACGCCCTGCGCCAGCGTTACGGCGGCGCGTTGCAAATCACCACACTGTCGAACGCCGCGTTTGTCCCCCTGCCCGCCCCGATGCGGGCCACCGGTCGCGCCGCGCGGCCCGGCCGGCGCCTCACCATCGGCATGATCAGCAATCTGTCGCCGGCGAAAGGGCTGGATCTGTTTCTCGACCTCGCCAGGGCCTTGCGCGCCGCGCCCGGCGTGACGTGCGCGCTGGCCGGCCCGGCCGCCTCGGCCCGGGACCGCCTGGCCATCCAGCACAGCGTCGCCGCAGGCGACGTGACATGGGCAGGGGCGGTTGACGGCGCTGGCAAGAGCGCTTTCTACCAGCAGATTGATCTCCTGGTGTTCCCCAGTCGCCACGCGCATGAGGCCGAACCGATGGTCGTGCTGGAAGCCATGGCGCATGGCGTTCCCGTAATCGCGGTGGACCGGGGTTGCATCCGCGATCTGCTGGGCGATTCAGGCGTGGCGCTGCCGGGCGAAAGCGACTTTGTGCCGGCGGCGCTGGCCCTGATCCGGGAGATCCTCAACGACGACGCCTGGCTGCCGGCGCATGGCCGCAAGGCCCGCCGGCGCTTCGAGCACGAGCGCGCCACGGCCCTGGACCAGGCGGCGCGCCTGCTCGGGCTGCCGGCTCTGGCCCGCGTCGCCGGGGACGAGGACGGGGACGGGCGCCATGCATGACCTGGCCATCGCGCTGATCATCGCCGTGGAGCTTGCCCTGCTCTCGCGGCGGGGCAAGCCCCCCCGGCAGGCGCCAGCGCTATTCCTGTTCCGGCTGTATCTGATCGCCGCCCAGATAATGGCCTGGCTGGTCATGCACGATCTGGCGAGCCACGAGATGCTGGATCTCTATGGCGGGCCGGACCGGAAGAATGACCTTTTCCTGGCAATCGTCGCGGCCGCCGCGCTGTTTCTGGCGACGCGCCTGCTGGACCCTGGCGGTCAGGGAGGCGGTCCCGCGCCCGCGACGGCGCACGGCCCTGTCCGGATGATGGCCTCCGCCTGCGCGACGGTCTGGACAGCGCTGTTTCTCCTGGCCGCGTCGACGCTGGACCAGGAGCGGCTGTGGGCGACGTCCAATTATCTGGACCTGACAGACCCGGACATCATGACCCGCGGCGCCGCGCCGGGCCTTGCCCTCGGCGCGCTGCCATACGCCGGCGCCGCGGCGGCGGCCATGGCGGCGGCGCTGTACGCCGCGCCGCGTCCCGGCCGCCGGCTGGCCGGTCTGCTCCTGCTCCAGGGCGGCGTCACCAGCATATGGCTGCTCGCCGCGCACTCGCGCGCCGCGGCGCTGGCGCCGGCGACATTCGCGATCCTCACCTTCGTCTGGACCGGCGGGCGCGGCGCCAGTTGGCGGCTCGTCACAGGCGGGCTGGCGACGTTTGTCGCCCTGGCCGGAGCGCTGGCCGGCCGCAACGCCGGCGCGCACGGCCTCGCCAGCCTGGCGTCCCTCCCCGGCCAGATCACCCAAACAAACCAATGGCTTCCCCGCCTCGCCGGCAATGTGACGGAGGGCGTCTTCGCGGTCGCCGCCGGTCTTGGCGAATGGCGCGCCGCCGCGCCGGACGCCGTTTCGTTTCCGGCGATATATCGCTGGCTCAGTTTCTCGCCGCTGCCATCGGCGGTTGATGGCTTCGCCAGCATTCTTGACGCGCAAATCCGCCTGCACGCCTTCGCGCCCATGCCTGGCTACGTCGAGCTGGCGTGGTTCGGCCCGGCCGGCCTGGCCCTGTTCATCGCCCTCGTGGCCGGGGTTTCCCGCATGGGCGTCATGGCCACGCGCGCGTCGCCGCCAGCCGGCGCGGCGGCCAGCCTGCTGCTGGTCGCCTGCCTGTATCTGATGGCGGCCTATCCGGTGCGCACGGCGCTGAAACCGCTATGGCTCAGCCTGATGGTCAGCGCGGCGGCGCTCGCCATCTCGCGCTGGCGAACCCAGGTTGCACGCCCCTCAGGGAGGCAGGCCCATGACGCCGCGCACCCGACATTCTGAGCATCTGCCGCCGCCTTCTCCGGAGGCGTCGCCAGGCGATGGAACGCCAGCGGCGCACGGCGTGAACATGCTGTTGCGCCACCGTCTGACCGCCGCGATCGGGGCGGCGCTCGGCCTGCTCGCCATGGCCATGGCGCTTCCATTTCTGCCGGAGCGCTGGCAGGCGTTCGCCGACATCGAACTGACGCCGCCGCGGGCCGGCCACAGCGCCCGGATTGATGATGGGGCCGGCCTGCCCGACGCCGCCATGGAGAACCAGGGGTTGATGGCCCTGTCGCGCCCCGTGCTGCTCAGGGCGCTGGCCAGCGCGCCGCAACTGGCGTCGTCCCACGGCGACCCGGCCCTTGCCCTGCGCGACCAGCTGACAGTGCGCCGTCTGCCGCGCACCATGGTCTGGCGCATTACCGCCACGGCGCCAGCGCCAGCCGCCGCCGCCGACCTTGCCAATGTGGTGGCCAGCGCCTGGGTCGCGGAGCACCGTCAGCTGAAAGTTGACGCCGCCGCGCGGCTCAGCGCCAGCCTGGAAGCCCGCCTGCCCGCGCTGGAACAGCAGTTGCAGGCCTCCGAGCGCGCGGCGGCGCTCTGGCGGCGCCAGCATGCGCTGGTGGCTGGCGGCGACGCCAGCGGCGCCAGCCTGGCGGAGCAACAGCTGGCCGACATGAACGCGCGCCTGGCGCAGGCCCGGGCCGCCGCCATCAACGCCCGAACCCGCCTTGAGCGCTTCTCCGTCGCCACCCCAGGGGAAGACGGCGAGAATATTTCTCCGGCCGTGCAGGGCCTGCGCCGCCAAATGACGGACCTTGCCCGGCGAGACGCCGACCTGGCCACCCGTTATGGTCCCCAATATCCCGAACGCGCCGCCATGCGCGCCCAGATCGGCGCCGTCGCCAGGGAAATCACCGCCGAGCGTGCGCGAACCATGAAAACCTTGCGCGCCGAAGCCGATATCACCGCTGCGCGCGAAGCCGCCCTGCGCCGTTCGCTGGACGCCACCCAGACGGAAGCCGCGCCGCAGGGCGGCGCCAGCGATGCGGCGATCCGGCTGCGGGAGCTGGAGCGGCAGGCCGCCGCCGATCGCGCGGCCTATGAGGCGGCGCTGTCCCGCCTGCGCAAGTTCCAGGATCTGGCGCAGATCGCTGAACCGGAAGCCCGGGTCATGTCACCGGCCGTGGCGGACGCCAGCGAGCGCCTGGCTGCCCCCCTCGTGCTGATGCTTGCGGGCGCCGGCTCCGGCGCCCTCGCCGCTTTTGCGGTGGCGCTGCTGCGCGAACGGATGGTCGATCCCTGTCTCTGCCCCGATCAGGTCGCCACGGATCTGGGCGTTGCCCGCGTCGCGGAAGCCCCGATGCTCGGCGTGGATGAACGCAAGGCGCGCGGCCATGTGATGCAGCCAGCGACGGTCGTCGCCCTGCGCCCGCAATCGCAGTTCGCCGAAAGCTTCCGGGCGGTCCGCATGACGCTGGAGGCGACGACCACACGCCTCGCCTTCACCGCCGGGGCAATGTTGCCGGAGCCTGGACGCGGCCGGATCGTGCTGGTGACGTCCGGGCAACCGGGCGATGGCAAAACCACTACGGCTATCGGGCTCGCCCTGTCGCTCGCCGAGGCCGGCCACCGCGTCGTTCTGGTAGACGCCGATCTCCGCAACGCCGGGCTGACGCGTTTTTTTGAATTGCGCGCCCATCCGGGGCTGGCGGACATGCTGCGCGGCGGCGCGCCCTTCACCAGCGCCAGCGTGCGCCGGGCGAATGTGGCGGTGGTGCCGGCCGGCGCCATGGCCGGCGGCGTCAAAAGTCCGCTGTCGCTTGTCGATATTTCCGCTGGTCCGCTACTGCGCCGCATGGCGCTGACATTCGATCACGTCGTGGTCGACGCCCCGCCCATGGATGTCACCGAGGACGCCAGCGTGCTGCTGCGCACCGCCGACACCGCCGTGCTGGCGGTGCGGTGGGGCCGCACGCCCCGTTGTCTGGCGCGCCGCATGGGCGCCCGCCTCGCCGCCCAGGGCAAACTCGGCGCCGTCATGCTGACGCGCGTCAACCTGGCGCGCGCGCCCCGTTACGGCGCGCCGGTTGTTCATGGCCGCGCCGCCAGACGGAGATACTTTCATGGCTAAGGACCTGCCTGACCAGCCCGAAGCCGCGTGGTTTTCCCCCCAGCGCTCCAGACCCCTGCGCGTGCTGGTTTATGGCATGAACCATGCGCCGGAACCGGTCGGGGTTGGCCGCTATACGGCGGATATTGTCGCTGAACTGGCGCGTCGCGGCCACACGGTCAGCGTCATCACCACACCGCCGCATTATCCGCACTGGGATGTCCGGCCCTGGCGCGCTCAGGGTTTCCACAACCGTTACGCGCGCGAAACCTGTGACGGCGTCACGATCTGGCGCTGTCCGCTTGTCCTGCGGCGCCCCATGCGCGGGGCATGGCGCCTGCTGGCGCCGCTAAGCTTCGCCATGGCCTCGGCTCCACTGGTGGTCTGGCGCATCCTGCGTGACAGGCCGGACCTGGTTGTCTGTGTCGAGCCCACCCTGCTGGCGGCGCCGGCGGCCCTGGCGGCCGCCCGCCTGGCGGGGGCTCCACTCGCCCTGCATGTGCACGACCTTGAGCCCGAGACCGCGACCGGCGGTGGATGGACGGGACGATATGCGGGCGCCCTCGTCACGCGCCTGGCGCGCCTGCGGCGTCATTTTGACCATGTCGTCACCCTGTCGCCGGCCATGGCCCGGGAAATCACGCGCAACGGCGTCCCCGCCGACCGGATTCACGTCCAGCCAAACTGGATCGACGTCCGCCGCATCGCGCGCGGTCATGATCCGGCGCGCGCTGCCGCCTGGCGGCAGGAGGCGGGCGTTGGCGAGGGGCAGCGCATCGTCCTGTGCGCCGGCTCCATCAACCGCAAACACGCGCCGCTGCTGCTGACGGAGGCGGCGCGCCGCCTGCGTCATCGTGACGATCTGATTTTTATCATCGCCGGCGACGGGCCGCTGCGCCCTGACCTGCAAACGGCGGCTGCCGGTCTGGGCAACGTCAGGTTCCTGCCATTACAACCGGAGGAAGCCCTGCCGGCCCTGCTTCAGCTGGCCGACGTTCACGTCATGCCGCTGCATCCGGCCTGGGACGGGCTGGCGCTGCCGTCCCGTCTTGGCGGCATGCTGGCCAGCGGCAAGCTGGTTGTGGCGACTGGCAGCGCGGACTCCGAACTGGCGCAATTTCTCGGCGCGGCGGCTGTCCTGTGTCCGCCTCACGACGTCGCAACCCTGGCGGCGGCCATCGTTCAGGCCCTGACGCCAGGTTGTCCCGCGCTGGCCCGCCGCGCAAGGCGCGCCCGCTGGCGCAAGGCCCTGCAACTGGACCGCCGCCGTTGTCTGAAAAGCGTGGTGAATGTGCTGGAAAGCGTGGCGACGCGCGCACACGCGTCAGGAATGGCGGCGCCCATTCATGAGGAGCCGCGCCCATCGGCGATACCGGCGGCTGGCTCAGAGCCCAACCGGATTGGATAATGTGGCCAAACCGGCGGCGTCGGCGTTGATCGACAGGCTTGCGCTGGCTGACAGGCGCGGGCGGTTCCCCGACCTCAGCGGACGCGCGCGAGCGTGACGCGGGGGGTGCGACGCTCCACCACCACCTTGCGCTCGACCACGACCTGACGGGCTGAACTGGAGCGGGTGGAAATGGTGAGAACTTTCTGCGGCCTGACCCGGGCCAGTTCGGTCGCCACCGGCCGCACCTCATCGACTGGCACGCCCATCAGGCTGGCGGCGATGGCGATGCGCTCCTCGGCGTCATCGGAAAGATCGCTGGCGGCCGCCAGCGCTTCGGCGATGGTCGGCGGTTCATGGCGAACCCGGAGCGGCGGAAGGTCTTCGCGCTTCTTGTCGATGATGAGCGGACGATTTTGCATGATTGCGGCGCTATAGCATGAGTTGACGCAATGAGCATTGCTTATGGCGACGGCAAGCCATGCTCCCGGAGGGACGCAGCGAAAAGCCGGACGCACGGCTTCCGCTCCGTGCGCCTCTCATGGCCCGCAACAGTGGCCCGAATATGTCAGCCACCGGGGTTCCGGGCGCCCGCGCCCGCCCTTCTGGCCGCATGTGGCGAGGATGGAACGCCGCCGGTGCGACGCTCCCCAGAAGCTCCGCTCAGCCGATCACCGGCAACACGCGCGGCACAACCAGCAGCGCCAGGGTGACAAACGCAATCAACGCATAGCACAGGGTGTTTACAGCCATGGGAGCTTCTCGGAATGGCCCGGAACCGGGACCTGGTTGCGCGGCGGGGAAACAGGCCGCCTCTATGTTGATGATTTACGGCAAGTTGGTGACCGTGAAGTAAACAGCCGCCACTGGTTGCAATTAACCTTAACTTTTCAACAAAAAGGCCTGCATGGCGTCACGGACGTCGTCCGGCACGGCGACGCCCGCCCCGTCGCGGGCATGGACCAGCGTGGAATGGGCCACGGCGACGCACCGCCCGGGCTGGAACAGGGCCGATGCGTAGACAAAGGACGTGCGCCCCAGATGGGCGATGCCCGCGGCGGCCGTGATGTCGCCTGGATAAAACCCCTGCGCCACAAAATCGATGCTGACGGCGGCGGTAAGCAGTTGCACGCCCCCTGATGGACGCACAATCGCGTCCTCGCCGAACACCCGCATGTTGAGGCTCGCCGTCGTCTCTTCGACAAAGCGCACCAGCGCGACGTTGTTGATGTGATGGTTGGCGTCCAGATCGCCATAGGCGGCGCGGATGACGATCGAGAATGGATAGGCGTCGGGCGCCATCCGCCCTGGAATATCCCTGATGCGCGTCATGCCTGCCCAACCTGTGCAATTGAAATATGCGGGGAGCCCGGAGGAGGCGTTCAGTCGTCCTGCGGCAGCAGATCCGGCCGGCGCGCCCGGGTGATCGCCAGCGCCTGCTGGCGACGCCAGCGTTCGATACGGCCATGGTCGCCGGACATCAAGACCTCCGGAACCTCATGTTCCTCCCAGATGCGGGGCCGGGTGTAATGCGGATATTCGAGCAGGCCATTCTCGAAACTCTCCTCGCCGGCCGAGGTAAACGCGCCCATCACGCCGGGAATCAGCCGGACGCAGGCGTCAAGGATGGTCAGCGCCGCCATTTCACCGCCGGAGAGGATGTAGTCGCCGATCGAGACTTCCTCCAGGCCGCGCCCGGCGATCACCCGTTCGTCCACGCCCTCGAAACGGCCGCACACCATGATGACGCCGGGGCCCTCAACCAGCGCGTGCACGCGCTTCTGGGTCAGCGGCCGGCCGCGCGGCGACATCAGCAGCCGCGGGCGCGGGTCATCCGCCGGCGCCGCGGCGTCGATGGCGGCGGCCAGCACGTCAGCGCGCAGCACCATGCCCGGCCCGCCGCCGAATGGCGTGTCGTCCACAGCCTTGTGCCGGCCAAGGCCGTGGTCGCGGATATTCCGCGCCTCCAGGCTCCACAGGCCCCGCGACAGCGCGTCTCCGGCAAGCGAAGCGCCCATGGGGCCGGGGAACATCTCGGGATAGAGCGTCAGCACGCTGGCCCGCCACGGCGCGCGCGCTGGCCTGACGGGCGTCTCGCCGGCCCGGTGCTCGCCAGCCTGGCGTTCACCCGTCACGATGCGACCCCGTCGCCGGCGCGCCCGTCCGGTCCGGCGTCGTTGGGACCTGGATCATCACGGCCTTCATCGTCAGGCCCCCTGCCGTCAGGCAAAAACGGATCGGGCGTCACCACCAGCCGGCGGCCAGCGATATCCACCACCGGCACGAAACCGCGCGTGAACGCCACCATGACGGAGCCGCGCTTTTCGCCTTCACCAGCCATGGGCCGGATCTCGATGACGTCGCCAGCGCCGAAGTCATGCACGGCGATCACGTCGCCGATGCGACGGCCCTCGCCGTTCTCCACGGCGAGCCCGACCAGATCGGCCAGATAAAACTCGTCTTCATCGTCCAGTTGCGGCAGGCGATCTCGCGGAACGAACAGCCGCTGGCGCGCCAGCGCCTCGGCGGCGGAGCGGTCGTTGACGCCCTCCACCTGCACGATGAACATGTCGGCCTCGCCGCCAGGGGCGGGGCGTAGGCTGGTCAGGCGCAGTGGGCGCCCGTCAGCGGTCACAAAGGGCCCGTAGTCGCGCACGCTGGCCGGATCGGCTGTCCAGGACTTGAGGCGAACCTCGCCGCGAACGCCATGGGCGCGGCCGATCTCGGCCACCACCACGTGTCCTTCAGGCGTGCGGGAGGGAGCGGACCGCCCCCTCTCGCGCGAATTGTCAGCCCTTGCCTGCGGCGCGGCGGCGCCCGCGCTGCCCCCGGATGCGGAGGCAGGCCTGTCAGATGCCCGCGGTGCGGGCGGGGCGCGGAACCGCCTGGTCATCACGGATTACGCAGAGGCCTCTTCGCCGCCAGCGGCGGCTTCAGCGGCTGCGGCAGCGGCGGCGGCGCGCTCCTTGGCCTTGGTTCCCGGCTCGCCCTTCTTCGGGTTATTGCGGGCTTCGCGCTTCAGCACGCCGGCGTTGTCGAGAAAACGCAGCACGCGGTCGGTCGGCTGCGCGCCCTTGGCCAGCCATTCCTTCGCCTTCTCGACGTCGAGAACGATGCGGTTCTCGTCGTCCTTGGCCTTCTGCGGATCATACGAACCCAGACGGTCGATGAAGCGACCGTCGCGCGGCGAACGGGCGTCAGCGACGACGATGCGGTAGAACGGGCGCTTCTTGGCGCCGCCACGGGCGAGACGAATTTTCAGAGCCATTGGTTTCTCCTGGGAATGCTCGAAAGTTCAAAAACTGCTCCGCGACGCGGCCCGGCGGGATCGCGCGCGGAAAAACGGGGGTGTGAAGACGGTTCTTCTGAAAGCGGCGCCTATTTCTTCTTGCCGAACGGCAGCTTGCCCAATCCGCCAAGTCCGCCGAGGCCGCCAAGTCCGGGCAACCCGCCCTTGAGCGCCTTGCCAAGGTCTGGCGGCAATTCCGGCATCTTGCCGCCCTTGCCCATCTGGCCCAGCGCCTTCTGCGCCTCGGCCAGCATTTCCGGCGTCGGTCCGCCAGGGGGCATGCCGGGCATGCCGCCGGGAAGACCGCCAGGCAACCCGCCCGGCATGCCGCCGCCGATGCCAAACATGTTGCCGAGCGCCGCGCCAAGACCGCCGCGACCGCCCTTGCCCATGGATTTCATCACGTCGGCCATCTGCCGGTGCTGCTTCAGCAGCCGGTTGACGTCCTCCACCTTCACCCCGGCGCCGGCGGCGACGCGCTTCTTGCGCGAGGCTTTCAGGACATCGGGATTGCGCCGCTCATGCGGGGTCATCGACAGGATGACGGCGCGCTGGCGGCGGAAAATGCTGTCGTCGATATTGGCCTGCTCGATCTGGCTGCGGATTTTTCCCATGCCGGGCAGCATGCCGAGCACGCCCTTCATGCCGCCAACCTTTTCCATCTGCGCCAGCTGTTCGGCCATGTCCTCCAGGTCGAACTTGCCCTTGCGCATCTTGTCGGCGATGCGCTGGGCCTTCTCGGCGTCGATGGTCTCGGCCGCCTTCTCGACGAGCGAGACAATATCGCCCATACCGAGAATGCGGTTGGCCACGCGCTGCGGGTGGAACTCTTCCAGCGCGTCGATCTTTTCGCCGGTGCCGACCAGCTTGATGGGCTTGCCGGTGACGCCGCGCATGGAGAGCGCCGCGCCGCCACGGCCATCGCCATCCATACGGGTCAGCACGATGCCGGTGACGCCAACCTTGCTGTCGAAGGCGCGGGCGGTGTTGACCGCGTCCTGACCGGTCAGGGCGTCGGCGACCAGCAGCACCTCGTGCGGATTGGTCGCCGCCTTCACCTGGGCGACCTCTTCCATCAACTCTTCGTCGATGGTGACGCGGCCGGCGGTGTCGAGCATCACCACGTCATAGCCGCCGAGGCGGGCGGCTTCCATGGCGCGCCTGGCGATCTGCACGGCGCCTTGCCCCGGCACGATCGGCAGCGTCGCCACGCCCACCTGCTCGCCCAGTACGGCCAGCTGCTCCATGGCGGCCGGCCGGCGGGTGTCCAGCGAGGCCAGCAGCACCTTGCGCTTGTTGCGGTCGCTGAGCCGGCGGGCGATCTTGGCGGTGGTGGTGGTCTTGCCGGAGCCCTGCAGGCCGACCATCAGCACCGGCACCGGCGGCACGGCTTCCAGATCGAGCGTCTCGCCCTCCGCGCCCAGCATGGCGACCAGTTCGTCATGGACGATCTTGACCACCATCTGGCCCGGCGTCACCGAACGGATGACCTCGGCCCCGACCGCGCGGCTGCGCACCTTGTCGGTGAACGCGCGCACCACTTCCAGCGCCACGTCCGCCTCGAGCAACGCCCGGCGCACCTCGCGCAGGGCGGCGTTGACGTCATCTTCCGACAGCGCGCCGCGACGCGTGAGGGAATCGAGGATGCCGGACAGCTTTTCGGAAAGACTCTCGAACATTATTCGGAATTCCCCGCGGTTTCGGCCCGGCGCACGGCCAGCGCGTCCTCGAACTGGCGCACTGCCCTGGCGAACTGGTCCCGCAGCTCCGCATTGGCGAAACCCACCACCGCGCCGGCGTAAAACGTCAGACCTTCAGGGCTGATTGGCTTGCCAGTCCACGGGCAGACAGCGTTGACGGCGTCATTCACGCCAGGCGCCCCGGCGGGCGCGCCATGCGATCCAGCAGCTATGTCAGTGGGATGACCCAAAAACCCGTCTCCAGACTCACCGGCAGCAAGGCTGCGCCTACAATGCGACGCCCGGCGAATATGCGCAAACGCCAACGGCGCCCGAGGGCGCATCGCGCTGTCGGACGTTGACCTCCGGAGAACCCGCAAAAGGCCCCTGCCGGTCGGCGGCTCGCGAACAATCGTTCGGGCAATCTGCAAGCTAATGCGTCCTAAACGCCTGGGAGTCAAGAATGACGTCCGTGGACCAGGCCGCGACGCGGCGCGCGCCCAGCCCCCAAACACGTCTCCACGCGCCGCTCGCCGCCCGCGCTTCACCTTTTACCGCGAGGGCTTTCCGTTCTGGCCGTCTTTCGGCAGCGCCGGGCCGGGCGTCGCGGCCGGCCCCTGCCCGCCGGCGGGCGGCGCGCCGGAACTGGCGTCAGGCGTCTGCCCGGCCAGCGGCGGGTTCGCTGAACCTGGGTTTACGGAGCCAGAATTTCCGGGACCCGGCTTTGCCGGATTTCCGCCAGTGTCCCCACCGGCCGGTTTGGGCTGTACATAGATATTGATCTGCAGCGTGGTGTCGGACGGATCCTTCGGATCGGTCACATACTCCTCGATAAATGCATCCTGGGCGGCGATATTCTTGGAGTCGAGATACGCGGTGATCGCCTCATAGGTGGTGTCGATTTCCTCATAAGGCGCCTTGTGGGTGAAGCGGATCGCCTTGCCGGCGGGCGAATCGCCGAAGCGCACCCCGCCGCCGACCTTGGCCGGGTCAGCCGGCGCGGCCGCCACCGGCGTCATCGCCTCGAAGCTGAAGCCGTTCTCGTCAGTCGACACGAACACCGCCAGCGGCCGGCCCGCCGGCTTCAGGCCTGCCTTCGCCAGCTCGGCGGCAATGGCGTCAAAGCTGTCGAACAAACTTTTGAAACCGTCATCCCAGCTGCTGCGGCCGGAGAGAATCGCCATGGTGCGCCTCGGCAGCTCCACCTCGTCGATATGTCCAGCCTCGGCCGGCGACGGCAACAGGGTCGGCAGCCCCGCATAGGCTGTCGGACCGCGCGGCGCCGGCGGCGGCCCTTCAGCCCCACGACGCGGTTTGCCGTCATCCGGCTCCGGCAGCGTCGCCGCATCCTCGTCCGTGCCTTCGTCAGTGGGCCCGACCTGCTCGCCATCGTCGGCCGGCGCGGCCTTCCCCTGGGCGCCGTCCGGACTTTTCGCGCCCGAACCCGGCGCGCCCTGGTTCCCGGCGTCCTGTTTTGGCGCGACAGGGGCCGGCTGCGCCGCTCCCGCCGGACCAGAAGGCGTTGCCGCCGCCCCTGGCGCGACGCCAGGTCCCGACGCCGGCGTCGCCGCGACGCCCTTGCCTTCGCCCGTCCTGACGTCCGCGCCTTCGGCCCGGACCGTCACCGCGTACAACGCCACAGCCAGCGCCAACAATGACGCCAGCATCAGCCGGGCGCGGCCAGACCAGTCAGGCGCCGCCAAAACGCGCGCCGCGCCGCCGCGACGCGCGCCCAGTATCTGCATCCGCCGAATGACCGCCTCGTGTTCCATGCGCTGCATCGCCGATCACCATCTTGCGCGCCCTGCGGCCGCCGACCTTCCAGCCCGTTCCCGCCCATGGCCGGACCGCGCCCGTCGGGAATCACAGTCCCCGGGAGCTTTCACCGGAATCGTCCACGCGCCCTGCGGCGGAATGTAGGCTGCTTTGCGTCAACGTGCGAGCGTCTGCACACAAAACCCGGCGTCGGCGCACAATAGCCCGCTGGCGGGCGCGGCGCCGGCCACGGCCTGCACGCTGAACCGCAGCGCCATTGAGGCCGGCCCGCGCCACTGGAGAAGCTGGCTTTTTGGCGCGGCCGGAGCCATATAGGAGGCCACGTTTCAGCAGGGTGTTGACCAGGCCGCATTGGCCCGCGCCCGACAGCAGGATTCCGCACGCCATGGCCGCCTCGCCTCTCGCCGGCTTTCCCTTCCTGAAGATGAACGGCCTTGGCAACGAAATCCTCGTCATGGATCTGCGCGGGCGCGATCACATCATCACGCCCGCCGAGGCCCGCGCCATCGCCGCCGGCCCGCGCTCGCGCTTTGACCAGCTGATGGCGCTGCATGATTCCCCCAGCGCCGCCGCCTTCATGCGCATCTACAACAACGACGGCTCCGCCTCCGCCGCCTGCGGCAACGGCACGCGCTGCGTCGCCTGGGCCATCGGCCGCGACGGCGGGCCGGATCAGGTGCGGCTGGAAACCTCCGCCGGCGCGCTGGAGGCGCAGCGCGTCGGTGAGGCCCGCTACACCGTCGACATGGGCCCGCCCCGCTTCGACTGGCGCGACATCCCCCTCGCCCACGCCGTCGCCGATCCGGACGCCATCGCCGTCGACCTTCCCGGCTGGACAGCGCCTGGCCCCGCCTCGGCGCTCGGCATGGGTAATCCCCATCTGGTCTGTTTCGTGCCCAACCAGCAGAGCTATGACCTTGCGACCCAGGGACCTGCGCTGGAGCAGCATCCGCTGTTTCCACAGCGAACCAATGTCTCGTTCGCCCAGGTTCTGGATCGCGGCCACATCCTGCTGCGCGTCTGGGAGCGCGGCGCCGGGCCGACCCTGGCGTGCGGCACCGCCGCCTGCGCCACCGCCGTGGCGGCCATGCGCCGCGGGCTCACCGACCGGAAAATCGCCGTCGACCTTCCTGGCGGCCAGCTGACCATCGCCTGGCGCGAAACCGACGGCCACGTGCTGATGACCGGCCCGACCGAACTCGAATGGGAAGGCCGCCTGCCGGACGATTTCGCCGCGGAGCCGGCGCCGGGCGACGCCTGATGTCCGTCGAGGTTGTTACCTTCGGCTGTCGCCTTAACGCGGCCGAATCCGAGACCATGAAGCGTCACGCCCTGGCGGCGGCGGGCGACGGGGGCGCAGGGCCGGTCGTCATCGTCAACACCTGCGCCGTCACGGCGGAGGCAACCCGCCAGGCCCGGCAGACCATCCGCCGCCTTGGCCGCGAGAACCCGAACGCCACCATTATCGTCACCGGCTGCGCCGCCCAGGTCGAGCCAGCGGCGTTCAGCGCCATGCCGGAGGTTGGCCACGTCATCGGCAACGCCGAGAAGATGCGCGGCGAGGCCTGGCGGGCGTTGCTGGCGCCAGGCGCGGCGGCAGCGCCGCGCACCCTCGTCGGCGACATCATGGAGGTGCGCGAAACCGCGCCGCATCTGGTCGATGGCTATGCGGTGAAGGCGCGCGCCTTCATCCAGGTGCAGAACGGCTGCGACCATCGCTGCACCTTCTGCATCATTCCCTACGGTCGCGGCCCCTCGCGCTCCGCCCCCATGGGCCTGGTGGTGGACGAGGTGCGCAAGGCCGTAGCCCTGGGCGCGGCGGAGGTGGTGCTGAGCGGCGTCGATATCACCAGCTATGGCGACGACCTGCCAGGGCGACCGCGCCTTGGAACCCTGGTGCGCCAGGTGCTGAAGCATGCGCCCGAACTGCCGCGCCTGCGCCTTTCTTCGATCGATTCGGTCGAGGCCGACCCCGATCTGATGGCGGCGCTGGCCGACGAGCCGCGGCTGATGCCGCACCTGCACCTGTCGCTGCAGGCCGGCGACGACATGATCCTGAAGCGCATGAAGCGCCGCCACAGTCGCGCCGACGCCATCGCATTCTGCGCCGAGGCCCGCCGCCTGCGTCCGGATGTGGTGATTGGCGCCGACATCATCGCCGGCTTCCCGACCGAAACCGAGAGCATGTTCCAGCGCTCTCTCGATCTGGTCACCGAATGCGGCCTCACCCACCTGCATGTATTCCCGTTCTCGCCCCGCCCCGGCACGCCGGCGGCCCGCATGCCGCAGGTGCCCGCCGCGGACGTCAAAGACCGCGCCCGCCGTCTGCGCGCCGCCGGCGACATCGCCCTGCAGGCGCACCTGAACAGTGAGATCGGCCAGCGCCGCCGCGTGCTGGTTGAGCGCAAACAGGCCCGCACCGAAGCCTTCACCCCCGTCCGCCTGCGAACCCCGGCCCCCTACGGCGCCATCATCGACGTGACGATCGCCGGCCACGACGGCCGCAACCTGATTGCTGCGTGACATCATTGCAGCGTGACATCGCCTTCCCGCCCCCTGGCAGCGCGGGACGTCGTCGCAGGCACCGCCTGACGCTGCCTGGAAGCCCCCGGCTTTCGCGGCAAATTCCCTCCCGTTCCCGGCCGCCTTGCATCAGGATGTGCACATCCCCATCCACCGCGACGAACGGATTGACAGAGCCGCCAGACTGACCTTAAAAGCCCTCATCCTGGTCGGGGGCTGTAGCTCAGATGGGAGAGCGCTGCAATCGCACTGCAGAGGTCAGGGGTTCGATTCCCCTCAGCTCCACCAGGGATCTCCCCAAATTGATATCAAGATAAACTTTTGATTTCCGGCGCTTGGCCTTCCTTCCGGGGCAGAGGGCCTGAAACTCGGCTATCCCGCCGCCCAAGATCAGGCAGGCGTTCAATGTGGCCGCGGCACCTTTTTCAGCTTCCGGCGCCAAAGACAGCCTGTTTCATCGCATGTAAATTTTATATTATAATCAAATATATAACGTTCTTCGACCGACATTATCTGACCACGTCCTGATATTCTTATAACCGGATAAACTCCAAAACCCAGCTTTCTACAAGAGTAAAACATTAATGTAGGACCGCGAACAATTTACGACAACAATCGGAGACATGCCAGAAAACACAAGTACAACATCTGGACTAAGCTTCTGGATAACCGCGCTCACGAAGATTTTCGCCTCATCTCCCAAAAATCATATAAACAATAAAATATCTAAATATTATAAACTATGTAATTTCACAATTAATATTGCAAACATCATAAATTGTCAAAAGTATATTACTGTTACTTGCATCGAAAATATCTTTTGACCTGCGGCATAAGCCTAACCCTTCATGGAGAAGCACCTCCCCCTCGTCCCTGCCCTGCGCCTCCACATACACCCGCAATTCCGGCGCATTGCCGGAAGCCCGCAGGTGGACGATCGAGCCGTCGCCGAGAGTCATGCGCAGGCCGTCGCGGCGATCCCTCGCGACCACGCCGCCACGGGTTGCAAAAACAGCGTCGCGAAAGGCTGGATCGTCCGCGTCGAGCCGGGCGATCAGCGCGGCGGTTTTCTCCTGGGGAACGTTCTGCAACCGGTTGGACAGCGCGCAGTAAAACCTTGCATCCGCAGCCAGATCCGCCAGCGACCGGCCGCGTCGCGCGGCAAGATCGAGACAGGCAAGGATGGGCAGCATGGCGTCGCGCGTCGGCAAGGCTGGCAGCCGGCGACCGTCCCGCAATACGTCGCCCCCCAGCAGCACCCCGCCATTGGCCTCGAAGCCCACAACAAGGGAAGCGCCGGCGGCTTTTGCTATGGCCATGCCCTCGATAACGTAGGGGCTGCCGACCCTGGTGCGCAGTACCTGGCGGAACTGCCCCAGCTTTTCGAGGGCGGAATTCGACGTCACCGGCGTGACAATGGCGTCCGCGCCCAGGGCCATCGCCGACAGGGCGCCGACCAGATCGCCACGCAGGAAGGTCCCGCTGGCGTCGCTGATCAGGGGGCGGTCAGCGTCGCCATCCGTCGAAACAATCGCGTCCAGTTTCTGCCCGGCAGCCCACTGACGGGCAAGCGCATTGTCCTCCGGGCGCAACGCCTCCGTGTCGACCGGGATGAAGGATGACGCGCGCCCAAGCGGGACCGGCATGGCGCCAACGGCGCGCAGCACGTCGCACATGACGTCGCGGCCAACGGACGAATGCTGGTAAACGCCGACCGTCATGCCCTTCAGGGCATCCGGACCAAAGAAGGCGCCGTAACGATCAAGATAAGGCGTCAAGGCGTCATGCCCCGCCGCTCTGGCTGTCACAGCTGGCGCGTGTGTAATGGCGGTGCGCGCCTGCCAGGCGGAAATACGCTCCTCGTCGTCCTTGTTGATCTCGCCGTCGGGCCGGTAGAACTTCAGCCCGTTGCGGTCTTCCGGGATGTGGCTGCCAGTCACCATGACCGCCGGAGCGCCAGCTTTCATGGCGGCCAGCGCCAGCGCCGGCGTCGGAACCGCGCCGCAATCCACTGGCGCAAAACCGGCGTCAGCGATCGCCTGGATGCACAGCGCCGCGATCTCAGGGCTGGACGCGCGCAGATCCCGACCAACCATGACGGCGCCGCCTGCGCCGTTTTCCCGCATGGCCTCGCAGAACGCCCGCGTCCACGCATAGGCGGGCGCCCCCAGCAGTTCCGTTACCAAGCCCCTGAGACCGGAGGTGCCGAACTTTAACGACGTCATGTGTTTCATGCTCCCTGCCCAGCCGGGTTGATACTGGATCGCGAAACATCGGAAACCGCACGGCGCATCCGGCCGGCTTACAGGCGGTCGAAGCCTCGCATTCACTGCCCCATGCGTGCGCGGTAGACGTGCGCAACTCCGCAACCTGCATCTCCAGGTTCCAAGCCCGAGCCGGCGCGGTCTGGGAGCGAACACCGTTTCTATGGACCGGCGAAACAGGCCCTGGGCCGGCAGGCGAACGCGGAAAAGACGATGTGGTCCAGCGCCTTCCGCCATACATCGAAAACTGCCGGAGCCGGGGTCTGTCGCGCGTAGGTCCGGCCAGGAATTTCTCCCCGAAAGTCTGGAAAAACGCCTGCCGTTTCCCGCCCTCCATTTCTCCACGCAATGCTGGCGCAGACGGGCCGCCCTTACGCTGACCCGGACACGGCAAGTTCATACCCGTCGGTAGATATCCTCGATGCGGACGATATCGTCCTCACCCAGATACGAGCCGACCTGCACCTCGATCAGCTCCAGGGCGATTTTTCCGGGATTGGCCATGCGGTGCACGGCGCCTATCGGCAGATAGATCGATTCGTTTTCATGGATCACCAGTATCTCGTTGTTGCGCGTCACCTCGGCGGTGCCGCGCACCACGACCCAATGTTCTGCGCGGTGGTAGTGCTTCTGTAACGACAGGATGCCGCCGGGCTTCACGGTGATTCGCTTCACCTGGTGGCGGTCGCCCATATCGATCGACAGATACTTGCCCCAGGGACGCTGGATCTCCCTGTGCTGTCCTGCCTCCGCGTCGCCCTGGCGGGCAATCACCTTCACCATATCCTTTACTTTGGCGGCCTGGTCGCGCGGAACCACCAGCGTCGCATCGCGGGTCGAGATCACCGCGACGCCGTCGAGGCCGATCACCGCGACAAGCCCTTCCTCGGAGCGGATCAGATTGTCTTTGCCGTCAAGCACATAGCCGCGTCCCTGAATGGCGTTGCCATCGGCGTCGCGGCTTGAGAGTTCCCATACAGCGCCCCAGCCGCCAACATCGGACCAACCGAAATCCCCGACGACGACAGCCGCCTTGTCCGTGTGCTCCATCACCGCATAATCAATGGAAATGGCCGGGGCCTTGCCAAATGCGCCCCCATCAAGGCGCAGAAAGGAGAGATCCCGTTCAGCGCCAGCAACGGCGCTGGCCACCGCCTGGGCAACGTCCGGCGCAAGCCGCTGCAACTCGCGCCGCATAAGGCGGACGGGAAAGATAAAATTCCCCGAATTCCAGAGGTAGCCGTCGAGTAGATACTGCGCTGCCCGGCCAGCGTCAGGCTTTTCGACGAAGGCGTCGACACGGCGCGCTCCGCCGCCCATATCCTCGCCGGGACAGATATAGCCATAACCCGTCGCCGGGCCTGTTGGCGGAATGCCAATGGTGACAATGCATCCTTCCGCCGCCACCCGCGCCGCCAACCCGCAGGTTTCGACGAACCGCTGGCCATCCTGAACCACGTGGTCGGCCGCGAAGACCCCGACGATGGCGTCGGGATCGCGAAGCGCCGCCAGCTCAACAGCCGCGGCGACTGCGGCCGCTGAATCACGGCGCGTCGGCTCCAGCACGATCTCGGCGTCGACTCCGGCCTGCGCCAGCTGGTCCTGGACCGTGAAGCGATATTCCGCATTGGTAATGATGACCGGCCTGCCAAAGGCTACGGCGTTGTCGAGAAGGCGCATGGCGCGCTGGAACGTCGATTCGCCGCCGAACAGCGGGATAAACTGTTTGGGCATCGAGTCCCGGGAAACAGGCCACAGACGCGTGCCGGCGCCGCCGCACATGATAACCGGGATGAGCTTCGTCATGTCAGACATTCATAGCCCCGTCGCCAGAAGTTCCTGATGGCGAGTCAACTATGGAGCCAGGCGAACACAACTGCAATCAGCTTACAACGAACATATTTTTTTCTTTGGCTTACTACGGTTGATAAAAATTCATATCCGTTTCGGCATCATCGTTTGTCACAAAAGGATGACATGATCCGGCAGCTCATTCTCCTTTTGGCCAGGGAGCGCCGGATGGTGGAGAGCGAGGATGGCGCCGATGCGCGTCACCACGGCGACAAGACCATCGGCCACGCGCTCTGCCTGGATGGCGCCGACCAGATCGTCCACGGCTGCGCGCCAGGCCGTCTCATCCACACAGGCGGCCACGCCCTCGTCTGCAATCACCTCAACGTAGCGTTCGCCAGCGGCCAGAAAAATCAGCACGCCGGTGCGGCCGCTGGTGGCTGACAGGCCGCGCGCCGCGAACTGGCGGTGGGCGGCCTCGCGCGCCCGCTCCCGCTTCAGAAAACCCGGCGTCAGGGCCAGCCGCGCCGGACGCCAGGCGAGCACGGCGCCCAACAGCGCGGTGACGATGATCTGCGCCAGCCAGATGCGCCCGGCGCCCCAGCGGGTCGCCAGCAGCAGCACGCCGGGGGTGGCGAAACCTGCCGCCGCCGCCAGAAACAGGGCCCAGCTGCGATAGGCGCTGGCGGCGCGCGCCACGATACAGACGATCTCGCCTGTCGTCCGTTGCTCGGCGTCGGCGATGGCCGCTGCAACCCGTTTGCGCCCGGCTTCATCCAGCATGTCGTATGTTCTCCCCTGGCGATCCCGCCCCGCCACCGGCCTAGACCGGCGCCGCCGTCAGTCACCAGCTCCCCGACGCGCCGCCGCCGCCTGACGAACCGCCGCCGCCGCCAAAACCACCGCCGCCAAAACCTCCCCCTCCGCCGCCGAAACCGCCGCCCCAGCCACCGCCCCAGCCGCCGCCGACAGGCGGCAGCACCACCGGCCCCCAGCGCCCGGTGCGGCTGCGGTGCATGCCATTGCGACCGCCGCCGCCCGCCATGCGCGACATGATGCGGATGAAGATCAGCAGCAGAATGACATAGAAAATAACGGCCATGATGGACGGGCCATGGTCCTCCGCCCGGGCATCAGCGCGCCGGCTCCACGTTTCGGCGTCGCCGGTCAGCACGTCGACCATGGCGTCAACGCCAGCCTCGACGCCGCCGGCGAAATCCCCCTGGCGAAATTTCGGGATGATGGCGCTGTTGATGATGACGCTGGAGATGGCGTCGGTCAGGCCGCCTTCAACGCCATAGCCAACCTCAATGCGCACCTTGCGCTCGCGCGGCGCCACCAGCAGCAGCGCGCCGTTGTTCTTTTCGCGCGTCCCCAGCCCCCATTGCCGGAACAGACGGTTGGCGTAGTCCTCGATCGGCAACCCGTCCAGCGAGGGCACGGTGGCCACCACCACCTGGTCGCTGGTTTTGGCCTCATAGGCCGCCAGCCTGTCAGCGATGCGCGCCCGCGTCGCGTCATCCAGAATATGCGCCGCATCGACCACCCGGCCGGTGAGGCGCGGAAACGGCGCCTTGCCGGGCGTGCTGTCCGCGGGCGCGTCCTGCCCGGCCCCCGGCGGCGGCGGCGGAGCGTTTTGAGATGACGGGGCGTTTCGGGGCGACGGCGCGGGGGCCGCGGGCGCAGCGCGCTCCTGCGCCGAAACATGCCCCGGCTGCGCCGTCACGGCCACGCCCGCCAGCAGCGCGCCCATGGCCAGCAGCGCCAGGGCTGACGCGCAGCGCCGCCAAACCCAGGTCGATGCGCCCGTCAGCGCCATGGCGTTCTGCCTCCGGTTGTCAGGTGTGGGGCGGGCAGCATGTCCGGCCGGCGGGGCTGATGGGCGACCGCGCGCCGGACTATGCCTCGGAGCGGTTTCCGTTCAATCCGGATTGGAAACGGATCCAGCTTCGTTAGTGTGAGCGATTTCTGATCGATCAGCCATCCGGCTGACCGGAAAGCGCGCTAGAACTTCACCTGCGGCGCGCTCTGGGCGCCGTCAGCTGCGGCGAAAGTCTCCATGGGTTTGGCGGAGGGGTAAAGAATCTTCGCCACCCATGCGCCGGGAATGGTCGTCAATTCGGTATTGTAAGCCCGGACCGCCTCTATGTAGTCGCGCCGCGCAACGGAAATGCGGTTCTCCGTGCCCTCAAGCTGCGATTGCAACGCGAGGAAGTTCTGGTTGGCCTTGAGGTCCGGATAGCGCTCGACGCTGACCAGCAGCCGGCTCAGGGCGCCGCTGAGTTCCGACTGGGCCTGGCTGTACTGTTTGAACTTCTCGGGGTCGGTGATGGTGGCGGCGTCAACCTTGACCTGGGTGGCCTTCGCCCGGGCCTCGACGACCTGGGTCAGGGTCTCCTGCTCGTGCGTGGCGTAACCCTTCACGGTCGCCACCAGATTGGGAATGAGGTCGGCGCGGCGCTGGTACTGGTTCTGCACTTCAGCCCATTTGGCCTTGGCCTGCGCCTCATAGGTCGGCACGGCGTTGATCTGTCCGCAGCCGGCGAGCGGCGCGGCGATGACAAGCGCTGCGAGAACCATGCGAATTCGGGAAAACAGGGCCACTGGCGCCTCCGGTTGACGGGCATTCATGCGCAGAATGCGGTTGAGCGGAATCTCAGGCCTCGGGCAATGTCGCCAGCGCCGCCGGAAAGCTCCGGTTGCAACGCCGGCGCGTTGCACTAAACCAGAATAGCGCCAAACGGCTCCGCGTGCGACGTCTCCAACGTTCCTGTGAGAGCGGTGGGGCCGGATCGTCCGGCCGGGCCGGAGGCGCCAGCTACATGCTCAGGCCATATGTCCCATGGATTTCATACCCGCCCTCCCCGTTCTTGCATCCTATACGCTGGCCTGCATTATCCTGTTCATCACGCCGGGCCCGGACATGAGCCTGTTCCTCGCCAAGACCATTGGCGAAGGCCGGCGCCCGGCCCTTGCCGCCGTGGCGGGGGCGGAAAGCGGCTGCCTCATCCACACCCTGCTGGCGGCGCTCGGCGTCTCCGCCCTGCTGGCCGCATCCGCGACGGCCTTCCTGGTCCTGAAGATCCTCGGCGCCCTGTATCTTCTGTGGCTGGCCATTGGCGCCGTCCGCCATGGCTCGGTGCTGAAGCTGGAGACGCCCCTGCGGATGCGAAAGCCGCCGCCGCTGTTGCAGTCCTATCTGACCGGCCTTGGCATTAACCTCACCAATCCGAAAGTGGTGCTGTTCTTCGTGACCTTCCTGCCGCAGTTCGTCAGCGCCCATGATCCGCACGCCATGGGCAAGCTGGCGTTTCTTGGGGTGTGGTTTGTCGTGCTGACCGCGCCGCTGTCGGTGTCGCTGGTGCTGGCGGCGGGCGCGATTGTCCGGGCCGTGCGCGCCCGGCCCGGGCTGGTGCGGGCGCTGGACTATCTGTTCGCGGGAATTTTCGGCCTGTTCGCCCTGAAGATTCTGGCGACACAGAGCCGTAGCGCCTGAGCGTCAGGGCGCGGAGGGCGTGCCGGCGCCAGGAGCGACCTCTGACGCATCCGGGCGCGGCTCGCCCCCGGCGCTGCGGCCGGCCACCAGCCAGTAGGCCAGTCCGGCCATGGCCCCGCACAGGAACAGCGCCAACGTCACCCGGCCCTCGCCCCAGTTGCCGGACAGCGGATCGGCCGAATAACCGGTGCGGGCCGCCCAAGGCAACGCCGCCGTCACCACGCCAGTCGCGCCGGAGTACCAGACGAACGAGCGGATGCGGGCGATTTCGCCAACCAGGCCGATCAGCGTTGGCGGCCCGGCCAGCACAATGGCCAGCACCGTCCACATGCGCATCAGCAATTCAAACGCGGCGCGCGGATCATCATAGGCCAGGGCGGCGTTGAACGCGTAGTCGATCAGCGACCGGGCGGCGAGCGCGATCATGCGGCCGAACGCCGGCTCGGCCAGCGCCGCGAACCCCAAGGTCAGCGCACCCACCGAGAAGGCGCAGCACAGGGCGAACAGGATGAGAAAAGCCCGACCGATCACGCCCATGGCGGCTCCTTCAGGGTATTTCCAGCGAGGCGGACGCCGCTCCGCGGAAAACGCATCACGTCAGACAGGCCGCGCCGGGCGCCTGCCCGGGATGGTCAGGGCCGATCCGGCGACTGCGCAACGCGGCGGCGCCGGACAGCGCCCGTCGCCGGAACCTGCATCAGCCTACGTCCGGCGCGCGCATCGTTATCTGAATATGGGGCCTTTCGCCGGAAACGGCAGCCCCCGAAAACGTCCCGCCTCAGGAAGCCGCCTCCGCCGCCGGATCGCCGCCGGTCTCCAGCATCAGCCGGGCGCGGGCGCGCAGCTTTTCGGTTTCGCTCTTCAACTGGCCGCAGGCGGCGAAAATATCGCGGCCACGCGGCGTGCGCACCGGGCTGGCGTAGCCGGCGCGGAACACGATCTCGGAGAACGCCTCGATGGTGTCCCAGTCCGAGCACTCATACTTCGTGCCCGGCCACGGATTGAACGGAATGAGGTTGATCTTGGCCGGAATGCCCTTCAGCAGGCGCACCAGCTCGCGCGCATGGGCCGGGCTGTCGTTGACGCCTTTCAGCATCACATACTCGAAGGTGATGCGTTTGGCGTTCGACAGGCCAGGGTAGTTGCGGCACGCCTCCAGCACCTCGTCGATCTTGTACTTCTTGTTGAGCGGCACGAGGCCGTCACGGATCTCGTTGGTGGTGGCGTGCAGGGAGATCGCCAGCATCGCGCCAATCTCTTCGCCCGCCTTCCCGATCATCGGCGCCACGCCCGCCGTCGACAGGGTGATGCGGCGCTTGCCGAGGCCGATGCCGTCGCCATCGCTCATGGTGTCGACGGCGGCCTTGACGTTGTCGAAATTGTACAGCGGCTCGCCCATGCCCATCAGCACGATATTGGTGACCAGTCGCCCGGCCGGCGCCGCGTCGTCATCGTGCTGAATGGCCTTCGAGGCCTTGTTGGGCCCAGGAACGCTCCAGTCGCCCAGCCGGTCGCGCGCCACCATCACCTGGCCAACGATCTCCGCGTCGGTCAGGTTGCGCACCAGCCGCTGGGTGCCGGTGTGGCAGAAGGTGCAGGTCAGCGTGCAACCCACCTGGCTGGAGACGCACAGGGTGCCGCGATCCGCTTCCGGAATGTAGACGCACTCGATCTCCGCGCCCTTGTCATGCGGCCCGGTCGCGGGCATGCGCAACAGCCATTTGCGGGTGCCGTCGACGGAAATCTGCTCGGAAATCACTTCCGGCCTGTCGAGGGTGTAGCGCTCCGCCAGCGCGGCGCGCAGAACCTTCGAGATGGTGGTCATCTCCTCGAAGCTGACGGCGCCGCGCACATAAATCCAGTTGAACAGCTGGGCCACGCGCATGCGCAGCTCCCGGTCCGGCACGCCGATATCGGCCAGCGCCTCACGCAGCCCGTCGCGCGACAGGCCAGCCAGCGAACGCCGGACCGGCGCCGCCACGCCGGCGACAGCGTCCGGCTGTGACGCGGCGGCCCCGGCCTCCGGCTGCGACGCGGCCGGGCGTCTGGCTGGGGAGTTGAGGTCGATCAGGACGGTCATGGCGATTTACTACGGTCAGAATGTGGGCGGGGTAAGGCCGCGGCGCAGGCTGGCCGCCGTCAGGGTATTGGCAAGCAGGCAGGCGATGGTCATCGGTCCGACGCCGCCGGGAACCGGGGTGATGGCGCCAGCGATCTCCTTCGCTTCCTGGAAGGCCACGTCGCCGACGAGGCGGGTCTTGCCTTCACCCCGCTCCGGCGCCGGAATCCGGTTGATGCCCACGTCGATGACCACGGCGCCTGGCTTGATGTAATCGCCGCGGATCATCTCCGGCCGGCCAACGGCGGCGACCAGCACGTCGGCGCGGCGGCACACCGCCGGCAGATCGCGGGTGCGCGAGTGGGCGACGGTGACCGTGGCGTTGGCGGCCAGCAGCAGCTGGGCGATCGGCTTGCCGACCAGGTTGGAGCGGCCAACCACCACCGCCTCCTTGCCGGAGAGGTCAGGCAAAACCGAGCGGATCAGCATCATCGAACCCAGCGGCGTGCACGGAACCAGACCAACCGCCCCGTTGGCGAGACGGCCGGCGTTGGCGTGGGTCAGGCCGTCCACGTCCTTGTCGGGGTGGATGGCGGCGATCACCGGCTCGGCGTCGAGCCCGGCCGGCAGCGGCAGCTGCACGAGGATGCCGTCCACCTCCGGGTCCGCGTTCAGGCGGGCCACCAGCGCCTCCAGCTCCTGCTGCGATACGTTGGCCGGCAGCCGGTGCTCGAACGACCGCATGCCGACCTCCACGGTCTGGCGCGCCTTGGAGCCCACATAAACTTCGCTTGCCGGGTCATTGCCAACCAGCACCACGGCAAGACCGGGGTGCACGCCGTTCGCCTTCATGGCCGCCACCGCAGTGGCGATCCGGCCGCGCAGGCCCTCGGCGAAGCTTTTGCCGTCAATGATCGTGGCGCTCATGGATGTCGGTCTCCAAAGGGCGGCGAGAGGCGCCCGCCCGGCTATTCCGGCCCCGGAATGCCAATAACCGGTCGGGGCGACCGCCCCGCCGGTTCCGTTCCGGTCCTCAATTTCCGCCTGCTCCTATAACATTTTCAGGCGCGGTGAAAACTGCCTCGGGCGCACAAATCGCGCCCGGCGGCCACCCTGGATCAATCGCCGCCCACCAGCGCGGCCAGCCGGGCCTCAAGCTCCGCGAGACTGGCGCCCGCCGTGACTTCCAGCGTCTTGACCCTGGCCGTATGGCCGCCCGTTACCGCCACCTGGGATGCGGGGACGCCAAGGCGCTTCGCCACCAGCCTGGTCAGCGCGGCGTTGGCCTGCCCGTTCTCCGGCGCGGCGCGCACCCGCGCCTTCAGCACCGGCCGGCCGTCATCGCGCATCTCCACCCCTTCAAGGGCGTCGCGGCCGCCGCGCGGCGTCAGGCGCACCATCAGGCGCAAGGCGCCATTGTCGATGCGCCAGGGGCGCTCCCCCTCCGCCATATCTGCCCGTCTCCGGTCAGATCACCGCCGGGTAGAGATAGAGCACGATGACGCGCTGCAGGAAAAAGATGATCAGCAGCAGGATCACCGGCGAAACGTCGACCCCGCCCAGATTGGGCAGGATGTTACGGATCGGTCGCAACGCCGGTTCGGTGACGCGCTCCAGGAATGTCCAGACAGCGCGCACGAAATCGTTGCGGACATTCATGACATTGAAGGCGACCAGCCAGCTCAGGATCGCCGAGGCGATGATGAGCCAGGTGTAAATCTCAAGAACGACCATGAGGACGTCGAGAATAGCGCGCATAAGCCCTCTCACCTGCTACAGAAACCAGCCGCCGGTTTAAACCGGAACCCTGGCGCGAACAAGCGCGCCGGACGCCCGCGCGGCGTCCCGCGCGTCAGGCCGCCGTGCGCAGCAGGTCTGTGACCACCCGCTCGAGCTCCTTCAATGAACCGCAGCTGATGCTGCGGTTGCAGTAGGCGGCGTAGATCGGCATGACGCTGTCGCCGCTGCCCCAGCGGCTGCGGTGCTCGGGGTTGAGGAACAGCACCCGCTTCGCCCGCTGCTGGATGGTTTGCAGGATGTCGGCGCGCGGGTCGCCGTTGTTGTTGCGGGCGTCGCCGAGAATGATCACCGTCGTGCGCCGGTCCACGTCGTCCAGCGCCAGCTGCTCGAAATCGCGGAAGGCATGGCCATAGTCGGTGGAGCCGCCGAAGCGTTGCAGGGTGCGGCCCATGGCGACGTCGGGCGGATAATTGTCAAACAGCTCGGTCACCTCGCCCAGGTTGCTGGAGAAGGCGAAGGAGCGCACCTCCGGCAGCACCTCGTGCAGGGAGTGCAGGAACAGCAGCAGAAAGCGCGACACCTGGGCGACCGATCCCGAGACGTCGCAGATCAGCATCACCTTGGGCCGGTCAACCTTCGTGCGCTTCCAGATCGTGTGGAACGGCACGCCCTCGAACTGGATATTGGCCCGGATCGTTCGCCGCGCGTCCAGCGTCCCGCGCCGCGCTTTGGTGCGCCGGCGCGAGTGCAGCGACACCAGCCGTTTGGCCATCTTGCGCACCAGCCCCTGCATGATCTGCATGTCGGAGCGCTCGATCAGGCCGATGCGCTGGCTGGCCAGCATGTCCTCGCGCAGCCGCCGGCCCTCATTGCCGGCGAACAGCTGCATCTGGGTTTCCACATACTCCCGCACCTGCTCGTGCAGGCCGGCGCGCAGGCCGCGCAGCCGTGTGGCCCGCGCCGCGGCCGCCGCATTGGAGCCGCCTTCCGCCTGATCGATCCAGCGGCCCAGCTCCTCGCTGCCCATCAATTGCAGGATGCGCCACTGATACATGCCGCGCTGGGTGAAGAAACGAATGTCGGAAAGCCCGGCCTGCTGCGCCGCTTCGGCCAGACGCAACGCCAGGCTGGCGCTGTCGCCGGCCTCAAGCAGCTGCGCCAGTTCCTCGGCCATGGTCAGGCTCTCGCCTTCCGCCCCGAACATTCCGGCGTCCTGGTCGCCCCCGGCCTTGTCGCCAGGCTTGCCCTCACCCTTGCCGGTCGCCTTGCCCGAGCCCTGGCCCGAACCACCGGAAGACGCCATGCCGGTGACGCCGGCTTCCTCGTCGTCGCCATCGGCCTGGTCGTCAGGGCCCTGCTCTTCGGCGTCGCAGTTACCGGCGGCGTTGTTGGCGGGTTCCGGCGGCGTGAATGGCGCAAAGGCGAAAAATTTGTCGAAGACGTCCCAGAACGCCTCCTTGTCCGCGTCCGACTTGGCCAGCGCCTGGGAGAGCCCATGCGCCAGCAGCATACGGTCCTCATAGCCCACCAGCCCGAGCACGGCCTCCGCGTCGATCACCTCAGACGGTGAAATGCGGACGTCGGCCTCGCGCAGGGCCTTGATGAATTCGCCGAGAACCTGGGTCATGGCGTCCTTCCGAAGCAGCGGCGCGCGGGCCAGGGACCCGCGCCGCCTTCTCCCGTCTTGCTGTTCAGCGCAGGTTCGATTTGGCCTTGCCAACCAGATCGTTCAGCTTCTCGCCAACCCGTTCGATATCGTCCTGGAACTTCAGCAGCACGTTGAGGGTGTTCTCCACCAGCGTGCGGTCGAGTTCGCGGGCGTGCAGCAGCACCAGGGTGCGGGCCCAGTCGATGGTCTCGCTAATGGCGGGAACCTTCTTCAGGTCCATCTCACGCAGCGACTGCACGAAAGCCACCAGCTGGGCGCGCAGCTTTTCCTCGGCGTCCGGCACGCGCGAGCGGATGATCGCCCGCTCCAGCGCCTGGTCCGGGAACGGAATGTGCAGGTGCAGGCAGCGGCGCTTCAGGGCGTCGCTGAGGTCGCGGGTGTTGTTGGAGGTGAGAAAGACGATCGGCTTCTGGCGCGCCCGGATGGTGCCGAGCTCGGGAATCGAAATCTGGTAATCGGACAGCAGCTCCAGCAGGAACGCCTCGAACTCGTCGTCCGCCTTGTCGATCTCGTCGATCAGCAGCACCGCGCCTTCTGGCTCCCACAGGGCCTTCAGCAACGGGCGCGGCTCGAGGAACTCCTCGGAGAAGAAGGTGTCGTCGAACTCGTGCAACCGCGCCACCGAGGCCTTCAGCCCCTCGGCGCCGGAAAGCACGTCGGCCAGCTTGTCCTTCAGCACCTGGGTGTAGAGCAGCTGCTTGGAGTACTTCCACTCGTACAGCGCCTTGGCCTCGTCGAGGCCCTCATAGCACTGCAGGCGGATCAACGGCTTGCCGGTGATGGCGCTCACCGCCTTGGCCAGCTCGGTCTTGCCGACGCCGGGCGGTCCCTCCACCAGCATCGGCTTTTCAAGGCTCTGGGCAATGAAAAGCGCCGTGGCGATGGCCTCGGAGGAAATATAGCCCTGCGCGCCCAGCAGGCGATGAATGCTGGCGACGCTTTCGGACGGCGTGCGCGCCGCGTCGTTCGCCGCGCGCAGGCCATCCCTGGCCTGGTCGCCGGCGGGCGCGTTCTGATGAATGGCGGTGGTCATGGAAATGATCTGGCCTCGTTAACCCGGATCAGCGCGATGCGGGGATACCTTTGGGATATCTTTGCTGGAGCATGTCCAGGAGGATAACCGGTGAAAATGCTGTCTCGTTCTGTTCAGGCGGCGCTGGCGCGAACCCGCTCCGCCAGGCGCGCCTGGTAAACGCCCCGGGCATGACGCGCCACCGTGGCCATCAGCGCGAACCATTTGAACAGCCGCTGCGCGTCCGCGCTGTCAGCCCCGCCGCCCGGCAGCGCCGCCAGCCGCTCCAGCGCCAGCGCGTTCAGGTTCTTGACGCCCACCAACGTGGCGATGTCGTGGTGCTCCCGCCCCGGACCTGCGTCCAGGGCGCGGGCGGCTTTCTCCGCGCCCATATGGATCAGCGCGGCGAAACCGGCCAGAGCGCCAATCTCCCCGTCGGCATCCGCGGGCGCCGTGGCCGCCGCCTTCGCCAGCAGCGTCTCAAACGCCGCCGCCTGCACGCTCAGCCCCACGGAATCCTCCAGCGTGCGGAACGGCAGCGCCAACCGGGTGAAGGCGTCGCCGTCGACCGGCAGCAGTGCGTCATCAGACAGGAAGACGTTGTCGAGCACAACCGGGCAATGCTTGCCGTGCTTGCCCGCGTCCTCGCCGGCCTGGATGTCGAGCCCTTCGGCGTCGCGCGGCGTCAGGAAGGCGCCGAAGCGCTTGCGCCCCTCCTCCTCCGCGACAATGGCGATCACGATGATCAGCCCGGCGACCGGCGCGTTGGTCACCCAGGCCTTGCGGCCATTCAGCCGCCAGCCGCCGGGCGCCTTTTCAGCGCGGGTTTTCAGCAGCTTCGGACGGGCGCCGGCGTCCGGCTCGGAGACGGCCAGGGACAGGGCGATGATCTCGCCCGAGGCCAGGGCCGGCAGCCAGCGCTGCTTCTGCGCCGGCGAGCCATGCTCGCCGATGAAGGCGCGGCTGGCGATCTGGCGCACCGCATAGGCCATGCCCACGGAGGGGTCGCCAGCTTCCAGCGTCAGCGCCCGCGCTGTCGCGGCGATGTCGGCGTAACCGCCGCCGTCGCCCCACGGCGCCGGAAGGCCGACGCGGAACAGGCCGCGCTGTTTTGCTTCCGCCATCCAGCCGGCGGCGGATTGATGCGCGGCGTGGCCGGCCGGCTCCGTCATGACGTTTCTCCCGTTTGCGCCGGATTGATTGACGGCGCGTCCATCCCGCTTTGGTGCGTCAGCGCACGCCGGGGCGCTCCGTACCTTTTATTTTAACGCAATGTGCGGCGGCGTCGCCCCCACAGGACGCCGCCGCATCTCCAGGCAGGCGCTTAACGCCGCAGCAGGCTGGCGGGAACCTTCACCGGCATGTCCAGCAGCTGCTGCGCCTTGCCCTTGGCCAGCGGGTCCATGCGCAGGCTGGCGAACTGGCCGCCGCCCAGCGCGTCCATCAGATGGAAGTTCATGGCGTTGAGGCCCGGCAGTTCGTAGGTCCGCACTTCCGGGTTGGCCGCGCCCTCGAATTCATGGGCGAAGAACTTCAGCAGCGTCTCCTGGGTCAACGCCCGGCGGATCACCGGCAGCAGCGCCGGATCACGGGCAATGACGCCGACGTTGAAGGCGTCGCCCTTGTCGCCGGAACGGGCCCAGGCGATGTCGACCAGCGGAACCTCCACTTCGTCATCATTGGCCGGCAGCGGCGCCTCGCTGATCTGCGGCCGCACCAGGCGCGCCGGATCGAACGGCTGGGTGGACGCGCCTTCCTGCACGGCGATGCGCTGGTCGCCCAGCGAGATCACCGGCGTCACCTCAGCGCGCGGGATCAGGAAGGAGAACACGCGCGCCACCGGCGAGATCGCCGGGCGGCCGCCGAACCAGCCGGTGGTGCCCACCGACATCGAGGTGGTCGGCGCGTCGAATTCGCGCAGGAACAGGTCCATGGCGCGGCGGTCGTCGTGCTCAACGCCGATGCGGGCGACGACCTCACGCACGCCTAGGTCGCGCCCCTGGGCGCCATAGCTGGCCTCGGCGCCAAGAATTTCCACGCGCGAGGCGCGGAACGGACCGAGATTACGCTGGCGCAGCATTTCATCGAGGCGGGTCAGCACGGCGTCTGCCTGCCGCTGCGCCTTGCGCGCCGCGTCACGACCCACCACCGGGCTGGCGGCGATGCAGCGCCAACCGTCCGTCCACGTCACCGACACCTTGTAGCAGCCGGAGGGCGCATAGCCGCGCGTGTTGTCCACCAGCACCCGGTTCTCGCCGACCGGTTTCACCGTGACAGCCGAGAAATCGCACACCACGTCCGGCAGGGCGTAAGCCTGCGGATCGCCAACCTCGTAGAGGATCTGCTCGGCCACCGCCGCCGGCGACACCAGACCGCCGGTGCCCGGCGGCTTGGTGACGACGAAGCTGCCGTCGGCATGGCATTCGATGACGGGATAGCCAATATGGGCCCAGTCCGGCACCTCTTCCCAGTCAGTGAAGAGCCCGCCGGTGGCCTGGGCGCCGCATTCGATAACGTGGCCGGCCAGCGAGCCGGCGGCGAGCTGGTCGTAGTCGCTGTCCTTCCAGCCGAATTCGTGGATCAGCGGGCCAAGCGTCAGGGCGGAATCGACCACGCGACCGGTAATCACCACATCAGCGCCCTCGGCCAGGGCGCGGGCGATCGGGAAGCCGCCAAGATAGGCGTTGGCGCTCAGCACGGCGTCGGCGGCCGGGAAGGCGTCGCCCTTGAACATCTCGGTTTTGCCGGCGAATTCCGGCAGGCGGCCGATGAGATCGTCGCCCTCGATCACCGCGATTTTGAACGAAAAACCGGCCTCGGCGGCGAGCTTCTCCATGCGCGCCCGGCAGGCGTGCGGATTGACGCCGCCCGCGTTGGTGACGATGCGCACGCGCTTCTCGCGGATGGCGGCGAGATTGTCCTTCCACACCCAGTCGGTGAAGTCGCGGGCATAGCCTTCGTCCGGCTTCTTGCGGCGCACACGGCCCAGCACCGACATGGTGGCCTCGGCCAGATAGTCCAGAACCAGATAATCGAGGTCGCCGCCGGCGATCAGTTGTGGCGCGGCGACCGATGAGTCGCCCAGAAATCCGCCTGCGCCGCCAATCCTCACGGCTTTCTTGCCGGCCATGGTATGCCTTCTCCCGAACAATCGCTTGATTGGGGAGGCACGTTACATGGCTTGCCCAGGAGCGGCAATGTTCACCAGAGCATGGGAAGCGGCGCTTTCCGGCGACCAGCACATGACGCTACGTCATCAGGCGCTGCGCCTTCTGGATGCGATGACGCCAGCCCATTTCGCCGCCCGGCCTGAACCGGACCGTCGCTCCGCCCCGCAGTCAGGGGACGCGGCGAACGGCGCGCGGCAGGTGCGGTTCGGCGAAATGCGCCGCGCCTTCGGTTTCCGCCAGGGTGCGGTCGCCATGATGCGGCGGGGCCGGATGGGCGCCCGGGTCGCCGGCCATGGGATGCGCCGGCGTCCCGCTCCAGCGCTGCGCGCCGCGCCCGCCTTCAAGCCAGCGATCGAGAAACATCCCCAGCCACAACCGCACCGCCGGATCGTACATGAAGCGGCCGCGATGGTGCAGCGGCGCCGCCTGGGCCCCGGGCACATTCATGCGGGCGGCGGCCAAGGTGGTCCAGCGATACACCATGGCGTGGGTCACTTCCGGGTGAAACTGGAAGCCGAACGCGGCGTCGCCGTAACGGATGGCCTGCACGGGAAAATCGTCGCCCTCGGCCAGCGCCACCGCGCCGCGCGGCGTGTCAAAACCTTCACGGTGCCAGTGGTAGACGTGGGTGGGCCATGGCGCGCCGAGTTCATCGGCGAAATCAAGGCCGGCGCGGGTCGGGCGGATGGGATAATAGCCAATCTCGGCCCGGCCGTCCGCGTGGGCGCAAACCGTGCCGCCAAGATGGCGGCACAGCATCTGCGCGCCAAGGCACAGCCCGAGGAACGGCTTTTCTTCCCTGAGCGCCACGCCGATAAAATCGGTCTCTGCCCGCAGCCAGTCATCCCCGTCGTTGGCGCTCATGGGGCCGCCGAAAATCACCACGCCGGCGTGCAGCGCCAGGGTTTCCGGCAGACGGTCGCCCAGGCGTGGGCGCCGGATATCCAGCGGATGGCCCCGCTCCGCCAGCAGGCGGCCAACACGCCCCGGCGTCGAGCCCTCCTGATGCAGAATGATGAGAACCGGCAGCTTGTCCGCGCTCGCCGCAGGGCGCCTGACAAGCTGTTCATCACGCCGCGCGCCGGCGTCACTGAATTTCATCACCATGTCCCAGTCCTGCCGCAGCGCGCAGCTCCGGTATGCTTTGCCTCCAGCCTGCGACCTTGCGGGCGCGCCTGTCAGCCAACGGTCAATATTTTAAAATCCCGAAGCGCGACAGACGAATCTTCCATCGCGCGCCTCTCCATAAGGTTAATATATTACGGCGCGGCCATGGCGCCACTTGCATGGCTGCACGCCCCTAAAGGCAACCTTGCAACCGCGCGTTCGGCCCGTGAACCGCCAGTCAGGCACGGACCGCCATGCGGCCCCGCGCCTGCGGACGATCATCTGCGGGCGCCCAACTGAAGGAAGATTACGGCATGAGGCGGGCATATCTCACCTGGGCTTTCCTGCTGGCCGCCAGCCTGGCTGGCGTCGCAGAAGCGGGCGCGGCGCTGGCGCCCAACTATCAGCGGCTGGCGGAGTTGCGCGCCATTCTTGACGATCCGGCCGTGATCGCCGCGTTCGGCGCCGCGCCCATCACCGGCGTCACGCATCTTGGGCCCGACGCCTATCTGGTCGTCAGCGAAACCTGCCGGCTGTCCGTGCGCATCGTCGGCCAACCCCTCCCCGCCGGCATGGTCGGCCCACGCCGTTTTTCCGTGCGCGCCGGCAAGGCGAGCTGTCGCGGCGGACGGTGAAAACACCAGAACTGGATCAATGAAAAAACGGGTGACACGGAACACGTGTACCGTATATCATATTTTCCAGGGCACGGATAACCACGGCCGCCCCGCGCGGCCCGTACTGGATTGGCAAAAATCCGGACGGATTCACAAGCCCGGGAGGACGCACATGACGCAGCAGACAATGGCGGCGACATCGCCCGCTCTGGATATCGATATTCCTGAAAATCTGGCGCGCGCCCTGGTGACGCCGCGCAGCTACGCCAATGGCGAAACCACCGAAGCGCACCGCTGGCTCCGCGCCAACAATCCGCTTGGCGTCGCCCGGCTGGAGGGCTTCGACCCGTTCTGGGTCGTCACCCGGCACGAAGATCTCGCCGCCGTCTCCCGCAACAACAAGCTGTTCCTGAGCGGCGAGAAACCCACCACCCTCACCGACAGGGCCACGGACGAGCGGGCGCGGGAAATCACCGGCGGCTCGCCCCACCTGGTGCGCTCGCTGGTGCAGATGGATGCGCCAGACCACCCCAAATACCGCGCCCTGACCCAGGGCTGGTTCATGCCGCAGAACGTCAGGAAGCTTGAGGCGGCCATTCGCGGCATCGCCCGCAAGAACGTCCAGAAGTTTCTCGACACCAACGGGACGTGCGACTTCGTCAAGGACGTGGCGCTCGGCTACCCGCTCCACGTCATCATGAGCATCCTCGGCGTGCCGGAGCAGGACGAGCCGCGCATGCTGAAGCTGACCCAGGAGCTGTTTGGCGCCCGCGACCCCGAGCAGACGCGCATCATGGGCGAAATGACGCCCCAGCAGCTGGCGATGATGCTCAAGATGGTGCTGGATGATTTCGCCAGCTATTTCGGCGCGATCAGCGAAGCCCGCCGCAAGGAGCCGAAGGATGACCTCGCCACGGTGATCGCCAACGCCATTGTCGATGGCGAACCCATCTCCGACCGCGAAGCCGCCGGCTATTACACCATTGTCGCCACCGCCGGCCACGACACCACCTCCACCACCACCGCCACCGCCATGGCGGCGCTGGCGGACAATCCGGAGTTGCTGCGCGCGCTGAAGGCAGACCCGTCGAAGATCGGCGCCTTCATTGATGAAGCCATCCGCTGGGCCTCGCCAGTGAAAACCTTCATGCGCTCGGCCAGCGAAGACACCGAGCTGCGCGGCCGCAAGATCGCCAAAGGCGACTGGCTGATGCTTTGCTACGAATCGGCCAACCGCGACGAGGACGTCTTCGAGAATCCATACGAGTTTCGTCTCGACCGCACGCCAAACCGCCAGATTTCCTTCGGCGGCGGCGGCCACGTCTGCCTTGGCCAGCACCTCGCCCGCATGGAAATGCGCATCCTCTACGAAGAACTGCTGCCGCATGTGGCCTCAGTCCGGCGCAATGGCGAACAACGCATTTCCGAGAGCACCTTCGTCTGTGGGCTGAAAACGCTGCCGATCGTGTGGGAGCGCGATGCGTCGGCGCCCGCGGCGTAACGCCGGCTCTGGCCGGACCGGCCGGCCGCGCCGAGACCCGGCGTGAGCAACGCCTGGCGTGAGCGGCGTCTGGCGCCGCCGCGCCCGGGCCGCTAGCGCTGCCGGCGTGAGGCCCAACCAGCATCCGGCGCGGTCCGCCGCGCCGCCCCCGTCATGGAGCAGCCCCGCGCTGGCGCCTTGCCAGACGGGCGCCTCCCGCATGCTGAAAGTTCATCATGAAAGTTCAGGCCGCGGTCGCCGTTGGCGCCGGACAACCTTTCGTATTGCAGACACTTGACCTGGACGAACCGCGCGACGACGAGGTGCTGGTGCGCATCGCCGGCGTTGGCGTCTGCCACACTGACCTCGTGTTTCGCGAAGCCGGCGCCATCCCGGCGCCAGCCGTGTTCGGGCATGAGGGTTCGGGGGTCGTCGAGAAAGTCGGCGCGAAGATCAGCAAGTTTGCGCCTGGCGACCGGGTCGCCATCACCTTCCGCTCCTGCGGCGACTGCGTGCGCTGCGGTTGCGGCGACGCCGCCTATTGCCTCACCATGCCCCAGCTCAACTACGCCGGCATGCGCCCGGACGGCACGCGGGCTTTCCGCGCCGACGACGGCGGGGCTGTCGGCAGCAATTTCTTCGGCCAGTCGTCCTTCGCCACCCACGCGCTCACCTATGAGCGCAACCTGGTGAAAATCCCCGACGACCTGCCGCTGGAGCTGATGGGACCGCTTGGCTGCGGCGTGCAGACCGGCGCCGGGGCGGTGATGCGCTCCATGACCTGCGAACCTGGATCATCGCTGCTGATCACTGGCGGCGGCCCGGTTGGCCTCAGCGCCGTGATGGGCGCAAAAATCCGCCGGTGCGCCACGATCATCGTGGTCGAGCCGCATGCGGCGCGGCGCGCGCTGGCGCTCGAATTCGGCGCCACCCATGTCATCGATCCCGCCGTGACGCCGGACCTCACGGCGGCGGTGCGGGCCATCACGCCGCACGGCGTCAATTACGCCTTCGACACCACCGGCATCCCCGCCCTGCACGCGGCGGCCCTCGCGGCGCTCGCCCCCAAGGGCACGCTTGGCGTCGTCGGCGTCGCCGCTCCAGATACCCCGTTGCCTGGCGACATCAATACGGTGATGACCTTTGGCTTCACCATTCGCGGCATCATCGAGGGCGACAGCGACCCTGGCGTTTTCCTGCCAGAACTGCTCGAATACTACCGCAAGGGCGAACTGCCGTTCGACCGCATGATCCGCACCTGGCCGTTCACACAGATCAATGAGGCCATCGCCGCCCAGCACAGGGGCGAATGCATCAAGGTGGTTCTGTTGATGGACGAGACGGCGTAAGCTGCCGTCGCAACGATCGAAGATGACTGGCCCGCACGCGCCGGCCATGCTCCCTGGGGGAAATGCGCCATGATTTTCAACGACGTTTATGAAATGACGATCAACGGTCGCGGCGTCGCCGGCAGCGCGACCATCGACGTGATCAACCCCGCCACCGGCGAGGTGTTCGCAAAGGCGCCCGACTGCACGCCGGAGCAGCTCGATGAGGCGGTGGCCGCCGCCAGAGCCGCCTTTAAAACCTGGCGCAACACGCCAATTGAGGAGCGCCAGGCGCTGGTGCGCAAGGCTGGCGAGGCCATCGCCGCCCACGCCGAGGCGCTCGCCCGCCTGTTCACCCGCGAACAGGGCCGGCCCGTCGACGCCGCCATGATCGAGGTCAATGGCGCCACCCAGTGGATGCAGGCCGTGTCGCAGATGACGCCGCCGGTGCATGTGTCGGAGGATTCGGACGCGCAGCTGATCGAGACGCGCTATGTGCCGCTCGGCGTCATCTGCGCCATCGCGCCGTGGAATTTTCCGATCTCCATGGCGATCTGGAAAATGGCTCCCGCCCTCGTCGCCGGCAACACCATGGTGTTGAAGCCGTCCCCGTTCACGCCCCTGTGCACGCTGAAACTCGGCGAGATCTTCCGCGACATCTTCCCGCCCGGCGTGATCAACATCATCTCCGGCGGCGACCAGCTTGGCCCGCAGATGACCGCGCATCCCGGCTTCGCCAAGATTTCCTTCACCGGCTCCACCGCCACCGGCAAGAGCGTGCTGGCCTCGGCGGCGAAGGACCTGAAGCGCGTCACCCTGGAGCTGGGCGGCAACGACGCCGCCATCGTCATGCCCGACGTGGACCTGGACGCGGTTGCCCAGAAGATCTTCTTCGGCGCCTTCTACAATACGGCGCAGATCTGCGTCGCCACCAAGCGGCTTTATGTGCACGAGGACGTCTATGACGGCCTGCGCGACCGGCTCGCCGGCATCGCCAAAGCGGTCAAGGTGGGCGACGGCGCCGAGCAGGGCACGGTGCTCGGCCCCATCCAGAACCGCCGCCAGTACGAGCGGGTGATGAACCTGCTGGACGACGCGAAGAAGAACAACCTCACCCTGCTGCAGGGCGCGGACGTGCCGGAGAACGGCGGCTACTTCATCCCGGTCACCATTGTCGACAACCCGCCGGAAGACTCACGGGTGGTGCAGGAGGAAGCCTTCGGCCCGATCCTGCCGATGCTGAAGTTCCGCGACGTGGACGAGGTCATCGCGCGCGCCAACGCCAGCGACTATGGCCTCGCCGGCGCTGTCTGGTCGAAGGACACGGACAAGGCGGTGGAGATCGCCCGCCGTATCGAAACCGGCACGGTATGGATCAACCAGAACCTGAACCTGCGTCCCGACACGCCCTTTGGCGGCCACAAGCAGAGCGGCTTCGGCGTCGAGAACGGCATGGAAGGCCTGCTGGAATACATGGTCCCCCAGGCAATTTACGTGGCCCGCAGTTAATCTCCACTCCCGCCGTCGCGCCGCCCTTGCCGCCAGCAAGGGCGGCGCGCCGGATCAGACATGACCGGTCGCGGTGACATCCTCCGCGACCGGCATAAAACGTTCCGGCGGAGCCGTAGCCGCGTCGCCGCGCTTGGCGCCAACGGCCGGCCATGAGACCACGACAAACCGGTCACGCGGAACGAAAAACCGCTTCGCGCCATGTGTCAGCCGCCAGACATCCCCACCAGGCCGCGCCCACCAATGCTTCAGATCAGCGTTGCGCCTTCTCCGCCAGATAGCCGGATACTGAAGAATTATGTATAAACATCCCGCAATAAATCAGGTTGATATCTGATTATTTTAAAAATCTTCGAAACATTTTATCGACGCTGGATTGCCGAGTATTTCATGAATTGGCAGTTGCCAGAAAATTTCATGAAACTCATCTGGAACAATTGTGCTCCCCAAGCGTTTCCCAACCACATTTTTTTGCGTCTGCCAGCCCGTGACGGGCGCCCAGACGCGACGACTGACGGGAGCTTTGCGGTATGTGTGGAATTTGCGGAGAAGTGACATTCAACGGTACGCAAGCTTCACCATCCGCCATCGCAGCCATGAACCAGGTGCTCGCTCCGCGCGGCCCGGACGCCGAAGGCGTGGTGGCCCGGGGGCGCTGGGGTCTTGGCCATCGCCGCCTGCAGATCATTGACCTGTCGGCGCGTTCCGAACAGCCGATGACCGCCCCCGATCTCGGCCTCACCGGCGTGTTCAACGGCTGCATCTACAATTATCGCGCCCTGCGCGCCGAACTTGAGACGCTGGGCCACCGCTTCTTCTCGGAAGGCGACACCGAGGTGGTGCTGCGCGCCTACGCCCAGTGGGGCCTCGATTTCGCCAGCCATCTGGCTGGCATGTTCGCCGTCGCCATCGTCGAGCGCGACAGCGGTCGCCTGGTGCTGGCGCGCGACCGGCTGGGCGTCAAACCGCTCTATCTCGCCCGCACCGCCGGCGGCCTGCGCTTCGCCTCGACCCTGCCAGCGCTGCTTGCCGGGGGCGGCGTCGATACGTCGATTGACCCCGTCGCCTTCCGCTTTTACATGAGCTTTCATGCGGTCGTGCCGCCGCCGCGCACCATTCTGAACGGCGTGAAGAAGCTGCCTCCGGCCACCATCCGCGTCATCGACGCCGACGGGACGGAAGAGGATCACGTCTACTGGCGCGTGTCTTATGACCGCTCCCGCGAGGACGCCGCCCGCCCGGCGGCGGAGTGGCGCGAGATGCTGAAGGCGTCGCTGGCCGAAGCGATGCGCCGGCGCATGGTGGCGGACGTGCCGGTCGGCGTGCTGCTCTCCGGCGGTGTTGATTCCAGCCTGATTGTCGGCCTGCTCGACGAGCTGGGCCAGAAAGACCTGCGCACCTTCTCCATCGGCTTCGAGGCGGCCAATCAGGAATCCGGCGATGAGTTCGTCTATTCCGACCTGATCGCCCAACACTTCGGCACGGAGCACACCAAAATCTTTGTGCCCTCCGCCGATCTGCTCGGCGCGCTGCCCGGCGCCATCGCCTCCATGTCCGAGCCCATGGTGTCCTACGACAACGTCGCCTTCTACATGCTGTCGCGCGAGGTTGCGAAGCACGTCCGGGTCGTGCAGAGCGGTCAGGGCGCCGATGAAGTGTTTGCCGGCTATCATTGGTATCCGCCGATGGCCAACGCGCCCGACCCGGTGGCCGCGTATGCGAAGGCGTTCTTCGATCGTGACAACGCCGCGCTGAACCGGCAGATCGGCCCGGCGTACGCCGGCGATGACGTGGCGCTGGCCTTCATCCGCGAACAGTTCGCCGCACCCGGCGCCGACGATCCGGTGGACAAGGCGTTGCGCCTCGACACCACGGTCATGCTGGTCGACGATCCGGTGAAGCGCGTCGACAACATGACCATGGCCGCCGGGCTCGAAGCCCGCGTGCCGTTCCTCGATCATGATCTGGTGGAGCTGGCGGCGCGCATGCCCGCCAGCCTGAAGCTGGCGGACGGCGGCAAGGGCATCCTGAAAGACGTGGCCCGCACGGTGATACCGTCTGAGGTGATCGACCGGCCCAAGGGCTATTTCCCGGTGCCGGCGCTCAAATATCTCGACGGCCCCTATCTGGAGCTGGCGCGCGACGCGCTCGGCTCCACGGCGGCGCGCCAGCGCGGCCTGTTCCAGCAGGACTGGCTGGAGACGCTGTTCGCCGACCCGCGCGCCCACATCACCCCCCTGCGCGGCTCGGAGCTGTGGCAGGCGGCGCTGCTGGAAATGTGGCTGCAGACCCAGGGCGTCTGAGGGAGGTCGCGGCGATGAACGACACCAGGACCAACGCCAAAAACGGCGCCCGCGAACGCAAGACCCGCTCGCGCATGATGGCCCACCGCATGCAGCGGCTGCGCGAACACGGCCTCAAGCCGCCGGTGGAGCACGATCAGGAGCCGTCGGGCGAAAACGTCACGCTGGAGTGCGGCTGGGGACGGCTGCTGTTCAGCCACACATTTCGCACGCCGGGGGAGCTGGCGGCGGCGATGCGGGCGGAAAAGCCCGGCCAGCGCGACATCGCCGTCTATATCCGCGATCCGCACGTGGCCATCGCCGCCGCGCCGCAGGAGCTGTTTCTCGATCCCTCGCACACCTACCGGCTCGACCTGGCGACTTACCGCCCCGAGCACCGGCGCGGCCGCGGCTTCACCATTCGCCGGCTGTCGTCGATGTCGGAAGCGGACGCGGTCAACAACATCTACCTGCGCCGCAAGATGGCGCCGGTGCGGCCGGAGTTCTTTCTGTCCAGGGCGCGCAATGCCCGCGCCCTGATCCACCTGGTCGCCATCGATCAGGACACCAGACGCGTGCTGGGCACGGTGACCGGCGTCGATCACGCGCGCATCGAGGGCGTGTCCGAAGCCGGCGCGTCGTTGTGGTGCCTGGCGGTCGATCCGCAGGCCCCGCGCCCTGGCGTCGGCGAGGCGCTGACGCGCCATCTCGCAAGCCTGTTCCATGCGCGCGGGGCGCCATGGATGGACCTGTCTGTGTTGCACGACAACGCCCAGGCCATCGCGCTTTACGAAAAGCTGGGTTTCGTGCGCGTGCCGTTCTTCTCCATGAAGCACAAGAACCCGATCAATGAACCCCTGTTCATCGGCCAGCCCGCCGAGGAGGAGCAGCTTAATCCTTACGCCGCCATCATCGTCCAGGAAGCGCGCCGGCGCGGCCTGCTGGTCGAGGTCACCGACGCCGAGGGCGGCTTTTTCCGCATCACCCAGGGCGGCCGCTCTGTCCATTGTCGCGAAAGCCTCAGCGAACTGACCTCCGCGGTGGCCATGTCGATCTGCGACGACAAGCAGGTGACGCGCCGCTTCGTCGGGACGGCTGGCGTCCGCGTGCCTGACCAGATCGAGGCCGACGATATCGAACGGGTCGATGCTTTTGTGGCGAAGCACGGCAAGGTGGTGATCAAGCCGGCGCGCGGCGAGCAGGGCAAGGGCGTCGCTGTCGGCCTCGACGCCAATGACGACATCGCCGGAGCCATCGCCGCCGCCCGCGCCTTCAGCGACCGGGTGCTGGTCGAGCAATATGTGGAGGGGCAGGACCTGCGCCTCGTGGTCATCGATTACCAGGTGGTGGCGGCGGCGGTCCGCAGCCCGGCCAGCATCATCGGCGACGGCCAGCACACCATCGTTGACCTGATTGAACGACAGAGCCGCCGCCGGGCCGCCGCGACCGGCGGCGAGTCACGGATACCGCTGGACAATGAAACCCGCCGCTGCGTCGCCGCCGCCGGCTACGCCATGCGCAACGTGTTGCCGCCAGGCGTGGAGCTGCAGGTGCGCAAGACCGCCAACCTGCACACCGGCGGCGCAATCCATGACGTTACGGGGTCGGTTCACCCGGCGCTGGCGGAAGCAGCGGTGAAAGCCGCCCGCGCCATCAATATTCCGGTCACCGGCATTGATTTCATCGTCCCGGATCCGGCCGGCGCGGACTATGTTTTCATCGAGGCCAATGAACGCCCGGGGCTCGCCAATCACGAACCGCAGCCGACAGCCCAGCGCTTCATCGACCTTCTGTTCCCCCACTCGCTCCCGGCCGCGTCCCGGCCATGAACCGCGCGCATGACCCCCGCGCGCGATGAGCGCCCGTCGCGCACTGGCCAGGCCCGGCCAGGACGGGCCCCGCGCCAGACATTGCCCCATCAGGGAGACCAGACCTTCCCATGACCCGCTCGCCAACCGGACCGACCCCGACGCCGCCTGAAGCTTCCCGGCCGCCCAGGATCGACACCGTCTATCTCTGCAATGTCCTGCGCCGCCTGCTCGACATTCCAAGCCCCTCGGGCTTCACTGACAATGTGGTTCGCGCCTGCTGCGAGGAGCTGGCGGCGCTCGGCGTCAACTATGAGATCACCCGGCGCGGCGCCATCCGCGCCTGCCTGTACGGCGAGGAGCGTCGCCCGGCGCGCGCCGTCATTGGCCACCTCGACACCCTTGGCGCACAGGTGCGGGCGCTGAAGGACAACGGCCGGCTTGAACTGGTTCCGATCGGCACGTGGTCGGCCAGGTTCGCCGAGGGCGCGCGCTGCACCGTATTCATGGAGAACGGCTCCTGTCGCGGCGCCATCCTGCCGCTGAAAGCCTCCGGCCATACCTATGGCGACGCGGTCGATACGCAGCCCACCGGCTGGGACTACGTAGAACTGCGCATCGACGAACACGCCGCCACCCGCGCCGATCTGGAGCACATTGGCGTCGCCATCGGCGATGTGGTGGCGATTGATCCGCAACCGGAGTTTCTCGACAACGGCTTCATCGTTTCGCGCCACCTCGACGACAAGGCCGGCGTCGCGGCGATGCTGGCGGCGATCAAGGCGTTGGCCGACGCCAGCAGGGAAACCGGCCAGCGCCCGCCGGTCGACACCTGGTTCATTTTCTCCATCACCGAGGAGGTTGGCGTCGGCGCCGCCGCCGTGCTCACCGGCGACATCGCCTCCATGGTCACCATCGACAACGGCACGACGGCGCCGGGCCAGAACAGCCGCGAAACCGGCGTCACCATCGCCATGGCGGATATGGGCGGGCCATTCGACTACCACCTGACGCGCAAGCTGATCCGCCTGTGCCAGGACAACGCCATCGCCTTCCAGCGTGACATCTTCCGCTACTACCGTTCCGACAGCGCCTCGGCGATCGTCGCCGGGCATGACGTGCGCACGGCGCTGATCACCTTTGGCGTCGACGCCAGCCACGGCTACGAGCGCATCCACCTCGATGCGTTGCGTTCTGTCGCCGAACTGACCGCCGCCTACGTCAGCAGCGATATCGAGATCGGCCGCGACGCCGTCGACCTGGGCCCGCTCACTGGCTTCACCACCCAGCCGACAGCGGAAGATTGATGGCGGATCGACGGGATTGCGCCGGTCGCAAAAGACGCCGCGGCGCGGGAAGCGCCGCCGCCGGGGAGACGCTGGCCGTCACGCCGGCCACGCCCGGCCGGATTGCCCAGCCCGTCATCGTCGACGCTGCCGGACCAGCCACGCCGCCATTCCCGTGAAAATCAGCGCGATCAGAATTGTTTCAGCCAGTATCCCTGTTTCCATGACGCCTGTTTTTGCCCCTCTGCTGATATGGGGCCATCGTGCGCCGGCGCGCGGCGGCGCTTATGTGCGCGCGCGCATGTCGTGACCTGCCCTGTTGCTGCAAACTGGTTGGGCGGGTCTGGAGGCGATTTTTGCGTGCATCGCGCGCCTGGGCGCTTCGCAGGCGGAACGGCCGCCAGCCATGGCATGGCATGGCGCATGGGCGATCCCACGTCGGGATGGGCCAGTCGCTCACGCGACCATCCTGCCGCGCGGCAAGCCTTTGGACCAACGGGTTGGACCCGTAAAATGGAACCGGGAGGAAGTGGTGCCGCAGAAGGGATTCGAACCCCCGACCTACGCATTACGAATGCGCCGCTCTACCAACTGAGCTACTGCGGCTTCCGGGCGCTTCCTTGCCCCAAATGACGTCCGTTTGCAAGCGTCATGCCGCCGCAAACCACAGCCCATATGTTTCACGGGCGCATCACGCGCCCGGCGCGGCCCGAAGACGGCGCCGGGCGTGTTGGCGCGCCCTTGCCGAAAGCGTTCATATGTTGCCTGATCGTCGGCGCCGGCCGGATGGCCGTGAAATGACGCCGCCGGTTTTGCGGAACCTACAACAAGAGTGCTGGAACAGCAGGAAGGTCAATCCATGCAGGGCTTGCTCAGGCTACAACTTCTCGGCCGCTACGCCGTCTTTGTCTGTTGCATTGTTCTGATGATTCTGTGCGGCCTGTTCGCCGGCCACCTGTTGCTCGGCCAGTTCTGGGCCTGGCTGTTCGCGGCGCTGACGCTGGTCGGGATTCATGACCTGTTGCAAACCCGGCACGCCATCACTCGCAATTATCCGGTCATTGGCCACATGCGCTTCATCTTTGAAGCAGTGCGGCCCGAAATGCGCCAGTATTTCTTCGAAACCGACGCGGAAAGCCTGCCCTTCTCGCGGGCGCAGCGCTCGCTGGTCTATCAGCGAGCCAAGGCGGAGCCGGACCAGCGCCCCTTCGGCACCACGCTCGACACCTATGCGGACCGTTATGAGTTCATGGGCCACTCCATCCGCACGGCCCCGCTGGCGGACCCCAAAACCTTTCGCATCACCATTGGCAACAGCCAGTGCAGCCAGCCCTATTCGGGATCGGTGCTCAACATTTCGGCCATGAGCTTCGGCGCCCTCAGCGCCAACGCCATCATGGCGCTGAACCGGGGCGCGAAACTTGGCCAGTTCTGCCAGGACACGGGCGAGGGCAGCGTCAGCCCCTACCACCTGCGTCACGGCGGCGATCTCGTCTGGCAGATCGCCAGCGGCTATTTCGGCTGCCGCAACCCGGACGGCTCGTTCTCGCCGGAAAAGTTCGCGGCCCGCGCCGCCGATCCGCGCATCCGCATGGTCGAGATCAAGGTCAGCCAGGGCGCCAAGCCTGGCCACGGCGGCATTCTGCCGGCCAGCAAGATCACGCCCGAGATCGCCGAAACCCGCGGCATTCCCCTGGGCCACGATTGCGTCTCGCCCCCGTCCCACAGCCGATTCCACACGCCGCTGGAGATGATGGCCTTCGTCAAGGAACTGCGCGAGCTGTCCGGCGGCAAGCCGGTGGGCTTCAAGCTGGCCATCGGCCAGCCATGGGAGTTCATGGCCATCGTCAAGGCCATGCTGGAGACAGGGATCGTTCCGGATTTCGTCGTGGTTGACGGCTCGGAGGGCGGCACCGGCTCGGCTCCGGTGGAGTTCACCGACAACATGGGCGTGCCCCTGCGCGAGGCGCTGCTGTTCGTGCACAACACCCTGGTCGGGGCCGGTCTGCGCGACCAGATCCGCGTCGGCGCCGCCGGCAAGATCATCTCGGCGTTTGACATGGCCTGCGCCATGGCGCTGGGCGCCGACTGGGTCAACAGCGCCCGGGGCTTCATGTTCGCCGTTGGCTGCATCCAGTCGCGCAGCTGCCACACCAACCACTGCCCGACCGGCGTCGCCACCCAGGACCCGTTGCGCCAGCGCGCCGTCGTGGTGACCGACAAGGCGCAGCGCGTCGCCAATTTCCATCGCAGCACCCTGCACGCCCTGGCGGAGCTGCTGGCGGCGGCCGGCCTGCGCCATCCCTCGGAAATCGCGCCGCACCATATCGCACGCCGGGTCAACTCCACGGAAATCCGGCTGTTCTCACACCTGTTTCCGTTCCTGGAGCCTGGCGAACTTCTTGATGGCCGCGGCGAGCATCCCTTCTACGCCGACGCCTGGCGCATCGCCCGCGCCGACAGCTTCGCCCCGGCCGACGCCCCGCGCACCGACATTCGCGCCAGGGCGGCCTGACGGGCGACGACGTCAGAACAGGCAGGCGGCGGCCGGCGGGAGGCGCGCGCCCCGCCCGACCAGGCTGGTCAGAGATTGATGCGCCGGGAAACCGGCGACGCGCCTTCGTCGTCATCAACAGCCGGGCCCGGGTCATCCGGCGCATGCGCCATCGGGAAAATCACCTCCGACGGCGGCCGCGATGCGACCACACGCGGTTTGGCGGATGCTTCCCCCGCGCCGGCTGCCTTCACATCGCCAGCCGCGCCGGCGGCCCCTGTGGCGGCAGCCCCGGCCTGTTGCGCGGTTCCCGCGCCCGGCGATGGCTGCGGCGCGGCGTCTGACAGCCCGCGCGCTTCCACTACGCGTTCCTGCGGCGGCGCAGCGGTCGCCATGGCGGCGGGCGGCGGCTTGCTGGCTGTCGCCCCGATCAGCCGGCCCGCGGACGGAGCCGGCGCACCGGCCGCATCCTCAGGCCCGGACAGATCGCCGGCCGCCAGCGTCTCGTCTCCATCGGCGATCACGTCCTCCGACGCCCAGGCGGTGGGGTGAGCGCCGAGCAGTTCGGTTGGCGCCGCCCACACAAAGGCGTCGAGCTTGCCGGTGACCGGCGAAATCGGCTCCCAGTGATCGGACACGACGCCATCAGCGATCCATGCCGGATCACGCGGCGCCCGCGACGCCCGCGCCAGCCATTCGCGCACCGCGCCAGCGCCTGCCGGGCCTTGCTCGGCGATTTCCGCCATCATCAGGCAGACCCGCGCCGGCGGCCGGTCCTTCAGCAACGGCTCCAGCGCCGCCCGCGCCCGGTCGTATTCGCGGGCGTCGATGGCGGTCCGCGCCACGATGATGCGCGCTTCCTCGTGACCAGGCGTCAGCCGTTGCAGGTTACGGGCCCGGTCGAGCCGGTCCAGCGCCGAATCGCCTGGCCGCATGTCGATGTAGGCGGCGGCGATCTCGGGATGCTGCGTCTGCTTCCAGCCAGCCTCCAGCACCCGCGACGCCTTGCGCAGGGCCCCCTGGCGCGACAGCAACCGCCCGTACAGCGCCACCGCCGGAACCAGATCCGGGGCCAGCTTCGTCGCCTGGCGC
>Ga0180217_1000599_pt1 | contig 53290 bp, 47 predicted proteins | sample eDN3rd37CBELigOP_FD_128521 | JGI IMG/M metagenome (GOLD analysis project Ga0180217, IMG submission 128521) | Enriched Organic Plus compost microbial communities from Emeryville, California, USA - eDNA 3rd pass 37_C BE-Lig OP (version 2) (version 2) ...
CATCGCCGACCACGCCTCGGCCTCAGCGATCGCCCGCATCCGCTCCAGACGTTCCAGCACCTCGATACTGGTCGGAGCGGTCTGATCGATCATGTGTTCGACACTACCCGCCACCACCGACAATCCCATTTCGTCATCCACAGGCCGGTCGCCGTTAGTCTCGGGTGGGTGCCGGAGTTCTCGTTCCACCGCCAGTCCCTGAGGCAGTGGTTCACCCCCATCACGATTGAACGGGGGCTGGCCTATCACGCGTCGGGGAACGTCATCGGGACGTCGGTGCACCGGTCGGGAAACGGGCATGTCGTCACGGGGCTGGTCCGGGGGAACCGTGCCGCGCCGTACCGGGTTGAGGTCGGGATCTGGGTGGTCGGCCCACGATGGGAGATCGACAGCGAGTGCACGTGCCCGGTCGGCTACGACTGCAAGCACGCGGTGGCCGTGCTGGCCGCGATCTCCGGCCAGCAGCGCACTGTGCAGCCGGCGTGGCAGCGAGACCTGACGTCGGCTCTGGAGGATCTGGAGAGAAACCGGCTCCCGGCCGCCACGACCGATCTGGCTCTGGTCGTCGACCTGTCCGACCGCAAGACCTGGGGCAGCGAGAGTCGGCATTCTCTGTCGTTGCGACCGGTACGGCGCGGCAAGAACGGCCGCTGGGTCAAGACCGGCGCCTCGTGGACCGACCTGCGCTACTCGGCTGCTTATGGAGGAGACTTCCATCCGTCTCAGGTCGCAGCGTTCGCAGCGATGTCGTCGGTGTTCCTGCAGTCGTACTCCAACCAGAACCCGCAGGTGCTGTTGCTGAACGACCTGCTGTGGCCGTTGTTGCGCAGGTGCGCCGACGTCGGGGTGGAGCTGGTGCCCGGCACGTCGTTGGTGTCGGTCGACGTGATCGCTCCACAGCGTGTGACGACCGACGCGCGTCGGGTCGGCGACGCCCTCGAGGTGCGCACCGGTCTGGTCGTCGACGACGAGTGGTGGCCGGAGGTGGGCCGCGAGGTCGCCTTCATCGGCACCCCGGCCCACGGCGTGGCGTTGTTCCGCGAGGTGGCCGACCCGGACCCGCGCCGCAGCAAGCCGCAGTACGCCGTGTCGTTGGCGCCACTGACGCACCCCGTCGAGGTCTCGACGCAACGACTCGTGGCCACGCCCGTCGCGGTGCCGGCCGATCAGGTGTCGGTGTTCGAGCGGGACTACCTGCCGCGACTTCGGCGACAGCTCGCGGTCACCTCGCTCGACGGCTCGGTGGAGCTGCCCGAGCCTGCCCGCCCTCGCCTCGAGCTGACGATCACCTGGCACGACACGCGTACGGCCGAGACCGGCTGGGCGTGGCGGTACGACGAGCGCCGCTACTCCATGAGCGGCACCGACGGGATGCTGCAGGAGCGCGACATCGTGGCGGAGGCGGCCATCCTCGATGATCTCCAGCTCGACGATCCGGCACTGTGCGACGTCGCCGGCAACCTGTTGCCGAGGCGCACGTGGGTCGGCCGCGACGTGATCGAGCTGGCGACCGTCGTCGCGCCGAACCTGCGTCTGCGCCGCGACGCGGGCGAGCTCGATCTGGTCGAGATCGGCACGCAGCGTGACTACCGGCCGGCCGAGTCGGACCCCCAGATCACCTTCGACCTGGCCGACGGTGAGGACTCGTCGACCGACTGGCTCGACCTCTCGATCACGATCACGGTCGACGGCGAGTCGGTGCCTCTGGGTGGGGCACTCACAGCGTTGACCCGAGGTGACGAGCTGATCTTTACCGAGAGCGGGCGACACATCCCGGCGAGCCATCCGGTGTTCGAGCAGCTCGCCGACCTCGTTGCCGCGGCCGGTGAGCTGGTCGATCAACCGACCGACCGGGTGCGCGTCGCCCGGTACGACGTGTCGATGTGGAACGAGCTGGAGGCGCTCGGAGTCGTCGGCGCCCAGGCCGAGCAGTGGATGCGTTCGGCCCGAGCGCTGCGCGACTTCGCCCAGCTGCCGAGCATCACGGCGACCGCGTTGACCAGCGAGCCGCGCTCGTACCAGCAGGTCGGCATCAACTGGCTCGCGTTCCTGTGGCAGTCCGGGCTGGGCGGCATCCTCGCCGATGACATGGGCCTGGGCAAGACGCTGCAGGCGCTCACCTTGGTCGCGCACGCGCGCGAGCATGGTGCCGACCCGTTCCTGGTGGTCGCCCCCACATCGGTCGTCACGGCATGGGTGGAGCAGGTCCGCACGCACGTCCCGGATCTGGAGGTCCGCACCGTCACGGCGTCGGAGGCCCGTCGTGAAACGTCACTGGCGGACCTGCGCGACGGTGCCGACGTGGTGATCACCACCTACACGCTGTTCCGACTGGAGTACGACCAGTACGCCGAGCTGTCTTGGGGTGGGCTGTTGCTCGACGAGGCGCAGCACGTGAAGAACCACCAGAGCAAGACCTACCACGCGGTCCGTCGGCTCGAGGTCCCGTTCAAGCTTGCGCTGACGGGCACCCCGTTCGAGAACAGGTTGATGGAGCTGTGGGCGCTGCTGTCGATCGTCGCGCCGGGTCTGTACAGCTCGCCGACCCGCTTCAAGCAGTCGGTCGTCCGATTCGTCGAACAGCTCGGTGACCCCGACAGCCTGGACCGGTTCCGCCGCCGGATCCGGCCGTTCCTGCTGAGGCGCACCAAGGAGCAGGTGGCCGACGACCTGCCGCCCAAGCAGGAGCAGATCGTCTCGGTCGAGCTGAGCCCGAAGCACCGCAAGATCTACGACACCCACCTGCAACGGGAGCGTCAGTCGGTGCTGGGTCTGGTGGAGGACTTCGACCGCAACCGGATCGCGATCTTCAGCGCGCTCACCCGCCTGCGTCAGCTCAGCCTCGACCCCGGTCTGGTCGACTCCGCCTACGATGCGGTGGGCTCGGCCAAGCTGGACCTGGTGGTCGAGCACCTCACCGAGATCGTCGCGGGAGGACACCAGGTGCTGGTGTTCAGCCAGTTCACGGGCTTCCTGAAGCGAGTGCGGACCCGATTGGAGGAGGCCGACATCACGCTGGCCTACCTCGACGGCCGCACCCGGCGTCGCGACGTCGCCATCGACCGTTTCCGCTCAGGGGATGCGTCGGTGTTCCTGATCAGCTTGAAGGCCGGCAGTGTGGGGCTGACGCTGACGGAGGCCGACTACGTCTACGTGCTCGACCCGTGGTGGAACCCTGCCGCGGAGAACCAGGCCGTCGACCGAGCACACCGCATCGGCCAGAAGCAGCACGTGATGGTCTACCGGCTGGTCTCGGCGAGCACGATCGAGGAGAAGGTGCTGGCGCTGAAGGAGCGCAAAGCCGAGCTGTTCGCCCGCGTGCTGGACGGCGACGGCGCGATGTCGGCTGAGCTGACCGCGGCGGACGTCACCGCCTTGTTCGAATCCTGAGGATTCGCACACGGTGTCCGATCGTCCTGAGAGACTGCCCACGTGAGCGTGACGAAAGCGGCCGAGCGCGCCGAGCTGCACAAGACCATCTGGCGCATCGCCAACGATCTGCGTGGAAGCGTCGACGGCTGGGACTTCAAGTCCTACGTGCTGGGCATGCTGTTCTACCGGTTCATCTCGGAGAATCTCGTGGCCTACCTCAACGCGCAGGAGCGCGCGGCCGGTGCGGCCGACTTCGACTACGCCTCGTTGACCGACGAGCAGGCGGAGCACGGTCGTGCGACCACGGTGGAGGAGAAGGGCTTCTACATCTTGCCGTCGGCGCTGTTCTCCAACGTCCGCGCACGTGCGCGTCACGACGAGAACCTCAACGAGACGCTGTCGCAGGTGTTTCGTGACATCGAGGGCTCGGCCGTGGGTGCCGATTCCGAGGACGACCTCAAGGGGCTGTTCGACGACCTGGACGTCAACAGCAGCAAGCTGGGCAGCACGGTCGCCAAGCGGAACGAGAAGCTGGTCAAGCTGCTCGACGCCGTCGGCGACTTGAAGCTCGGCAGCTTCACCGACAACACCATCGACGCGTTCGGTGACGCCTACGAGTACCTGATGCAGATGTATGCCTCGAGCGCCGGCAAGTCCGGTGGCGAGTACTACACCCCGCAAGAGGTCTCCGAGCTGTTGGCGCGCATCACGGTGGTGGGCAAGACCGAGGTCAATCGGGTGTACGACCCCGCGTGCGGGTCGGGTTCACTGCTGTTGAAGTTCGCCAAGGTCCTGCCCAACGGTGTGCGGCAGGGGTACTTCGGTCAGGAGATCAACCTGACCACCTACAACCTGTGCCGGATCAACATGTTCTTGCACAACGTCAACTACGAGAAGTTCGACATCGCGCACGGCGACACGCTCACCGATCCGGCGCACTGGGACGACGAGCCGTTCGAGGCGATCGTGTCCAACCCGCCGTACTCCACCAAGTGGGCAGGTGACGCCGATCCGCTGCTGATCAACGACGAGCGGTTCAGCCCGGCCGGCGTGCTGGCGCCTAAGTCGAAAGCCGACCTGGCGTTCACGATGCACATCCTCAGCTGGTTGGCCGTCGACGGCACGGCTGCCATCGTCGAGTTCCCCGGCGTGCTGTACCGCGGGGGCGCTGAGAAGAAGATCCGCAAGTACCTGATCGACAACAACTTCGTCGATGCCGTGATCCAGCTGCCACCCGATCTGTTCTTCGGCACCACGATCGCCACCTGCATCGTGGTGCTCAAGAAGTCCAAGACCGATGACTCGGTGCTGTTCATCGACGCCTCGGCCGAGTTCACCCGCTCGGGTAACAAGAACGTGCTGACTCAGGAGCACCAGGCCAAGATCCTCGACGCGTTCATCGCCCGCGCCGACGTCGACCATTTCGCCCAGCTGGTGCCGCAGTCGGCGATCGCCGATAACGACTACCAGCTCTCGGTCACCGCGTACGTCGAGGCAGAAGACACCCGCGAAGTCATTGACATCGAGGCCCTGAACGCCGAGATCGAGCAGATCGTCGCCAGGCAAGCAGAGCTGCGCACCAAGATCGATGCCATCGTTGCGGACCTAGAAGGCACTGCATGAGCCGCATCGATGACTTGATCGCGGACCTGTGCCCGGGTGGAGTTGAGTTTCGGCCGCTAGGAGACCTGGTCACATATGAGCAGCCGACGAAGTATCTCGTGGAGTCAACCGCCTACAGCGACGACTTCAGCACACCAGTCTTGACCGCTGGGCAGACGTTTATCTTGGGCTACACGGACGAGTCGGACGGAATCTACGAGGCTGATCCGAGCTCTCCGGTGATCATCTTTGACGACTTCACCACCGCATTTCGGTGGGTCGACTTCCCATTCAAGGCGAAGTCGTCTGCGATGAAGATGCTCACTCCACATTCTTCCGACATTGAGTTCAAGTTCATCTACTACGCGATGCTCTGCATTGGGTTTGTCCCCTCTGACCATGCTCGACACTGGATATCTCAGTATTCAAAGTTTCGAGTCCCGGTGCCACCGCTGGAGGTGCAGCGGGCGATCGTGGAAGTGTTGGACACGTTCACCGAGCTGGAGGCGGAGCTGGAGGCGGAGCTGGAGGCGGAGCTGGAGGCGCGGCGGCGTCAGTATGCCTACTACCGGCAATTCCTACTCGACCAGATCGACGCCGAACCCGCGCCACTGGGTTCGCTGGGCACCTGGCAAGGCGGATTGACGCCTTCAAGATCGAACTCGGCGTATTGGGATGGCGGCACGATTCGATGGCTCGCTTCAATGGATGTGAGCGACGAAGATGCGGACGATATTCGAGGGCGGATCACGCAGTTGGCTCTAGACGAGACCTCACTGCGTCTGTTGCAACGGCCGTTCGTTGCAGTGGTGATGAGATCCAACATTCTGCGCCGCCGGCTTCCCGTCGGCTTGGTCGAAGTGGAATCGACAGTCAATCAGGATGTGCGCGCCTTGGTTGCTGGCGATGGGGTCTCCGCACGGTACGTGTATCAAGCGCTCCGGGCAGACAGCGAGCGGATTCGCGCAGCATGTGTCCGGACCGATGGCTCGATGGCCGCGGTCGATACCAAGCGGTTCATGGGTTGGACGATTCCACTTCCCCCCATCGAGGTGCAGGAGCGCCTTGCAGACGAACTCGCGCACTTCGATCAACTGGTCAACGACATCTCGATCGGCCTTCCGGCCGAGATTTCGGCGCGGCGCAGGCAGTACGAGCACTACCGCGACCGACTGTTGACCTTCCCCGAGAAGCTATCCGCGTAGGTATGACAGCTGTTCATACTCCCACGTATGCTGGCCGTATGGGACTCACGACGATCAAGGTGCCGGTCGAACTGCGCGACCGCATCAGCCGCGATGCCAAGGCACGCGGCGTGACCGCTGCTGTCCTGCTCGCTGAGCTGCTCGACGACGCTGAGCGCCGCCGAAGGATGGCTGCAGTCGGCGAAGCCTTCGCCACCCTCGAGGATGGCGACGAGTACTGGGACGACGTCCGCGCCTGGGACAAGATCGAAGCCGCTCCGTGAGCGACGCCATCGATCTGCGCTGCGGCGACGTCGTGTGGGCACTGCCTGACCCCGCCGTCGGGAGCGAGCAGTCGGGCCGCAGGCCGGCGGTCGTGGTTGCCGGAGACGACTACCTCGAGCAGGTCACTCGGCTGGCAGTCGTCGTTCCGGTCACCCGCAGCGACCGAGGGTGGCCGAACCACGTCCGCCTCACGGGCCGCACCGGGTTGCCGGCCGAGAGCTTCGCGATGACCGAGCAGATCCGCACCATCGACCGCCGTCGCATCCAACAGGTCGCCGGCCGGGTCGACGCCGCGACTCAGCAGGCCATCGCCGGGTGGCTCAGTGACTTCCTGGGGATGCCGCGATGACCGAACCTTCGCCCCCGCAGTACGCGCCCATCGCTGTGACCGATGAGGCCACCGTCGTCGCCGAGTTCGTCGCCGACCCGTCGGACGACAAGCGCTACCAGAGCGAGGCGCAGCTCGAAGCCGCACTGATCGACCAGCTGAAGAAGCAGGCGTACGAGTACCTGCCCATCACCGGCGAGGACGACCTGCTGACCAACCTGCGGTCGCAGTTGCAGGCCCTCAACGACATCGTCTTCACCGATGACGAGTGGCAGCGGTTCCTCACTCAGCACGTCGCCGGCGCCAACGACGGCATCGTGGAGAAGACGCGCCGCATCCAGGTCGATCACCTGCAGTCGTTCGTGCGAGACGACGGCACCACCAAGAATGTCGTGCTGATCGACAAGACGCACATCCATCGCAACCGGCTGCAAGTCATCAACCAGTACGAGGTGGCCGGCACCTCGGACGGGCCGCGGTCGAACCGGTATGACGTGACGATCCTGGTCAACGGTCTGCCCCTGGTCCACGTCGAGCTCAAGCGTCGCGGCGTCGACATCCGCGAGGCGTTCAACCAGATCAACCGCTACCAGCGCGACAGCTTCTGGGCCGGCTCAGGGTTGTTCGGGTACGTGCAGCTGTTCGTCATCAGCAACGGCACGTTGACCAAGTACTACAGCAACACCACGCGCGAGACCCACGTCGCCGAGGCCACCGGAAGCCGCCGGCGCGGACGACGTCAGACCTCCAACAGCTTCGAGTTCACCAGCTGGTGGACCGATGCGACCAACCATCGCATCGCCGACCTGACCGGGTTCACCAAGACGTTCTTCGCCAAGCACACGCTGCTGAACCTGCTGACCCGCTACTGCGTCTTCGACGCCGACTCCAACCTGCTCGTCATGCGGCCGTACCAGATCGTCGCAGCCGAGCGGATCCTCAACCGCATCGCGACGTCGAGCCACTACAAGCAGCAGCTGGGCACCACCGCGGCTGGCGGATACATCTGGCACACCACCGGATCGGGCAAGACCCTCACCAGCTTCAAGACCGCACAGCTGGCCAGCGCGATGCCCGGCATCGACAAGGTGATGTTCGTCGTGGACCGCAAGGACTTGGACTACCAGACCATGCGTGAGTACGACCGCTTCGAGAAGGGCGCGGTCGACGGCACCAAGAACACCGCCGAGCTCGCCCGCCGACTCTCCGACCCGGCCTCGCGCATCCTGGTGACGACCGTCCAGAAGCTGTCGAGGTTCGTCACGCAGACCCCCAAGCACCCGGTCTACGACCAGCACGTCGTGATCGTGTTCGACGAGTGCCACCGCAGCCAGTTCGGTGACATGCACGTTCAGATCACCAAGGCGTTCAAGCGCTATCACCTGTTCGGCTTCACCGGCACGCCGATCTTCGCCGACAACGCCGGCGCGCTCGGCGCCTCCGGTCTGCGCACCACCGAGCAGGCGTTCGGGGACCGGCTGCACACGTACACGATCGTCGACGCGATCGGCGATCGAAACGTGCTGCCGTTCCGCATCGACTACATCAACACCATCAAGACCGCCCCCGGAGTGGAGGATCGCCAGGTCTCGGCCATCGACACCGAGCGGGCGCTGCTGTCCACCGAAAGGCTGAGCGGAATCGTCGACTACGTGCTCGACCACTTCGAGCAGAAGACCCGTAGCCGGTTCAACTCGTTGTTCGCCACTGCCTCGATCGAGGCGGCCAAGGCCTACTACAACGTGTTCGAGGCCGAACAGCGCAAGCGCGAGGAAACCGATCCCACCTATCGACGACTGAAGATCGGGCTGATCTACAGCTTCGCCGCCAACGAGGACGTCGAGGCCGGCGGAGTGCTGGCCGAGGAGTCCTTCGAGCCGAGCGACCTCGACGTCGACTCGCGCACGTTCCTCGACTCGGCCGTGTCCGACTACAACGACATGTTCGGCACCACGTGGGACACGACTAGCGACGGCTTCCAGAACTACTACCGCGACCTGGCGATGCGGCTGAAGAACCGCGAGCTCGACCTGGTGATCGTCGTCAACATGTTCCTGACCGGCTTTGACGCGACCACGCTGAACACGCTGTGGGTGGACAAGAACCTGCGCCAGCACGGCTTGATCCAGGCCTACTCGCGCACCAACCGCATCCTCAACTCGGTCAAGACCTACGGCAACATCGTGTGCTTCCGCGATCTCGAGGACGCCACCAACGACGCGTTGGCGCTGTTCGGCAACAAGGACGCCCAGGGCATCGTGCTGCTCAAGCCCTACGCGGAGTACCGCGACGAGTACGGCGCGAAGATCGCCGAGCTGACGGCACGATTCGCACCCGGCGTCCATCCCGTGGGCGAGACCGCGCAGAAGGAGTTCATCGTCCTCATCGGTGCCCTGCTGCGTCTACGCAACATCTTGGTGTCGTTCGACGACTTCACCAACGATGACCCGTTGAGCGAGCGGGAGTGGCAGGACCACCTGAGCGTCTACAACGATCTCGCGGCCCAGTGGCGATCCGAACGGGACGCCGACCGCGAGCGCATCGACGACGACGTGCTGTTCGAGATCGAGCTGGTCAAGCAGGTCGAGGTCAATGTCGACTACGTGCTGATGCTCGTTCGTCAGTACCTCGACCAGCGCGACCCGGGCGACCAGACCGAGGTGCGCGCTGCCATCGCCCGTGCCGTCGACTCCAGCCCGAGCCTGCGGAACAAGCGCGACCTGGTCCAGGAGTTCGTCGACTCGCTGACCGTGGACGCCGAGGTCGACCACGAGTGGCAGCAGTTCGTGCGGGCCAGGCGAGACGAAGAGCTCAACGCCATCATCGCCGCGGAGAACCTCAAGCCCGAGGAGACAGCGGCATTCGTCGAACGGGCCATGCGTGACGGGGCGATCCCGACAGGTGGAACCGCCGTCACCAAGATCCTCCCGCCGACCTCGCGGTTCGGCGGCGGAGACGACCACGGCACGAGGAAGAGTCGAGTCATCGAGGCGCTCCAAGCGTTTCTCGAACGGTTCTCAGGGTTGATCTCAGACAATTAGGTTAGGCTGGCCTGGTCTGTTCAGACCTTGAGAATGCCGATGACGACTGACCTGCTGCACCAAGCCGCCCCCGAGACCCGCCACCGAAACGGCGCGGCGCTCGGGGTGGGGCTGCTGGTGCTGGTCGGCGTGCTCGGCATCGTGTGCGTCCTCAGCGTCACATTGGGCACCCGCGGGATCGGCCTGGGGGCGATCGTCGACGCGTTCCGCGATCGCGACGGCTCCGTCGACGCCACGGTCATCCGCGACATGCGGGTGCCACGCACGCTGATCGGGCTGTCCGCGGGCATCGCGCTGGGACTGGCCGGCACGCTGCTGCAGGGGTTGACCCGCAACCCGCTGGCCGATCCGGGGATCATGGGCATCAACACCGGGGCCGCTGCGTTCATCGTCAGCGGCATCGCGCTGTTCGGCACCCAGCAGCTGACGACGTACATCTGGTTCGGCTTCGTGGGAGCGGCGGTCGCGACGGTGCTGGTCTACGGGGTCGCCTCGTTCGGTCGCGAAGGGGCGACACCGGTCAAGCTGGCGCTGGCGGGTGCTGCCATCAGTGCAGGGTTCTACGCCATCACGACCGGCGTGATCATGACGAACCTCGAGGCGCTCAACCAGATGCGGTTCTGGCAGGTCGGATCGCTCGCGGGCCGCTACTGGCCGGAGCTGACCCACAGCGTTCCGTTCATCATCGTCGGAGCCGTGATCGCACTGACCTTGGGCCGTTCGCTCAACGGTCTGGCTCTCGGCGACGACATGGCCACGGCCCTGGGGCAGAAGGTCGTCGTGACGCGCGCCGTGGTGTTCGTCGCGGTCATCCTGCTCGCCGGGGCGGCGACCGCCGCGTGTGGGCCGATCGCGTTCGTCGGCCTGGTGCTGCCACACGTCGCTCGCGCCATGTGCGGGCCTGACTACCGCTGGATCCTGCCGTACACGCTGGTGCTGAGCCCGATCGTGCTGCTGTCGGCCGACATCGTCGGTCGCCTGGTCCTCGATCCGAGTGAGCTGCAGGTGGGCGTCGTGCTCGGCATCATCGGTGCCCCCGCATTCATCGCCCTGGTCCGCAACAGATCGCTGGCGAAGCTGTGACCGTCACCGAGCTGGCACCCGAACCGACCCTGACGGGCCGGCGCCGTCGTCGTGCGCGTGAGCTGTCCGTGACGCTGGGCCTCCTGGCCGTGACGTTCGGGCTGTTCGTCGTGACGATGATGGTCGGCAGCTACCGGCTGTCGCCGTGGCAGGTCGTCTCGTCGTTGCTGGGGATCTCCGGACAGGACAACATCGACTTCATCGTCCGCGACCTGCGACTCCCGCTCGCCGCGGCAGGCCTGGGGGTGGGCCTCGCGCTCGGCGCGTCGGGGATCGTGTTCCAGAAGCTGCTGGCGAACCCGTTGGCCTCGCCCGACTTCGTGGGCATCTCCCAGGGCGCGGGCGTCGCGGCGGTGACGTGCATCATCTGGTTCAACGTCGGGGCCGTGGCGACGTCGGTCGCGGCGCTCGGGGGTGCGCTCGCCGCAGGAGCCGTCATCTACCTGCTGGCCTGGAAGCACGGCATCACCGGCTACCGGTTCATCCTGATCGGCATCGGCGTCAGCGAGTTCTGCATCGCGATCACCGGCTACGTGATCTCCCGTGCCGACCTGTACGACGCACGCGAGGCCATGACGTGGCTCGTGGGATCGATCGGGCAGACCGGATCGCTGCAGCTGCGCATCCTGCTGATCGCGTTGGTGATTCTGCTCCCGGTGGCCCTGATCCTGGGGCGCTGGCTGACCGCACTCGAGCTCGGCGACGACACCGCTCACGCGCTCGGCGTCCGTGTCGAGTGGGCGCGCATCACGCTGCTCGCCGTGGCGATCGTGCTCGTCGCGCTGTCGACCGCTGCGGCCGGCCCCGTCGCCTTCGTCGCACTGATCTCCGGCCCGATCGCGATCCGGCTGGTGCGCACGGGCGGGCCGGTGCTGTTGCCATCGGCGCTCGTGGGAGCGTCCCTGGTCCTGGGAGCCGACCTCGTCGGCACCCACCTGCTGCCGGTGTCGTTGCCTACGGGCGTCGTCACGGGCGCGGTCGGCGCGCCCTACCTGATCTGGCTGCTGGCCACCGTCAACCGGGAAGGACGCGGCGGATGACGCGAGACACCCACCACCTGCAGGCCCAAGACGTCTCGTTCGGATACGGCGGCGACGACGTCGTCCGACGCCAGGACGTCGACATCCCGACCGGCAAGGTCACCGCGATCGTCGGCCCGAACGGGTGCGGCAAGTCGACCTTGCTGCGCGGGCTGGTGCGCCTGCTGAGACCGACCAACGGACAGGTGCTGCTGGACGACCGACCGCTGTCGAGCACCCGCAGCGTCGACGTCGCCAAGGTCATCGGGCTGCTGCCGCAGTCGCCGGTCGCCCCGGACGGCATCACGGTCGCCGACCTCGTCGGCCGGGGCCGCTACCCGCACCAGGGCTGGTTCCGGCAGTGGACGGCCGCGGACGACCTCGCGGTCGCCGAGGCGCTCGAGGCGACCAACACCACCGACCTGGCCGACCGGACCATCGCCGAGCTCTCCGGCGGTCAGCGACAACGTGTGTGGATCGCGATGGTGCTGGCCCAGGACACCGATCTGGTGCTGCTCGACGAGCCCACCACGTTCCTCGACATCCATCACCAGGTTGAGCTGCTGGACCTGATGCTGGACCTGAACCGCTCGTCGGGACGCACCATCGTGATGGTGCTCCACGACCTGAACATGGCGTGCCGCTACGCCGATCACCTGATCGCGATGAAGGACGGGGTGATCGTCGACGAAGGCCCACCGACCGACGTCGTGACGGCCGAGCTCGTCACCAAGGTCTTCGGGCTGGACTGTCACGTCGTGCCCGACCCGGTCAGCGCCACGCCGATGGTCGTCCCGCTCGGGCGGCACCACCGTTAGAGACGTCGCAGGTCCACCGGTTGGCCGTCCTTGGGGAACGGCAACGAGTGATAGTTCATCGGGACGCGGTACGTCGGATCGACGCTCCAGGAGAACCGACGCAGCAGGTGGTGCAGCACGCTCTTGACCTCACCACCGGCGAAGAACAGACCGAGACACTTGTGCACGCCGCCGCCGAACGGCTCCCAGGCGTACCGGTGCGACTTGTCCTCGCGGCGCGGTTCGGCGAACCGGTCGGGGTCGAACTGGTCCGGACGGGTCCAGTACTCGGGCATGTGGTGGCTGAAGTGCGGGGCGATGACGGTCAGGTGGTCGGCCGGGATCCGGACACCACACACGACTGTTTCCTTGACGGTCTTGCGAGCCAGCACCGGCACCGGCGCGACGAGCCGCAGACATTCCTTCATGACGTGGTCGAACGACTCGAGCCCGTCCAGGTCGGCCAAGGTGGGTTCGTCACCCAGGTGCGCAGCGTCCTCGCGCAGGCGCTGCTGCCAGGCCGGATGCTGCCCCAGGTACTGCAGCATGGTGGACAGCGTGATGGTGGACGTGTCGTGGGCCGCCATCATCAAGAACACCATGTGGTCGATCACGGCACGGTCGTCGAAGCGCTCGCCGTCCTCGGTCTCGATGTGGCACAGGATCGAGAGCAGGTCGTCGGTGGCGACAGCGCGTCGTGACGGCAGGTAGCCGACCAGGAAGTCGTCCAGCACGCGCCGGCCCTTTGTGCCCCTCCACCAGCGGGTGCCCGGGACCCGGTGTCGCACGATGCCGGTGGCGGCCTGCAAACAATCGATGAAGGCGCGGTTGATGCGATCCATCTCGGCAGCAGGTGTGTGCTCGGCGCCGCCCATGAAGACCTGGGCGGCGACGTCGAGCGTCAGCTGCTTGAGCGCCGGGTAGGCGCGGAACGCGGTGTCCGGCTGCCACCGGTCCAGGGTCGTGCGGATCGTCGGCTGCATCGCCTCGGTGTACCCGACGAGTCGATCGCGTGTGAACGCCTGCTGCATGATGCGCCGGTGCAGGTGGTGCTCGGCGAAGTCGAGGAACATCAGACCGCGATCGAAGAACGGACCCGCGGCCTCGACCCAGCCCGGGCCGCTGGCGAACGCCTTGTCCCGATTCGTCAGCACCGCCTCGCAGGCGTCGGGGCCGAGCATCAGGGCCCACGGCTTGCCCAGGAAGCTCAGCTGGGACACCGGTCCGTACTGGTCCCAGTGGCGTTGGAACAACGCCTGCGGGTCCCGCACGTACGACAACGTGTTGCCGACGAACGGGATGCCGCGCGGACCGACCAGCTCACGAAGGGGTGCTGTGTCCTGTGTCACGCTCACCACTCGATCGTGCCGCACGACACGCGCATTTGCCAGAGTTGATCCGACAGACGAACCTGTCACCATGAAGGCATGGTGATGGAGCGGACGTATCGCGGCGTCTCGGCTGACGAGCGCCGTGCTCTGCGACGTCACCAATTGCTCGATGCGGCACTGGAATTGTGGGGAAGTCCGGACCAGAAGGTCACGATGACCGCCATCTGCCAGTCAGCGCATCTGACCGAGCGCTACTTCTACGAGTCGTTCAGCAATCTGGACCAGGCGCTGGTCGAGGTGGTCGACACGATCGCCGAACGGGTGCAGCGGGCGACGGTGGCCGCGCTGGCCGAGGTCGAGGACGAGCCGTTCGCGCGGGTCGAGGCCGTCGTGTCGGCGTTCGTGCACACCATGTTGGTCGATCCGCGGGTGGGCCGAGCCGCGCTGATCGAGGCTGCCGGTCTGGAGGCCACCCGACCCCGACGTGACGTGCTGCTGCGGCGGCTGGCCCGGCTGACGGCGCGCGAGGCCCGGCGGATCAACGGCCCGGCGACGTGGAGCCAGGACCACGGGCCGCTGCTGGCGACGATGTTCGTCGGCGGGATCGTCCAGGCGGTCGTGACGGCTCTCGATGACAAGACCGAGACCGACGCCGTCGTCGCGGCGGCGACCTACGCCTTCCGGGCGCTCACGGCGTGAGTGCCAGGTCGACCGCGGTCGACCACCGTCCACGCCACAGCGGACCATGACCGGGCAGGATCGTGTCGGCGTCCAGATCGCGCGTCGCCGTCAACGAGCGACGGTTCTGGGCGAGGTCGTGGTGAAACATCGGGTCGAGCAGCTGCGGACCACGTCGCGCGCTGATCGGGTGTCCCGTCACGAGCGCATCGCCGCTGATAAGCACACCGTGTTGTGGCAGGTGGTACATCGTGTGCCCGCTGGTGTGCCCGGGGGCGACGACGGGAACGGGTCGGCCGGGCAGGTCGAGCCGACCGGTGAACGCCGTCGCCTGGGGCACCGACACGTCCTGGGTGCCGCCGGCCTTCACGACGTGCAGGCTCCATCGCAGCACGCGAGGACGCCACGCACGACGTGCCACCTGCGCGGGTGTCGCCTGCTGCAGGAAGTCGCGGTGCGCGTGGTCGACCTCCACCTCGGAGGTGAGCACCGGTGTCGAACGACCTGCCAGCAACTTCGGCAGCGAGCCGATGTGGTCCACGTGTGCGTGGGTGACGAGCACGCCCCGGACGTCGTCCACGCTGCGGCCCACTGCCGCCAGCGACGCCACGACGGCGTCGTGGTCGCCGGGATAGCCGGCGTCGACGAGCGTCACGTCGCTGCCGTCGACCAGCAGGATCCAGTTGACGGCGTCGCCCTCGACCAGGTGGACGCCGCCCGCCACTTCGCTGATGTTCATACCTCTAGGCTGACAGCATGGCTGACCGATTTCCCGACGACGTCGCCCAGGCGGTGCTGCGGCACATGAACGACGACCACGCCGAGGACAACCTGGTGATCGTGCGCGGCAACGGTGCTGCCGCTGCGACCGCGGCCGAGATGATCGACCTCGACACCGAGGGCGGCACCTGGCTGGTGACCGAGCCGGACGGCGAGCGCGAGCTGATCGTCGAGTGGCCCGAACCCGTGGTGGAGCGCGCCGACATCCGCGTCCAGGTCGTGGCGCTCTACGAGGCGGCCAAGGACGTCACGAGCTGACGACGCCCCCGAGCGTGACGCGGTAGCCGATCGTGATCGAGAAGCCGGCGTGCGCGGTGCCGCTGACCAGCAACCAGCGGGAATCGCCTCCTCGCGGGTCGGGTTCGTAGCGGGCGGCGAGCTGCTCGACGCCCATCAGATTTCCGTTGTTGGACGCCTCGCACTGCATGAGCCAGGCCGCCACCACGATCGTCTCGGGAGCGGGCGCTGCGTCGGTGAGAGCGGCGGCGTCCGGGACCCAGAAGCTGAACGGGGCCGGTGGCTCACCGCGCTTGATCATCGGTCGGCCGGCCCGCCCGATCCGGGCCTGGCCGGAGTGCACCACGACACCCCCGAGATCGAGCGTGGGTTGGACGACGATGTCCGATACCTGCAGTGTCACGAGATTCTCCGGGGTCGGCCGGCCAGGACCAGCAGGATACCGATCGACAACGTGACGGCGCTCAGGATCGCGACCCACACCGACGGCTCCCCGCCGGTCGCGGGCAGCACGTCGGAGGTCCGGGACACGGGGTCGGGATCGTTCGAGGTGGTCGGGTCGGCCGGGGTGGTCGGATTGGTCGGCTGGCTCGGGGCGGCCAGGACCGTGATCGTGACCATCGCGGGCGCACCCTGGCCGCCGAACGGGTCCTTGGGCTGGTACTGGAAGAACTCGGTGCCGGTGAAGCCCGGGTCGGGAAAGTAGCTGAACGCCCCGTCGCTGACGACGCTGATCACGCCGTGTGTGATCGTCGACGTGTCGTAGCTGTCCAACGACAGCTCGTTGCCGTCGGGATCGGTGTCGTTGGCCAGGATCCCTGGCGGGCTCACCGCGAGAGGCTGCCCCGCTTGGGTCGAGTAGCTGTCGTCGACCGCCGTCGGCGGGGCATTGTTGGGCGGTGCGCTGACCACGATCGTCACGGTCGCGGTGTTGCTGAGGGCGCCGTGCGCGTCCTGCGCCTGGTAGGTGAAGCTGTCGGTGCCGACGAATCCGGGCTCGGAGAGGTACGTGAAGCCCCACGCCGGGGTGTTCAGCGTGAACGAGGCCGCGTGCGACGGCCCCGTGACCAGCACGGGTTCCATCAGGTCGCCGTCGGGGTCGGTGTCGTTGCCGATGACGCCCGGGTTGCCGATGACCTTGGTGACTCCGGAGGTGGCCGCATAGGAGTTGTCGGCCGCGACCGGCGGATTGTTGGGCGCCGCCGCTGAGAATCCGGCCGGCAGCGCCACCATCAGTGCGACCAGGACGACGATGACGGCCACGGAACGTGAGGTGTGGGCGGGTGTCATGTGAGCTCCTCAACGTGTGAGGACGCCACTGTGTCCGGTGACCCTTACCGAATCCTTAGCGCAGGTCGGCCAGGGCCACCGGTTCGACGTTCAGCTCGGCCATCCGCTCGCAGTAGTAGCGGTAGTACCGCCGCGCCTCACCGTGCCGGCCGTCGGTGGTCAGCAGGTGGACGAGTCGGCCGTGGGCGCGCTCGTCGTACGGGTCGTCGGCCAGCATGCCCACGAGCCAGGGGACGGCTCGGTGGGAGTGCGGAGGGCGACTCAGCAACTCGGCGATCTCCCACTGCACCTGTCGGTAGGTGCTGCGCAGCGCCTCACGCGTCGGTTCGGCCCAGGGCAGGTCGGGGTCTTCCTCGAGATAGGTCCCGCTGTACCTCTCGGCGGCGTCCTCGAGCAGGCCGAGGGCGTCCGGCGCGTCGGCCGCGGCTCGGTCGAGCGCGTACCGGGCGCGACTCTCGAAGTCGGCGGCGTCGACCACGACGTGCGCGAGGTCGAGGCGCACGACGTCGCGATCGCTGTACATGAAGTGATCTGCCGCGTGCTGCCGCCGGGGATCGAGCAGCTTGCGCACGGTGGACAGCAGGACCGACAGCCGGTTGCGCGTCGTGGAGTCCGCACCGGACCACAGCAGGTCGCACAGCTGTTCTCGAGTGACGGGTCGCCCGGCGCGATCGGCCAGCACCTTGACCAGCTCGCGTGCCTTGCGCGACTGCCACTGCGAGCTCGCGACCGCACGACCGTCGACCTGAACCGTGAAACCGCCGAGCAGGTGGATCTTGACCGCCGGCGGCTCGGGATCTCCGATGGCCATCAACGGGCCGGCGATCCGGACGTGCCCCTCGCGGACACCGAGTGCGCGAAGGCGGGCGCGTTCGTGCTCCTCGCCCTCGCGATCACCGTCGACCCGGGCGCGGAGCACCAGGTTGCACGCCTGGTCCAGGGCGCTCTCCGTCCGTTCCCAGATCATCGCCGCTTCGTCCAGGCGACCGCGTGCCTGCGGACCGTCCTCGCACAGCGCGAGCAGCTCCAACGCCTCGGCCAGACCACGACTGTCGCGACGGTGGCCGGCCTCGCTCTCGGCGCGGCGGCCGAGCTCGGCTGCTCGCTCGTGCCGGCCTCGGCACAGCGCGACCCAGCCGGCCGCGAGCTCCACGGCGACGTGCCCGAGCGCTGCCGGTCGGTCCATCGCCTCGTCCAGCAGGCGCTCGGCCCCTTTGGGGTCGTCCAGCACCGTGACGCGAGCCAGTCCGGCGATGGCGGGGATCACGGCCTGCTGGTTGTCGTGCGCTTGGCCGAGCTCGATCGCCTCGCGGTAGTGCGCGGCCGCCTGCGCGGCTGCGCCTCTGATGCGGTGAGTCTCGGCTTCGCCGAGCGCGGCGATGGCGATCAGCGGGGAGCCGAGGTCCTGCCAGATCCGGTGGGCGTCGTCGAACGCCGTGCGAGCCTCGTCGAGCAGTCCCAGGCGCAGCGTCGCCTCGGCCCAGTTGAACGTGGTGAGCGCGAGTAGTGGCAGGTGGCCGATCTCCTCGGCCAGGCTCACCGCGGCCGTCAGGTGGGTCAGGGCCTCCCGATGACGCCCCTCCTCGTTCATCAACGAGCCGAGGTTGTTGTGGATGCGGGTCATCAGGTGCTGGTCGTGGCCACGCGAAGCGTGGTCGAGTGCGCGTTGGTAGGCACGCTGGTTGGCGTCGCGATCGCCCTCGAGGGCGGCGATGAGGGCCTGCGCGACCCAGGCGTAGCCCAACGCACGCTGATCGTCGCACTCGGTCGCCAGGGTCAGGGCGGTGTCGGCCAGCTGCCGGCTGGCCTCGGCGTCCCCGCGGGCCCAGGCTGTGGCCGCCTCGCCCGAACGAAGCAGTGCTCGACCGATCGGGTCGGCATCGGTCTCGTCGGCCGAGGCGTACACCTCGGCGGCCTCGCTGAACGAGCCGTGCAGGTGCAAGGCGTATCCGGCCTGCCAGGCCACGCGCGGCGGAAGGGGGTCGCCGTCGGCGCGCAGGCGCGAGACGAGCTGATGCAGGTCCTCCACCGACGCATGGACCAGCAGTGGGTGCGGGTCGTTCGTCGGTGGTGTGGCCTGCACGCCTGATCTCCGCTCGAACCGATCAGTGGCGGAGCTTCAGCTCGGGGTTGTGGGGTCCTTTGGGCTCGACCCAGAAGTCGAGCGCCAGGTCCTCCTCGCGGCCGCCGTTGAGGTAGATCGAGAAGTCGGTGACCCCGGCCGCTTCAAGGACGTCGTCGTCGATCTCGAACCGCCCGGTGTACTCGCGGCTGGGCTTGATCAGCATCTCGTAGGCGGCGTCGGCCATGATCTGCGGCTTTCGCGAGCTGGTCTCCAGCCCTGCCCCCACCACGTTGCGCACCGCAGCGGTGTCGATCGCAGTGCGCGGCCACAGCGAGTTCGCCGCGATGCCGTACTCGCGCAGCTCCTCGCTCAAGCCGAGGGTCACCAGGCTCATGCCGAACTTGGCGATCGTGTAGGCGGTCGCGGAGGTGAACCACTTCGGGTCGAGGGTGATCGGCGGCGAGAGCGTCAGGATGTGGGGGTTCTGGGCGACCTTCAGGTGATCGATGCACAGCTTGCTGAGCAAGAACGTGCCGCGCGTGTTGATGTCGTTCATCAGGTCGTACTTCTTCATCGACACGTCCTCGGTGCGGGACAGGTCGATCGCCGACGCGTTGTTGACCACGATGTCGATGCCGCCGAAGCGTTCGACGGTCCGGGCGACCGCGGACTCGACGAACGCGTCGTCACGGATGTCGCCGACGAGCGGCAGCGCCTGGCCACCGGCCTCCTCGATCGCCGCCGCAGCCGTGTAGATCGTGCCGGGCAGCTTCGGGTGCGGTTCGGTGGTCTTGGCCAACAGTGCGACGTTGGCACCGTCGCGGGCGGCTCGTACGGCGATCGCCTCGCCGATCCCGCGGCTGCCGCCGGACATGATGATGGTCTTGCCAGCCAGTGTCATGAGGTCAACTGTTGTCGAGGTGTAACTTACAGTCAAGAGTGACGGTAAGTTCCGACGAAGAGGCACCCATGGCGACCGATCTGCCCACCTGGTTCGTGGAGGCGCTGGCAGCGCCGTGTGACGAGCGGCGGACCGACGTCGACGGAGTCCAGATCGCGTACCGGGCCTGGGGGAGGCCAGGAGACCCGGTCGCGGTCCTGATCCACGGCGGTGCTGCACACAGCCGCTGGTGGGACCACGTCGGACCGCACCTGGCCGATCACCACCGGATCGTGTCGATCGACCTCTCGGGACACGGCGACAGCGATCACCGGAACGAGCGCTACACGCTCGAGGCGTGGGCCGCCGAAGTCATGGCCGTCGCCGCAGCCGAGTCCGACGAACCTCCCGTGCTGTTCGGCCACAGCATGGGCGGGTTCGTGGCCCTCACCGCCGCGCGCGACCACGGCGAGCGGCTGCGCGCCGTGGCGGCGATCGACTCGCCGGTTCGCGAGACGTCGGCAGAGGCCAAGGCGTGGATGGCCGGCAATACCACGATCCCCCAGCACAAGGTCTATCCCGATCGCGACACGATCATCGGCCGGTTCCGGACCCTGCCGAAGGACGACGCCAACGTCGACTTCGTCCACCGCCACATCGCCGAGACGTCGATCCGCGCGACGGCGGACGGGTCGGGCTGGACGTGGAAGTTCGACCCGCGCATCTTCTTCAGCACGCGGATGGAACCGGAGGCACTCGCCGGCGCGGCCTGCGACGTCGCCCTGATCCGCGGGGAGCGGGGGATGGCGACGGGCGACATCACCGACGACATCCGTTCACGGTTGGGCAAGGATGTACCCGTGATCTTGATCCCGGACACGGGTCACCACATCATGCTCGACCAGCCCATCGCGATGATCGCGGTGCTGCAGACCTTGCTCAGCCAATGGAGGACCCCATGACCGACGCCGTCCTGATCCAGTCCACGGACGGACTGCTGCGCATCACCTGGAACCAGCCCGACCGGCTGAACGGGCTGAGCGCTCAGATGCTGAACGACGCAGCCGCAGCGATCGAGAACAAGGGCGCCGACGTCCGGGCGGTTCTGATCACCGGCTCGGGTCGCGCGTTCAGCTCCGGTGCCGCGCTCGGTCCCGACTTCGACGGGTCGGCCACCCTGGACGGCGCCAACCGGTTGATCCGCGCCATCACCAGGGCCGACGTCCCGGTGGTCTCCGGCGTCAACGGGATCGCGGCCGGCGTCGGCGTCTCGATCGCGCTCGCCGCGGACGTCACGGTCGCCAAGGCGTCGGGATACTTCCTGCTCGCGTTCGTCAACATCGGTCTGCTCCCTGACGGCGGAGCCAGCGAGCTCGTGGCCGCGTCGATCGGGCGGGCTCGGGCCAACCGGCTGGCGATGCTCGGCGAACGCCTGCCGGCCGAGCAGGCAGCCGACCTCGGGCTGATCGCGTTCGCGGTGGCCGACGAGGACTACGACGCGAAGCTCGCCGAGGTGGTCGACAAGATTGCGACCGGACCGACGATCGCGCTGGGATCGATGAAGCAGGTCATCACGGCGGCCACGCTGCCCACGCTCGACTCCACGCTCGAGGCCGAGCGGGCCGGTCAGCTGGCGCTGTTCGAGACGTTCGACGCCGAGGAGGGCGGTCGGGCGTTCCTGGAGAAGCGCCCCGCGAGGTTCGAAGGCCGATGAGCGACGTCGACGTCCTGCAGCGACTGCTGGCCGAGCGCCGCTCGTGTCGCGGCTTTCGTCCCGACCCGGTCGCTGCGGAGACGATCGACCGGTTGTTGTCGCTGGCCCAGCGCAGCCCGTCGTGGTGCAACACCCAGCCGTGGGAGCTGGTCGTGACGACGGCCGAGGAGACCGACCGGCTGCGTGAGGCGTTCGCGGCCGGACCGCCGACCGGTTCGGACATCGACTTCCCGCCGGGATACGAAGGTGTCCTGGCTGAGCGGCGGCGCGAGGTGGGCTGGCAGCTGTACGAGGCCGTCGGGGTGGCCAAGGGCGACCGCGAGGCCTCGGGGCGCGAGATGTTGCGCAACTTCGCGTTCTTCGACGCCCCGCACGTGGCGATCGTGCACGCGCCCCGCAGCCTGGGCGTGTACGGCGTGCTGGACTGCGGCCTGTACGTCCAGAGCTTCCTGCTGGCGGCCCAGGCGTTGGGCCTGGGCACGTGCGCCCAGGCAGCGGTCGCGGCGTACAGCTCGCTGCTGCACGAGCGGTACGACATCGGCGCCGACCGGCAGATCGTCTGCGGGATCGCCTTCGGGCACGCCGATCCTGAGCACCCGTCCGCGAGGTTCACCTCGCGTCGGGTCGCCGTCGACCAGGTGGTCCGCATCGTGGCGAGCTGATCGGGCCCCGATAGTCTCAGCGGGTGGGAGCGATCCATCTGATTCGGCACGGCCAGGCGTCCTGGGGTGCTGCCGATTACGACCAGCTGTCCGATCTGGGTGCCAAGCAGGCCGCGGCCCTCGGTGAGTCCTGGGAGGCGGGGGGATTTCGACCGACGTGGTCGGTGTGCGGATCGATGAAGCGGCACGCGCAGACCGCGGTCCCGGCGCTCGACGCGATCGACGGCGATCTGTACGACGTGGACGCGGGCTGGAACGAGTACGACCACCTGGCCCTGACGCGGGTCTCGGACCCGGCCGACCGACCGGCGGACGCCCGCGAGTTCCAGGCGATCCTCGACGGCGCGCTGACCGGCTGGGTCGCCGGTGACTCCGGGGCAGAGGGCGCAGGCGAGCCGTTCACCGCCTTCGAGGCCCGCGTGCTGGGTGCCTTCGACGTCGCGACCAAGCAGGCGGGCAGCGGGCAGAGCGTGGCCGTGTTCACCTCCGGCGGGCCCATCGGCCTGATCGCCTCGCACCTGCTGGTCGGGGACGCATCGCTGTTCATCAGGATGAACCGTGTCGTGCTCAACGCCAGCGTCACGACCGTGATCATCGGGCGGGGTGGCCGCAACCTGCTGACCTTCAACGAGCACACGCACATACCGACCGATTGGCAGACCTTCCGCTGACGTGGCCGTCAGCGCCGAACCCGACGAGGAGCTCCCCATGCGCACGAACGTCCTGATCACCGGCGCGAGCTCGGGCCTGGGCGCCGGGATGGCGCGCATCCTGGCCGCCAAGGGCCACTCGCTGGCCCTGACGGCCCGACGCGTCGACCGGCTCGAGGCGCTGCGCGAGGAGCTGCTCGAGGCGCACCCGAACATCCGCGTCGTCGTGCACGCGTTGGACGTCAACGACCACGACCAGGTGTTCGCGGTCTTCGAGCAGGCCGCCGTCGACCTGGCCAGGGACGAACGGGACGGGCTGGATCGCGTCATCGTGAACGCGGGCCTGGGCAAGGGCGGACGCATCGGCACCGGGCGGTTCCAGGCCAACCTGGAGACCGCGCAGACCAACTTCGTCGCAGCGCTCGCCCAGTGCGAAGCCGCGATGGAGCACTTCTACGCGCGCAAGACCGGACACCTGGTCGTGATCAGCTCGATGTCGGCGATGCGTGGCATGCCGTCGTCGATGGCGACCTACGCCGCGACCAAGGCCGGCGTGGCGCACCTGGCCGAGGGGATCCGGTCGGACCTGATCGGTCGCAAGGGCCTCGACATCAAGGTCACGACGCTGTACCCGGGGTACATCGCATCGGAGATGAACGAGGGCATCGAGCAGCAGGCACGGCTGATGGTCGACACCGAGACCGGCTGCAAGGCGCTGGTCAAGGCGATCGAGCGCGAGGTCGTCGACGCAGCAGTTCCCGCGTGGCCGTGGGCGCCCCTCGGGCAGGTCATGAAGCACGCGCCGCTGGCCGTCGTGCGCCGCATGGTGTGACGCCCTCGAGGACGTGGCGCACCATACTGAGGGCATGACGCTTCAGATCACGGTGCGGGGAACCGCGCAGGAGAGCTATCCGGCCGAGCGGGCGCTGCTGGACCTGGCTGTCTCGGTCGAGGGCGCGGACAAGGCCGAGGTGGCGGGCAAGGCCGCCGAGGTCCAGGCGCCGCTGATCGAGCAGCTCGAACAGCTCAAGGACCGCGGTGCCGTGACGCACTGGGCAGCCGACCGGGTGCACGTGTACAGCCACCGTCCGTACGACCCGCAGGGCAGGCGACTCCCGGTCGTCCACGTCGCGCGGCTGGACGTCTCGACCGTCTTCGTCGACTTCGATCGCCTCAGCGGGTTCGTCGACCACTGGTCGGCCCACGACGGCGTGGAGATCCGCGGTCCCCGGTGGGACGTCACCGAGAAGAACCGACGGGCCTACGAGTCCGACGTGCGGCGTGCCGCCGTCGACGACGCCGTCCACAAGGCGCAGGGGTACGCCAACGCCGTCCGCGGGGGCCGGGTCGTCCCGATCGAGTTCGCCGATCCAGGCATGCTTGACGAGGGTGGCGGGCACCCACCGCGGATGATGGCGATGGCCTCGGCCGAGGCCGGCCCCGGCATCACGTTGACGCCGGAGCCGATCGTCATTGCGATCGCGGTGGATGCCCGGTTCACGACCTCGACCGAGCGCTGACCGGGTCGATCAGTCGGCGAAGCTGACCCGCAGGCTGAACTTGCCGTGCCCGTCGACGTTGCCGGCCGAAATGCCCACCGCTTCGACGAACTTGGCCTGCTCGACCCCGTCACGGATCTCCTGGGGCGGGTCCGCCGCCAGGATCTTCTCGATCGCGGTCGAGATGTCCAGGTAGAACGCGAACGTCGCCTGGTCGCCGAACGGCATGACCGACGCGAATCGATCCGACGAGCCGAGTCCGCCACCGTCGGCGATGGCCTTCGCGGCCGAGTCGCTGGTCGCCAGCACGGCTCCGCTATCGGTCTCCTGAGCGACCAGCGGAATGCCGTTCTGGGTGGCGTAGTCGGCCAGCTTGCGCATCACGTCGATGGCGTTGCCGTCGTCACCGTCGGAGGTGTGGATCGCGACGTCGAGCTTCTCCAGGTCATCGGGACCCTGCAGGTACGGGATGGTCTCGAGGTTCGCGCTGCCGATCGCCAGCGTGAAGGTCTGACCCATGAGTGAGACCAGGTCCTCGGGCAACGTCAGTCCGGTCTCGTCCTCGAACGCCTGGATCATCTCCTCGGGCGTCGGCACGGAGAAGGCACTGAAGTCGTCGGTGAACTCGTCATCGAACTCGCTACCGAAGTCGTCGCCGAACTCATCGCTCAAGTCGTCGCCGAACTCATCATCGAACTCGCTACCGACGTCATCGCCGAGGTCGTCGTAGAAGCCCGATTCCAGGCTGGACACGAACAGGTCCCACTGGTCCTGGATCACCTCTCCGACTCCGGTGACGGAGATGGCCGCCACGGTGTCCTCGGGCAGGTCGGCGATGTTGGACCGACCGTCGAGCGTCTGGACCTCGCCGGTCGACACGCCGGCCAGCTCGATGGCCGAGCCGGCCACCCGCAGCGCCATGGCGCCGGAGCCGGCCTCCTCGATCTGCTTGAGCTGTTCCTCCGGCAGCTCATCGGTGAAGCCCGGGATGTCCTTGAACATCGACAACAGGCCTGCTGCGTCGACCCAGGCAGAAGCCAGTCCCTTCTCGCCGAGGGCGTCGGTGGCCTTGGTGAACTCCTCGTTCTCGGCCAGCGACTTGTCCTTGGCCTGCTGCAGCATCGAGTCGACGTCCTGCTGGTTCTCCGAGAGCAGGACGTAGTCGTTGTAGAAGGCGATGCCGTAGTCCTCGTCGGAGCAGTCGAACAGCTTCGCGACGCCGTCCTCGGCCTTGCCCTCGTCCTTGACCTGCACCGCGATCAAGAACTCGAACTCCTCGTTCTCGATGCTCTTGATGCTGCCGCCGAACCCGACGCGGTCACCCAGCCAGGGCTCGACGTCGGCTGCGTAGTCGATGTCGGGGCACTCTTGCGTGATCTGCTCGAACAGCAGCTCGCGGATGTCGTCCTTGTTCGGGTCGTCGATCCCGAACAGCTCCTTGAGCTCGGGCACCTTGTTCAACAGCTTGAACAGCTCGACCTTCTGGCTCGCGCCGGGGTCCAGATCGACCCGGGCGTAGAACTGGAACGTCGAGGGCATCGCGTCGGCCGGCTGAGCGCCGCCGCCGGAGAGGGTGTTGTAGCCCACCACGCCGGCAACGGCAGCACCGCCGACCAGGACGGCGCCGATGCCTCCGGCGATGACCTTGCCGGCCCCGCCCTTCTTTCCTCCTCCTGCAGCCGCTGCGGTCGGGGCGGCAGGTGGTGGTGGAGGCGGAGGCGGAGGTGTGGCGTTCGTCGGTGTTTCGGTCATGAAGATCCCCTGGAGTCGTGGGCCGGACGGTCAGTCTCCAGGCAACCTACCGAACCCGGGTCCGGCTCGGTCACCCTCCCAACAAACAATCAGGCTTGACTGTTTGTTGCCTGTGCATCATGCTGACGCAATGACGAGCCAGCCGACGACTCGCGAGCGGGTGCCGCAGGCCGAGCGCACCGCGGCGATGCGTCTGCGACTCATGGAGGCCACCGTCGATGCACTGGTCGAGTTGGGCTGGGCAGGCACGACGACGACCGAGGTCAGCCAGCGGGCCGGCGTCAGCCGCGGCGCGCAGCTGCACCACTTCCCCAGCAAGCAGGACCTCGTCGTGGCTGCCGTCGAGCACCTCACCGAACGTCGCCGCGACGACATGCATCAAGCGGTGGAGGAGCTGCCCGCTACCGACCGCACCCGGGCGATCCTGGACATCCTCGGCGCCCAGTTCACCTCCCCGGTGTTCTTCGCGGCCCTGGAGCTGTGGGTCGCGGCTCGCACCGACGCCCAGCTGCGCGAGGCCGTCGCTCCGCTGGAGCGGCGCATCGGCCGAGAGACCCACGCCTATGCGGTCTCACTGCTCGAGGTCGACGAGGCGGCCGGGGACAACCGACGCCTGATCCAGGCGACGCTGGACCTGCTGCGAGGGCTCGGCCTGGCCAACTCGCTCAGTGACGACACGCAGCGTCGAGCGACCGTGCTGGACGCCTGGGCCGAAGTGCTCGACAAGGAGCTGACGCGATGACCCGACTCGACGAGGTGCTGATCGACCTCGCCGCAGAGAGCGCCCAGCTGGACGGCTGGGTCTCGTCCCTCGACGCCGCAGGATGGGCCACCGTCACCACGCCCGAGGGATGGACCGTTGCTCATCAGATCGGTCACCTGCACTGGACCGACGACGCCTCCCTCACGGCGATCACCGACCCGGCCGCGTTCGCCGAGCTGCTCGAGGCGGCCGCCGCCGACGCCACCACCGACCTGGTCGACCGGGCCGCCGCCGACCTGGCCCGGCAGCCGCACGAGCAGCTGTTGACGGCGTGGCGAGATGGCCGCGCCGAGCTCGACCGCGCCTTGCGCTCCGCCGAGGGAAAGATCCCCTGGTTCGGCCCACCCATGAGCGCGACGTCGATGGCGACCGCACGGTTCATGGAGACCTGGGCGCACGGCCACGACGTCGCCGAGGCGCTCGGCATCGAGGTGCCGCCCACCGATCGCGTGCGTCACGTCTGTCACCTCGGGGTGCGCACCTTCGGGTTCGCGCACGCCGTTCGCGGCGAACCGATTCCTGACGCCGCCGTGCGGGTGGAGCTTCGCGGCCCCGACGGCAGCGTGTGGACCTGGGGTGATGAGCACGCCGAGAACCGCGTCACGGGCCAGGCCTGGGACTTCGCGCTGCTGGGCACCCGACGGCGCCACCGCGACGACGTCGACGTGCATGCCGAGGGTCCCGTGGCCGATCACTGGCTCGACATCGTCCAGACCTTCGCCGGACCTCCCGGCACCGACCCCATCAGATTGGTGGACCGATGACAGAGACGACCACCCCGCCCGTTCGCATCGGCAACTGCTCGGGCTACTACGGCGACCGCCTCTCGGCGATGCGCGAGATGCTCGAGTGGGGCGAGCTGGACTACCTGACCGGCGACTACCTGGCCGAGCTCACGATGATGATCCTGGGCCGGGACCAGCTGAAGGACCCGGACCTGGGCTATGCCAAGACGTTCGCCCGACAGATGACCGACTCGATGGCCTTGGCGCAGGCCAAGGGCATCCGGATCGTGGCCAACGCCGGCGGGCTGAACCCGGCCGGACTGGCCCAGAAGCTGCGCGAGACGGCAGCCGAGCAAGGTCTGCAGATCGCGATCGCCCACGTCGACGGTGACGACCTGCGGTCTCGTGCTGCCGAGTTCGGCTTCGGAGATGCACTGACGGCCAATGCCTACCTCGGCGCCTTCGGCATCGCCGCAGCGTTGCAGGCCGGCGCCGACGTCGTGGTCACCGGCCGAGTCACCGATGCGTCGGTCGTCGTGGGACCGGCCATCGCCCACCACGGCTGGGGGCGGGAGGACTTCGACCAGCTGGCGGGAGCGGTCATCGCCGGACACGTCATCGAGTGCGGCACGCAGGCGACCGGCGGCAACTTCGCAGGATTCCGCTCGCTGGACCTGTGCCGGCCGCTGGGCTACCCGATCGCCGAGGTCGCGGCCGACGGCTCGGTCGTCATCACCAAGCACGAGGCCTCCGGCGGCGCCGTCACGGTCGACACGGTCACGGCACAGCTGCTCTACGAGATCCAGGGTCCGGTCTACCTCAATCCCGACGTGTCGGTCCGCCTCGACACCATGACGTTGACCCAGCAGGGTGACGACCGCGTGCAGATCACCGGTGTCACGGGCTCGGCGCCACCGGCGACGGCCAAGGTGTGCCTCAACACGCTCGGTGGATTCCGCAACACCGTCGAGTTCGTCCTGACGGGGCTCGACATCCCCGCCAAGGCCGCGTGGATCACCGCTCAGATGGAGGCGGCGATCGATCCGGCCGCCCGCGTCGAGTGGCACCTGGACCGCACCGACGTGCTCGATCCAGCGACGCAGGTCCAGGCCACCTCGATCCTGCGGTGCGACGTCCGTGCCGACACCGCCGACCCGGTCGGTCGATCGTTCAGTGACGCCGCGGTCCAGCTCGCGCTCGCCTCGTACCCGGGGTTCACGGTGACTCGTCCGCCCGCCGCCGCGAGCCCGGTCGTGGTCTACCGGCCCGACTACGTCCCCCAGTCCGAGGTCCCGCACGTCGTCCACCACGCCGACGGGTCGACCGAGGACATCGCACCTCCCACGATGGTGGGTGGTTTCGAGGCTCCGCTTCGCTCCGCGCCTCAACCACCGGTGGTTGAGGCGCCCGACGAAGGAGGGCCTCGAAACCACATCGCCCTCGGCGAGATCGCCTACGCCAGGTCCGGGGACAAGGGCGGCGACGCCAACGTCGGTGTCTGGATCCCGGCCGCCCATCCCCAGCGGGCCGCGGCAGTGGGCTGGCTGATCGACCTGCTCGACGACGCCACGGTCCGCGCGCTGTTGCCGGAGGCGGCTGACCTCGACATCGACATCCACCCGCTGCCGAACCTCGGCGGCCTCAACATCGTGATCCACGGCCTGTTGGGCGAGGGCGTCGCGTCGTCGACGCGCTTCGACCCGCAGGCCAAGGCGCTCGGCGAATGGCTGCGCGCTCGTTTCGTCGACATCCCTCAGGAGCTGTTGTGACCATCTGGAACACCCCCGAACGCGAAGCGCTGAGGTCGGCGGTCGAGGCGTTCACGCGCGCCGAGATCGTGCCGAACCTGCCGCAGTGGGAGGACGACGGCCAGCTGCCGCGCACGCTCCACAAGGCGATCGCGGACGCCGGCCTCCTGGCCGTGGGCTTCGACGAGTCGGTCGGCGGCGACGGCGGCACGATCGTCGACGCGATGGTCGTCACCGAGGCGATGCTCGCAGCAGGCGGATCCTCGGGCCTGCAGGCCAGCTTGTTCACGCACGGGATCTCGACGCCACACATCGTCGACAGCGGTGACCAGTACCTGATCGACCGGTACGTCCGACCGACCCTGGCCGGCGAGAAGATCGGCTCGCTGGGTGTCACCGAGCCGGGCGGTGGATCGGACGTCGCGGGCATCACCACGCGTGCCGTGCGCGACGGCGACCACTACGTCGTCAACGGCGCCAAGACGTTCATCACCTCCGGCGTCCGCGCCGACTTCGTCACCACCGCCGTGCGCACCGGCGGCGAGGGGCATGCCGGGATCTCGTTGCTGGTCATCGACAAGGACACGCCGGGATTCACCGTCAGCAAGAGCCTGCGCAAGATGGGTTGGCACTGCTCCGACACCGCGGAGCTGTCGTTCCAGGACGTGCGCGTGCCGGTGCAGAACCTGGTCGGTGAGGAGAACAGCGGCTTCTACCAGATCGCGCAGCAGTTCGTCAGCGAGCGGCTCAGCCTCGCGACGCAGGCCTACGGCACCGCTCAGCGGGCGCTCGACCTGGCCGTCGCCTACGCCCGTGAACGCGACACGTTCGGCAAGCCGCTCATCGCCCGACAGGTGATCCGCCACAAGCTGGTCGAGATGCACTCGCGGACCGCGGCCGCGCGCTCCCTGACGCGAGACGCTGTCGAGCGTGCCGTCGAGACGCCCAAGACCGATCCGACGCTGATCCTCGACGCCGTCGTCGCCAAGAACCAGGCGGTCGCGGCAGTCGAGTGGGTCGTCAACGAGGCGGTGCAGATCTTCGGCGGCATGGGGTACATGCGCGAGAGCGAGATCGACCGCCACTACCGCGATGCGCGCATCCTCGGCATCGGCGGCGGCGCCACCGAGGTCATGAAGGACCTGGCCGCGAAGTTGTTGGGCTACTGACAGAAGGGGGCCGAGCATGAAGACGGCGATCGACACGTCCACCGAGACGTACGCGACCAACCGCACCGTGATGCTGGAGCGGGTCAAGGACCTGGCCGAGCAGCAGGCGAAAGCGATCAACGCAGGGGCCAAGTACGTCGACCGGCACCACGCGCGCGGCAAGCTGACCGCGCGCGAGCGCATCGAGCTGCTGCTCGACCCGGATGCGCCGTTCCTGGAGCTGTGCACGCTCGCGGCGTGGGGCACCGACTTCCCGGTCGGCGGTTCGATCGTCGTGGGCATCGGCGTCGTCGAGGGCGCCGAGTGCTTGATCGTCGCGAACGAGCCGACCGTCAAGGGCGGCACGTCGAACCCGAGCACGTTGAAGAAGAGCTTCCGGGCGGCGCAGATCGCCCGCGAGAACGGTCTGCCGACGATCAACCTGGTCGAGTCCGGTGGCGCCGACCTGCCGACCCAGAAGGACATCTTCATCCCCGGCGGTGCGATGTTCCGCAACCTGACGAAGGCCAGTGCGGCCCGCACGCCGACCGTGGCGCTGGTGTTCGGCAACTCGACGGCCGGCGGCGCCTACATCCCGGGCATGAGTGACTACGTCGTGATGGTCAAGGAGGGTGCCAAGGTGTTCCTCGGCGGCCCACCACTGGTCAAGATGGCCACGGGCGAGGAGTCCGACGACGAGACGCTCGGCGGTGCGGAGATGCACGCCCGCACGTCGGGTCTGGCCGACTACCTGGCCGTGGACGAGCACGACGCCATCCGGATCGGCCGCTCGATCATCAAGAACCTGAACTGGCGCAAGGCGGGGACCGCGCCGGCGGCCGACTTCGCCGAGCCGCTGCACGACCCCGAGGAGCTGCTGGGCATCGTCCCGACGGATCTGAAGATCCCGTTCGATCCTCGAGAAGTCATCGCTCGCATCGTCGACGGCAGTGAGTTCGACGAGTTCAAGCCGCTGTACGGGACCAGCCTGGTGACGGGGTTCGCGCGCCTGCACGGCTACCCGATCGGCATCTTGGCCAACGCGCAGGGGGTGCTGTTCAGCGAGGAAGCGCAGAAGGCGACCCAGTTCATCCAGCTGGCGAACCAGGTCGACACGCCCCTGCTGTTCCTGCACAACACGACCGGCTACATGGTCGGCGCGGAGTACGAGCAGGGCGGCATCATCCGGCACGGTGCGCAGATGATCAACGCGGTCTCCAACTCGACCGTGCCGCACATCTCGATCGTCATCGGCGCCTCGTACGGGGCGGGCCACTACGGGATGAGCGGACGCGCCTATGACCCGCGCTTCATGTTCAGCTGGCCGAACGCCAAGTCGGCCGTGATGGGGCCGGCGCAGCTGGCCGGTGTCATCTCGATCGTCAGTCGACAGGCCGCCGAGGCGAAGGGTCAGCCGTTCGACGAGGAGGCCGATGCGCAGATGCGCGCCTTCATCGAGCAGCAGATCGAGGAGCAGTCCCTGGCGTACTTCACGTCCGGGATGATCTACGACGACGGGGTCATCGATCCTCGTGACACCCGCACGATCCTCGGCATCTGCTTGTCGGTCATCAACACCGTGCCCGTTGAGGGCGCTCAGGGATACGGAGTCTTCCGATGATCACGTCCGTTCTGGTCGCGAACCGAGGAGAGATCGCCAGGCGGGTGTTCCGCACGTGCCGCGACCTGGGGCTGTCCACGGTCGCGGTGTTCTCCGACGCCGACGCCGAGGCACCGTTCGTCGCCGAGGCCGACCGCGCGGTCCGGCTGCCGGGCAACGCGCCGTCGCAGACCTACCTGCGCGGCGACCTGGTCATCGAGGCAGCACGACGTGCCGGCGCCGACGCGATCCATCCCGGTTACGGCTTCTTGTCCGAGAACGCCGACTTCGCCCGACAGGTCGTCGACGCGGGCCTGACCTGGATCGGTCCGAACCCCGACACGATCGCCCAGATGGGGTCGAAGATCCGGGCCAAGGAGCTGATGAGGGAAGCCGGCGTGCCGATCCTCGAGGTCGACCCGTCCGGAGTGTCCTCGAGCGACTTCCCGGTGCTGATCAAGGCGTCGGCCGGCGGCGGCGGTCGGGGCATGCGCGTCGTGACCGATCCGGCCGCGCTGGACGGCGAGCTGGCCAAGGCCGGCGCCGAGGCCGCGTCGACGTTCGGTGACGCCACGGTGTTCGTCGAGCCGTACCTGCCCGGCGCACGCCACGTCGAGGTGCAGATCATGGCCGACGCTCACGGCACCGTGTGGGTCGTGGGAGATCGCGACTGCTCGATCCAACGCCGCCACCAGAAGGTCGTCGAGGAAGCACCGGCGCCGAACCTGAGCGACACCGCCCGCACGACGCTGCACGACGCCGCCCGCGCCGCCGCCACGGCGGTCGGCTACGTCGGCGCCGGCACGGTCGAGTTCCTCGTCGACGGCGACCGGGTGTTCTTCCTGGAGATGAACACCCGTCTCCAGGTCGAGCACCCCGTCACCGAAGAGGTCTTCGGTGTGGACCTGGTCGCGGCGCAGATCGCGGTCGCCGAGGGTCGAGAGCTGGGCGAGGAGCCCACCGAGCCCGAGGGCCACGCCGTCGAGGTCCGGTTGTATGCCGAGGACCCAGCAGATGACTGGGCCCCCCAGACCGGCACGTTGCGCGCCTTCGACGTGCCGCTGACCGACGGCATCCGAGTGGACTCCGCCGTCGAGGCCGGGTCCACGGTCGGCATCCACTACGACGCCATGATCGCCAAGGTCATCGCCCACGGGACCGACCGACGCGACGCCATCCGCCGCCTGTCCGCTGCGCTGCGCCGAGCCCGCATCCACGGGCTGCGGACCAACGTCGACCTGCTCAAGGCGATCCTGGCCGACGACGACTTCGTCGAGGAGCGCCTCAGCACCCGACTGCTCGACGACCGGCTGGCCCAGTGGACCGCGCCCGCTGCCGACGACCGCGCCGTGCGGCTCGCGGCAACGGCCGCGGCATTCGCCCAGGCGGAGGCGGCCGTGGCCGGCCGGCGCGTGTTGTCGCGCATCCCGGCGGCCTTCCGCAACGCCCCCAGCCAACCGCGCACGCGGACCTATCTGGCGTCTGCGGGCGAGGAGATCACCGTGACGTACACCGGCGGGCGGGACGGCCTGACGCCGGTCGACCTGGACGACGTCGAGACGATCAGCACCGCCCCCGATCGCGTCGTGCTGGACGATGCCGGCGTCACGTCGGCCTTCGAGGTGTCCGTCGGGACCGAAGCGGTCGACGTGGACGGCCCGGACGGCTCGTTCTCGTTCGTTCCCGTGCCGACGTTCGTCGACCCGGCCGACGTCGTGGCCGAGGGCTCGTTGCTCGCGCCGATGCCGGCGTCGGTCGTCAGCGTCAGCGTCGCCGAAGGCCAAGCCGTCAGCAAGGGCGACACCGTCGTCGTGCTGGAGGCGATGAAGATGCAGCACACCATCAGCGCCCCCGTCGACGGCGTGGTCGCACAGCTGAGCGTCACCGAGGGCGCCCAGGTCGAGTCGGGCGCAGTCCTGGCCGTCATCGAAGGAACCGACGAAGGAGAAACCGCATGACCAGCACGTTCAGTGAGTCCCAGGAGCGCCAGGAGCTCCGCAAGGCAGTGGCTGCACTGGGTGCCAAGTACGGCTCCGACTACTTCCTCAAGGCCGCCAAGGAAGGCCGCAAGACCACCGAGCTGTGGGACGAGGCCGGCAAGCTGGGGTATCTGGGCGTCTCGATCCCCGAGGAGTACGGCGGTGGCGGCGGCGACATCGGCGACCTGGCCGCCGTGTGCGAGGAGCTGGCCGCTGCCGGCAGCCCGCTGCTGCTGATGGTCGTCAGTCCGGCGATCGTCGGCACGATCATCGCGCAGTACGGCACCGAGGAGCAGAAGCGCACGTTCCTGCCCGGCCTGGCTGACGGCAGCGCGACGTACGTCTTCTCCATCACCGAGCCGGACGCCGGCTCCAACTCCCACAAGATCACCACCACCGCGGAGCGTGACGGTGACGGGTGGGTCCTCAACGGCCAGAAGACCTTCATCTCGGGCATCGACGAGGCCAGCCACGTGCTCGTCGTCTCGCGCACGACCGACAACAAGACCGGCAACCTCAAGCCGGCACTGTTCATGGTGCCGACCGACACCGAGGGATTCACCTGGTCCGAGATCGCGATGGGGCTGAAGGGTCCCGAGAAGCAGTTCACGCTGTTCTTCGACGACGTGCGGCTGCCGTCCGATGCCCTCGTGGGCGACGAGAACGCCGGGATCGAGCAGCTGTTTGCGGGCCTGAACCCCGAGCGCATCATGGGCGCCGCTTCGGGCTGCGGCATGGCCCGGCTGGCGCTGGACAAGGCCGTCGCCTATGCCAAGGAGCGCACCGTGTGGAAGGCTCCGATCGGGTCGCACCAGGCGATCGCCCACCCACTGGCCCAGATCCACATCGAGCTGGAGATGGCGCGACTGATGACGCAGAAGGCGGCGGCGTTGTACGCCGCGGGCGACCACATGGGTGCAGGCGAAGCGGCGAACATGGCCAAGTACGCCGCGGGCGAGGTAGCGTGCAAGGCGGTCGACCAGGCGATCCAGACCCATGGCGGCAACGGTCTGGCCGAGGAGTACCAGCTGGTGCAGATGCTGGCGGGGTCGCGTCTGACCCGGATCGCGCCGGTGAGCCGCGAGATGATTCTCAACTTCGTCTCGCAGTTCTCCCTCGGGCTGCCCAAGTCGTACTGATCAACCCCAGGAGATTCGCATGACCGAGCTGGTGCACCTGCAGATCGCGGACCAGGTCGCGACCGTCACGCTGGACAGCGAGCACAACCGGAATGCGTTGAGCTCGCAGTTGGTGACGGAGCTGGCCGCCCACCTGGACACCGCGTCGGCCGACGCGGACAGCCGGGTGATCCTGATCCGCTCGGCACACCGAGTGTTCTGCTCCGGCGCCGACCTCAGCGAGGCGGCGTCGGGCGGCATGACGACCGGAGCCGATGCGCTCGTCGGCATCCAACGAGCCATCGCGACCAGCCCCAAACCGGTCGTCGTCGAGCTGGGCGGTCCGGTGCGGGCCGGCGGCCTGGGCATCGTGGGTGCCGCCGACATCGTCATCGCAGCCCGGTCGGTCACGTTCCAGCTGACCGAGGTGCGGCTGGCGCTGGCGCCGGCCGTCATCTCGCTGAGCCTGCTGCCGCGGCTGACCGATCGAGCCGCTGCCGACCTGTTCCTCACGGCCCGGGCCTTCGACGCCGCCGAGGCAGTGACCCTCGGACTGGTGACCAAGGCGGTGCCCGACGAGGAGCTGGCCACAGCAGTCAGCGGTGTGCTGGCCGACCTGGCGCTGGGCTACCCCCAGGGCCTGCGGGAGACCAAGAAGCTGCTCAACCACGACCTGGTCGCGCGGATCGATGCGTTGGGCGCAGGGGTCGCGGAGCAGTCGGCGGCGCTGTTCAACAGCGAGCAGGCCCGCGAGGCGATGGTCGCGTTTCTCAATCGTCGGAAGGGCTGACGCGGGCACCTGGTCGTACGTCGTAGACTTGGTCGGATGAGCTCGCAGGACCAGGCGCAGGCGGAGATCGCTGCTGAGCAGGTCTATGTCGACACCGTCTACCGGCGTCTCGAGGCCTCTGCCGACGTCGCGCGTTCCCTGGTCAAGGAAGGGTTCGCCCGCGGCCAGGTCGGCAACGAAGGCGGACTGGTCGAACGTGACGCGATGGTCTACCAGGCCACGCGGCGGCTGTCGGCGCTCAATGCCGCGCACGACGGCCTGGTCTTCGGCCGGCTGACGATGATCGACGGCGAGTCTCGCTACATCGGTCGCATCGGCGTGCGTGACGAGAACCGCGACATCTTGCTGATCGACTGGCGAGCCCCTGCGGCGTCGCTGTTCTACCAGGCGACGGCGCAGGAACCGGCCGGCGTCGTGCGTCGTCGCGTGCTGCGCTGCAGCGGGTCGACGGTGATCGGGGTCGAGGACGACCTGCTCGATGCGGACAACGCCCCGGACGACCTGGTGGTCGTCGGCGAGGGTGCGCTGCTCGCGAGCCTCAGCCGGGCCCGCGACTCCACGATGCACTCGGTCGTCGCCACGATCCAGAAGGAGCAGGACGAGGCGATTCGGGCGCCGATGCGTGGCGTCACCACGATCGGCGGCGGACCGGGCACCGGCAAGACCGTGGTCGCCCTCCACCGCGCGGCCTATCTGCTGTACTCGGATCGACGCCGGTTCGAGGGCGGTGGCGTGCTGATCGTGGGCCCGTCGGCGGTGTTCATGGCCTACATCGAGCGCGTGCTGCCGAGCCTGGGTGAGACCGCCGTGACGTTGCGATCGCTCGGCGACCTGGTCGACGGCGTGCGAGCCGCTCGCCACGACGAGCCGGTCGCCGCCGCGGCGAAGGGGTCGTCGCGCATGGTCCGCCTGCTCGAACGTGCCGCCGCCGCGCCCGCCCCGGGAGCCCCGACCGAGCTGCGCTACTTCTACAAGGACGACGTGCTGCGGCTCGACGCAGCAGACCTGGACCGGATCCGCCGTGGTCTGTTGTCGGGCGCCAAGCGCAACCGTGCGTACGCCCGCGCACCGCAGGCGCTGGTCGATGCGTTGTGGAACCAGATCTCGGGCGAGCGGGCGCTGGAGAAGGGCAAGTCCGAGTTCGCCGACGTCATCTCCACCGACGACCGCTTCGTCGACTTCGTCGAGGCGTGGTGGCCGGCCGTCGACGCCGTCGAGGTGTGGCGCACCCTTCCTCAGGTCCTCGAACGTCACGGGGGTGCGTTCAGCGCAGCAGAACGGCAAGCACTCACGGCGTCGTGGACGCGCGATGATCCCAGCATCGAGGACGTGCCGCTGATCGACGAGCTGCGGTACCTGATCGGCGAGCTGCCGCCCGAGGACGACCCGGACGACGACCACCCCAAGCAGCTGATGAGCTTCGAGCGCCGCGAGCGCGAGGAGCGTGAGGGCCTGCGGTCGACCTCCAGCACCGACGACGACGGCTACGCGCACGTCCTGGTCGACGAGGCGCAGGACCTGTCGCCGATGCAGTGGCGGATGGTGGGTCGCCGCGGACGGTACGCGAGCTGGACGATCGTGGGGGATCCGGCGCAGTCGTCGTGGCCGCACGCCGAGGAAGCGGCGCTGGCTCGCGCTGCCGCACTGGAGGGCAAGCCGGAGCACACGTTCCGGCTGTCGACGAACTATCGCAACTCCGCCGAGATCTACGACCTGGCCGCCCAGGTGGCCGAGCACGCGATCCCCGACGCCGATCTGGCCGATGCCGTCCGCCGGACCGGTTCGGACCCCCGGCACGTCGTGGTGCCCGAGGGCGACGTCGTGGCCACCACGCTGGCCGAAGCAGACCGCGTGCTCGACCGATTCGAGGGAACCGTCGCGGTCGTCGCGCCGCGTGACCGGTTGGCCGACCTGAGGGCGGCGTTCGACGGTCGCTCGGACCGGTTGCGGGTGCTCGACGGACTGGACACCAAGGGCCTGGAGTTCGACGCCGTGGTCGTCGTCGACGCCGACGGAATCGTCAACGAGTCCCCGGCGGGCTGGCGCACGCTCTACGTCGTGCTGACGCGCGCCACGCAGGCCCTGGCGACGGTGGGCTCGACCCGGGAGTGGCTCAACCGCATCGGCTGAGCAGCAGCTGCGCGTACACCTGGGCGCTGTGGACGACCTCGTCGATCGCCACGACCTCGTCCACGGCGTGCGCCGAGGCCACGTCGCCCGGACCGTACTGCACCGTGGGGATCCCGGCCGCGGCGTACTGGCGCAGGTCGGAACCATACGGTGCGCCGACGAAGGCAGGTGTCCGATCGAGGACCGCACCGACCGCCGCCGACACCTGGTCACCGAACGGGTCACCGTCCGGCAGGGCGCCTGCCGCGAAGCGGCCACCCGGCCACGTCACCGTCACCGGCAGATCGCGCAGAGCACCCTCGAACTCGGCCACGGCCTCGGCGAACGTCTCGCCCGGCTTGATCCCGTAGCGGCCCTCCGCGACCGCGAGGTCGGGAACCGTGCTGGCCCACTCACCGGCCTGCACGATGCCGATCGAGATCGGCCACGGCCGTTCGCCGAACGGGGCGGGCGGATCGGTGTTGCGGCGAGCGTCCAGCGCCCGCAGCACTGCAGCGACCTCGGTGAGCTCGTCGAACGCGTTGATGCCGTGGCCGGCCATGGATCCGTGCGTCGAGCGGCCGTGCACCTCGAGGCGGAAGGTCAACGAACCGGCGTTCGCCGCGACGACGGAGCCCGCCGTGGGCTCGGCGATCAGGCACGCCGTGCCGGTGTGACCGCGACGCAGCGTCGCGAACGTGCCGAGACCGCCGTCCTCCTCACCGATCACGGTGTGCACCGCGAACGGCCGGGTCAGCCGATCTCCGACGGCGCGGACGGCGGCCAGGATCGCGGCGACGCCGCCCTTCATGTCGCACACGCCGCGGCCGTACCAGTGACCGTCTTCCTCGTGCAGGAACCACGGATCATGGCCGCTCCACCGGTCGGGATCGCCGGGCGGGACGACGTCGACGTGACCGTTGAGGATCAGCTCGGGCGTGCCGTCGCCGAACGTTCCCACGCAGCCCCACGCCTCGGCGCGCTCGACCTCCTCGCCGGGGTGGTCCGGATCGGCGCGCAGCGCGTCCAGGTCCAGTGGCCACAGGTCGACGTCGAGTCCCAGACCCTGGAGCGTCGCAGCACACCAGCGCTGCACCGACGACTCAGCCTCGCTGCCACCCACGCTGGGATAAGAGACCAGCTGCGCCAGGTCGCGGCGGATCAGGTCAATGTCGACCTCTACGGATTCGTCCACTGCGCCAGTGTGGCAGCGCTGTGGTGGTAGTCGATCCGTCCTTCGGCGATGCCGATCACCAGATCGTATGCGTCGTCGTGAGGTGCGCGGAGGCTGATGCCGTTCATCAGGTAAAACGTCTTCATCGCGATCCAGCCGAGTCGTTTGTTGCCGTCGACCAAAGGATGGTTCCGAACAATCGACTCGAGCAGAACCGCCGCTTTTTCGTCGATGGTGGGATAGGCATCGTCGCCGAACAAAGACGTCTGCGGCCGCATGGCGGCCGACTCAAGCAGGCCCAGATCGCGTGCAGCCTGCAAGCCTGCTGTGTCGACAATGAGGAGGAGGGTCTCGAGGCTGTGGTAGCGAACGCTCATTGTGCGAGGTGATCGAGCAGCGGACCGTCCTCGGCGACGACTTGGTGGACAAGTCGCTGAATCTCGGTCTGACTGTCGATCCGGGCCGCCTTTTCACGGATCGCCCGTGTGGCGGCTTCCTGCTTACTCACACCCTCGGCATGTGCGAGCGCGGTCAGGGCAGCGTCGTCACTCTCGCTGAGTCGCAGTGTCATGGCCATGTTCCTATGGTATCTGGTTGGTATCAGTGCGCAATGACGTTACGCTCGCCCTATGACAACGGTCCCGACCAGTTGGTGGCGCCATCGTTAGGTGGCCTGTTGTCCTTGTATGCCCAGACCGCCTCATGGCCAGTCTGGGCATTGCTGTCTCGGTCGGTCATGAGGACCCCGAACGAAAGATCCGCAGATGACTGACCTCGACGCCCTGCTCGCCCAGCCGGCGTTCGCTCTGATCCGAGTCCGTGACGCCGACACCGTCACCTTGATCGGTGGCCCGCGCACCGACGTCGATCGGCTGGCCGACGTGCCGTTGGAGACAGGTGTCGAGGAGCGATGGGACAGCCTGGTGCTGGTGCCGTTCGCCCAGGTGCGTGAGCGCGGGTTCGCAGCGCACGACGACGGCACGCCGCTGTCGGTGATCCGCGCCGACGTCTCGACGCAGATCCCGTTGGACGAGGTGTTGTCGCAGCTGCCGGACGTCGACATCGACTTCGTCGACCGCGGAGGCTTCGAGACCAGCGACGACGAGTACGCCGACATCGCGCGTCGGATCATCGCCGAGGAGGTCGGCCAGGGCGAGGGCGCGAACCTGGTCATCGGGCGCCACTACCGGGCCCAGGTCGCCGACTGGAACCACGACCGTGCGCTGACGGTGTTTCGTCGGCTGCTCGAACGCGAGCGCGGTGCGTTCTGGACCTTCTGCATCTTCACCGGCGACCGCTACCTGATCGGCGCGAGTCCCGAACGTCACGTGTCCGTCGAGGGCGGACAGGTCCGGATGAACCCCATCAGTGGGACGTTCCGGGTCCGCGGGCTGCAGACGCACGCGGACCGCAAGCGCGAGCTGCTGAAGTTCCTGGCCGACGAGAAGGAGATCTACGAGCTCTTCATGGTCGTGGACGAAGAGCTGAAGATGATGTGCGACATCTGCCACGAGGGCGGCATGGTCCTGGGTCCGTACCTCAAGCCGATGACGCACCTGATCCACACCGAGTACCTGCTGGCCGGACGCACGCACCGCGATCTGCGGGACGTGCTGCGCGACTCGATGTTCGCCGCGACCGTCACCGGCAGCCCCGTCGAGAACGCGTGCCGTCTGATCAAGCGGTACGAGCCGGAGGGCCGCGGCTACTACGCCTCGGTCGCTGCGCTGATCGGGCGCGACGCCGACGGGGCACCGCGCGCCGACGCGCCGATCCTGATCCGCACCGCCGACGTCGACCTGCAAGGTCGCCTGAAGGTCACCGCGGGGGCCACCCTCGTGCGCGACTCCGATCCCGTCTCCGAGACCCAGGAGACGTGGGCCAAGGCCGCGGGGATCCTGTCCGCCTTCGGTCTGGTCGGGCCCGCTGAGGTGCCCGCGGAGGGCTTCGACGCCGTGACCCGTGAGGACGAGGTCCTGATCGCGCTGGCCGAACGGAACCAGCGCCTGAGCCAGTTCTGGTTGTCCGACCAGTCCGGTGCCGCGCCCGTCGAGTCGCTCGTCGGCAAGCGGGTCGTGGTGCTGGACGGCGAGGACGACTTCGTCAACATGCTGTCGCACGTGTTCGGCGTGATGGGCATGTCCACCGACGTCGTCCGTCACGACCGGTACACCGCGGGCGCGTTCGACGGCTACGACCTGGTCGTCGTCGGTCCCGGCCCCGGCGATCCCCGCGACGGCACCGACCCCAAGATCGCGGTGCTGCGCGACGCCGTCGGGCAGCTGCTGGCCGACGAGCAACCGTTCCTCGCGGTGTGCCTGGGCCATCAGACGCTGTGCCACGAGCTGGGCCTGGACCTGACGTTCAAGGACATCGTGTTCCAAGGCACCCAAAGCCGGTTGCCGGTGCTGGATCGCGACGAAACCGTCGGGTTCTACAACACGTTCGTCGCTCGCGTGCCCGACGGCGGGCTCCCGCAGGACGTCACGGTGCAGACCGACCCCGCCACCGGTGACGTCCACCTGATCGCGGGACCACGGTTCCGGGGCATCCAGTTCCACGCCGAATCGATCCTGACGCAGAACGGATTCTCCATCCTGCGTGACCTGGTGACAGACTTGCTGGTGTGAGCACCACCGAGAACGACCTGACCTTTGCCGATCTCGGATTGGGAAAGCCCCTCCTGAAGGCCTTGTCCGACGTCGGCTACGAGACGCCGTCGCCGATCCAGGCCGAGACGATCCCGCTGCTGCTGGCCGGGAACGACGTGGTCGGACTGGCGCAGACCGGTACCGGCAAGACCGCCGCGTTCGCGCTGCCGATCCTGGACTCGCTCGACACCCGGGCGGGCGCTCCGCAGGCCCTGGTGCTGGCGCCGACCCGCGAGCTGGCCCTGCAGGTGTGCGAGGCGTTCGAGCGGTACGCCGCTCACCTGAAGGGCGTGCACGTGCTGCCCGTCTACGGCGGCCAGGGCTACGGCGTGCAGCTGAGCGCGTTGAGACGCGGCGTGCACGTCGTCGTGGGCACCCCCGGGCGCATCATCGACCACATCGAGAAGGGCACGCTCGACCTGTCGCAGCTGAGCCACCTGGTGCTCGACGAAGCCGACGAGATGCTCAAGATGGGCTTTGCCGAGGACGTCGAGACCATCTTGGCGACGACGCCGGCCGACAAGCAGGTCGCGCTGTTCTCCGCGACGATGCCCGCGCAGATCCGCCGACTGGCCAAGAAGTACCTGAACGAGCCGGTCGAGGTCACGGTCAAGGCCAGGACCGCGACCGCCACCAACATCACGCAGCGCTACCTGGTGGTGTCCTACCAGCAGAAGCTCGACGCGTTGACGCGCATCCTCGAGGTCGAGAACTTCGAGGCGATGATCATCTTCGTGCGCACCAAGCACGAGACCGAGACGCTCAGCGAGCGCCTGCGTGCCCGCGGGTTCTCCGCCCAGGCCATCAACGGCGACATCGTGCAGGCGCAGCGTGAGCGCACCGTCAACCAGCTCAAGGCCGGCAAGCTCGACATTCTGGTCGCCACCGACGTCGCGGCGCGTGGCCTGGACGTCGAGCGCATCAGTCACGTCGTCAACTTCGACATCCCCACCGACACCGAGTCCTACGTCCACCGCATCGGTCGCACGGGTCGTGCCGGCCGGCACGGTGACGCGATCTCGTTCGTCACGCCGCGTGAGCGCTACCTGCTGAATCACATCGAGAAGGCGACGCGGCAGCCGTTGACCCAGATGAGCCTGCCGACGGTCGACGAGGTCAACACCACCCGTCTGGCCCGCTTCGATGACCGCATCACTGAGGCGTTGGAGTCACCGCAGGTCGACTTCTTCCGCGACGTGGTCTCGCACTACCTGCGTGAGCACGACGTGCCGGAGGTCGATGTCGCCGCCGCGTTGGCGATCGCGTTGCAGGGCGACTCACCGCTGCTGCTTGACACCGAGATCGAGCCACCGGTCGAGCGCCCGAAGCGCGAACGGGCACCGCGCCAGGAGCGCGACGACCTGGTCACGTACCGCATCGCGGTGGGCAAGCGGCACAAGGTCAACCCCCGCATGATCGTCGGCGCGCTGGCCAACGAGGGCGGGCTCAAGCGGGCCGACTTCGGCTACATCGGCATCCAGGTCAACCACTCGACCGTCGAGCTGCCGGCCCGCCTGCCCGACGAGGCGTGGGAGAAGCTCAAGTCCACCCGGATCAGCGGCAAGCTGATCGAGCTGCGCCGTGATCATGCGCCCAGGAAGAAGCCGAGGCACGGCAAGGGCCAGCGGCGGCACTGATCACGCCGTGTCGGCGTCCGAACCGAGCGTGACCTCGACCTGGAGCGTCTCGGTGCCGCGCTGGACCGTCAGCGTCACCTTCTCGCCCGGCTTGTAGGCCAGGATCGAGGCGACCAGGGCCTGCTGGTTCGCCACGGGGTTGCCGTCGACGGCCGTGATGACGTCATCGACCTTCAGACCGGCCTCGTCGGCGGCGCTGCCGGGGGTGACTTCCTTGACCTGCGCGCCGATGCCGGTCATGTCGTCGTCGAACACCGCGGCGCCGACCGTGACTCCCACACGCGCGTGCTCGACCTTCTGGCCGGCCAACAGCTGGTTCGCGACGTTCTTGGCCAGGTCGACCGGGATCGCGAAGCCCAAGCCCGACGAGCAGCTCTCGCTGATGCCCGTGCTCTCACCACGGCAGGCCGCGTTGATGCCGACGACCTGTCCGGCCAGGTTGACCAGCGGACCGCCGGAGTTACCCGGGTTGATCGCCGCGTCGGTCTGGATCGCCGGGAACGTCGTGGAGCTCGCGCGGTCCCCGCCGTCCGATGACGTGACGGGTCGGTTCAGGGCCGAGACGATGCCGTAGGTGACGCTGCTCTCCAGGCCGTACGGCGAGCCGATGGCCACGACCTGCTGACCGACCTGCAGGTCCGACGACGAGCCCAGCTCGGCAGGCTGCAGGCCCGTGCGTCCCTCGACCCGGATCACGGCGAGGTCGGTGACGGGGTCGGTCCCGACGATCTCGGCAGACGAGTGCGCTCCGTCGGTGAACACGACGGTCACCGTGCCGCTGTCGCGAGCCGCCCTGACGACGTGGTTGTTGGTCAAGATGTCGCCGTCGTCGCTGATGATGATGCCCGTGCCGGAACCGCCTTCGTCCTGGCCGCGGACGTTGATCTGCACGACCGACGGCAGAACGGTCGCGGCGACCTTCTCGATCTCGCCGTCGGGCAGCTTCGCGTTGACCTTCGTCGTCGAGGTCAGCGAGCCGGCCGAGGAGTCGTCGTTGCGGTCCTGCAGCCACGAGCCACCGTAACCGGCAGCACCGGCCAAGGCGATGATCGCGACACCGGCAACCATCGTGCGGAAGATGCCTCGCGACGACCGGCGGTCGGCCGTCGTGGACTGGGTCTGGTCACCCTGGGTCTGGTCACCCTGGGTCTGGGAGGAGGGAGGGAACGGCGGTGGCGTCGGGATCGTCGCGGTGGTCTCGACCGTGGGCTCGACGGCATTGTCGGCCTCGGAAGCCAGTCGACCCGCAGTGGGGTAGCGGTGCGCGTACTCGCTGGTCCCCGGAACCGGAGTCGTCGGAGGAGGCGGCGGCGCGTCGACGGCCGGTGGGGTCGTCGGAGGTGCGTACGGTTGCTGGTCGGACCCGTCGAACTGATCGCTCATGATTCCAGATTCTTCCCTACGGCTGTGTGCTTGCTGAGAGCCCGGTGTCAGGTTGCTAAATGCTGAGGGGTCCACCGCCGGCCGCAGGCAGCTGCAGCGTGAACGTGCTGCCCTCGCCCACGCGGGATCTGACGGCCGCCGTACCGCCGTGTCGTTCGGCGGCGCGCTTGACGATCGAGAGGCCCAGACCCGATCCGGGCATCGTGCGCGACTCGGTCGAGCGGTAGAACCGGTCGAAGATGTGCGGCAGATCGTCCGGCGCGATCCCCGGACCCTCGTCGGTAACGGTCAGCGATCCTCGGCGCAGGGACACCGTCACCGTGCCGTCGGCCGGGCTCCACTTCGCGGCGTTGTCCAGCAGGTTGGTCACGGCCCGTTCGAGCAGCTGGGCCTCGCCCAGGACCATCCAGGACTCGACCGTCGCCTCGAACCGGACAGCCGGAGCACGTCGTCGGACGCGGTCCAACGCGGCCTCGACGATGTCGGCCAGATCGAGTGGTTCGGGCCCGCGCCTGACGGGCTCGTCGCGTGCCAGCTCGACCAGATCCCCGACCAACGTCGTCAGCTCCTCGAGCTGGGCGCGCACGTCGTGCATGATCTCGTCCCGCTGGACCGCCGTGAGTCCTCGGCCGCCCTGGGTCGCCTGTCCCATCAGCTCGATGTTGGTGCGCAGACTCGTCAACGGGGTACGCAGCTCGTGACCGGCGTCGGCGACGAGCTGGCGCTGCTGGTCCTGCGAGGCGTCGAGCGCGGTCAGCATCGCGTTGAACGACGTCGTCAGCCGGGCGAGCTCGTCGGTGCCCTTGACCTCGATCGGCCGCAGCTCGTTGGTCCGGGCGACGCGCTCGGTCGCGGCCGTCAGCCGTCGGACCGGGCGCAGTCCGTTGGTCGCCACCGCCCAACCGGACAGACCGGCCAGCGCGACGCCGAATCCGCTGGTCAGCAACAACACGACCTGCAGTCGGTTGAGCGCTGCGTCGATGCTCTCCATCGACTGGGCGAGGACGAGTGCCTCCCCGGGGGCCGACTGCACCGCGACGATGCGATAGGGGGTACCGTCCAGGTCCGCGGTCCGGATCGACTGGTGCGCGACACCGAGGGACACCTCGCGCTCGGCGAAACCGATGAACTGGACCGGGAACGTCGTCTCCGGGCGGGCACCCGTCAGCAGCTGCAGCGGTTGCCCCGCTCGCAGCACGCTGACCTTGATGTCGGTCAGGGCGAGGGCGTCAGGGCCGGTCCCGCCGGCGAACAACGAGCCGAGGTCGGCGTCGACGCCGGCCTGGGCGCGGCGGATCATCGACTCGTCGAGCGAGCTCTGCAGCTCGGACCGCACCGTGACGTAGATCGTCAGCGAGATGATCGCCAGCGTCGCGGCGACCGCGGCGGTCGTCAGCACCGCGACGCGCAGCGCCAGCGACATCCGCGACGTGAAGAACCGGACGGGACGCAGCAGCAGATCGCTCAGCCTCGCGCCGCGACTCATGGCGCGGTTTCACGCAGGACGTATCCGACGCCACGGACGGTGTGGATCAGTCGCGACTCGCCGTTCGCCTCCAGCTTGCGGCGGACGTACCCGACGTAGACCTCCAGCGAGTTGGCGGTCGTCGGGAAGTCGAACCCCCAGACCTCCTCGAGGATGAACTGGCGCTCCAGCACCCGCTTGGGACGGGTCATGAACAGCTCGAGGAGCGCGAACTCGGTGCGGGTCAGCGAGATCGGCCGACCACCACGCAGGACGTCGCGGGTCATGGGGTCCAGGCTCAGGTCGGCGAACACCAGCGGAGCCTCGTCGTCGGGTGACGTCGGCGTGGCACGCCGGAGCAGGGCGCGCAGGCGTGCGAGCAGCTCATCGAGCGCGAAGGGCTTGATCAGGTAGTCGTCGGCGCCGGCATCGAGTCCGTCGACGCGATCGGAGACCGCGTCGCGAGCGGTCAGCACGAGCACGGGGACGTCGTTGCCGGCCGCCCGGAGCGCGCGGGTGGCCTCCAGCCCGTCGAGTCGCGGCATCATGACGTCCATCACGACGGCGTCGGGTGAGATGTTGCCGACCGTGGCGAGCGCCTCGGCGCCGTCGGAGGCCACGTGCACCTCGTAGCCGTTGAACTCCAGCGAGCGGCGCAGCGAGTCACGCACAGCTCGGTCGTCGTCGACCACCAGGATCCGCATGTCTTCAGTGTGCCCCGTCAGTGGTCGAGCAGGCTGCGTGCTGCCGCTGCTGCCCGAGCGCCGTAGCCGCCGCCGAAGATCACGGCGTGGACCAGCAGCGGGTGCAGCTGGTGCAGGGGGACGCGATCGCGCCAACCGTCCGCGAGCGGCCACGCCTCGTCGTACGCGTCGAGCACCCGCTGCAGGTGGGGGATGCCGAACAGGGCCAGCATCGCCAGGTCGGTCTCGCGGTGGCCGCCGTGCGCGGCAGGGTCGACCAGCCAGACCTGGTTCTGCGCCCCCCACACGACGTTGCCGGACCACAAGTCGCCGTGGATGCGCGCCGGACCTTCCTCTGGCCCGGCCAGGTCATGGATGACCCGCATCGCCTGCTCGATCGCCGATGCGTCCTCGGAGGTCAGCGCTGCGCGGTCGACCGCCGCCCGCACGTACGGCATGACACGACGGGAGGCGTAGAACTCGGCCCACGTGTCGAGGGGCCGGTTGGGCAGCGGTGCCAAGCCGATGAAGCCGTCGCGCTCGGCGCCGTACGTCCGGGCGCCGGCACGGTGGGTGGCGGCGAGGTTGCGGCCGAACTGATCGGCCGACTCCGTGCTCGGCCGCACGGGTTCGACCCACTCCAGGATCAGGCAGTCGTCGTCGACGGCCAGCACCTGGGGAACCGGGGCGCCGTCGGCCTCCTTGAGCCACCGCAACGACTCGGCCTCACGGTGGAAGAACCCTGCCGGCGCCTGGGATCGGGTCTTGATGATCGCGTTGCGGCCGTCGGTCATCCGCAGTCGGGTCGCGGTGCAGATGTCGCCCCCGGCGACCGGGGTCGTGGACACGACGCTGACGTCGAGCAGCGCCTCTGCGCGTGCTGCGGTGCCTGCCATACGTGCCATGGCCCAGACATTACCGGGGAGGCGGACCTACCGGCCGCGGAGTTCGCGGGCCAGGTGATCGACCAGACCGTCGCAGGTTCGCTCGATCATTTCCAGGACGTGGACGAACCCTTCGGGCCCGCCGTGCCACGGATCGGGCACCTCGTCGTCGCCGGGCGACGCCTCGGGATCGAACTCGCGGAACATCCGGACGTCGGACTGCTGTGCGACGGTCGGCGCGAGCTCGATCATGTCGGCCCGGTTGGCGTGGTCCATCGCCAGGATCAGGTCGTGCTCGGCGAACCAGTCGCGGGTGAACGTGCGGGCGCGGTGCCGTGTCGGGTCGTAGCCGGACTCGCGCAGCACCGCCGCCGACCGAGGATCCATCGGTCGGCCCACGTGCCAGTCGGCGGTACCGGCCGACGCCACCTCGACCCGCTCGCCCAGGCCTGCCTCGGCGAGCCGGTGCTCCAGGACGACGTGCGCGGTCGGCGAGCGGCAGATGTTGCCTAGGCAGACCAGTGCGATCCTCACTTGCCGTCGGGCACGAACGCGCCCACGACGGACTGGCCGATCGAGATCACGATGGAAGCCAGCACGGCCCACCAGAATCCGTCGATCATGAAGTGCAGGTCGAACTGCTCGGCGATCCACTCGGTCAGCAGCAGCAGCAGTGCGTTGATCACCAGCAGCGCCAGGCCGAGGGTGATGACGATGAACGGCAGCGACAGCGTCTTGACGACGGGCGCGACGAAGCTGTTGACGATCGTGAACACCAGGCCGACGGCCAGCACGCCGAGCACACGCGCGAACGTCTCGCTCTCCGCGCCGTCACCGATCGTCATGTGATCGCCGAGCAGCGCGGCCGCCAGGGCCAGGGCTACGGTGCTGACCAACCAGGTCGAAAGGAACCTCTGCATGCCCCGATGGTGGCACACCGGGGTGATCAGACGGGTGGCAACGGCTCGGGGTGAGTGGCACGGCGGGCCGTCTGCGCCAGCGCGATACCGGTCAGCAGCACCGCGACGCCGGCGATTTGCACGGCCGCCAGCGACTCGTCGAACCAGGCCCACCCGACCGTGGCCGCGACGACCGGTTCGAGCATCGCCACGACGCTGACGACCGTCGCAGGCAAGGTGCGCATCGCCAGCAGCAGCAGGAAGAACGGTGCCACCGTGCCGAGCACGACGACCGAGCTCATCGCGACCCAGGCGGGCATCGTGTGGTCGGACAGTCGGCCCAGCAGGGAGGCGTCGACGCCGAGGGCGTCAGCGCGCCAGATCGGTGCGGCGACATTCATGACGACGGTCCCGACGGCGAACGCCCACAGGATGAACCGCAGCGGCTCGGCCGAGACACCGTCGTCCTCGCCCAGCAGGAAGTAGGCCGCGAAGCACACCGCGGCGGCGAGTGCGGCCGCCGTTCCGACCCCCTCGAACACCAGTCCGTCCCAGATCCGGGCGACCAGGGCCAGGCCGATCAGCGCGAGCGCGAGGGCCGACCACATCCGGGAGTGCACCGCCTCCCTTCGCGCCAGACGCACCCACAGCACGACCAGCAGGGGTCCGGTGTACTCCAGCAGCAGCGCGATGCCGAGCGGCAGCCGGTTGATCGCGACGTTGTAGAACCCCTGCAGTCCGACGATGCCGACAGCACCGAGCCCGATCACGAGCGGCCATCGCCGTGGCGGCGGAGGTCGCAGGGCCCCGCGGTCGGCCACCAGCGCGATGACGAGCAGGACGACGAGCGCGCCGGTGATCCGCACGGTCGTGAACGTCGCCTCGTCGGTGCCCGAGCGCAACGGGATGCGGGAGACGCCGCTGTTGAGCCCGAACAGCACGGCCGCCGTCAGTACGAGGGCGTAACCGAGGAGGGGGTGACGTCGTGCTTGCACCACCGCATCCTGTCAGGCGGTCGTATCGTCGGTACATGACTGTGCGGCCACGACCCGTCGTCGACCTGATTCCCGCCTACCGGCCGGGAAAGGCGGCAGCCAGCGAGGTGCTGAAGCTGTCGAGCAACGAGAACCCGTTCCCGCCGCTGCCCGGCGTCGTCGAACGGGCCGCGGCCGAGCTGGCTCGGATGAACCGCTATCCGGACGCAGGGAACACCGCACTGCGGGAGGCGCTTGCCGGGCACCTGGACGTCGGGACCGACCAGATCGTGGCAGGGACCGGGTCGGTGGCCGTGCTGTTCGCCGTGCTGCAGACCTTTCTCTCGCCCGGCGACGAGATCGTCCACGCGTGGCGCTCGTTCGAGGCGTACCCGATCGCGGCGGACCTGACCGGCGCCACGGCTGTGCGAGTTCCGCTGTCGGCGGACGGTCGCCACGACATCGAGGCGATGATCGCAGCGGTGACCGACCGGACGCGAGTCGTGCTGGTCTGCACCCCGAACAACCCCACCGGCCCGATCGTGACGGCCGCTGAGCTGCAGACGCTGCTCGACCGGGTGCGCGACGACGTGCTCGTCGTGGTCGACGAGGCGTACGTCGAGTTCGTCCGGGACCCGGACGTCTGCTCCGGGCTCGAGGCCCTTCGACAGCGCGACAACGTCGTGACGCTGCGGACGTTCTCCAAGGCCTACGGGTTGGCCGGCCTCCGCGTCGGCTACGCCGTCGCGCACCCCGACGTCGCCGCAGCCGTAGCCAAGGTCGTCCCTCCGTTCTCGGTCAACCTGGTGGCCGCGGCAGCCGCGATCGCCTCCCTGGAGGCCGTCGACGATCTGGCCGAGCGGGTCCAGAGGTTGGTCGACGAACGCGCCCGGGTGCGCGAGAGCCTGCTGGATCAGGGCTGGCAGGTGCCGGATGCCCAGGGCAACTTCGTGTGGCTGCCGTTGGGCGCCGATGCGCTGCGCTTCGCCGACGCCTGTGACCCGGTCGCGGTCCGGCCGTTCGACGGCGACGGGGTGCGGATCTCGATCGGCGAGACCGGGGTCGACGCGCAGCTCCTGCAAGCGGCGGCGGCCTGGCGTGACCGCCACCGGTGATGGGCTAGTCTGGTGATGAGTGTGATGCCCGTCACGCTCGCTCGGACGCATCCCTCCGCACACAGAGGGGAACGTTCGCGCAGCTCAGACACCAGAAACCGGCGAACCCGGGATCTGGCCGACGACAGAGGGTCAGATGAACGTACCCATCGGCGGTCTCGCGACCGCACCCATGGTCCAGCTCCTCACTGCTGACGGCGGCCGAGTCGAGCATCCCGAGTACGCCTATCGCGGCGACCGCGACGCCGTGGCGATGCTGTACCGCGACATGGTGCTGACACGCCGCATCGACACCGAGGCGTTCGCGCTGCAGCGGCACGGTGAGCTCGGCCTGTGGCCCCCGCTGCTGGGACAGGAAGCCGCCCAGATCGGCTCCGGCCGAGCGTTGCGCCCCCAGGACTACGTGTTCCCGACGTACCGCGAGCACGGGGTCGCGTGGTGTCGCGGCATCCCCCCGATCGCGCTGCTCGGCATCTTCCGCGGCGTCGAGATGGGCGGCGGGTGGAACCCGGCCGACCACAACATGGCATTGCCGCAGATCATCATCGGTGCGCAGACGCTGCACGCGACGGGCTACGCGATGGGGCTGACGTTCGATCACGCCGTCGGGACGGGGGACCCCGATCGCGACGCCGCCGTCATCGCCTACTTCGGCGACGGTGCATCCAGCCAGGGCGACGTCAACGAGGCGTTGTCGTGGTCGGTCGTCCACCAAGCGCCCGTCGTGTTCTTGTGCCAGAACAACCAGTACGCGATCTCGGTCCCGCTCGAGCGGCAGACGGCGGTGCCGATCGTGCAACGAGCCGCCGGCTTCGGCATGCCTGGCGTCCGGGTCGACGGCAACGACGTGCTGGCCGTCCACGCCGTGACCACGTCAGCTCTGCAGCGGGCGCGCGACGGCCAGGGCCCGACCCTCATCGAGGCCGTCACGTACCGCATGGGTCCGCACACGACGTCCGACGACCCCACTCGCTACCGCGACGCCGACGAGGTGGAGGAGTGGAAGGCCAAGGACCCGATCGCCCGGGTCCGCAGATACCTGCAGGCCGAGGGCCAGCCGCCCGGGTTCTTCACCGACGTCGACGCCGAGGCCGACGCGCTCGGGGCCGACCTGCGATCGCAGTGCACGGCGCTGCCCGATCCGGACCTGGCCGACCTGTTCGACCACGTGCTCAGCGAGGTGCCGGCAGAGCTGGAGCAGCAGCGGGCCGAGTACGTCGCCTGGCGCGCCGCCTACGAAGGGAGCCCGGCATGACCGAGAAGCTTTCGATCGGGTCCGCCATCAACGCGGGTCTGCGTGCATCGATGGAGCGCGACGACCGGGTCGTGGTGATGGGCGAGGACGTCGGCCGGCTCGGCGGCGTCTTCCGGGTCACCGACGGCCTGCAGAAGGACTTCGGTGACAACCGGGTCATCGACACTCCACTGGCCGAGTCGGCCATCGTCGGCACGGCCGTCGGGCTCGCGGTCCGCGGTTTTCGTCCCGTCGTGGAGATCCAGTTCGACGGCTTCGTCTACCCGGCCTACGACCAGATCGTGAGCCAGGTGGCTCGGTTGAGCTTCCGCAGCCGTGGGGCCGTCCGGATGCCGATCGTCATCCGCATCCCGTTCGGCGGGGGCATCGGGGCGGTCGAGCACCACTCGGAGAGCCCCGAGGCGCAGTTCGTGATGACACCCGGACTGCGCGTCGTCTCGTGCGCCAACCCGCACGACGCGTACTGGATGATCCAGGAGGCCGTCGCCTGCGACGACCCTGTGGTGTTCATGGAGCCGAAGCGCCGCTACTGGGAGACCGGCGACGTCGACCGGTCCGTGCGTCCGCAGACGACCTGGTCGTCGACCGTGGTGCGGCAGGGACGCGACGCAACGCTGCTCGCCTACGGGCCGATGGTCACGACGTGTCTGCAGGCCGCCGAGGCGGCAACCGCGGACGGGCTGGAGCTGGAGGTGATCGACTTGCGCACCCTGTCCCCGTTCGACCTGGAACCGGTCTACGCCTCGGTGCGTCGGACCGGTCACGTCGTCGTCGTCCACGAGGCGCAGCGCACCTTGGGCATCGGCGCCGAGCTGGCAGCACGGATCACCGAGCAGTGCTTCTACTCGCTCCAGGCACCGGTCCAGCGCGTCACGGGCTATGACATGCCGTACCCGCCGAGCAAGGTCGAGGACGAGTTCCTGCCCGGGCTCGACCGCATC
>Ga0180217_1000605_pt1 | contig 52942 bp, 37 predicted proteins | sample eDN3rd37CBELigOP_FD_128521 | JGI IMG/M metagenome (GOLD analysis project Ga0180217, IMG submission 128521) | Enriched Organic Plus compost microbial communities from Emeryville, California, USA - eDNA 3rd pass 37_C BE-Lig OP (version 2) (version 2) ...
CCCGTTCGCTCTCTCCCCCTGCACGAACCTCCGCTGTGAGGGTCGCTCGTGTGGGTGGCCGCCGCGGGTGGTGCGTGTGGGAGGTGTGGTGGTGGGAGGTGGGCGGCGGGTGTGTGCGGTTAGCACGGAAATGGGTGGTGGTCGGTCAGCGGGATGAGGCGGCGCCGATGGCGGCGCCGGCGGCGAGGGAGCCGTTGCCGGCGGCCTGGCCGGGGAGGAGGAGGACCTTCTGCATGCCGTCGGTCTTGTCGCGGAACATGCGGTAGGCGCGCGGGGCGTCTTCGAGGGGGAGGCGGTGGGTGACGACGATGGAGGGGTCGATGGCGTCGCGGAGGATGAGTTCGAGCAGGGGCGCGGCGTAGCGCTGGAGGTTGACGTTGCCGGTCCTGAAGGTGAGGCCCTTGGTGAAGGCGACGCCGATGGGGTACTTGTCCACGACGCCGGAGTAGACGCCGATGACGCTGATTTTGCCGCCCTTGCGGCAGCAGGTGATCATCTGGCGGAGGACGGCGGGGCGGTCGGATTCGAGGCGGAGGGCCTGCTTGGCGCGGTCGTAGAGGCCCATGAGGCCGACGCCGTGGGCCTCCATGCCGACGGCGTCGAGGCAGCAGTCGGGGCCGCGGCCGCCGGTGAGGTGGCGGAGGGCGTCGTAGACGTCGGTGTCGTCGAAGTTGATGGGCTCGGCGCCGGCCTCGGCGGCCATGATGAGGCGCTCGCGGACGTGGTCGATCGCGATGACGCGCTCGGCGCCGAGGAGGAGGCAGGACTTGATGGCGAAGATGCCGACGGGGCCGGCGCCCCAGACGGCGACGGTGTCGCCGGGCTCGATGTCGCAGTTCTCGGCGGCCTGGTAGCCGGTGGGGAAGATGTCGGAGAGGAAGAGGACTTTCTCGTCGGGGAGTTCGGCGCGGCTGGCGGGGATCTTGATGCAGCCGACGTCGGCGAAGGGGACGCGGACGAGTTCGGCCTGGCAGCCGGCGTAGCCGCCGAAGAGGTGGGAGAAGCCCATGACGCCGGCGCCGGCGAAACCGAAGACCTGCTCGGCCTTGCCGGCGTTGGGGTTGGAGTTGTCGCAGAGGGAGAAGAGGCCGCGGGAGCAGAAGAAGCAGCCGCCGCACGCGATGACGGCGGAGACGACGACGCGGTCGCCGACGGAGAGGTTTTTGACGCCGGGGCCGACCTCGACGATCTCGCCCATGCATTCGTGGCCGATGATGTCGCCGGGGCGCATGGTGGGGATGAAGCCGCCGTAGAGGTGGAGGTCGGAGCCGCAGATGGTGGTGGAGGTGACGCGGACGATGGCGTCGCGCGGGTTGAGGATCTGCGGGTCGGGGACGTCCTCGACGCGGACGTCGCCGGGGCCGCGCCAGACGACGGCTTTCACGGCGTGCCTCCCGCGGCGCCGGACTCGTCGCGCCGGATGAGGGGTTCGGCGGCGGGGGCCTGGGTCATGCCGCCCTTGAGGCCGGGGTCGTCGTGGCCGCTGGCGGTGTAGACGGGGCGCTCGTTGTCCATGACGTCGGACATGCCGATGGGCCGCGTCCAGGAGCGGGGCTCGCCGATGTCGCGCGCGGTGCCGCCGAGGCGGCGGCCGGAGGGCTGGCCTTCGATGGTGGCGATCTCGCCGGTTTCGAGGATCTCGCGGAGGCGGCGGAGGTCGTCGCGGATTTGCTGCTCGGGGTTCTCGCCGAAGAGGCGCGCGAGGGCGGCGCCGAGGCGGCCGGCGGGGGGGATGTAGTCGAGGACGACGCGGATCTCGCAGCCGCGGCCCTGGGGGGCGTCGCGGAAGCGGACGGTGCCGCGGTTGTCCACGTCCGCGCCCAGGAGGGAGCGCCAGGCGATGAGCGAGCCGGGCTCCTCGTTGATGATCTCGGCGTTCCACTGGACGTGGCCGGTGGGGGACTTGGCGGTCCAGCGGCTGGTGCGCTCGCCGGTGACCTCGACCTTCTCGAGGTGGTTCATGAAGCGCGGGAGGTTCTCGAAGTTGCGCCAGAAGCGGTAGACCTCGTCGCGCGGGCGGTTGATGGTGATGGATTCCTCGACGTGGATGCCGCGGCGGCGGAAGTCTTCGGCGCGGGAGGGTTTGGGGGCGGCGGTGTCCACGCCGATCTGCTCGTAGAGCGGGCAGCGGCCGGTGGCGGCGCGGCGGACGAGTTCGGCGCCCAGGAGGGCCATGATGAGGCCGGAGACGCCGCGGTGCTTCAGGCCGGTGAGGAGGAGCCCGCCGCCGGCGAGGCCGGAGACGATGCGCTCGGTGGTCCCGACGTTGGGCTTCATCTGGCCGGTGAAGCCGAGCGTGTCGGCGAGGGATTGGAGGCGGGTGTGGGATTGCTGCTGATGGGTGCCGCAGCGGGCGAACTGCATGGGGCGGCTCCTTGCGCGCGCTGTGTGTGTGACGCGGCAATGGGACGATACGTGCGGGGGTTTGGTGGGGGGCTGAAATCGATGTGAGGAGGAGGCACTAGGCATGAGGCACTAGGCACTAGGCATTAGGCACTAGGCATTAGGCACTGGGCTAGGCACTGGGCACTAGTGGGAGGGACGGGCGGTCGGTTGAACGCGGGTATTCCGCGAGTTCCGCTCGCTCCGCCCGTGGCTACAGCCCGCCGCCCCGTTGGAGCGGTTGGATGGCGGGCGCAGTGTGCCGGATGGCGCGTCGTGCTGCGTTGGAGCGCCTGGTGCTGGTGATTCGCGCGAATGCCTCTTGGCGCGTGTCGGCCGCCTGGTGTCTGATGTCTACCGCCCTTCTTCTTTCTCCCCTCGTGCCTGATGCCCAGTCCCTCGTGCCTCCGTTCTACCATTGTTTGTGGCTGACGATCCGGACCGTCCGTTTGTTGATGAAGAGGGTTTTCTGCCCTCGGATGCGCCGCCGGCGTGGGGGTCGGAGACGCGGGAGGAGCGCTTGGCGCGGCTGCTGCGCAAGGCGCGGCAGTTGCCCAATGCGCCCGGCGTGTACCTGATGAAGGACCACAAGGGGGTGGTGGTGTACGTGGGGAAGGCGTCGCGGCTGCCGGACCGGGTCAGTTCGTACTTCGTGCCGTCGGCGGACCTGGGGCCGAAGAAGGCGCCGATGCTCGACGTCGTGCACGACTTCGACGTGCTGGTGTGCGAGGGGGAGTGGGAGGCGCTGCTGGCGGAGAACCGGCTGATCAAGGACATCAAGCCGAAGTTCAACGTGCGGCTGACGGACGACAAGACGTACCCGTACCTGGCCGTGACGCAGCGCGAGGACTACCCGCGCGTGCTGATCACGCGCCAGCCCGCGGACCCGGCGCTCAAGGGCGCGAAGATCTACGGGCCGTTCACGAACGTGGGAGCGCTGCGGGAGGCGATCGAACTGCTCCAGCGGGTCTTCAAGTTCCGCACGTGCAAACTCGACATCGTGGCGGGGGAGCCGAAGAACCTGTATTTCCGTCCGTGCCTGCTGTACAACATCGGGCGGTGCACGGCGCCGTGCGCGAGCAAGATCGAGCCCGAGGCGTACCGGGCGGACGTGGACCGCTTCACGCGGTTCCTGGAGAGCAAGCGGTCGGTGATGCTGCGGGAGATGCAGCAGGAGATGGAGGCCGCCAGCCGCGAACTGAACTTCGAGAAGGCGGCGGTGCTGCGCGACCAGATCCGGGCGATCGAGCGGCTGGACCAGCGGGCCAGGGGCGGGACGAAGGAGGGGTGGCAGCCAGAGACCGAGATCACCTACGTGGACCCGCAGAAGGGGCTGGCGGCGCTCCAGAAGGTGCTGGGGGTGGAGCAGCCGATCCGGTGCATCGAGGGGATCGACATCGCGCACCTCCAGGGGGACGAGACGGTCGGGAGCAAGGTGACGTTCATCGACGGGCGCCCGCTCAAGGATGAGTACCGGCGGTACCGGATCCGCAGCGCGAGCAACGACGACTACACGAGCATCCGCGAGGTGGTGAGCCGGCGGTACCGCGAGGCGGGGAGCGGGCAGGAGTTATATCCGGACGTCATTCTGATCGACGGCGGGCTGGGGCAACTGCACGCGGCGCTGGAGGCGTTCGAGCAACTCGACGTCAAGCCGCCGATGGTGATCTCGCTGGCGAAGAAGGAGGAACTGGTGTACGTGCAGGATCGGGCCCAGCCGCTGCGCCTGCCGCGGACCAACGCGGGGCTGCGGCTGCTGCAGGCGATCCGGGACGAGGCGCACCGGTTCGCGCAGCACTATCACCACGTGCTGCGGCGGAAGAGGACGCTGGGGGAGTGAGGGGAGCGGCCGAGGGGGGCCGCGGGAACGAGGGGGGTGGCTGGAGAGGAAGGAACCGGGACGTCCCCGGGGGTGGTGGGGGGGAGGGGAGGCGGCTGCGATCCTTGCCGCCGGGCAATTGCGGTGGTACGCTCAAGGTTGCGGGGTGCTCGTGGGCTGACGACCCGGGCGGTTCTTCCCCGCAGCCTTCGCCCACAGATAGGGTTTGGTTTGATGCCTCGCACGGCGGCCGGCGCGCACCCGTGGCTGCGTCCGTTTGCCCCGGTTCCCGGGTTTGGGCCGGGTGGCGGTGCGCGCGGGGCCGGCGAGTGCAGAAGGGGGGCGCCGCGGACCGATTCTCGGCGGTCGCCGCGCATCGGATCCGGGCGGGCGGGGCGAACCGGGGGGTTCCACGATGTTGTGGATGCGGACAAACGCGGCGGCGGGCAGGGCCCGGCCGCGGGCGTAGGCGCCTCTTGGGAAGGAGCGATACATGTCAACGTTGCCGCGGATCAAGCCGATGACCCGACGCACCCCCGCCGCGCTTCGCCAGGAGGCGCACGGGCTTGAGGCCTTGGAGCCGCGGCGGCTGCTGACGACCTACCAGTACGCGCCGCTGACGGACGCGCTGGACCTCGACCGGCTGATCCGCGAGGCCCAGGGGCCGGGCGTCGAGGTGCAGGGGTTCGGCGCGAGCGTGGTGGCGCTCGGGGATGTCGATGGGGACGGTGCGGCCGATTTTGCGGTCAGCGCGCCGGGCGTGCGTGGCAGCGGGCTGCACGACGGGTGGACGTCGCCGGAGGGTGGCGGGCGCGTCTTCATCTACTCGGGGCGCACCGCGTCGGTGATCCGCGTGCTGACCGACCAATGGGCGGGGTTCGGCGCGTCGATGGCGAACATCGGGGACGTGAACGGGGACGGGGTGGCGGACCTGGCGGTGGGGTCGCCGATGGCCTCGCCGCAGGAGGGGCCCCTGGCCGGCGCGCCGCGGGTCGGGCGGGTGTGGGTGTACTCCGGGGCGGATGGGGCCGTGATCCGGATGCTCGAGGGGGCGGCGGTGGGGAGCGATTTCGGCTGGGCGGTCGCCGCGGCGGGGGACATCAACGGGGATGGCGTCGGCGATCTGATCGTCGGCGCGCCGGGGGCGGCGGCGAGCGATCCGGGGGCGGCGTTCGTGTACTCGGGCGCCGACTGGTCGGTCCTGCACACGCTCGTGGGCGAGCGGGCGGGGGACCGGTTCGGCTTCGCGGTCGCGGGCGGGATCGACGTGCCGGTTGAGGAGGGGGAGAACGAGGACGACGGCGTGCCGGAGTTCCTGATCGGAGCGCCGGGGCACGACGTTGAGGGCGTGGGCGAGGACGCGGGGCGGGCGTACGCGTTCGACGGGGCGACGGGGAACGTGCGCTTCACGTTCTCGGGGGAGAACGCGGGGGATCGGTTCGGTCACTCCGTGCTGATGGTGGGGAACGCGCGGATCAACCGCGACTTCATTTTCCGGTGGGCGGTCGGCGCGCCGGGGTTCGATGCGCCGGTCTTCGACGACGACTTCCAGCACATCGGGGTGTCGCCGGACGCGGGCCGGGTGTACCGGTTCGCGGCGCGGGGGTTCGTGCCGGCGGGCGATCCGCCGTTCATCTTCGGGGCCAACGAAGGCGCTCGGCTGGGCTCGGAGTTGTTCACCATCGGGGATGTGTCGCGGTTCAACGAGTTTGACGACATGGAAGAGTGGGCCGCGACGGCGCCGGGCGCGGCCGCGCCGGAGGATCGGCTGCGGATCTTCGACGGCAACCCGACGAACGCCTCGGTGTTCCTCGGCGAGGCGCTGGTGGATGGCGCAACGCGGATCACGCTCGGGGGCGATCTGGACGGGGACGGGATCAACGAGGTGATCCTGGTGAATCCGTTGGGGGCGGGAACGGCGAGAGAGCGGCTGGCGCCGGTGATGATCGGGACGGAGCGGCTCCAGGTCGTGGCGGCGAGCGAGAACGGCCGCTACGCGGTGCTTCAGACGATCCGCAACGTCGCGGGGGCGCCGCTGGTGGGGTACCTGTCGGTGGACGGGACGCTCACGCCGCTGCCGCTTGTGCCGGGGTTGATGGCGGGGGACAACATCCTGGCGATCAACGACCTGGGGCTGATCTTCGGGACGACGGAGGCGACGGACCAGGCCACGCTCAGCCCGTTCGGCGCGCTGGACCGGTTCTTCTTCGTGTACAACGGGGAGCGGCGGCTGCTGTCGGAGGTGATCGGGTCGTTCCAGGGCGGGGCGGCGCCCACGACGGTGTCGTTCGTCGCGATGAGCAACACGGGGGACGTGATCTTCAACGCCGGGTCGCCGGCGCAGGGCGGGGCGTGGCTGTACCGCGGCGGGGTGATGCGGTTCCTGTGGGCCGGGGTGGCGAGCGGGGTGAACGACGCGGGCGTGGTGGTGGGGACGACGAACGTGGTGTTCACCGGCAACCCGCCGATCGGGCCGCAGGGGGTGGGGATCGCGATGCTGGCGGACGGGAGCATCGTGCACCTGCCGCAGTTGCTCAACGCGACGGCGGTGAACGACCGCGGGGAGATCGTGGGGACGTCCGCCGCGACGCGCGGGCTGGCGGTGCTGCACAACGGTGTGCTGACGGACCACGGTCTGCCTGAGGGGGTGGACGGCGCAACGGCGGTGTGGGTCGCGTCGGACATCGACGAGACGGGGCGGATCGTCGCGACGGTGACGTGGTCGGGGAGCACCAACGGGCGGCCGCCGAGCACGAACCCGGCGGGCGAGTACATCTTCGAGCCGGGCGTTGGCCTGCGGCTGCTGCGGGACGCGGTGGAGGGGGACCCGGAGGTGGACCTCCCGTTCGTGCAGACGGGCGTGCGGTGGATCACGGCGCTCAACCGGCTGATTGCGCCCGGCGCGGTGCTGACGCCGCTGGGAGCAACGGAGGCGATCGACCCATCGGGCACGCCGTGGTCGGCGTCGGCGGGTGAGGGTGGGGTGTACGTCGGGGCGGTGAACCAGGACGGGGTCGCGATCGTGCTGCGGCTCAGCGGCGTCGGCATCGAGGTGCAGCGGCTGAGCGGGCCGACGGCTGAGTTCGTGTTCACGGATGAGGTGGTGACGTACACCGATGCGCGCGACGGTCGGGTGTACGCGGTGGCGCGGGTGGGGGTGGACCTCCAGTGGTTCGTGCAGAACGCCGACGGCATCTTCGAGGCGCGCGGCCCGCTGCCGCTGGACGCGGGGGCGCAGTTCGAGGGGCCGCTGACGGTCTTTACCTCGGCGGACGGACGGGCGCACATCGTGGGGCGGCTGGCCAGCGGCGGCGACATTGCGATGGTGTACCAGACCAACGCGCAGGAGCCGGATTCGATCGAGAACTGGCAGTACGCGAACCTGTCGCTGTCGCACTTCCGCGCTCGGGGCCTGGAGGCGCCGGTGATCACCGGGCCGCTGACGTCGTACGCGACGCGCTGGGGCGGGATGAACATCGCGGGCCTGAACGAGGCCGGCGAGATCCAGGTGATCTGGTGGGCGCCGGGGCTGGTGTTCTGGGAGGGGGCGAACCTGAGCGCGATCGCGGGGACGCCGGCGCTGGAGGGGCGCATCGCGGCGATGGTGCTGCCGTGGGACGGGATCACGCTCACGGGTGTGGCGGCGGAGACCGGCGAACTGTGGGCGACGTGGTGGGCGCCGGGGTTCGGCGGCGCGTGGCGGGCCGACAGCCTGAGCAAAGCGGCGGGGAGCGACCTGAAGTTGGACCCGGCGTCGATCACGTCGTACGTCGCGCCGTGGGGCGGGCAGAACATCGCCGGGCGCAACGCGGAGACGGGCGAACTGGTGGTCTACTGGTGGGCGCCGGGGGTGGCGTGGACCGCGGAGCGGATCGCCGTGGAGACGCCGCTGACGACGGGGGCGCTGGTGAGCCTGGTCGATGGGTCGTCGTTCAACATCTTCGTGCGTGCCGCGGAGGTGGCGCCGGAGGAGGGTGGGGACAGCCTGCGGCTGCTGTGGCGTCCGGACGGCCTCGGGTGGCGGCTTGAGAACCTGACGGTGCTGGTGGCGGACGTGGCGTGAAGCCGATTGCCGCTGGAGCCGATCCTCTGGATGTTCGAGGATCTGACCGAGAGTGTGACGTAAGGGGCGGGTGGGGATGGAGGAGTGGGGGGCAGGCGGCGCCGTGATGGCCGGGACGGATCGGCCGATGCGTACGAGCGGCGCGGCCTGGAAAGCCCAGCCCATGATGGAGCAGATCATCATGAAGCCGAGCATGACGTCGCTGGTTCGCCGCGTTGGTCGCGGTTCGGGCGCCGGTGCGCGCCGGTTGCATGCCGCGTGTGGGCGGCTGGAGTCGCTGGAGCCGCGCGTGCACCTGGCGGCCTACGCGGGGCAGTCGTTCGCCGACTTGTTCGACCTGCCGGGCGTGCTGCACGAGGTGACGCCGCCGGGGGAGGTCGAGGTGGTCGGGTTTGGTGTCGCCGCGGCGGCGCTGGGGGACGTGGACGGGGATGGGAAGGGAGACTTCGCGATCGCCGCGCCGGGGCTGGCGGGGCAGGGCGATGCGCCGACGATCGCGGGGCGGGTGTTCATCTACTCGGGGGCGACGGGGCAACTCATTCGGACGCTGGAGGACGGGTTCGCGGACTTCGGCGTGAGCCTCGCGAACGTGGGGGACATCGACGGCGACGGGCGGCCGGACCTGTTGGTCGGTTCGCCGCTGGCGGATGTCGGTGAAGGCGGCGGGGGGGCGCCGGTGGGGGCGGCGTACATCTACTCCGGGGCGACCGGGGAGGTGCTGCGCACGTACAGTTTCGGCGGGAGCGGGGCGGAGTTCGGCCGCGCGGTGGCGCTGCACTGGGCGGAGATGGCGGAGGGGATGACACAGATTCTTGTGGGTGCGCCCGGGGCGGGGCCGCAGGGGGAGGGGCAGGTCTTCGTGATCTCGACGGCGGAGGTGCTCGACCCGACGCCGGGGGCGGAGATCGTCTTTGTGCTGACGGGCGAGGGTGCGGGGGATCGCTTCGGCGCAGCGCTGGCGAGCGTGGGGGATGCCGATGGGGGCGATGGCGCGCCGGAGATCCTGGTCGGTGCGCCGCTGGCCGACGGGGCGACGGAGGGTTCGGGGCGGGCGTACCTGTTCGACGGCCAGACGGGAGCGCTGCGCACGACGCTGAACGGCGAGCGGCCCGGGGACCGCTTCGGCGCCGCGGTCGGCGGGACGAGGCTGGGCGGCGAGGTGGTCCTGCTGGTGGGCGCGCCGGGGTGGGATCTGCCGCTGAGCATGGGAGAGCCGGGCTTCGCCTCGGACGTGGGGATCGTGCGCGCGTTCACGTCTTCGGGCGTCTCGATCGGCGGACGCGACGAGCAGGGGACGGCCGAAGGCGGGCGCATGGGCGAGGCGATCCAGGCGATCGGGGACCTCAACGGGGACGGGGAGATGGACTTCGCGTTCGTCGCGCCGGGCGCTGCGGGGGCGATGAGCCGGATCGTCATCACGCATGGGCCGGGGGGCTTTGTGATGGCGACGGCGGCGGCGCTGCCGGAGGGGCGGCGCGACATGCTCTTTGCCGCGGGGGACATCGACGGCGACGGCGTGGCCGACGTGCTGGCGGTGGGGGCGACGGGGGTGACGGCGCTGTCGGCGCACGTCGTGGCGCCGCCGGCGGACATCACCGGCGCGAGCGAGGACCTGTCGTTTGTCTTCTCGTCGTTCCATGGGGTGCGGCTGGGCGTCCAGCAGAACTATGCCATCATCAACGGCGTCTTCCGCTACCAGTCGCAGATCCCCGGCGTGGGAGCCGACGCGGTGATCGACGCGGCGAGCGGTCCCGGCCTGATCGCGGGGCGCACGGTGGTTCTGGATACCGAGGGAACGCCGGCGCCGCGCGACCCGTTCATCGTGCGCGACGGCGTGCGGACGCTGCTGGCGGACGCGGTGGAGCAGATCATCGGAGACGTCACGCCGCAGTGGACGTCGATGCAGGCGGTGCGCGTCACGGCCGACGGGACGATCCTGTGGAACGAGAGCGACGGCACCACGATCGGCGGGCGCGCGTGGATGTTCCGCGACGGCGTGCTGACGCTGCTGTGGAACGGGCGGGTGTCGGACATCAACGCCGCGGGTGTGATCGTGGGGACGCGGCTGGAAGCCACGGCCGGGATGAACTCGTCCGTCGGCGTGCGGCGCAACGTGGACGGGTCGGTGACCGTCCTGAACGGTCTGGCCGGCGCGGGGGCGATCAACGACGCGGGGGCGATCGCGGGGACGGACCTGGCCGGGCGGCTGGTGGTGTGGCGCGAGGGAGAGCAGGTGATCCCGATCGACCTGCCGTCGCCGCTGCTCAATCCGCCGCCGCCGGGGTCGTTCTGGGTCGTGGACGACATCGGGCCGAATCTGGAGGTGCTGGCGCGGTTCGATCAGTTCTCGGGTCGCAACCGCGTGCAGACGCAGTACCTCTGGACGCCGCAGGACGGGATTGAAGAGTTCCAGCACGTCGTCTTCGGCCCCGCGGCGCCGGGGCGCGGCGGGCTCATGTTCCTGAGCGACGGCCGGATCGTGACGGTGGCGGGGGTGCTGGAGCCGGTGAGCGAGTCGGTCGTGTGGTCGATCGCGGCCGATTCGATGCTGACGACCGCCGCGTCGGCGGAGCAGACGATCGTCGTGGGGCGGAACACGCTGGGCGACGTGATCCTGCTGCACCGCGGCGCTGGGAGCGACCGGTGGGTGGGGCGGCGTGTTGCGGCGCTGGCCGGCGAGATCACGGACGCGCTGGCGTACACGGACCCGCGCACCGGGCAGATCTACCTGTTCACGATCGGTCAGGCGGGCGTGTCGTTCGGCCTGGTGACCGCCGCCGGCCTGTGGCAGGGGTTCGTGCTCGAGAACGCGGCTGCGTCGGGGACGATCACGGACCACGCGGCGGTGTTCTTCACGGCCGATCGGCGCGGCGTGCTGGTGGGGACCGACGCGGCGGGGGATGTGATCATGTACTTCCAGCCGCCGGGCGTCACCAACCCGTCGGTGTGGATCCCGGTGAACCTGACGCGGACGCACATCGAGGCCCGCGGGCAGGAGTTCGTGCCGGTGGCGAGCGACATGACGGGGTTCGCCACGCCGTGGGGAACGGACCACGTCGCGTACCTGGATGCGCAGGGGCAGGTGCAGATTCTGTGGTGGGCACCGGGGGAGACGCTGTGGCGCATCGACCAGTTGACAACGGTCGAGAGCAGCGGCGCGCTGCGCGGCCGGCCGGCGTCGTTCGTGACGCCGTGGAACACGCTGCACATCCACGCGTTCGACGAGGCGGGGCGGACGGTGGCGGTGTGGTGGGCTCCCGGGTTCGGCGGGGAGTGGCGGACGGACCCGCTGGCGCCGGAGGATGCGCCGAAACTGGACCCGAACTCCGCCGCGGCGTTCGCGACACCGTGGTACGCGCTGAACATCTTCGGCGTTGACGCCGAGACGGGCGAGGTGACGGTGTATTGGTGGACGCCGCTGCTGGGCCAGTGGCGCGTGGACCGCGTGATCGCCGCGGGCGCGCCGGAGGGCTTCGTCGCGACGCCGCCGGTGGCCGGGACGGTCTCGCCCGCGGGCGAGCAGAACCTCTTCGTGCGTCAGGAGGACGGCGTGCTGGCGCGGCTCTTCTGGCGGGCGGAGACGGGGTGGCTGTTTGAGAGCGTGACGGCGAGCGCGGCGGGATAAGCAGGGCTCGGAATCGGAGCATGTCGAGAGCGGGAGGCGGCGATGTCGCCTCCCGCTTTTCGTTGGAACCGAAGTTGATGGCCGTGCTTCGGCTGTCCGTGGCCGCTGCGCCTGTGGACGGTGATTGAAGAGGATGGTCGCGTTGCCTCCGAGCCGCTCGCTGACGCTCGCGGTTCGGTTGGTCACATCAGGCGACCGCTTCCATCGCGCCGTCGGCGTCGGCGGCGTCTTCGGCCGGGGTCGGGCGCGTGCTGGGCGCGGAGTCGTCGATGATGAGGGCCTCGATCGTGGGGGCCTCGGCGAGGGGGCGGCCCTGGGCGTCGGTCAGCGGCTTGCCGTCGAGGGTGCGGATGATCTTGACGGGGTGAGCCTTCTCGTGCTCGGCCAGGGCGGCCTCGAGTTGGGCGCGCTTTGCCTCGTCGATCTCGGTCCACTTGCCGCGGCCCTTGCACTTGGGGTAGCGCGAGCAGCCGAGCCAGGGGCCGCGGAGGCCGGAGCGGAGGTTGAGCGGGGAGCCGCAGGTCTTGCAGGGGATATCCGTGACCAGCGGGGGCTGGCTGGGGGCCTTGACCTTGCCCTTCTTATCGACGTTGAGGATCCCTGAGCAGGGGTTCTCCTTGTCACCGTAGCGGGCGCAGCCGAGGAAGACGCCGAAGCGGCCGGTGCGCCGGGTCATCGGGCCGGAGCAGACGGGGCAGGCGACGTTGACGGTCTCGGCCGCGGGACGCGGGCGGCCCTCGCGGTCAACCGGCGAGGCCCAGGTGCACTGGGGGTAGCGCGAGCAGGAGAGGAAGCGGCCGTTTTTGCCGAAGCGGTAGACGAGCGTGCTGCCGCACTTCTCGCAGCGGTACTCCGGCGGCGCGGGGACGACCTCGGCCTTGGCGTGGGAGAGGTTCTCCAGGGCGTGCTCGAGTTGGTCCTTGAAGGGGCCGTAGAACTCGTGGAGCATCTGCACCCAGTCGAGGTGCTCCTCCTCGACCTGGTCGAGGTGGTGCTCCATCTCGCGGGTGTAGCCGACGTCCATGATGCGCGGGAAGGCCTCGACGAGTTTGTCGGTGACGATCTCGCCCAGGTCCGTGGCGTAGAAGCGCCGGTCGATGTTCTCGACGTACTTGCGCTCCTGGATGACGGAGATGATGGAGGCGTAGGTGCTCGGGCGGCCGATCCCCTCGGCCTCGAGGGTCTTGATGAGGGAGGCCTCGGTGTAGCGCGGCGGAGGGGAAGTGAAGCGCTGGCGCGGCTCGATGGCGAAGGGGGCCAGCGGCTGCTGCTCCTTCAGCGGCGGGAGCGTCTGCTCCTCGGCGGCGGTGGGGACGCCGGTGACCTTGTAGAAGCCGTCGAAGGCCAGCACGCGGCCGGTGGCGCGGAAGGTGAACTCGCCGAAGGGGTTGCCCGGACGCCCGCCGGTGATCAGCACCGCGGTGGAGTCCCACTCGGCGGGGACCATCTGGCAGGCGATGAAGCGGTCCCAGATGAGTTGGTAGAGGCGGAACTGGTCGCTGGTCAGGGCGTTGCGCACGCGCGAGGGGGGGTAGTCGAGGCTCGTGGGGCGGATGGCCTCGTGGGCCTCCTGCGCGGCTTTGTTGCTGGAGGTGAAGAAGTTGGGCTTGGCGGGGAGGTAGCGCGAGCCGAAGGTGCGCTCGATGTACTCGCGGACCATGCTCAGGGCGGCGCCCGAGAGGTGCGTCGAGTCGGTGCGCATGTAGGTGATCAGGCCGACGGGGCCCTCGCCGGGGATGTCCACGCCCTCGTAGAGCTGCTGCGCGGCCCGCATCGTCCGCTGGGCGCCGAAGCCCAGGCGGCTGGAGGCAGCCTGCTGCATCGTGCTGGTGATAAACGGGGCCGGGGGGCGGACCGTCGTGCGCTTGGTCTCGATGCCGGTGACGCGGTAGGGGACGGTGGGATCGACGCGGCCGGTGATGGCGCGGAGGAAGCGCGCGGGGCCCTTGGCGTCCTCGTCGAGGGTGACCTCGTCGTGAACCTGCGCCAGCCCGGCGGCCTCGGCGATCTTCGCGAGGCGCGCGGTCAGGTCGTCCTTCTCGTTCAGGCCGGGGATCGGCTTGGCGGGGTCGCGGCGGACGTCGAACTTCTCGCCGCCGATCTCGACCAGTTCGGCGCGGATGCCGCCGTGCTCGGCGAGCCAGGCGTTGAGGGCCTTCTGGGTCGGGGGGTTGCCCTTCTCGTCGCGCTGCTCGAGAGCGCGGGCCCAGGCATCGGCGAGGCCGGCGGCCTTGGCCGTGTCGGGGGTGAAGTTGGCGAAGACCTGCCAGTACTCCTCGGGGACGAAGGCGCGGATCTCTCGCTCGCGCTCGACGATCAGGCGGACGGCGACGCTCTGGACGCGTCCGGCGGAGAGGCCGCGGGCGACCTTCTTCCAGAGCATCGGCGAGACCTGGTAGCCGACGATGCGGTCGAGGATCCGCCGCGCCTGCTGCGCGTTGACCCGGTCCATGTCGATCGGGTGCGGGTTGGCGAAGGCGCGCTGGATTTCGTCGCGGGTGATGGCCGCGAAGATGACGCGCTTGGCCTTGGCGGGGTCGATGCCGAGTTCCTCGGCCAGGTGCCAGGCGATGGCCTCGCCCTCGCGGTCAAGGTCGGTGGCGAACCAGACCTCGGCGGCCTGCTTGGCGGCCTTCTTCAGTTCGTTGATCGTCTTGGCCTTGCCGGGGAGGACTTCGTAGGTGGGGCGGAAGTTGTGGGCCAGGTCCACGCCGGGGACGGGGGACTTGTCGCCCTTGGGGTTCTTGCTCGGCAGGTCGCGGATGTGGCCGACGGAGGCCATCACCACGTAGCCGGGGCCGAGGTACTTATTGATGGTTTTGGCCTTGGAGGGGGACTCGACGATGACGAGGTGCTTGCCCGCCACCGATCGGCCGCCGCCGGTTGCGCCGGAGGAGCGGCCGGAGCGAGCGGCGCGGCCGGCGGGAGCGTCGCCGTTGCTCGCCGCCTTGGGCGTCTTGGTTCCCGTCCCTCCCTTGCGTGCTGTATTGGTGCTTCGTGCCATGAGATTGGTGCGCCCTTCGGCCGCGGATTATACGAACCAAAACCTACTTTGGGCGGATCGCCCGGCCCCCTCGGGCCTCGGAGACCCCTCTCCCCTACGGGGGACGACCGGGATCGGTAGATAGGCCCTCCGGATCTGTCAAGCGACAGGCCGGGCGGGGGTGTTCCCTCTGTCGGCTGGCGGGGGTGGCGGGCTGAACCGGGCCTGGGGGTTGGCGACCGGGTCAGGGGGCGGGGGTTGGCGGGGGTGGCGGCGGCGCAAACATATGCTGGATCACGAGTTGCGCCTGCTGGTCGAGGGGGGTGGCTTCGGCGCGGATCCAGATCGAGCCGGGGGTCGCCCGGAGGCGGCGGAGCCAGGTTCGCTGGTTCTTGGCGAAGCGCCGGGTCTCGATCTTGATCTCCTCGACGGCCTCCTCGAGGCGGGCGGGCGTCTGGGGGCCTTGGAAGTAGGCTAGGAGTTGCTTGTAGCCGAGGGCCTCGGAGGCGCCGCCGCGGCCCGGCATCAGGCGCCCGGATTCCCAGAGCGCCCGGGTCTCTTCGAGCAGGCCGCGGTCCATCATTGCGCGGACGCGGGCGTTGATGCGCCGGGCGAGGAGGTCGGGGGGCCACTCGAGGCCGACGAGGAAGCAGTCCGGGCGCACGCGGCCGGTGTCCCACTGGCGCTGGAGTTCGCTGATGGGGCGGCCGGTGAGGCGGTGGACCTCCAGGGCGCGGATGGTGCGGCGGGCGTCGTTGGGGTGGATGCGGGCGGCGGCGGCGGGGTCCACCTGCTCCAGCAGGGCGCGGCGCTGGGCCGGGTCCATCGCGGCCAGTTCGGCGCGGAGGGCGGGGTCGGCGGGGGGGCCTTCGAAGAGGCCCTCGAGCAGGGCCTTGATATAGAGGTGTGTGCCGCCGACGACGATCGGCGTGCCGCCGCGCGAGCGGATGTCGGCGATGGCGGCCTCGGCGAGGGTGAGCCAGCGGTCAACGGTGAAGGGCGCCGGGTCGGCGGGGTCGGCGACGTCGATGAGGTGGTGGGGGATGCCGCGGCGTTCCTCGGGGGTGGGCTTGGCGGAGCCGATGTCGAGGCCGCGGTAGACCTGCATGGAGTCGGCGGTGACGATCTCGGCCGCGAGGTTGTGCCGGTCGCGCAGCGCGAGGGCGACGGCGACGGCGAGGTCGCTCTTGCCGCCGGCGGTGGGGCCGGCGATGACGGGGAATCGGAGAAAGGGGCCTCGCTGCACCGATCTAGGTTAGACTCCCCGGCTGGGTGCACTGGAGCAGGCATGGGCAAGGTGATGGCCGCCCTGACGGGCGATCTTGTGCGATCGAGCCGGCTTGATCCGAGGTCCCTTGACAGGGAGCGGGGCATTGTTCGGCGGGCGGTGCAGGCGACGAACAGGTGGGGGACCGGCTTGGTGCCCGCGGAGGTGGAGTTTTTTCGGAGCGATTCGTGGCAGGTGGTGGTCGCGGAGCCGGGCGTGGCGCTGCGTGCCGCGATGTTCATCCGTGCTTCGCTGCTGGCCGAGGGCGGTTCTGACACGCGGATCGCGATCGGGATCGGGGAGGTGCGGCGGGTGGTGCGCGGCAAGGTGTCGCTCTCCAGCGGCGACGCGCTGACGCTCTCAGGCCATGCACTCGATTCGATGAGCCCGGCGTTCCGTATGACTATCGCTGCTTCCGACGCCGTCGGGCCGCTTGCGCCCTGGCTTCCTGTCGTGGCCTGTCTTTGCGACTCGCTGATCCGGCTCTGGACAAAGAGACAGGCGGGTATCGTCCGGGAACTCCTTCTGGCGTTTCCTTCTCGGACCCACGCGGAGGTGGCGGACCGGCTCGGGGTGACACGCCAGAACGTCTCCAAGTCGCTCGCTGGCGCCGGATGGCAAAGCCTGCAGGAGGCGCTGAGGGTCTTCGAGGAGACCGACTGGGGCTACGGCAGAGGAAGCCAAAAATGGTTGCGTTTGAAATAGCAACGAGTTTTGGTTGACAGGTGATGCATTCGACCCTGGTTATCCTGGTGGCCGCTCATCTACTTGGCGTCTTCGTTCTTCGCCCCTTGTCGGCGGCGGCCCAGCGGCCGAGCGTCGCGGCTGTCCTCACGCAGGCGGGGATTGTTGCGGCGGCCATGGTCGTGCTGATGGGCGGCTGGTGTACGAGACTCGTGATCGCCGTGGCGGTCGCTCACGCCTTGGCTGGGTTGGTGAGGTGGTTCGTCATGCAGGGAACTATGTGGACCGAGATCGGTCGGTTCACAATTGATCAAACAGTCCGGGTCGCCGCGGCCGTGGCGCTTGCCGTGATGTATCAGCATGCGGCGGCGGAGGGTGTTTGGCTTCGCGAGTGGCCGCCGGAACTCCAGAGGTGGTACATGATCGCGCTGACATTCCTTTGCGGCGCGATCGTCTGCGTTGTTGTCGGGGGTGAAGTCATTGGCATTCTGACCCCGCCGCTGCTCCGGGAGATCAAGGATGCCCAGCAGGCGGCCGCCCGCCGGGCGAATCCCGATGGAGAGGGACGTTACGTGATTCTCAATGAGAGCGACCTGGACGGGCTCAGGCGCGGGGGTCGGTACATCGGTTGGCTGGAGCGGTCGCTGGTCCTCATTCTCGTGTTGATGAACCAAGTGAACGCGGTGGGCTTTGTCGTCACCGCCAAGTCGATCCTCCGGTATGGCGACATCAGGGACTCGCACCAGCGGCGCGTCACCGAGTACGTGATCATCGGGACGTTCCTGAGTTTCGGATGGGCGATCCTGACGGCCGTGCTCACGCGGAAGGCGATCGACCTCTGGTGAGCGGGGCGCCGGCGGCAGGCCCGCCCGGCTAGAGTTGGCCGCCATGGAGACCGTGCGGATCGGATGCGTGAAGTTCCTGAACACCCTGCCGCTGGTGCAGGGGCTGGGGGCGTGGCGGGAGGCGGAACTGTCGGCGGCGGTGCCGGCGAAACTCATCGGGATGCTGATGAGCGGCCAGGTGGACGTGGCGCTGTGCTCGCTGATCGACTACGCACGGGCGCAGGAGATGAGCGGGGGTGGGGACGGGGTGCGGCTGCTGCCGGTGGGGATGATCGGGTGCGACGGGCCGACGATGACCGTGCGGGTCTACTCGGCCGTGCCTCCGGAGCAGATCACGACGCTGCACGCGGACACGGACAGCCACAGTTCCGTGGTGCTGGCGCAGGTGGTGCTGTGGCGGCGGTACGGGGTGCGGGTGCGGGTGGTGGACTTCGATGCGCGGGAGCGGGTGGAGGTGGGCTCCGGTGCGGAGCGGCGGGTTACGCAGAACGAGTGGCCGCAGACGCTTCTGCTGATCGGGGACAAGGTGGTGACCGATGCGCCGCCGCCGGGGATGTACGCGCACGAGATCGACCTGGGGGAGGCGTGGAAGGAGTTGACAGGGCTGCCGTTCATGTACGCGACGTGGATGTGCCGCGCGGCGGCGCTGGAGGATGAAGGCAGCACGCGGCGGGTCAGGACGGCGGCGGCGGTGCTGGACCGGGCGCTGCGGCACAACACGACGCGTGCGGACTGGCTGGTGGCCGCGGAAGCGCCGGCTCGCGGCTGGCCGCGGGACGTGGCGACGCACTACTTCCGGGACTGCCTGCGGCACGAGGTGGGGGAGCGGGAGCGTCAGGCGGCGCAGCGGTTCCTGAACGAGGCGGCGGAGTTGGGGGTGTGCCCGAGGGCGGAGGCGCGGTGGGTGGAGATCGGGTAGGTCCGTGATGGAACTCACGGTCGCGGGCTCGGTCGGGCTTGTCGTGCTCGTCGGGGTGTTGCTTGTCTTGCGCAGCCGGCGCAAGGCTGGTGGTGGTGGGCGTCGTGAGCGACCCGGGGATTCGCGGTAGGGGGCGTGTGAGGGCACGTCGGGGAACCTGGGGTACATTCGGGGCGCAGAAGAGTGCGCCGTATGCCCCCGCTCCCGAAACTCCGCGTTCCTGCTTTGGCCGAACTTGCCCGGCAGTTGCGGTATGTCCCGCCGCGGGCGGCGCGGCGGCAACTGGAGGCGGCTGAGGCGATGGCGGGGGACCTGGACCCGGCGGGGATGTACCCGGAGGACTGGGTTGTGTTCCGCCTCACCGGGTACCGGCCCGAGATGGAGCGGCCGGCGCTGATCGCGGGGGCGGACCTGATCGCGGACCTCTCGCCGCTGATCGAGCACCTGTGCGTGGCGGCGGAACTGGGGGAGGGGGACCTGGGCGACCCGGCGGGGTGGCTGGGGGCGGAGGAGGTGTGCCGGCGGTGGGGCGTGTCGCGCAAGACGCTGGACCGGTGCCGGCGCGGGGGGCTGCTCGCGCGGCGCGTGGCGGTGCAGAAGGGATCCGCACGGCACAGGATCGTGTTCGCCGCGGGGGCGGTGGAGGCGTTCGAGCGCCGGCACGCGGAGCGGCTGGAGAAGGCGGCGGGGTTCTCGCGTATCGACCCGGAGACGGAGGAGCGGCTGGCGCGACGGGCCGCGCGGTATCGGCTGCGGCTGGGATGGTCGCTGGGGCAGATCTCGGCGCGCCTGGCGGAGCGGACGGGGCGCGGCCGCGAGACGATCCGCCAACTGATCCTGCGCAACGACGCCGCGGCGGCGCGGGCCGGGGCAACGCTGCTGTTTGCGCGCAAGGGGCCGTTGCGGTCGGTGCAGCGCGAGGTGATCGAGCGGGCATACGACCGCGGGTGCGGGGTGGACGCCTCGGAACTGGCGCGGCGGCATGGCGTGTCGGTGGCGACGGTGTACCGTGTCCTCGCGGAGCGGCGGGCGGCGCGGCTGCGCGAGTGGGCGGCGCGGGCGGCCGTTGGTCCGGCGGCGCCGGCGGGCGCGGGCGAGCGGGCGCTGGCGCACGCCGCGGCGCGCGAGGGGCTCGGGCGGCCGGGGCCGGCGACGCTGGCGGAGTTGCTCGCGTTCGTGGACTCGGCGCGGCCGGAAGGGCCCGCGGTCGAGGCCGCGCGGGCCGCGGCGTTCGTGTACCTGCGCGACGATGCGCTGCGCCGGGTCGAGCGCCTGCCGCGGGCGGACCCGCCGGTGGCGGAGTTGGATGAGATCGAGACGCGCCTGCGCTGGGCGGCGCGGCTGAAGGCGGAGATGGTGCGTTCGCAGTTGCCGCTGGCGGTCAAGACGATCGAGAGTTTTCTGAGTGGGCCCGGGGGCAGGGATCTGCGGTCGCTCCCGCCGCGGGCGGCGCAGCGCATCGCGGCGGTGGCGGTGGCGGCGGTGATCGAAGGCGTGGAGCGGTACGACCCGGCCAAGGGCGGGCGTCTGGCGGCGCCGGTGGGGCTGGCGCTGAATCGCGCGGTCTCCGCGTGGGCGCGAGGCGAAGGGGCGCAGTTTGCGGGCGGCGGGGACGGGCGGGCGTCGGCGCGGCCGGACCCCGCGGCGATCGCGCTGGAAGACTTCACGCTGCGCGTGTCGTCGTGGCAGGCGTGGCTGGAGCCGGATGTGCGTGTGCGTGCGGGGCTGTGGCGCGTGCCGCCGGAGTTGGCGGAGGTGCTGGTAATGCGGATGGGGTGGGCGGAGGGCGAAAGCGGCGGCGGTCCGCCGCGGACGCTCGCGGAGGTGGCGCGCCTGCGCGGCGTGACGCCGGGGCGGGTGTCGCGGCTGGAGCACCGGGCGATGCGGCTGGCGCTGGGGCTGGCCGCGGCGGGCGGGCGCAGCGCGGGCGAGGCCGCGGGAGCCGGGCGTGGGTGAGCAAGCGCGGATCTGGGTGTTTCACGCGGGGGCGCTGGGCGACCACGTGATGATCTGGCCGCTGCTGCGGGCGATGGTGCGGTCCGGGGCGGACGTGACGCTGGTGTGCGACGCCGGTAAGGGGCGTCTGGCGGTGGCGGAAATCGGCGTGCGCTGGGAACAGGCGGAACTGCCGCGGTACACGCGACTTTGGACGGGCGAGTATGACGGTGAGCCGGAGCGGGGCGTCGGACGCGTGCTGACGTTCGTCGCCGATCCGGCGACGGAGGGCGGATGCCGGTGGGCGGTGGGGGCGGCGGCGATGTTCCCCGGCGCGGCGCTGGAGTTCATCGGGCCACCGGGGTCGGCGTCGCGCCAGCGGGCGTGGCGGGAGGCTCGCGTGGAGGAGTTGGGGGCCGTGGCCGCGCGCGAGACGGCCAGCGGGCCGGTGGTCGTGCACGTTGGCGCCGGGTCGCGGGCGAAGATGTGGCCGATGGCGTGCTGGGAAGCGCTGGCGGCGGACCTGCGGTCGCGGGGGCTCGAGGTCGCGGCGATTGCGGGGGAAGTTGAGGCGGAGCGGCTGGACGCGGCGGAGCGGGCCGCGCTGGCGCGTCTGGGCGGGCGGTTTGTCGAGACGCTGGAGGACCTGGCCGCGGTGATCCGCGGCGCGCGGCTCTTCATCGGCGCCGACACCGGGCCGACGCACCTGGCGGCGCAACTGGGCGTGCCGACGCTGGCCCTCTTCGGGCCGACGGACCCGACTCTGTGGTCGCCGCGGGGGCCGGCGGTTCGGGTGCTGGCGCCGCAGCGGCCGGCGGAGATGAAATGGCTCGCCCCCGCCACGGCGGCGTCCGCGGCGGGGGCGATGCTGAAGAACCGGGCGGGCCCGGAGGCAGGGGTCAGAAACGGAAGTTTGCCCACACCGGGGCGGTGGTGAGGTCTGTGCCGGTGTGGATCGGGCCGATGCGGTTCGACGACTGCTCGCTCTGGATTGAATCCGCTTCGACGTGGTTGTGGATGACGAAGGCGAACGTTCCCACGATGCGGATGCCGTGGCCGAGGTTGGTGGCGACGTAGCAGCCGCGGATGTGAGCGCCCGAGCCGCTGTCCACGAAGATCCCCTCGGCGCCGTTGGCCCTGGCGGTGCAGTCCCGGACGACCGAATCTTCACCGCTGACGAGTATGCCGGAGGAGGTGTTGCCGCGGGCGATGCAGCCGATCAGCGAACAGGCGATGTCGGCCTGGAAGCCGTTCGCGCCGTTGGATGAAGCGAGGCACCTTTCGAGCATGGACTGGTCATCGGCCAGGATGCCGGTGGCGCCGTTGCCGTTGGCGGTGCAGTCGGAGATGTGGCAGGACAGCCCGGCGACGATGCCGTGCGCGTCATTGTTGGTCGTGGTGCAGCGGCTGACCGTGGCGCTAGCGCCGACCAGGATGCCGTTGTTGAAGTTGTCGCGGGCGGTGCAGCCGATGACGGTCGAGCCGTCGCCCGCGGCGATGCCGTCGCCGTGGTTGTTGAGGACGACGCACGCCTCGATGGTGCACCCGGCGCCCGCGCGGATCCCGTCGCCGCCGCTGGTCAGGCCGCGGTCGCGCGGGGCGAGCGGCAGGGTGACCAGCCCGGCGATCTGCTCCCCGGTCCGGCGATCGACGACGATCGGGTTCTCGTAGCCGTCGTGCGGATGGGGGATCGGCTCGGCGCCGGCGGCGTCGAACGAGGGGCCGTCCTGCGGGCGCGCCGGCGGCGCAGCGCCGCCACGGTCACGGGCACGCTCCTGGCCGTTGCGCTCCGCGTGGCCCCCGCGGACGACCGAACCGGGCCTGAGCCAGAAGCCGGTGCCGCCGTTGTCGTTCGCGGAACAGTTCTCGAGCACCGCTCCGCCGTTGGTGCCGAAAAAGAACCCGTGCCTCGCGCAGTCCAGGGCGACGCAGTTGCGGAAGACCGAGCGGCTGCTCACGCTGAAGCCGTCGTTCCCGGCGCCCACGACCACGACGTTCTCAGCGACGCTGCCGGGGGAGAGGGCGACGCCGTTGAAGCCGGGGTTTTGCACAAGGACGTTGCGGACGATGGCGGGCTGGCCGCTGGCGGCGCCGATGCCGTTGCCGCTTACGGAGGCGGAGAGGATCATGTCCTCGATGGTGATGGTCCGAAAGTTGGCGACGACGTTCGAGCCGACGGTGTTGGTGACCTGGCCGTTGCGGACGTGGAGGCGGTCGCCATCGCCCTCGATGAAGATGCCGTAGATCGCGATGCCGGCCCCGTCGAGCGTGTGGCCGCCGAGGTCGAGCGTCACGTCCTTCGCCTGGACGGAGATCATCGGCTCGGGGCCGGTGGCCGTGAGGTTGCGCGCCACGCGGTAGGAACCCGGCTGGGTGATCGTGAACGGGACACTGAAGATCTCGATCGACTGGGTCGGGGCTACGGCCCCGGGCGGCGGGGTGAGTTGGGCCAGCGCGGGGGACGCGCCGAGGGTCGCGAGGGCGACAGCGATGACGGCACGAGAGATCCGGGCCATGATGGAACTCCTTCAGTCGTAGAACGCCGGTCCGAGTCGTGAGTCAGAACCGTGCGGTGCGCCTCAGAATACCGGGTGGGGCGCACAGTGCAATGTCTGAGGCGCGACGCGCCCGGCACTGTGAAGTTGGGAAGGGTGGACGAGCGCGTCAGTCGGGGGTCCACGGCAGGCCACCGACTCTGGCGCGCAGACGCGGGAGCATCGCGTGCAGACGGGGGGCCGTGCCGGGCGGACGGGCGGCCGCGACCTCCTCGACGAGTTGGAGGTAGCGGTTGTCGCGAACGATCAGGCGCGACAGCGTCTCCTCCGCGAGGGCGGCGACGCGCGTGTCCGTGTCGTCCACCGCGGCGGCGAGCGCCGGGGCCGCGGGTCCTGCCTCGCGGTCTTCACCGATGTGCCGCAGCCATCGGGCCGCGAGCAGCCGATCTTCCGGGTCCTCGTGCCCCAGCAGCGCGGCCAGCGCGAGGGCCTCGCGCTCGTGTTCGCCACGGATGACGGACGCCGCGATGCTCGCCGCGGCGCGGGCAGTGCGGGGGCGGTGCGGGTCGGCGGCGATGCGCTCCAGCGCGGGCAGAGCATCCGTCGCGGCGGGGCCGATGCGCGCCAGGGCCCTCGCGGCGGCGGTGCAGACCGAGTCCTTCCCCGACGGGTCCTCGGGAGTATCGAGCGCGGCGATGAGCGCCCCCTGCGCCTCCGCGGCCTGCGGCCCCATGCACCGCAGCGCCCATGCCGCGCGGCAGCGCTCGTAGCGCGTGTGCTCGCCGGAATCGTCGGCGACGATGCGGGCCATCGCCGCGAGCACGGCCGGTCCCATGTCGGTGATCCGCGTCACCTCGGTAATGATCGCGGTGCGCAGGCGGGGATCGTCGAGGTGGGCGAGGATCGCGGGGGTGTGCGCGTGCTTCTCGTCGAGCAGGTGCGTGAGCACGACGATCGCCTTCTCGCCGGTGCGGGCGCTGTAGCGGGGGTCCATGGCTTCGATACACCGGGCGGCGATCCGCTCGCGCACGGGGCGGGGGAGTTCCCACTCATAGATGCGGTCGATCAGTTCGGCCGTCACGGGGTCATGCTCGGCGTCGAGATCGGGGGCGTAGGTCGGGAAGCGGGCGATGAGGACGGATGTGGGGGCGTGGAGCCACCAGGGGCCGCGGGTGAGGATGAGCCACAGGGCCCCCGCGCCGGCGGCGAGAAGGCAGAGGCCGGCGGCTGCTTGTAAGATGCGTCGTGGCGGGCGCCCGGGGCTCGCTCGTCGCGGGAGTGCGGCCAGTACGGTCAGCGCCGCGCCGACGCCGGCGGCCGCCAGGCACGCCGCCACGGAGAGCCACCACACCAGCGGGCTGGCGAGCATGTGCAAGTGTACCGGCGCGGATGTGAGGCCCTTCCCCCTGTGGTCAGCGGCGCAACAGAGAAGGGGAAGGAGGGGCGGCCCTGCCTCGCGGCCCGTACCATCCGCACGATGGCGTCGATCGTCTCCATCCAGCCGCGGATCGGCCTTGAGGTGCACGTCGAACTGGCGACGCGGACGAAGATGTTCACCGCGGCCCCCAGCGCGGCGCACCGGTCGAACTTCGACGCGGCGCCCAACACGCTGATCGACCCGGTGGTGCTCGGCCTGCCCGGCGCGCTGCCGGTGGTCAACGCCGCGGCGGTGGAGATGTCGATGCTGGTGGGGCTGGCGCTGGGGTGCTCGATCGCGCCGGTGACACGGTGGGACCGCAAGAGTTACTTCTACCCGGACCTGCCGAAGAACTACCAGATCTCGCAGTACGACCTGCCGCTGTGCTTCGACGGGGCGGTGGACATCCCCGCGCCGGGGCCCGACGGGCGGCCGGACTACGCGGGTCCGACGCGGCGGATCGGCATCATCCGGGCGCATCTGGAGGAGGACGCGGGGAAACTGCTGCACGAGGCGCCGGGGGGCGGGGCGATCGACGGGTCGATCGTCGACTACAACCGCGCGGGGACGCCGCTGCTGGAGATCGTGACGCAGCCGGACTTCACGTCGGCGGACGAGGCGGTGATCTTCGCGCAGTTGCTGCGGGCGACGTGCCGGCTGCTGGGCGTGACCGAGGGGATCATGCAGCGGGGGCACATGCGCTTCGAGCCCAACATCAACTGCGTGCTGACGCTCGACGACGGGCGGACGGTCGTGACGCCGATCACGGAGGTGAAGAACCTCAACTCGTTCCGGTCGCTGCGCGGGGCGATCGAGCACGAACTAGCGGAGCAGCCGCGGCGGTGGCTGGAGGACGGGCGCGAGCACGGCGGCGGTGGGGGGGCCGGGTTTGCGGGAGGGAAGACCACGCGCGGGTGGGACGATGTTCGCGGCGTGACGTTCCTCCAGCGTGAGAAGGAAGAAGCGCACGACTACCGCTACTTCCCCGATCCGGACCTGCCGCCGCTGCGGATCCCGGCGTCGTGGCGCGACGCGGTGGCGGAGCGGCTGCCGGAACTCCCGCTGGCGCGCGTGCGCCGATACCTGACCGAGTATGCGTTCTCGACGAAGGAAGCCGAGGCGCTGGTGGACGAGCCGGCGACGTGCCTGCTCTTCGAGGCCGCGCGCGAGGCCGCGCAGGACCTGGGCGTGCTGAGCACGCGGGCCGCGCGGCAGGCCGCGAACTTCGTGCTCCAGAACGCGATGAAGCGGGCCAACGAGCGGGGCGTGAGCGTCGCGGAACTGGGCGTCTCGGCGCAGCAGATCGCGGCGATCATCAAGATGCGCGAGGACGGGGCGATCTCCTCGACCGCGGCGGACGAACTCTTCGGCCTCCTGTGCGAGCCGGTCCACGCGGGCGCCGACCCGGCGGCGCTGGCGGAGCAGCGCGGCATGCTGATCGTGCGTGACGATGCCGCGGTGGACGCGTGGATCGACGCGGCGATCGCCGAGCACGCCAAGGCGGCGGAGGACGTCCGCGCGGGCAAGATGCAGGCGATCGGCCGGCTCGTGGGCGCGGTGATGAAGGCCAGCGGCGGCGCGGTGGACGCGGCGGAGGTGCGGGAGCGGATTCTCAAGCGGCTCGGAGGAGGCAACTGAGATGGGGGCGTGGTCCACGCACCTGTTCGGGGACGACACCGCCCGCGATGTGCGCGGCGACTGGCGCGATCTGCTCGGCGAGACAGGGTCCGAAGGAACTGGCCGCCGCGCTGCGACGCAAGCCCGTGACGGAACCGGCGACCGTTGGTCGAGGCCGCGCCGTCACGAAGCGGATCCCATGCGACTCCGAAACGAGAGGGGCCGCCCGGCTCAGTGTGCGGCGGATCGCGAGCGGCCGGCTCGAGCAGGCAATCTTCCCGGATGATGGGCTCTTCTGCACCTACGGCCGCTGGATGCACTTCGAATCCGACGCTTGCGAACTGCTCGGCCTGACGCGGGGCTGAGACGCCTCCTGCTACTCGTTGCGCTCCCGCGCATCCCGCGGCTGCCGCCCCTTGCACACGAACACCAGCCCGACCATCGCCGCGGAGCCCAGGGCGAACCCCGTCGCCGGCGCGCCGAACTTGTCCGCGCCCAGCCACAGGATCAGTTGCAACGTCCGGGCCTTGGACTCGGTCTCGCGGTACTGCTCGCGCTGGCCCTTGGCGTAGCGCTGCGGGCGGAGGACCATGTCGGCGCCCTGGGCGATCATGAGCACGCACACCAGCCCCAGCGCTATCCGCCTCAGCAGAGCCTTCATCGCCGGTTCCTCCGGGCGGCCGGGCCGCCGCAGGAGAGATCGGCCGAATCTGGTCCCCGCCGGGGCTCCGCGCCGATCTATCCGGCGGCGCGTCCGATCACCGCCGCGCCAGGCCACAAATGCGTCGCCGTCTTCCCGTCGTTATCGCCCTGCTCGTGGTGGTGCTGGCGCTCGCCGCCGCGCCGATAGCGCCGCGCATCGCGATCGGCGTCTACCAGCGCCTCCGCGGCCGCGCCACCGTCGAGCAGCGGCTCGCCCAGTACGGCCCCGCGGCCCGCGAGCGCCTGCGGCCGCACTTCGAGCGGGCGGGCGTGCCGTACCCGCCGGCGCGGGTCGTGCTGCTGGGGGTCAAGGACGAAAAGACGCTGCACGTCTTTGCTGCTGCGCCCGGCGGCGAACTGCGGTGCATCACGTCGTACCCGATTCTCGCGGCCAGCGGCGGGCCGGGCCCGAAACTCCGCCGCGGCGACCGGCAGGTCCCCGAGGGTGTCTACCGCGTCGAGTCCCTGAACCCCAACTCTTTGTACCACCTGTCGCTGCGTCTGAACTACCCCAACGAGTTCGACCGCGCGATGGCCGCCGCCGACGGCCGCACGGACCTGGGCGGCGACATCATGATCCACGGCTCCACGGGCTCCGTCGGCTGTCTCGCGATGGGCGATCCCGCCTCCGAGGACCTCTTCGTCCTGGCGGCGGAGACGGGGCTGGAGAACATCACGGTTGTGCTGGCGCCGAGCGACCCGCGGGCGACTGAGGCTTTTCAATCGCCTCCGAACGCGCCGTCATGGCTTCCGACGCTGCACGCGGCGATCCGGGAGGCCGCGGCGAATCTTCCGCGGTGAGCGTCTCGTGTCGCCCCGAAGGGGCGCCGGAATGTAGCCACGGGTGAAGCGAGCGGAGCGAGCGGAACCCGTGGGAGCAAGTGAACCCAGTACCCAGTACGTGCTGTCAATCAGTAGGCCGCCCCGGAGGGGCGGAGGAGTGCGCGTCGATGAGCGGATGTTCCTCCGCCCCTCCGGGGCGGCATGACAAGCGCGAAAGAACAACGGATAGGGAGTGTCCTCTTCCACCCCCTTCGGGGGCTTCGCTTCACCCGTGGCTACATTCCGCCGCCCCGTTGCGGCGGCGAGGAGTCGTTGGGGTGTGTGCGCTCGGTGCGCCGCTGCTCCCTCGCCCGCCTCAACTCCTCCAGCCGCTCCGCGAGCATCGCCTCCACCCCCCGCGGCACGGGCCGGTAGTACCGCTTCTCCACCCCCAGATAGTCCTGCCCCGAGACACCCCCCACGCCCGCCACATCCTCGAGGTCGTGCGCGTACTCGTACGTCTCGCCCTTCTCCGAGCCGGCGCTCTTGGCCTTGGCCTTCTTCACGTTCCCGTCCTTGATCGCCGACGGCACCGCGATCGTCCGGCCTTCGCGCACGTCGGCCAGCGCCTCGTCGATCGCGACATAACTGGCATTGCTCTTGGGCGCCAGCGCCAGGTATGTCGTGCACTGCGCGAGCGTGATCCGCGCCTCGGGCATGCCGATGCGCTCGACCAGTTCCCAGCACGCCGCGGCGACCATGATCCCGCGCGGGTCGGCGTTGCCGATGTCCTCGCTGGCGAGGATCGCCAGCCGCCGCGCGATGAACCGCGGGTCCTCCCCCGCGTCGAGCATGCGCGCCAGCCAGTAGATCGCCGCGTCCGGGTCGCTGCCGCGCACGGACTTGATGAACGCCGAGATCGTGTCGTAGTGCTCGTCCCCCGTCCCGTCGTACACGGCGGCCTTCTGCTGGATGGACTCCTCGGCGTCGGCCCGGGTGATCAGGATCCGCCGCCGCGGCGCGCCCGTCGCTCCCGGCGCCGCTTGACCAACTCCTCGAACCCCAGGCCTTGGAGCAGCGCCATCACGATGTCGAACAGGATCATCATCCCCGGCCTCCGATCGCGATGCTCCCGTTCCTTGGGAACTCAGCACGGCGACTTCCAGCGCCGTCAGCGCCCGCCTCGCATCCCCGTCGCTCTTGATCGCCCACACCCGCAGCGCCTCGTCCTCCACGTGCAGGTCGAGTTTCCCATACCCGCGCTCCGGGTCCGCGATCGCGCGGCGCAGGACCCCGATCACGTCCTCCTCGCTCAGCGGCTCGAGCCGGAAGAGCGTGCTGCGGCTGACCAGCGCCGAGTTGACCGCGAACAGCGGGTTCTCCGTCGTCGCGCCGATCAGCGTGATCAGCCCGCGCTCCACGTCCGCCAGCAGCACGTCCTGCTGCGCGCGGCTGAAGCGGTGGATCTCGTCCAGGAAAAGGACCGTCCGCTTCCCCCCGTCGGTCAGCCGCCGCTCGGCGTCCTGGATGATCTCGCGGATCCGCGCCACCCCGACCGCCGCGGCGTTCTCACGCTCGAAGTGCCGGTCCAGCGTCCGCGCGATCACCTCCGCCAGCGTCGTCTTTCCCGTCCCCGGCGGGCCGTGGAAGATCACGCTCGTGAGCGCATCGGCGTCGATCATCCGCCGCAGCAACTTCCCCGGCCCCAGAATGTGCCGCTGCCCCGCGACCTCGTCGAGCGTGCGCGGCCGCATCCGCACCGCCAGCGGCGCGACCCGCCCCACGATCTCCCGCCGCTTGCCCGACCACAGGTCGTCCATGCCGGATCGTACGGACCCCCGCGCGCCCGCACGCCCAGAGCGCGCCCCAACGGCCCGCCGCGTCACCCCGTTTGTGCGCCCTAACATCGGCCCTCGTGACGCCCGGCGCCCTCATGCTGGTCGCTCTGGCCGCCCTGCTGTGGCTCGGCTTCGCCGCGCTGGTCAGGTACCTGCGCCACAACCCGCGCGGCCGCGCGGACCTTGAGGGGGCGATCGCGTGGGCCGTGATCCTCGCCTACTCCCGCCTCTTCCACCGCCTCCGCGTCGAGGGGCGCGAGCACATCCCGGCCCGCGGCCCGCTGATCGTCGTTTCCAACCACACCGCCGGGCTCGACCCGCTGCTGATCCAGGCCGGCATGCGCGACCTGGAGATCCGCTGGATGATGGCCCGCGACATGATGATCCCCGAACTGGCCCAACTCTGGGAGTGGCTGCGGATCATCCCCGTAGCCCGCTCCCGCCCGGGCGCCGGCGGGCGGGGCGACGCGGCGTCGGCCCGCGAAGCCATGCGCCACCTCAAGCGCGGCGGCGTCCTCGGCGTCTTCCCCGAAGGGGGCATCGAGCGCCCGCCGGGGATCATCCGGCCCTTCGCCCCCGGCGTCGGCCTGCTGGCGCTCAAGACCGGCGCGCCCGTGCTGCCGGTGGCGATCAGCGGGCCGGCGTACCGCCCGACGGCGTGGGGGAGCCTCTTCCGCCCCAGCCGCTCGCGCGTCGAGTTCCTCGATCCGGTCTGCTACAAGGGCGCCAACATGGACGCCGAGCAGGTCGCCGCCGACATCCAGCGGCGCATCGCCCGCGCGCTGGGGTGGCCCATCGCCCACGAGCCCGGCGATACCGACGAGTAGCAGGGGGCCTTACTTCGCGCCGGCCCGCAGCCGCTTGAGCGCTTCGAGCCGGTCGGTGTGCACCTTTCGATCCGGCTCGATCTGCGTCAGGGCCCACAGATGCCGCTCGGCGGTGTCGAAGTCGCTGCGCTTGATCGCGACCGTCGCCGCCAGTTCGCGCATCTCGGCGTTGTACGGCGCGACCTGCGTCGCCCGCTCGGCCTTGGCCGCCGCCTCGTCCCACCGCCCCAGGGCCGCGTACCGGCGAGCCAGTTCCGCGGCGTACGCGGGCGACTTCTGCTCGCGGGCGTCGAGGTACTCCAGGTGTTCGATGGCCGCCTCCGGGCCTCTCCCTTCAACCTTCCGGCCGAGGTACAACTGGGCCAGCAGCCGGTGCGGCATCGGGTCCACCGGCCGCACCGCCGCGTAGCGCTCCAGCAGCGGCACAAGTTCGGGTGTCGGCGAGCCGCCGGCCTCGCGCAGGCGCAGGTGGATCGCCAGTTCCAGCGCCTCCGGATGGTCCGGGTACGTCGCGAGCCAGCCTTCCACCATCTCGATCGTCGGCGTCGGCAGGCCGTCCGCGTTCCGGTTCCTCGCGGGCGCTTCCACCGCTTCCTCCAGCGCGGCGTCCGGCTCCTCCGCCGGCCCGCCGTCGGAGTCCCGCTTCTGCGCCTCCTCCATCAGCAGCGCCCGCACCGTCGGCACGCCTTCGGGCAGCGACAGTCCCCACGAGCGCACCTGATCGCGCGCCCACGTCCGGAACTCATCGAAGAACTCCGCGCGCGACCGCCCCAGCACCTGCTGGAACGCCGACTCCTCACGCACCCCCTGGGCGTACAGGTCCATCAGCCGCAGCGGCGCCTCGCGCCCGAAGCGCTCGATCATGTACTCGTACATCCAGTGTCCCTGGGCGTACGCCTGCGACCGGTCGCTCGGCCGCTCGGGGCGGACGAAGGCGATGTTGATCTTGTTGAAGTCGAAGAGGCTCCCCATCTCCAGCGCCGAGGCGAGCATCCGCGCCGTCTGGTACTCGCGCGGGGCCTGCTCGAGGTAGACCGCCGCCGCCTCGGTGAACCAGTGCGGGATCCGGTTGTTCGTGCGGCTGAGCGTCACGGTGTGCACGTACTCGTGACGCACGACGCGGGCCCAGTCGTACGTGCCGAGGTGGTTCGCCCCCTCGCGCGGGGCCTCCATCGCGATCACCGGCCCGGTACTCGCCGCGATCGTGTGCAGCCGCGGCATGCCCGCAATCCGCACCGCGAACCAGCGGTGGTCGGGCATCAGTTCGATCACCGTCTTCTGCGCCGGCTCGTGGTCGATCCCGCCGTCGCCGTCGCCGGTAACGTCCGCGTGGATCCGCTCGAGGATGGGGAGCATTTCCTGCGCCAGCGCCGCGTCGGCGCCGGTCCCGGGGCCCCCTTCGCCGGGGCGGTAGCGCACGACGAAGTGCTCGCTCTCGATCGTCGCGTAGGAAGCCAGTTCGGTCGCGAGTTTGAGGCTGTTGTCGGCGCGGACGTTGAACGGGTCCAACTGCCGCGCCGTTCGCAGCGCCGCGAGCGCCTCCTCGTCGCGCCCGGACTGCATCTCCATCAGGCCCAGTTCGATCGCCGGCTCGGCCCACGTCGGCAGCCGCTCGTGCGCCCGGCGCAGGAAGTCCGCGGCGGGGCCGTACTGCCGGGCCTCGGCCAGCGCGCGGCCGATCTCGAAGAGCGCCTCGGCCGGTGCGCCGCCGGGCGACAGCGCGTCGTACTCCGCGGCGAGCATCTCCGCCTCATTCAGGTCGAACCGCACCGCCGCGGCTGCCGCCTGCAGCGCCAGGAGCCCGCGTTCGTGCGGCATGATGCGCAGAGCCGGCGCCAGCGTCGCCGCGGCCCCGTCGCCGTCGATCTGACGCAGGGCCACGCGGGCCCGCAGGTCCGCCGCCAGCGGCGACGCCTCCGCCCCCAGCCGCGCCGCCAGCGCATCGAGCCGGTCGGCGACCTGTTCCGCGGCGGCGAAGTTGAACGAGTACACCGCCATCCGCCCCAGCAGGTGCCACGCTCGCGCGCAGGATGGGTTGAGCGACAGCGTCTGCATCACCGCCGTGTGTGCCTCGGACGGGTTGTCCTTCTCCAGCAGCAACTCCGCCTCGGCGAGCATCGCCGGCCAGTAGAGCCGGTCGATCCGGTCGCGCACGTCGGCCAGCGTCGCCATCATCGCGTGGAAGTCGCCCGCGGCGCCGATGGCCACCGGGCCCGCCACGCGGATGCGCGTCGTCAAAGCCCGCATCGCCTCGACCTGGTCCGCGGCCTCCTGCACCGTCCCCGCCGCCAGCGCCTCCAGCACCGGCGACACAGCCGCCGCCGCCTCGGCGTACCGCCCCAGCGCCGCCAGCGCTTCCGCACGGATTCGTGCGGCACGGATGCCCTCCTGCCCCTCCAGCAGCGCCAGCGCCGATTCCACCTCGCCGCGCCGCAGCGCCCCCTCGGCCCTATCCAGCGGATCGGCCGCCGCGTCCGTCAGCGACGGGTCGGCGTACGCCCCGATCAGCAGCGCGATCCGCGCCGCAGCGGCGGGCGAGTCGATGTCGCCCTCCTCCCACACGCCGTGGAACAGCCGGCGCTCCTTGCGCTCCTCCGGCGAGAGATACTCGGCCTTCAGCAGCCGCTCGAGCGTCCTCGACAGCGGCGGCGGGTCCACCGGCGACGCGCCGCGGGCCGGCGCGTTCACACGGGTCGGCTGGTCGTCCGGTCCCGGCGGCTCGCCCTGCGGCTGCGCGAGGCTCCACAGCGCCGGCGCCATCGCCGCGGCCGCGACGAGTGCCGCCGCCGCGCGCCCGCGCCCTCGACGTCCCAGTCGTTTCTGCACCGATGCCTCCGTGAAAGGGGCCGCGTGCTCCGCGCTCTCTTACGGGCGCTGCTTCCCTTCGTTATCGAATCCGCCCCGGTACTCCTGGGTCGTCACATCCCAACCGGCTCCCGGCGGCGGTGGGGCTGTATCAAAAACGCCGGGCGGGATGGGCTGGTTCGGCTCAAGGTTGGTGAGCAGAACTTCCGCCGCGCCCCCGTCGAAGTTCTTCGTCCGCGCCATCCGCGGCAGCAGCCTCGGCTCGCCTCCGCCCGGCGGCGTCATCCGCTGGTACCACAGGCGCACCTCCTGGAACTCGCGGGCCTCGTCCGTCCCAGGCTTGGGGACCAGACGCACCTGCCACGACTCGCGGAGCCATGCCGGCAGCGGCTGGTCCCACCCATCATCCGGCGGCAGCAGCGCAACATCGAAGCGCCGCAGGATGTCGTCACGCTTCTGCCCGATCGGGATCGGGAACGGCCCCTCGCCGATGCGCAGCGGGTCGGTCACCTGCCCCGGCGGCACGACGCGCCGGCGGATCATCTGCCGCTCCCCGTGCAGCCGCTCGACGAGCCACTCGCCGTCAAAGACGAAGTCGCGGCGCTCCTTGCGCCGCCGGTTGTCGAGGATCGACTCGTCGAACAGCACCGCAAAGCCCCGCCGCGCCGGCCGCGCCTGCCCACCGTCGCCGGGCCCCTGCGTGGGGCCATCGCCGGTCAGGTTGGCGTTGTAGTGCAGCACCCCCGTCCACTCCTGCTGCGTGTTCCCCTCGATCGACCCGAACTCCCGCGTGTAGCGGATCTCCGCGCTGAGCGTGTGCAGGTCGCGGTCGGCGGTCTCCAGCGCGGCGAGCAGGTCCTCGGCTGTGCGGAACTCGGGCTCCGCCGCGGCGGGCCGGCTCGCGACCGGTTGGGCCGCGGGCGGCACAGCGCCGGCCTGAAGCAGCGGGAGCGAAGCGAAGATGGGAAGGAGCCAGACGGCGTGCATGCGTGTGCGCTCCGGGGCCAGGCGTGGGGCCAGAAGGAGAACGGGCCTACGGGGGACGTTATTCGGGAATGCCCCGGGGCGTGTGCGCCGGGGTTCATCCAGGGGGGGCGGGGTCGTCAAGGTCGTCGGTGGGGGCGGCATCCGGCAGCGCAGCGCCCGCCGCGGCACGCTCCTGCGCCAGAAAGTCGCGGAGGATCGCCGCGGCGGCGAGGGCGTCGCGCCGGGCCTTCTTCTGCCCGCGCGTCAGCCCCGAGCGGGCCATCGACCAGTCCGCCTCCGCCGTCGAGAGCCGCTCATCATGGAGCCGCACCTCGCGCCCCGTCCGCTCCGCCAGCCTCGTTGCGAACGCGCGCACGACCTTCGACCGCGGCCCCTCCGTCCCGTCCATGTTCAGCGGCAGCCCCACCACCAGCACCCCCGGCGACCGCGCCGGATCATCCCCCAGGTGCTCCCGCACCGCGCGCTCAACGTCCCGCAGCAGCGCTTCCCCGCCCTGCACGTTCGCCGGCGTCTCGATCACCCCAACCGGCGCCACAACCCCCGTCTGCGCATCTCCCGCCGCGAGCCCGGTTCGCTTGTCCCCAAGATCGATGCACAGATACCGCACGCCCGATTGTTGGCGCCCGAAGACGACGAGCCGCGGCACGGGCTTTCAGCCCGGGACTCCCTACTTCAACCGCGGCTCAAGCATCGCGTGCAGGCTCTTGAGTTCCTCCGCCATCGCGCGCGGCATCACCAGCGTCGCGTCCTTCGTGTGCACGACGATGAGGTCCTTGCACCCCAGCAGCGCCACGGTGTGCCCCGGCTCGTCGCTGACGACCATCGAGTCCCGCGTCCCCGGCCCGAAGACGGCGCCTCCGTTCTCCGCCGCGGCCCCGGCGCGGTTTCCCTCCCGGTCGGGCGTGAGCGTCTGCGCGTACGCCGGCCATGACCCCACATCCAGCCACGTCAGGTCCATCAGCACGGTGCACACGGTCGGGTGCACCGCCGCAGTCTTCCCCTTGGCCAGAACGGGCGACGGCGGCGGCTCGCGCGAGGCCGGCTCCATCACGGCGTAGTCCACGCTGATCTTCGGCAGCGTCGGGTACACCTCCTCCAGCACCTCGCGCTGCCGCGGCGTCCCCCACGCCTCCGCGATCTTCATCACCCCCTCGTAACTCTCAGGCTTGTACCGCTTCAGGCACTCTAGGAACGTCGCGGCCTTGAAGATGAACATCCCGCTGTTCCACGCGAAGTGCCCGCTCTCGACGTACGCCTGCGCCCGCTCAAGGCTGGGTTTCTCGACGAACCTCGCCACGCGGAACGCCAGCCCGTCCGCCCCCGGCACCCCCCCGATCGGCTGCCCGCGCTCGACGTACCCGAACCCCGTCGCCGGGTGCGTCGGCTTGATCGAGAACGTCACCAGCCGCCCGGGGTCCGCCTCCACCAGCCGGTATCCCAGGTCCATCCGCTCACGGAAGACCGCCCGCGGCTCGATGAGGTGATCCGCCGTCAGCACAGCGAAGATCGCCCCGGGGTCCAACTTGTGCAGCACCGCCGCGGCGAAGCCCACCGCGTTGACCGTGTCCCGCGGCGCCGGCTCCCCGAGGATCCGGTCATCCGAGAACTCCGGAAGCGCCGCCTTGATCGCGTCGCGGTACGCCTCGGCCGTGCAGATGTACCGCCGCTCCGGCGGCACAAGATCGTGGATGCGCTCCGCGGCCATCTCCAGCAGCGACACCGGCTCGCCGCCCCCCGGCCGGCGGATCAGCGGCAGCAGCTGCTTGGGCCTCTCCGCCCGGCTCATCGGCCACAGCCGCGTCCCCGACCCCCCGGCCATGATCACCGCGTAGCGCATAGGGCCAAAAGATAGCCGCCGCCCCATCCCGCCGCCCTCCCGCCTCTGCCGGCCGCCTGTCCCTTCAGCCGTAGATCAACGCAGATCAACGCAGATCAGAAGGGAGACCGGGACGCAGCCAGGAACCCGATCGCCCTTCCTCTTCTTCTATCTGCGTCTATCTGTTGATCTGCGGCCCTATGACGGCGGCTACCTCGCCGCCAGCGCCGCCTGCAGGATCTCGTCGGTTGCGCGCAGCGCCGGGTTCTTCTGCATTGCCCGCGTCACAATCCGCTCCGCCTCCGTCCGGGTCTCGCCCAGCGCCACCAGCGCCGTGACCGCGTCCTCCGCCGCCGGCGTCACCTTCGCCGGCGCCCGCCCGTCGGCCGCCTCCGGCGCCAGGTCGGCGAACGCGTCCACCTTCCCCGACAGTTCCGCGATGATCGTCTCGGCCAGCCGCTTGCCGATCTCCGGCAACTGCGTCAGCCGCCGCGTGTCGCGGGCGATGATCGCCGCGGCGATCTCCCCCGGCTCCAGCGCCAGCGCCCGCAGCGCCCGCCGCGTCCCCAGCCCCTTGACCGTCGTGAACAGTTCGAAGAACGCCCGCTCCCGGTCGGAGGTGAACCCGATCAGCCGCGGCACGAACGACACCCCCTGGTTCGGCGACTCGAGGTACTCGATCGTCCGCAGCGTGATCGTCGTCCCCCCCTCGTCCTTGAGCCGCTCGGCGAGGTACGCCGGGAGCAGCACCTCGTACGCCAGCCCCGGCTGCCCCTCGGGCGCGATGATCGCGCGGGGGGGCGTGCCGTCAAGAGATTCGAGCGTGCCTCGGATTCGAACGAGCATGGGTGTGGCTCACGATAGCGGCTCGCGCCGCCGCGCGGGTTTTGCGCGGCGACACCTGCCGCGGGTCCTTCGGGTGATTGCCGACTTCGGGCCGCCGCAAACGCCGATAACGCTCCTGCCATGGCCCCATCGACCCCCCTCGCCGCTCCGATCACGGCCAAACCCGGCGCCGCCCCCGCTCACCCGCCGCTCCGGCTCGCCGCCGCGGGCGCGCCCGGCGCGGGCGTTCTTCCGGCCACCGGCGTCGTTCTGATCGGCACGCGCCAGACGATCGAAGGCCTCCGCGCCCAGGTCGAGGGGCTCGAGCGCTCCCCGGTCCTCGCCGGGTGCATCCTCGTCGGTGCCCCCCGCGGCGACGCGGCCGGCCAGCGCGGCCCCTCCGCGGCATGGCCCGTCGGGGCGCAGGTCCCGGTCCTCGGCGGCGCGGGCGACCTGCCGGCCCTCAACGCCCGCTATCACTTCCGCTTCGCGCTGGTCTGCATCCCCGCCGCCATGGCCGACGCCCTCGCCGGCGTCCGCTCGACCCTCGACACCCTCGGCATCCCGTACCGCGTCATCCCCGCCCTGGGCGACCTGCTCGCCGCTCCGGCATCCGACGACCCCGCTTCCTCCGTCCGGGCGCTGTCCGTCCGCCCCGCCCCCGCGGCCCGCCCCGCCCCGCTCGACCTCGCCGCTCTCGTCGGCCGCAAGCCCTACGCCCTCGACCACGCCGCCGTCGAGCGGGTGCTGGCCGGCAAGCGCATCCTGATCACGGGCGCCGGCGGCAGCATCGGCTCGGAACTCGCCCGCGTCGCCGCCCGCCTCCGCCCCGAACTGCTCATCCTCATGGAGCGGTCGGAGAACGCCCTGTTCGACATCGATCGCCAACTCGCCGAGCGCTTCCCCGGCGTGCCGCGCAAGGCGATCCTCCACGACGTCGTGGACGCCGACGGCACCCTGCGCCATCTCGTCTCGCTGCGCCCCCACGCCGTCTTCCACGCCGCGGCCCACAAGCACGTGCCGCTCATGGAGGACCACCCCGGCCACGCCGTCACCAACAACCTCTTCGGCACCAAGGCCATCGCCGACGCCGCCGTCGCCGTCGGCGCCGAGCGGTTCGTCATGATCTCCACCGACAAGGCCGTCAACCCCGTGTCGGTCATGGGCGCCAGCAAGCGCCTCGCCGAGATGTACGTCCGCTCCCTCGGCTTCCAGTCCCGCTCCACCCGCCTGAGCATGGTCCGCTTCGGCAACGTCCTGGGCTCGGCGTGCAGCGTCCTGACGATCTGGACCGCCCAACTCGCCGAGGGCGGCCCGATCACCGTCACCGACCCGCGGATGACCCGCTACTTCATGACCATCCCCGAGGCCGCCACGCTCGTCATCCAGTCCAGCACGGTCCCGCCGGCGCAGGGCAGTGGGGGAGGGGAGGGGGAGAGGGGGGCCCCCGTCTACGTCCTCGACATGGGCGAGCCGGTGCGCATCCTCGACCTGGCCTGCCGCTTCCTCCGCGCCCACGGCCTGGAGCCCCGCATCCGCTGGGAGACGCTCGCCGATCCGTCCCTCCGCTGCGACGACATCGCCGCGGACGATGCGGCCGCCGGCACCGGGCCGACAATGGACATCGTCTTCACCGGCGCCCGCCCGGGTGAGAAACTCCACGAAGAACTCGCTTACGCCGCCGAGCAACTCCGCCCCACCGGCGCGCCGGGCATCAACGCCTGGGCCGGCCCCGCGCCCGAAGGCCCCGACGCCACGTGGACCGCCGCCGGCCTCGAGATGATCGCCGATCTCTCCGCCGTCCGCGCCAGCAGCGACCGCGCGGCGGTTCTCGCCGCCATGCGCCGGTACATCCCGGAACTTCCCAGTTCTGTCTCGGCCTAGTTTCAAGTCTGGTATTTGTATGGCATTCGGTGAGCCCGGTCCCATCCCGGCCGGTAGAATCCGCGCCCGTGGCAGGGCCTGACCCATCCCGCCCCGGCCTGGTGAGCCGGTCTTCCGAACCTTGCGGGGGGCGTCGATGGCGAGCAGGTTTTTCAATGGCCGATGACGGTCAGGGGCGATAACCACCACTGGCCCGCCGCTGAGGGGAGGAGGGCCGGGAGTTTCGAGGCATGGACATCAGCGAGCGCCAGCGGTTCCTGATCGAGACCCTCGCCGCCAAGGAGCGGGCCGAGGCGACCGTCCAAGGCCTCCTGCAGGCCAAGGCCGAGTGCGAGAAGCACCTCGAACAGACCAGCCGCAAGGACATGCTCAGGGCCGTTACCGGCCGCTCCGCCCTCGACAACGCGATTGCTCACGCCCAGCGCATGATCGCCAGCCTCGACCGCGCCATCGAAGAGGTCCGCAAGGACCTCGGTCACCACGCCGGCGACCTTCTCGCCGAGGGCCTCGCCCCCATCATCCGCGCCCGCGCCGCGGCCGAGATCGGCGGCGCCTCCGGCGCTGACTGACCCACAACCGTCATGTGGCAGGCTAACGCCGCTCCGAGCGGCGGCACGTTGTCCCGTGCGCGCCCCCGGAAGAAAGGCCCCGCTCTGATGCCCAGTGCCTGATGCCTGGCGCCTCCCCTCGCAGTACCCTTGCCCCCATGCACCCCGTCCCCCTCCGGATCAAACTCCTCTCCCCCCGCGCCACACCCCCCGAGTACCACTCGACCCTCGCCGCCGGCCTCGACCTCGCCGCCTGCCTCACCGAGGACGACGAGCGCTCCCCGCACGGCGGCATCCTCCTCGCCCCCATCACCCGCGGCGGCCGCCCCGTCCTCATCCCCTGCGGCTTCGCGATGGCCCTCCCACCCGGTTACGAGGCCCAGGTCCGCCCCCGCTCCGGGCTGGCGTCGAAGTTCGGCATCTCCATGCCCAACGCCCCCGGCACGATCGACGCCGACTACCGCGGCGAGGTCATGGTCCCCCTGATCAACCTCGGCCCCGAGCCCTACGTCGTCCGCCACGGCGCCCGCATCGCCCAGATGGTCATCGCCCCCGTCGCCCGCGCCGCTCTCGAACTGGTCCCCGAACTCGACGACACCCCCCGCGGCTCCGGCGGCTTCGGCAGCACCGGCGTCCACTGACCCCCCCCTCCCCCCTCCCCCGCCTCTTCCCAAGCCCATTTCCGTCACATCACTCGAGCCACTCATCCTCCACCGGCTCGAACCTCGACAGCGCCTCCACGCCGCCTTCTGGTTCACGGTCATCAGCAGCAGCGCCGCCACCCCCGCCCACACGGCCCACTCGGGCGCCATGTCCAGCCCGTAGGCGCGGAAGATGTTCCCTGACACCAACTTGCCGTCAGCGTCCGCCAGGGCCTGCGCAAGATGAACGCCATCCGGCAGGGGCGGCTTGGCCTTCGTCGATTGTGTTCTGGAGGCGGTCTCCACCTGCACACTCGGAGCATGCCGCCAGCGTGCCGCGGCCTTCAGCACCGCCGACACGGCCGCACCGTGCCCGTTCTCCTCCCCCGAACAAAGGCCTGTGAAAACGGCCCATCCGACAGGCCGGAAGGCCGCCGCGCGCCTACAATGTTCCGGCGGCAAATTCCCGCGTTTTCTCGGGGAGTTTTTGCGATTTTGCGGCCGCCGGGCGACCATCCGGCCGGGCCTCCGCAGAGCCTCGCCGCGACTGCCGCCGGATCCTCCAAGCGGACCCCTCAGCGGGGCCAGGTGAACCTTGCCAGAGACCCGCCGCACCAGCACCGTAACCCCCGTTGCGCCCACCCCCGCAACCCCGGTGACGCCGACCGCCCCGACCGCCGGCGCGGAGCGCGGCGCCGGCTACGGCGAGGACCAGATCAAGGTCCTCGAGGGCCTTGAGGCTGTCCGCCTCCGCCCCGGCATGTACATCGGCGGCACCGGTCTGGGCCCGCTGCACCACCTCGTCTACGAGGTCGTGGACAACTCCATCGACGAGGCCATGGCCGGCTTCGCCGACACCGTTCAGGTCACCATCAACGCCGACGGCTCCTGCACCGTCATCGACAACGGCCGCGGCATCCCCGTCGGCCCCAAGAAGCACGAGAACCCGGCCTACGACGGCAAGCCCGCCGTCGAGATCGTCATGACCGTGCTCCACGCCGGCGGCAAGTTCGACAACGAGGGCGGCGCCAGCGCCTACAAGGTCTCCGGCGGCCTCCACGGCGTCGGCGTCTCCTGCGTCAACGCGCTCAGCGAGTACCTCGAGGCCGAGGTCTACCGCGACGGCAAGATCTACGCCATCGGCTTCGCCCGCGGCAAGACCGTCAAGCCCCTCACCGTCGTCGGCCCCATCACTCCCCAGTCCGGCATCAAGACGGGCACGAAGGTCACCTTCATGCCCGACCCGGAGATCTTCCCGGACACGACGTTCGACTACACCACCCTCGCCAACCGCCTCCGCGAACTGGCCTACCTCAACCCCGGCGTGCGCATCACGCTGCGCGACGAGCGCGTCGGCCCCGACGGCAAGATCAAGCAGGAGACCTTCAAGGCCGAGAACGGCCTGGGCGAGTACGTCGAGCACCTCATGGCCGGCAAGACCGCCGTGAGCCCGCTCATCTGCTTCCGCCGCGAGAACAAGGAGCAGGGCCTCATCGCCGAGATCGCCCTCCAGTACCACGACGGCTACACCGAGACCCTCCTCTCCTTCGCCAACAACATCAACAACAAGGACGGCGGCACCCACGCCCAGGGCTTCAAGGTCGCCCTCACCCGCGCGCTCAACACCTACGCGCGCAAGGCCGGCATTCTCAAGGACAACGACCCCGTTCCCTCCGGCGAGGACCTCCGCGAGGGTCTGGTCGCCATCGTCTCCGTCAAACTCCCCAACCCCACCTTCAACAACCAGCCCAAGGAAAAACTCCTCAACCCCGAGATCGAGACGTTCGTCTCCGGCGTCGTCTCCGAGGGCCTCGACACCTGGCTCCAGGAGCACCCCGCCGACGCCAAGCGCCTGTGCCTCAAGGGCATCGTCGCCGCCCAGGCCCGCGAGGCCGCCCGCAAGGCCCGCGAACTGACGCGGCGCAAGAGCGCCCTGGACTCGGGCTCGATGCCCCACAAACTCCGCGACTGCAAGACCAAGGACGTCGACCGATCCGAACTGTTCATCGTCGAGGGCGACTCCGCGGGCGGCTCCGCTACCCAGGGCCGCGACGTCGAGACGCAGGCCATCCTCCCCCTCCGCGGCAAACTCCTCAACGTCGAGAAGGCCCGCATCGACAAGGCCCTCGGCCACGACGAGATCCGCACCCTCATCAGCGCGCTCAAGTGCGGCATCGGCGCCGACCTCGACATCTCCAAACTCCGCTACGGCCGCATCATCATCATGACCGACGCCGACGTGGACGGCTCGCACATCCGCACGCTGCTGCTCACGTTCTTCTTCCGCCAGATGCCCGAACTGATCCGCCGCGGCAAGGTCTACATCGCCCAGCCCCCGCTCTACCAACTCGCCTGGGGCAGCGGCTCCAGGAAGCGCATCCAGTACGTCGTCTCCAACAACGACCTCGACGAGATGCTGACCCAGATCGGCCTGGAGCGCGCCACGCTCCTCATCCGCCCCGACGGCGTCACGGGAACCGAGGGCGCCCGCCGCGTGGCCGGCCAGGACCTCCAGCGCCTCCTCAAACTCCTCCGCCGCCTCGAGGAACTCGTCACCGTCTCCGAGCGTCGCGGCATCCGCTTCACCGACCTGCTCGCCTCGCGCTCCCAGGACCCCGACCGCAAGGGCCGCCTCCCCACGCACAGGATCGTGTGGACCGGCGGCGAGGCCTTCGCCTGGAGCGAGCAGCAGGCCCGCTCCATCATCCAGTCCAGGGGCCTCAGCCTCGCCGAACTCGACGGCGAGGCCCCGGTGATCTCCGGCGGCGAGCCCGGCGCCGCCGCCCCCGGCACGCCCGAGACCAACGGCCACCCCGCCCCCGCCTCCTCCGGCGGCGGACCGCGCCGCCCCGCGGCGACGATGCGCGAACTCCACGAGAACCGCGAACTCGAGCGCCTCTTCCAGCAACTCGCCGCGCTGGGCGTCAACATCGACGACTACGCCCTCGTGCAGGAGGAGTCCGTCACCGGCGAGAAACTCCCCACGCGCTACGCCTGGGAGATCACCTCTCACGCCACAGCCGCCGAACCCGCTGCTGATTCCGCCGAGGGCGAAACAGAGTCCGAGCCCGCGGCCGACAATGAAGACGCCGAGGCCGCGCAGCAGCCCGCCCGCCGCGCCGAAACCGGCCGCCTCATCGAAGCCCCCAACATCCCCGCGATCCTCCGCACGCTCCACGACGTCGGCCGCCGCGGCCTGGAGATCAAGCGCTTCAAGGGTCTGGGCGAGATGGACGCCGAGCAGTTGTGGGAGACCACGATGGACCCCGCCCGCCGCGTCCTCTACCGCGTCAGTTGGGACGGCGCCGCCGAGGCCGACACCCTCTTCAGCATCCTCATGGGCGAGGCCGTCGAGGACCGTCGCAAGTTCATCGAGGAGCACGCCCTCGAGGTCAAGAACCTCGACGTGTGACCCCTTGGGGATCGCAACTGTGTTCTAGGACGCGCCGCCGCCCGCGCGCTCGCCCACGCGAGCGCATTCTGAACAACTTGCCAGTTGATTCCCCCCGCCGCGCTCGTGTCTAATGCGGGCCGGAGTGGGTAAGGGGCACAACGACGGAGCCCGCGGCGGAGGTCGCCGCGGGCTCTTTTTTCTCTCCCTCGCGTCCCTCGTGAAAAGATGCCCCGCGCCGAGGAGGCCGCCGGCGCGGGGCGTGCACGGGGCAGAAGACTCGGCCGTCAAACGACGTGGTGGCCTCGCTGCTGACAGCCGGTCACTCTGAATCTGCCAACCCCCGCGCCGCCCCGCCACCCTCCGCCCGCGCCCGCCGTGTGCCGCCGTCAAACTGAACCGCCTGTGACGCCCGGGCAGACCCCACGGGCCCGCCCGCGAGGCCGCCCCCCTAAACTGGCTCCATGCCCTCCGCGTCCCAGACCGCTCACGCGCATGTGGCGATCTACCCCGGCTCCTTCGACCCGGTTACCTACGGCCACCTCGACGTCATCCGCCGCGGCCGCCGCATCTTCGACCGCGTCGTCGTCGGCGTCGGCCGCAACCCGAGCAAGGATCAACTCTTCTCGCACGACGAGCGCGTCGCCATGCTCCGCGCGCTGCTCGAAGACGCGGCTGCCGACGCCTCGGACGCGCCGGGCCTCGCCCCCGTCGAGGTCCGCGCCTTCACCGGCCTCACCGTCGACTTCGCCCGCGAGGCCGGCGCCACCGCCCTCCTCCGCGGCATCCGCAACCTCTCCGACCTCCAGTCCGAGGTCCAGCAGGCCCTCACCAACCGTCAACTCGGCGGCCTCGAAACCGTTTTCGTCGTCGCCGGCCAGGACTTCGCCTACACCAGTTCCAGCCTCATCAAGCAGATCACCGCGCTCGGCAGCGACCCCGAACTCAGCGCCCTGCGCTCCATGGTCCCACCCCTCGTCATCGCCGAACTCAAGAAGAAGAAAGCCCAGCGTCACCCCGCCCTCGAACGCCTCCGCGCGGAGAACGGCGGATGAGCACAAGGCACGCAGGCACGAAGGCACAGAGCCGCGCGGCGGAAAGCCGACTCGGTGCCCCCGCCCTTCTGCCGTCCCTTCGTGCCCCCGTGCCTCCGTGCCTTCGTGCCCCCTGAACCAATGGACTTCCGCATCATCTCCATCGGCGCTCTCGCGGCTCACCCCCTCTGGGGCGAGCGCGCCCAGACCCCCGTCCGCACCGGACACGCCACCACGACGCTCGTCCGCTCCGGCAAGCGCGTGATCCTCATCGACCCCGGCCTCCCCGACCAGGTCGTCGCCGCCCGCCTCGGCGAGCGCGCCGGCTTGAAACCCTCCGACGTCACCCACGTCTTCCTCACCAGTTTCAAGCCCGACACCACCCGCGGCATCATGGCCTTCGACCACGCCACGTGGTGGATCAGCGAGGCCGAGCGCGAGGGCGTCGGCGTGCCGCTCGTCCGCCGCCTCCAGGAAGCCGCCCAGCAGGGCGATCAGGACATGGTCGAACTGCTCCAGCGCGACGTCGCCATCCTCAAGCGCTGCGAGCCCGCCCCCGACCGCCTCGCCGAAGGCGTTGACCTCTTCCCCCTCCCGGGCGTCACGCCCGGCACCTGCGGCGTGCTCCTCGCCGGCTCCGGCAGCGGCGGCATGAGCGGCCGGGGAGCACGCGGCCCCAGGGGCGGCCCGACGACGCTCGTCTGCGGCGATGCCGTCGCCACCGTCGAGCACCTCGAACGCGGCATGGTCCTCCACGGCGCCCTCGACGTCGAACTCGCCCAGGAGAGTTTCAAAGAGGCCATCGAGATCGCCGACATCCTCATCCCCGGCCGCGATAACTGGACCCTCAACCCCGTACGCCGAGCCTTCTGATCAATGTGTGCTGTGTGATGTGTGATGTGTGATGTTCCCATGTTGCCCACCACACATCAACCATCACCCGAGCCCGTGATGCCCCCCTCCCCCTGCCCCGCCTGCGATCGCATCGCCCGCATCCGCCGCGGCGAAGACCCCGAACTCCTTGCCGAACTGGATGAGTCCTACGCCGTCCTCGCCGACTGCCAGCGCTGGCGCGGCTGGTGCACGCTTCTCCTGAAGGACCACCACGAGCATCTCGCCGACCTTCCGATCGAGCGCCAGACCCGCCTCTTCACCGACGTCGCCCGCGTCGCGCGGGCCATCCGCGTCGTCACTGCCCCGCGCCGGCTCAACTACGAGTGTCTCGGCAACGTCCTCGCCCACGTCCACTGGCACATCATCCCCCGCCACGCCGACGACCCGCAGCCCCACGACACCATCTGGGTCCGCCCCGCCGAGGAGCGCACCGACCGCGGCGACCCCGCCGCACGAGCCGACCTCGTCACCCGCCTCCGCGCCGCCCTGAACCCCGTGTGACCGTCCGGTCCCCGCTCTCCAACGGCCCCAACGGGGCCGCGGAATGTAGCCACGGGTGGAGCGAAGCCCGCCGCAGGCGGGCCAGCGGAACCCGTGGACACGGTGCACTCAATATTGTTGTGTTTTGTTCATAATACCGCCCCGAAGGGGCGGAGGAAGGCCGGAGAGGGCGTCATTCCGCCGCACAGGTCACAGCGTCTCAGGACGCCGCCCCGAACAGCCTGAGCAACTCCCCGATCCTCGCCAGGTGATAGTCGTCGTGCGCGCACACGAACGTCACCGCGTCCACCAGCCGCATCGGCTGCTTCAGCCGCGGGTGCACCGCGACGCGTCCGAACTCTTCCGCCCCCAGCCCCTCCAGCACCGCCACCTGCCGCATGCGCCGCTCCCGGAACGCCGCGAGGATCTCGCCGATCTCGCGGTCATTGTGCCCCGCCTCGTGCGTCGCGCGGTTGGTCAGGTCCGCCACCGCCAGGTCGGTCTTGCCCGCCAGAAAGTCCTCCAGCCGGCGCTCCCACAGCGCCTCCAGGTCCAGCAGGTGCCCGACGTTCTCCTGGATCGACCACGTCCCTTCCCGCTCCCGCCGCACGAGCACCTCCCGCGGCACCCCGCGCACCCGCTCCTCCACCCGCGCCGGCGCCCCCCTGAACCGCTCGATCACATCCGGATAGATCTCGACCGGAAAGTCGAACGAGAACTTGCGCTCGAACCACGGGATCAGTGCTGCCATAGCGAGTCCTCAAGAGTGAGTTCATTCTGCCGTCGATACCGCCGCGTTCCGCCGTCGTTGCCGCGGCAACCCGCCCCCGCACCCCGAAGGGGTGCCCATCAATAGCCAGGGGTCAAGCCGGCGCTTCAACCGCCTGAATTGCGTGCATCGGCGGCCACTCCACGCCTACGCCAGCGCCTGCTCCAGGTCCGCGATCAAATCGTCCACGTCCTCGATCCCCACGCTCAGCCGCACCAGCCCGTCCACGATCCCCAGCGCCGCGCGGTTCTCCGCCGGCACGCTCGCGTGCGTCATGATCGCCGGGTGCTCGATCAGGCTCTCCACGCCGCCGAGGCTCTCGGCCAGCGAGAACAGCCGCACCCGTTCGAGGAACCGGCGCGACTCCTCCAGCCCCCCCTTGAGCACCGCCGTGATCATCCCGCCGAAGCCCCCCTTCATCTGCTTCTTCGCGACCGCGTGCTGCGGGTGGCTCTCCAGCCCCGGGTAGATCACCTTCTCGATCCTGCCGTGCGAGGCCAGCCACCGCGCGACCTTCATCGCGTTCTCGCAGTGCCGCTCCACGCGCACGTGCATCGTCTTGGTCGATCGCAGGAGCAGGAAGCAGTCCATCGGCCCCGGCACCGCCCCGACCGCGTTCTGGAGGAACTTCAGCCTCGCGGCAATGTTGTCGTCGTTGGTCACCAGCACGCCGCCGACCACGTCCGAGTGCCCGCCGATGTACTTCGTGCACGAGTGCGTCACCACGTCCGCGCCCAGCGCCAGCGGGTTCTGCAGGTACGGCGTCGCGAACGTGTTGTCCACCACGACCATCGCCCCCTCCCCCTCGCCGCGCCCGTCCGACCACCGGCCCGCGTGCCCGACCTTTCCGCCCGTCTTGCGCCGCGCGATCTGCACGACCGCCTCGATGTCGATGACCTTCAGCATCGGATTGGTCGGCGTCTCGACCCAGACCATGCGGGTCTTGGGCGTAAACGCCCGCTCCGTCGCTGCAAGGTCCGTCATGTCCACCCGTGTCGCCTCGATCCCCAGGTGCGCGAAGACCTTGTCGATGATCCGGAACGACCCGCCGTACACATCGTCGCACAGCACGATGTGGTCCCCGGCCTTGAGCGTGTGCAGCACGCAGTCCATCGCCGCCAGCCCCGACGCGAACGAGAACCCATGCGCCCCGCCCTCCAGCGACGCCAGGTTCGCCTCCAGCGCCACCCGCGTCGGGTTCTTTGACCGCGCGTAGTCGTACCCGTCCTTCACCACCCCCGGCGAGGACTGCACGAACGTCGAGGTCTGGTACACCGGCGTCATGATCGCGCCGGTCGTCGGGTCCGGCGCCTGCCCGGCGTGGATGGCGCGGGTCGCGAAGCGGTGGGTGGCGGGGGCGTGTCGGGGCGAATCCGAAGGGGTCTGCGCGGTCATGCGGGCCTCCGATGGGGAGGAACCATAGCCGAAGCACGCCGCCGCAGGCCGATCCGGCCCGCTGGCACTGTAATACAGCGGACGCTAAGTTTCCGCGTCTACCGCATGCACGGGCGCCGGGTCTTCGAGGTCGTGCCCTGATCGGTACTGCTCACGGCGCTGCGGCCCCGATCAGCGGGATCACCAGCGATTCTCCGCCGCTCGCGAGTTCCGTCGCGCAGGCGCGGGCGGCGCCGTCGTTCGCGTCGGGCACCAGCGCGTGGGCCACGCCGCGGGCCAGCGACAGTTCGCGCACGGCCAGCCCGTGGCGCTCCAGCGCCGCGAAGGCCCGCTGGGGCGTGATGCTCTCCGCCGCCGCCGCGCGGATGAACGAACCGCGCGGGCGCGGCGGCGTCCGTGCCGGTTGGATCGCCGGATTCGCGGCCGCGCGCAGCCCGAGCAGCCGCGCCACGTCGCCGAGCACCGCCGACGCCGTCGGCCCCGGCCCCGCGCCGCGGCCCTTGAGGAACAGGTCGCCGGCCAGGCGCGTCGTGATCAGCGCCGCGTTGTCCTCGTCGTGCACCGCGGCGAGCGGGTGGCTCAGCGGGACAAGCGTCGGGCCGACGCGCGCAGTTGGGGCATCGCCCGTGAAGTCGAGTTCGGCCAGCAGTTTGATCGTGTGGCCGGTGCGACGGGCCGCGGCGAGGTCGTCGCTGGTGATCGACGTGATCCCTTCGGTCGGGACGTCGGCGGGCGTGAGGCTGGGGAAGCCGGCCGCGGCGGCCAGAACGCACGCCTTCTCGGCGGCGTCGCGCGCCGAGAGGTCGGCCGTGGGGTCGGGCTCGACCAGGCCGCGGGCGCGGGCGGCGTCGAGGGCCCGCTCCATCGGCACGCCCGCGGCCAGGCGCGTGAGGATGAAGTTGCACGACCCCGAGACGATCGCCGCGATCCGTTTGACGCCGCCGGGGCGAAGGTTCTCCAGCGCTGCGAGGATCGGCAGGCCGGCGCAGACGGCGGCCTCGCAGGCGATCGCCGCGTCCGAAGCGCGGGCCAGGTCGAGCAGGTTCGGGCCGTGGCGGGCCATGACGGTCTTGTTCGCGGTGACGACCCGGACGCCGCGGGCCAGCGCGCGGGCGATGTGGTCGGTCGCGGGGTCGAGGCCGCCGAGCAGTTCGATGACCAGGTCCGGCGCGGCGTCGAGGATGTCATCGAAGGAGGTGGTCAGCAGCGGCGCGGCCTCCGGCGGGACGGGGCGCGGCCGGGCGGGCTCACGCACGAGGATGTGCGTGAGGTCCACCCGATCCCGCCACGCCGGGGAGAGCAGTTCGGCCGTGACGGCGCTGCCGACGGTGCCGCAGCCGAGCAGGGCGACACGGGGTTTGCCGGAGGGGGTGGTCACAGGGTTACCTCCTCGCGCGCGGTGGCGGTGGCGACGGTGCGCGGGGAGCCGGCGGCCGCGGCGGCCAGGCCGCGCTCGAGGTCGTCGATGAGGTCGGCGGGGTCCTCGAGGCCGACGGAGAAGCGGACCAGGCCGTCGGTGATGCCGATGCGGGCTCGCTCGGCGGGCTCGACGGAGGCGTGGGTCATCGTGGCCGGGTGGCACAGGAGGCTCTTGACGCCGCCGAGGCTCTCGGCCAGCGGCCACAGTTCCAGGGCCGGGACGAGCCGGCGCACGAAGTCGATGCCGCCCTTGAACTCGGCCGAGACGATCGCGCCGAAGCCCGAGGCCTGCCGCGCGGCCAGCGCGTGCTGCGGGTGCGACGGGAGGCCGGGGTAGCAGACGCGCTGGACGAGCGGGTGGGACTCGAGCCAGTGGGCGATCTCGAGGGCGCTCGCGGCGTGGCGCTGGACGCGGAGGGCGAGGGTCTTGATGCCGCGGAGGAGCAGGAAGCAGTCCTGCGGGGCGGGGACGGCGCCGGTGGCGTTCTGGATGAACTTCAGGCGCTCGGCCCATGAGGGGTCGGAGGTGACGACCGCGCCGCCGAGGACGTCGCAGTGGCCGCCGATGTACTTGGTGGTCGAGTGGAGGACGAGCGTGGCGCCCAGGTCCAGCGGGCGCTGAAGGACGGGCGTGGCGAAGGTGTTGTCCACGAGCGTGGGGACGCCGCGCTCGCGGGCGATGGCGGCGCAGGCGCGGATGTCGGTGACGCGGAGGAGGGGGTTGGAGGGGGTTTCGAGCCAGAGGAGTTTCGTGCCCGCGCCGATGGCGTCGCGGACGGCGCCGAGGTCGGTGGTGTCGATGAGGCTGAAGCGCAGGCCGAAGCGGGAGAAGACCTTGGTGAAGAGGCGGTAGCAGCCGCCGTAGAGGTCGCGCGAGGCGACGACGTGGTCGCCGGCGGAGAGGCACTGGAGGACGGCGTTGGCGGCGGCGAGGCCCGAGGCGAACGCGAACCCTGATCGCGCGCCTTCGAGGGCCGCGAGGTTGGCTTCCAGCGCGGCGCGGGTGGGGTTGCCGGTGCGGGAGTAGCACCAGGGGGGCGAGCCGGCGAGTTGGTCCTGGGCGTAGGTCGTGGTCTGGTAGATGGGCGTGACGACGGCGCCGGTCAGGGGGTCATCCGGCTGGCCGGCGTGGATGGCGAGGGTGTCGAAGCGGTAGGCGCGATCGGCGGTCGTGGTCGTGGTCTGGGCAAAGGACATGCGTGGCTCCTGCGTCCTTGGGCGCGAGCGATGGGCGTGGCCGCGGCACACACGGATGTGTGCGTGCGCGGCTGGGGCTGGATTGGGATGGGAAAAGGGACAGCGGTCTCGGGAGAGTGGCCCGGACGCGGGAGGCTTATGAACGCCAGCGGGGGGTGGTCAGCGGTGCAGCATCAGCGGCGGCCGCGGCCCACGCCCGCGCGGGGGTTTGCTCCCGCGTCCGGGCTGGGCATGGACATGGGCATTCGCATGTCCATCGGCAGGCTGTGGCGGTGCTGACTCATGGTCGGGGGAGAGAATAGCACGCTTGTCGGCGGAGGCAAGCGGTGGTTCGCCACAGAGACACGGAGAGCACAGAGAGAAGGCAGGGGGTGAATCTGCGGCGGGCCGGCCTTTGGCCTTCTCTGCGGCCTCTGTGTCTCTGTGGTGAGCCGGCCCTTACTTGGCGCGTTTGCTCATGTAGTCGAGGACGTCGATCTTGGAGACGATGCCGACGATGCGGTTCTGCTCCACGACGACGCCGACCTGGTCGGTTTCGAAGATGCGGAAGAGTTCCTCGATGCGGGCCTTGGGGTAGATGAGGCCGCCGATGGGGTGGGCGATGGCGCTGGCGGGGGAGTAGGGGGTGACCTGGCCGGACTGGAGGCCGCGGAGGACGTCCACCTCGTGGACGATGCGGGTGGGCATGCCGCCGTTCTCGGCGATGGGGACCTGCGAGACGCCGTGCTGCTTGAAGACCTCGATGATGTGGGCGATGGTGTCGTCGGGCCGGGCGGTGATGATGCGCTGGGGGTGCTCGCGGAGGATGTCCTCGACCAGGCCCAGTTCGCCGAGGCCGGCGGGCGTGAGGAAGCCGTGGTCCTTCATCCACGCGTCGGAGAGGAACTTGGTGATGTAGCGGCTGGCGGAGTCGGGGAGGACGGTGACGACGGTCTTGCCGGGGCCGAGTTGCCTGGCGATCTCGACGGCGATGTGGACGTTGGAGCCGGATGAGCCGCCGCAGAAGAGGCCCTCCTCGCGGACGAGGCGGCGGGCCATGTCGAAGGACTGCTTGTCGTTGACCTGGTAGAACTCATCGACGACGGAGTAGTCCATGGCCTCGCAGAGGATGTCCTCGCCGACGCCCTCGACCTTGTAGACGTGGGGGGTGGGGAGGGTCTTGGTGTAGAAGTAGTGGTAGTGGACGGAGCCGATGGGGTCGACGCCGACGACCTTCACGGGGAGGTTGTTCTTCTTGATGAAGCGGCCGACGCCGGAGACGGTGCCGCCGGTGCCGGCGCCGGCGACGAAGACGTCCATCTTGCCGCCGGTGTCGCGCCAGATCTCGGGGCCGGTGAGGAGTTCGTGGGCGTCGATGTTGAGGGGATTGTGGTACTGGTTGACGTAGAAGCCGCCGGACTCGCGGGCGATGCGCTTGGCGGTCTCGACGTAGTGCTGCGGGGAGTCGCCGGGGACGTCGGTGGGGGTGATGACGACCTCGGCGCCGAAGGCCTTGAGCATGTTGACCTTCTCGATGCTCATCTTGTCGGGCATCGTGAAGACGCACTTGTAGCCGTGGACCGCGGCCCACATGGCGACGCCCTGGCCGGTGTTGCCGCTGGTGTTCTCGACGATGACCATGCCGGGCTTGAGGAGGCCGCGCTTGACGGACTCGTCGAGGATGTGCACCGCCATGCGGTCCTTGATGGAGCCGGTGGGGTTCATGAACTCGCACTTGACGAGGACCTCGGCGGCGTCCTTGGGAACGACCTTGTTGAGGCGGACAAGGGGGGTGTTGCCGACGGCGGAGAGGATGTTGGGGTGGACGGTCACGGGCGGGCTCCGGGCGCGGGGAAGTGGCGCTTGGGGCAAAACCGGGCAGGACGGGGTGAGGATAGCGGCGGGGTGGGCGGGCTGTCGGGCCCGGCTGACGACGCGGCCGCCTCAAGGGTGGGAGCGACGGCCGCGGTTCTGCCGCTGGCGCGTGGATACCGCGGAAGGAGGCACTAGGCATCGGGCATTAGGCATTAGGCACTAGGCATTAGGCACTAGGCACTAGGCACTAGGCACTAGGCACTAGGCACTAGGCACTAGGCATCAGGCACTAGGCACTAGGCACGAGGCACTAGCCGGAGTCGGGGAGGGGTGCGGAGGTGGGGGAGGTGGAGTTGATCAGGGGGGCGAGGGCGATGAGGGTGGGGAGGAAGGGGTCGCGCAGGACGGTGGCGACCAGGGCGCTCACCTCTTGCGGGTCGGCGTCGTCGGGGATCGTCGAGAGACGCTCGAGGGCGGCGAGGGTTTCGGGGCTGAGGTTGGTCGGTGGGTTGGCGCTGAGGGGGGTGTCGGGCGCGGCGCCGTTGGCATTGGCGCTGGCCGCTGCCGGCTCGGTGTGCGCCGGGGTGGAGTCCTCGGCGTGTGCATCGGCCGGGGTGGGGTCGGGAGCGCCGGCGTCGGTCGTGATGGGATCGGCTTGTGCGTCGTCCGCGTAGGCGGCGATGCGGTTGGTGGGGGATGCGGCGGTGAGGCCCAGCAGGCGGGCCAGGAAGGCGGGGTCGGGGGCGTGGTGGTGCTGGCGCGGGGAGTTGGGTTTGGGAGTTGTGGCGGTGGTCGCGTTGGCGCTGCTGGTGGTGGTGGTGGTGCTGGCGCTGGTTGAGCGCGTGGCGGTGGGGCCCGGGGTCCAGCGGGAGAGATTGGCCAG
>Ga0180217_1000608_pt1 | contig 52838 bp, 11 predicted proteins | sample eDN3rd37CBELigOP_FD_128521 | JGI IMG/M metagenome (GOLD analysis project Ga0180217, IMG submission 128521) | Enriched Organic Plus compost microbial communities from Emeryville, California, USA - eDNA 3rd pass 37_C BE-Lig OP (version 2) (version 2) ...
CGCGGGGGTAGTGGGTACTTCGCTCGTCCCTGCTTCTACCCACCTTCGCCACAGTCACCTCCCCCGCCCCTCTGTTGGCCGCCCCCCCCCCCCCCCCCCCGAACTCAGCGGCAACAGTTACTTGTTGACCTACAATTTTCCACTTTGAGGGGGCATCTGGAATACGATATTCTGCACACACGTTCGGCCGGGTTTGGATGCCATTCGCTTACCGCACTATCATCCCACTGGATGACTATACTTGTTCGAGTGAGCACGGCATCCGCGCCTCTGATTTCCATGGCCAAGCCCCCAGTTCGGTCTGAGGGAAGAATTTTGGGTGACTAGCACGCTCGTTTCGGCCCTTGAGCGGGTGTAGTGAGATGACGAACATGACAGCCGGAATGTTCCAGTGGATGTAACCCACCACCCGTTATCTTTTCTTGCACGATGTCCCGCAACCAGTGGTAGCGGGTCGCCTTTAACAAGTTCGGAAGCTGGGTCACGCTTCTTTTCATAATCTGACCGTGGGTGCCGATGCATGTTCAGGAGATATAACACATGGCTCATCACGCTCTACTCATACGTTCTTGACAATCTCTAGCCGTTCCACTCGCCGCGAGTGGGTCATTTCCTTGGTATCGTGGGGACCCGGGGCGCTGGCAATCGTTTCTCCCTCTTCGCATTCCCCATCGCTCACGGCAACCTTCCCCATTCACGCTCCGCAGAGCAGCGTAGCGGAGCAGACAGCACTGTGGTAGTGATATCGCTTGTGTTCACTCCATTGGTACGCCTCCAATCACTCCATTGGCCTCGCCACTCTTTGCTCATATCGCTATCGAGTGAGGATAGCGACGTCACAAACTCGCAAAGATGAGCGACGGTGGAGCGAAAGCGGACTCAGCTCTGAGTATCGAGTTACCGTCGATGCAAGCTGGGAGCTCCGCAGCCGGTGGCATGCAGAAAGGCAGTGCCATCACGGGCACGGGTGGAAGGGATGAGCTTCCAAGCACATCCAGCAAGCAGGCGTGGTACGAAGCAGTGACAGAGTCCAAGGACGGGCTCCAAAGTTCGGCACTCGTGCAAAAGATCATTCAGATCAGAGAGGCATACTTCAAGACCCTGATCTATCTCTTCAATAATCTAATTATTCCAACACAAATCCAGATTGTGATCACACTCATTGTCTTTCTACAAACCCTCGACTTCCTCCTCCGCATGGAAATATTCAAATACGATCACAAGCCCGTGCGTTGGCTCACCACACTGTGCTCAATCCTCACACTTCGTTATCATGAGGTGTTCTATTGGCATGGTGTGACGATCTCCGCGATCCTCCTCGTCTGGTTGACGTTCTTAACCATTACATTCTTGACCCACGAAATGGGCAAGCAGAGACTTCAAGGCTATACCTGGACGCGACAAGTGCTCCGTTTTGTTCTCCCATGCCTTGGTACAGTTCTTTTCATTCCACTTCTCACGACCTTGTTAGAACCGTATCGATGCCGAACGACCTCTACGTTCACAATCGATGTGGGTGGAGTTCCCACTCTGGTAGCGTGGCAGACGAGCGATGTATCATCAAGAAATCACCAGTGCTGGTCTGTGCCACACATCGCGTGGATTGTTGTCAACACTCCCACCATCGTCTTGACTGTAATTCTTGCTTGCTTCACTGTATTTGTGAGGTCGCACAGATGGGCTACTGGTCCGTCGATCACGGCTTCAGCTCATTCCAGAGGTGAGCTTATTCAGACTGTCGCGACTGCAGCTTTGGTCCTAATCTTTGGGCCCCTGTCTTATCTCGATTCAAGTAAGCCAGTTGTGTACGGGTTCATCCTTTTGTTTGTATTTGGATCGAATCTGATTACGCGGTTGTACTGGCTTCCTTTCTACCAGTTCCGATGGTGCATCGTATCGGTATCCGAAGCAGCATGCCTTGCCTGGGCTTCCATCGTTGCACTAACGATTGCGTGCATGGAGAGTTCGGCGACGACATTCGGTATCTCGGTTGGCCTATTATGGACACTTCCCATCATCGTTGCACTCACCATCCTCTTTGCATTCACGCGAAGGTGGAGGATCTCGAGTGCTAAGCCTAGCGATATTGAAAATCCATACGAGTACGAGCTTTACATCCGCTATCAAATGGAGCCGTTGTACGAGGCACTGCGAACTCCCGCATATTTGCTGGAACGAGATATTAACAATGTTGAGTATCAGTCAATTGTGAAGACATGCGAGGATACGTATCGCATGGGTCTTGCCAAGTTTGCGCAAGACGCACCACTTCACCTCATGTACTCTCAATTCGCACTTGAATTCCGAGGGAATATGCATACTGCGCACCGGTATGCAGTTCGTGCACGAGAATTTTCGAGTGCCATGGACATTCATTATTTCTCGGAGCTCATCATCAATGAGATTGAGTTGAGGTATCAACAACGACATGAGAATCGCGAGATTCTTGCATACATGTCGTTTGAACACCACACCCTCATGGCGTCCCATCATGATGCCGTGGCCTCGCAAACTCAGCTCCAATTTTGGTCAATGTTAACACGACCCAAACCAGATATTGCCAAGTTGGATGAGTATGCGGTCACGATCTCAACACACAGTCGCCAAGCCCTAACTAGTTATCACCAAATGATCGCTCTCAATCCGAATTCCGCGCAAAGTCGACGCCTTTACGCTAGTTTCCTTTTGGACGTCATGCAGGATAAGAATGGCGCGCATGCTCAGTTGGAGCTAGCTGGAGAAGCAACAACGGTAGATAACTATCAACATAATCTCGATATTCAATCTAAGGCCACATCTCAGTCCTCACTAGCAGTGTTTGATGAGCGTAACGCAATTGTCGTCATCTCCGGAGATGATTCAGATCTTGGAGTCGTCCAAAAGATTAATGTCCGAGCTGCGCAATTGTTCGGTTTGTCTCAAGTTGATTTCCTAGGCAAGCGTGTCTCTTCGCTGCTAGCCGACCCTTATACCGCTGTCTTTGCACACTATCTTGTCAGCTACCAGGAGAGCGGACCACCATTGGACAGTCTTAAGGATCTTTTTGTCATTTGTAAGCATGCATCAGGCTACATCTTCCCTGCTTTCTTGCATGTCCGGAAGTTTGTTGAACATGGCTCGATGAGATTGCTTGTCTTGGTGGAGCATGTACCTTCCAAGTGTGCGTTAGCAATCGTGCAAGATAATGGTCTCCTTCGAGCCGCCTCAGCATCAATGGCGGCGCTGTTAGGTGAAGACAGTAACTCTCTTTCACGCGGTGTGTACATGTCTTCGTTCATACCTAACTACACTACTCGTATCTGGCACCCCCTGGCCTCAGCGGGTTATGCAGCTCACTTAATAGCCTCAGGAGTTCGCCATCCATCCCACAGGGCCCTTGATCAAGAAGCTCTTGCTGTACTAGCCTTGCAAGAGCAGGGACTAACAGCGACTCGGAGTCCCTACAGTGACCGGCGTTTTGCCAGCCCAACCAATAGTCGTCCAGGATCAGCTGCACCTGGGACTCCGTACAACGACGACACATATGATGGCCAAGTACTTCATGCTAAGGTCGGGGGTGCTCTTGTGTTGGATACGGCCAGCAACTACAGTGACAATAGCGAACACCACTCGCGCTATACTCAACTCACCCTTCGAGTCAACCAACAACCACTTGGTTCCAGCAATTATGTTCCATCCATGTCTTCATCTCTGAGTGATGGTGGCTCTGTTCTCTCACAGCGGCGATCCGCCGATAAATCTCGATTATATGCAGAGTCTACGGGTAACTCTTACGACAATGAATTCTCGAGCGGTGGACCCATGCGTGCATCCAATACGTCCTCTGATAGTGACGAGGCGCAGTCACTCTTAGATAAGTCCAAAGAAAGCGCCTGGAGCGAAATCGATAACCGAGAGGTCACTCGGCTAGTTTCTACCTATGCAGGGAATAAGCTCTCTGTTGGTTCTCGGAAGGCCTATGAAAATCCGTTCCTCAAAGAGTTCTCATTGCGCGAGTCACCACACAATATTCCTCGTGCGAGCAACCCCATTTTCGGACTCTGCCCAGCATTACCTGTCGTTATGATCATGTATCACCCTCCCAATCGTCCCGAAGCGTGGGAGTTTAAAGTTCAAATGATTCGTCCCCCGCTTCCTGCATCCAGTCTGTCCCTCCTAGTTGTGCATTTCACTCCACGCCCTCTTTCTCAGACTCGCCTCCAGTACTTGCGAACAGCAAACCCTGCCGTGCTGACTTCACCTCAGCATGCGCCACCAGGCAGGTCGGACCGCGGTGCGGCGCAGCCTGGCGCATCTGTCGGCGCGGTGACAACCACCTCGATGCAGGGCATCAGTGCATCTCGTGCAATTTCACCTAACCTTGCTTCGACCCGAAGCCAAGGTGGAGCGGATGCTAAGAGCGAGACCGCATGCGTCGCTTCTAAGCATTCGAGCAAGGGTGATTCAGGGTCAACACAAAACGCTGGAAAGAAGGAGCAGAACGAGATCAAGAGCATCCTATCTGCGAAGGACAAGAAAGAGAAGGATCAGGACCAGCAGAAAGACAAGGAAGATAAGGTAATTCTCGAGCGTGGCCAGTTCGGCGAGGATGATGACTACTATGATGATCTTGAAGCTGGAGGTATGGGGGGATCGAGTATTTCCGAGCGTTTGCGTCGTGACGTAACTCAAGAGAATGAGGGTATTTCGAAAGGCTTGCACAAGTTCCGTCAGATCTTCATCGGCTCAATTCTTCTCGTCATGGTCACTGCATTAGCCACCTTCCTGACAACACATTATATGCTTGATGAATATCGATCAGGTTTGGCAACGATGGCGCAGATTATGCAGCGACAGGTGCATCTAGGTAATATCGCACGCCGTGTGGCATCTCTGAACCTCATGCGAGGTGGCGTGATAACGCCATCGGAGTCGTATCCGTACGCCGATGTCAGCAAGGATTATTCCGGCGCTCCTGTTGTCTTAGATCCCATTCCTAGTGAGGGTACAATTGAAGAAGTGCACTTGCGTGACCTGCGTATCTCAGTCGAGGCCCTCCAAGGTGCGAGCTTCCGTCTCACAGAAATCGCACAACGGTCCGCAGGCATGCACTCGAGTCCGGTCAAATCTGCTCAGCATACCCGTTCGGGCTCCATGCTCTCTAAGAAGACAATCGCTGCGTTAACTCTTCCTACGGTTCGTTCTTTTACCTTCCAGTCTGACTCTTTGCCCCCCAAGGAGTCCAACCGCTCGTTGCTCGATCTTCTGAATTTGATTGTATACCATGCATCCTTGTTAAGCACCACCCCTCTCGCCTCTTGGCCAGTCACTTCAGTGCTCTTCTTATTGAAGAACTTGCCAGATGAACAGTTTGTGAGTGCAAACGAATCGCTTGACGCACTCCTCGAAGAAGATACCAAGTACACGACCTTTGTACTGCAGATGATTACACTTGCTCTCGTTATTTTCGCGATTGTCTCATTGCTCCTAATCATTTTATTCATCCTCCGTCCGACAGTCTTTGAGATTGAACAGAACAAATCACAGGTTATCCTTGTTTTCTTGGATATTCCCATGAACATCGTGTCGCAGTTCAAGGAAATCTATGCTCAACGTGTTGCATCATTCGGAAGCACCAAGATATTCGAGGTGGGCCTCGAGAATGGCGAGAAACGCTCGGGTGGTGGCGGTCCAGATGCCGATGATATGGAATTCTTTGCGGCAGGCGAGGCGAAAGGCAGTGCAAAGATTGCACCGATCGACTCGGATAACGAAATGAAGGGTAATGAAGCAGGAGTCGGATTAAGAGAGGACCTCGAGTCGAATAACGAAAATCAAACGTTCCATTCAGAAAAGTACATGTTCTTGGCCAAGCTCATGCTTCTCTTCGTGCTTACCGTCGCGTACTTCCTGATCACGTACTTTGCGGGTATCAATGAGAGCAGGAAGTTGCTAGATAACACGACGTTGGAAGTCCGCTTAGCTGCAATGCGCATGGCACGAATGATTCGTAACGAGTTTTACTTGGTCACGCTGAGCAGCTATAACACAGCTGTGTCCCCGACGCATGGTAGTGTCTGGCCACAACCTACCACGGCGTTGGCTTCAATTACACGAACCCAGTACATTCACGACGCTTTGATCAGTGGTGAACAGGTTGAGTTCGGGGTTCGAGGTATTTCCAAATACGGCAGTTCCTCCCACCTCACCCTGACGTTCTCAAATGGATGTATTCCTCCTTCGAACTTGTACTGTCGTGTATACCGTGGTCAAGTCATGCTTAGAGGTTTGAGCGACGCTGTTGCCACTTATCTGCATGCCCAGAACAACTTTTACTCAACAGTCTATACTCAAATTCGCGATGCATTTGAAGCAGCAAATCCCAGTACTCCAGTACCCACAGTGTTCAACCCCCCTGTTCAAGTTCCGGATACATTCGTCACGAATGAGTTTGCTTCTTCTGGAACGCTTCCTGAGCTAAGCGAGTGGTATGACATGTACTTGAAGCCTTCTCTCGAAGTGAGTACTACGTATTATCTAGAGACAGCAGCCAGAGAAGCGGATTATCTTGATCGCCTGCAGCTCATCGGCTTTATTGTATTTAGTCTTGTCTGTATCTTTGTTTATTTTGTTATTTACAGCCCTCTTATTCTTTCACTAGACCTTCAGATTCGTCGAACTCGAGCGATGCTCCTCATGATTCCAGAGGAAGTCTTGGAGTCAGTTCCAGCCGCTCGCTTGATTCTGCAGAACAAACAAACTGTGCTATAATAATCAATTCTTCTTTCTAATCTCTGTGGCAGCGGCATGCGCATGCCGGTATAGACTCAGGTTTGGTGCCTCGTTCTACTGTTTGCTGTTTTCTATGTGCTTGCTGGTTCTTCACATGTTGGTGCAGTGATCTCTCCAACCAATACACTGATGGCCTACATTGCTTTGCTAGTATCAAATTCATGAAACGTTCCTGAAGTATCCACTTAAGGCTGATGTTTATTTCATCTGGACCGTCAGGGCCGTCACGCTTACGAGGCGAGGGTGTTTTCTTATTTAGTGTACAGTGCAACAACATCTTCGTCTGACAGAACGGTCTTGAGTCCACACCGCTGAGGCTGATGCTTGACCGTGCGGCCCCAGACCAACGCATACTTGAACTTCTTAACAAAGTCCTTGTGAATGCGTAAACACACGTCCTCGACAGTGCTTCCACGCTTAAGGATAATCGGTTCGCTAAAATCGGGCCGTTTACCCTTAGGCTTTGTGAAAATGCGAATGAAGTCAAGGTGCTCCCAAAGGCAGCTAAGCATGTAATCAAGATTAAGCTTGTTTCGACATGAAATGACGACAGTATGCTTGCTGTGGGCGTACAAGTCGATCTGGTTGATTGAAATGGTATCGCACTTGTTCACACAGTAAAGGCATGGGAGGTACTTGCGGTTCGGAGTGACGATGTCAATAAAGTCGTCAATGGAATAGTTCCCGCGGAAAAGGACATCGGCGTTGTGAATCTTATGCATGTTGAGAATGTCTCTCACGATGGGCAATCCCACCTTGGTCAACTCGCAAGTGGCGTTGAGCGTAATGCCTCCGCCGGTCTTCATGCGAATCTTGATGTCAGGTTTTTGCTTGTTTAACCTAATACCGACGTCCCAAAGCTCCTTGGTCAGCAGCTTGCGCTGGGTCTCGACCTTAGATGCGTCCAGGACCATCAGCACCATGTCTGAACCACGAGCGACTGCGATCACTTGACGACCTCGACCCTTACCACCGGCTGCACCTTCGATGATACCTGGCAGATCCAGCAGCTGGATAGTGCAGTCGTTGTACTTCAAAATGCCAGGAATACAAGTGAGCGTTGTGAATTCGTATGCTGCTGCTAGGGATTGTGTCGGAGTGAGTGTAGACAGCAGTGTGGACTTACCTACGGAAGGGAATCCGATCATCGCAACACGGGCATCTCCTGTCTTGACCACATCAAAACCTTCACCAGGACCCTTTTTACTAAGTGCGGCCTCGCGGATGATCTCGTTTCGTAAGATCGCGAGCTGCGCCTTGAGGCGACCCAGGTGGTACTCCGTCGCCTTGTTCTTCTGGGTCCTTGCCATCTCGTGTTCGATGGCTTTAATGCGCTCGAGTCGACCCATTTTGCTTTCCTCTTAGGGAGCCTATATCAATATGCAGTGAGAGACGCTTCTTATGATCAGTTGCCGTTATTTTCATAAAGAAAAAGCAACTCACATATCCTAAGCGAGATGGATTTCAAGATCAGACGGTTCGCTCTCTCGGACGAGATAAATGCGGGTCGGTTTTCCACACACGATACGCGGGAATTGCGGCCTTCAGCACGTTAGTCGTCAATCTTTTCGTGCTGTATATCTAATCGAGCCATGTGATCCCTACGACGTCTTGCACACGCCGAGATTCCGTACTTCGGAAGTTGGCAACAAATGAACCAATTTCAGGTTAGGTACGACCATAGCTTATCTCGACATAACCACTACCGGTACGCTAAGTGTGACTGAAATTGGGCAGAAATATCCTGATACGACTTGTATAGGTCCAGCGGGTTCTATCCTTTCGGTGGGATCTTCACTCGAGGAGAGAGCATTCTAAAGTTAACCACAAGAGGGCTGGTCAATACTTTATGCATTGCGGGTGGCAAGGCAAACTTGCTCACGCAATGGGTGCGGCGGCGGCGGGCGGGCGGCGTATAACCGGGTGCAAGCGCCGCCTCACACGGTTAAATACATATCATGGTGTGTTCTACTAGATGGCATTAAGTCAGAGAGTACTAAGGATTGTCGAAGATGTGTGATTCGCCGCAACTAGAGGCTATCATAGATCAACAGTTTTGTTCGTCTGAGCATATTCGTGTCCCAACAATGTTGCGGGTGGAACCTGCGACGCACGAGGCCGCGGCACGGTACCGTAATGAGAATCTGGCGACGGGTTGGGTAAGACAAAGATGATTGCAGGACTCGTGAGATCTCTGGGATGTGGGGTAATTCTCAACAGTTCGTTTTGACTTTCGTTCTGGGAACTCAGGGCCTGGATGAGATGCTCTTGGGTCGAAAAGCCACTAATGAAGTGGATCATACAAGTCTTTCACAGGTGACTACTTCTTGAAGCTCAAGCTCAACAAGAGACATGCGAGGAACAGGCAAATGAGATACCGGAGGGTTGCGACAGTATCGTCATAGTTCTCCGCATATTAGATGCTGTTGGGCTTTCTCAAGATGAGTTACGTATGAAGGCTGCGTTTGGCTCGATGCATCGTATTCAAATCGAGAGCCTGGTCCTCGGACCAAGCACATTCATCCTTCTCCCGACGTCAGCACGCCACACGAGTCGGAGCACTGGTGCAGATTCTAACGCGGGTTCTAGGCTACGCTGAGCCTGAATGGAAGACCAAATAGTTCACGAGACATGCTGTCTGACCTGTGGGCCGCGTTTAGTTGACAATGAGGTTGTTGACTACAGAGGGGAAGATAGGGCACGAGCACGGATACTTGTGAGCCACGGGTATTCAACGAGCGCTTCAGGTACGACTTGGGATGCGGGGCGGTTCTGTATAAAAGACTTAGGCGCCCACTTGCGGCATTGCGGCCAACAGGAGCCATGTACGTACTGGGAATGTGAACGAGCTTGACGAAATATCCAATGAAACCCATCACAAGGAAGCCAATGGAGGTGGCGGTAACGATCTTCTTGTACTCTGCAGTGTAGAAGGCGGGGAGACGCGGATGAGTGAGATATTATGATCAGAATATAGATACAGCTAGCGACGCAAATCGCGTGTTAAAGGCAGGATTCGGATGATCTGCTTAGTCAAGATCTCGGCGGAGAGGACTTGAAAAAAAGGGATATATATCCACAATGAAGGTAGTGTTCAGGTGGATTGCGAGCGAGTTTGCGTAGATCACAGAGCGATCTCTAAGTTAACGTACCCTTGAGGTCAGGCTTGGTGCAGCGATCAATCAAACTCTTGGCCTGATTGTAGTAGCTCTGCACGGGCTCGAGAGCCTTCTTCAAATAGACCATGTTATCCTTCTGCTGGGCGGCCTTGGCGTCATCGATCGCCATGAAATCCGAGATATCCTCGTCATGATCAGCGGTCTGCTGCTGACGGCGGTTGTTCTTAACGGAACGCTTCATTGCTTCGCTCAGAAAAGGGCAAAATACTCCCTGGGTTTTTCCTCGAATTTCCTTTGGAAAATCTCTCTTTGATGACCTTGCTCCGGCACAGCGCACGGGCGGCTTGTACGTGCGCCGGTGTATATCGCGTGCGGTTTCGGCTTCCTCTGAATGGCTCTCTCAAAATTTCTTGAACTCGCAACCTTTTGCGACTTGAGTCGGGCTACTCCCTGATTTTGTGGGAGCAGTTCCAAAATTTGGAACTTTCGGCGGCAAAGTTCCAAAAAGGTTCCAAAATCTGGAACCCGGTTCCAAACCCTCGCCGAAAGAGAGGACAGAGACACGTTCCGAATAACCTCTTTATTAGGATACAATGGGTACGTATACGCACTGTGTTGCTCTGTAAATGATATGGATATGCAGATTACCCTGTGAGACATCGGACCCGCCGGGTTATCTGTGCACAGCCCCGCTCTATGCCTATCAAAACTATTGCAATATCATCAATTGACTGAGTCGGCCAAGGGCTTGCAACAGCCTTGCCAAGCCCTGTACACTCTGGGAGGACTACTCCTCATTATGAGTGGGTGCATTCGTTGCGCATGCGCCGCCGCTATTATCTAGTCCTGCCATGACCTCAATATGGTCGCTTCCCGACCTGATCGCAAAGGCTTACAAGCAACTCCCTCCCGACCTCTCCCGTTTGCACTTTCTACGGCTAACTCCGCCCTTGGACGCAATCCATTGGTAAATCGACCCTGCCCATGCGCCTTCGATTCCTACTGTGATGACTGTCTGACTCGTCGTACTTGGGTTACACTGTACAGCTAAGCTCAAGGCATACCAACTCCGCAACAAGACCCCGGAGGAGCTCCTTAAGGATCTCGAACAGCTCCGCGCTGAGCTCGCCAAGCTCCGCGTTGCTCAGGTCAACCGACAGGCCTCAGCTTCCAAGCTTGCTCAGATCAAGGTCGTGCGCCGCAACATTGCTCGCGTCCTTACCGTCCAGTCTCAGCGCCTCCGTGATGCTCAGCGCAAGCTCCCCATCCGAAACCGTGTCAAGGATGCTCGCCCCAAGCGTACGTACAATATCGAGGGCAATATGGCGTTTTTTTCGTTCAGTAACAGAGGAGAGTTCGCCACAGCGGCGAAGGCAGGCTTGATGGTGACAGTTTTCGTCGTGAAAAACCATCTTTTTGCCCGTCACTGTGGTGAACCGTCTGTCCGTGTCGTGATCAACAAACTGTCCAGGTTCCCTCCCTCACACATCTATCGCGATCTTCTCATGGTATCCCCCATCATCTAGGCACCAAGGCCATCCGCCTCGCTCTCAAGCCCTCTGAGAAGCGCCCCACCCTCCGACAGCTCAAGCGCAACTTCTACTTCCCTCGCAACCTCAAGATCGCTATCAAGGCCTAAAGTAGCGAGAGAGTATGTATTCTCACCGAGAGTTCCCCTCTTGTTGCATGCACTTGACAATAAAGTAGTGATTCGGGCTCTATAAACACGGGTAATTTGGTAATTCTATTAGGCATCTTCTGTTGCTCAGGTCGCTGGAGTGCGTGACCTAACGAGTGCGTTTTTTTGGGCTGTGTCGAAGAATGTACAGCATGTCCAAACGCACGAGTGGACTGGATCACGAGCCGCGAGAGCGGCACAAACGTGTCTGTCTCGATGCTGATGCGGCGAATTTCGTATCTGATGCCGCGCTCCAGGATGCTACAGCACGTACAACGACTAAAACAAAAGCTTCGCGTACGCAATTGAGCAGAGAGCACTCGAGTGGCTCTCTAGTTGGTGCGTTCCAGATGCATGCCGCCGATGGGGGTATCCTCAAGTCTCCCAAGATGTCTGCCGCCGCTTCGCACCAGATTCCAAGTGATTCCGCGTCGGATATGTCCACAAACCAGCCTCGCGACCTGGATGAGGATTCGCACATCCGGGATGAGTGCTTGACGGACTCTAGCTCGGCCGCAGGGGACAAGAAAGACAAGAAGGACAAGAAGGACAAGAAGGATAAGAAGGACAAGAAAGACAAGAAGGACAAGAAGGACAAAAAGGAAAAGCAGGAGGTTGAGGGAGAGCGCGGAGCATCAAACGCAGATAGCGCGGACAAGTGGTCAGACTCGCCCTTGGACATTGCAACACAAGACCAACTCTCCCCCGTAGAGAACCCCGCTAACGCAACCGAGAGGAAGCAAGACAAGGGCAAGAAAGATAAGAAGGAGAAAAGAGAGAAGAGGGAGAAGCGGTATGACACAGATCACTTGGAAGATCAGCCGGAGAGAAGCACGAGCGTTCCTGAAGTAGCCACTCACGCTCAGCAACCGATTGCTTTGGATAAGCCAGACAAGAAGGAGAAGAGGGTCAAGAATAGCTACGCTGATGAGGAGCGCAAAGGCCCAAGCACTCAGCTTGCGCAGGCGCAGGACCTCCAAACACTCTCTGCTAAGTCTGCCAAGTTGGCCCGTGAACTCTTCGATTTCGAGGCCGAAGCAGCAGCCGCTGCTGCCGCGTTCGATAGGGCACTGCGAGATAGTGACAGCGACAGTGAGGAGGCAGAAAATGACGACTCTGACAGCGAGGGAGAAGATGACAGCAGGAGCCGTTCAACAAATGCCAAACTTTCGCGATCACATCGAGAAGAGCATAGAGAAGAGCATACCGAAGCGGTTGGCACCGACGACAGCGACCTCGAAAATGATGAGTCGGTACAGGGTTTCCATGAAAGCTCTGCAGCCACCAAGGAGTTCAACTCGAAAGTGAAGGACGCCACAGACCTCGTGAACGCGCTCAAATTAACGTCTTCGGAGGCGCGCAAGCGTGCACGAGAAGCCTCCAAGCTCGTGCGTTCGGCGCTTCGAAGCAATAATGTGCGAAGCTACAATCGAGTCATTTCGGAGCTTGGTGTTGCAAAGTGCATTGGACACGCGATGAAGGTGTATTCGACGATGATTAAGCGATCCCTCACTCCAACGGAGTTTACATTCGCGAACATCATTAATGCCTGCGTGAGATGTCATGTGATCGATCGTGCTCGTGAGTACTTCAACCTGATGCTTAGTTCCAATGTGCCTCTCAACGAAGTACCGTTTACGGTGTATATCAAGGGGCTTGTTCAAGATGGTGCCGTACGCGAGGCTCGTGGCGTACTGGACCTCATGTACCAGCGTCGAATTATGCCCAATGTCCGAACGTACAATACGCTGTTGCGTGGCTGCTTGCGTTCAGGCTTTCCAGATGTTGCTGAAAGCGTTTGGGACCTTATGACAAACAAGGAGAATAAGGTCGCCGCGCTCGCTGTGTGCGATCCAGATATTACAACATTGGAGTATCTCTTGCGCTGCCGTGCACAGTCCCTGAACGTGCCGGGCGCAATGCAACTGCTGAACAAGATGGAAGCGCTGGTTCCGAGTGCGGAGTCAGTTCGGGATGAACAGAGGCGCCGCTGGAGGGGCTCCTCCCAGCAGGGAACAGATTATCGGTCGCACACTGGCAAGCAATACTCGCGAGCGACATTTGCCACGGATGGTCCCCACGAAGGATCTGCGGCTCAGCCGGAGGCGGATGAAAAGGATGACTTTGAGTTCTCCGGCGACGTAGGTTACATCGAGGCTATTCCCGTGAACTTTGCAGGTGCGTGTATCGCCGTCTCCCTGGCGTGTGCAATGCTCAATGACGCAACGACAGCAAAACGCATTATGTTCAAGGCGAAGGCTGCCCTCGAAATTCTTCAGAAGAGCCGTAACAGGCATCCAAGGTCGTCCGAGTCTGGTGTGGATGACACTGCGGATGCTTCCGAGAGATGCATTCATCGAGTGTTACACACTAGAACCGGTGAGAAGCTAGATGATCGCCACCATATGGGAGCCTTTCTCGATCTTTCCGTCCCACAATTCCTTCGCACACGAGAGCGTGAAGTGCAGGTGGAGATTTTGCGAGTTGATGCATGGCTGCGCCTGGTCACAGCGGAGAATATCCTCACAGCCAAGCGTGACACGGTGATGGAGACATTGCCATGGCGCGCCACTGGACTGCTGCGATATGGGCTCTTGCCCTGCCATCGTGTCTTCAAATGTCCGCTCCCTACAGACCCCACAGTTCTTGAGGCGATCCGCAACCCCGCGGCAAATGGCGGTGTTGGCCACAATGGTGATTCAAAAGGCAAGGATAAGTCTTCAAAGAAGGGTAAGGAGAAGCCTTCCAAACCGGATACTGAGTCAGCTTCCAACAACGCGCTGAGTTCCCTCCCTCTCGACTGGTCGAAGGTTTTTGGCAATTCGAACCCCATTCGCATCGAGGTTTGCTCAGGCCTTGGTGAATGGCTTTGCGAGCGCGCGAGACGAAATCCCAACGTCAACTGGGTCGGAATTGAGATGCGTTATGAACGTGTGTTCCAAACCTGGACTCGAATTGTGCTTGAGCGACTTCCCAACGTTGCATTGATTTGTGGTGAGGCTCGCGAGGCGTTGCAGACATTCTTTGCGCCCCAATCGGTTCTGCAAGTCTTCGTAAACTATCCAGATCCTCCTGTCTGGCGCGGAAGTACGATGCGTTTGATAGATGCAACCTTCTTGAAGGCTACTCACCGTCTGCTGGTTGATTTCACAGCTGTGCACGCATTCAAGGGAACAAAGGAAATCAGACGCAGTCTTGCTAGCGAAGCCGAGATGGACGCAAAGGAAAAGGAACCCGTAATACTTAACTGCGCAGAAGGACTGGGTGCACTCACAATTGTTACCGATGACTTGAGCTACACTGGAGAGATGCTCCGCGAGATTCTAGTCGGAAAACACAAAGATCTATTCAGAACTGCTCTTCCCAACGGGCTCTACTACACGAATTCGTTACCTTCCGACTACGGTGATAGCTATTACAACCGATTCTGGGGTAGTGCAAACAAGAAACGCCGCTACATGCTGATTTATGGAAGAACCGGCGATGGAGAAGCGGCAGAGCAGCAGGCATTTTTGGAAGCATCCCAAGCCATTGAAGCTCAGTCAACAGCGGAGGCATCCGCAGAGTGATCATGAAAAATACACAGTAAATTAGCTTAGGGTGGTTAGTTCCCTCGGCCTAATTGGGCTGTTGCTTGGTAGGCTATGATACAATTCTTCTCTCTATTCTAATCTTATGCTGTAGGGTCTACTGTACATTGCTGGCAGCTATGTGCCTGCGGTATTCTTGCTCTTCTCGAGTCTCTCCTCGTTGATAAACCATGTCATGAATCGTCCGCACAGAATCCCATGGGAACTCCATACCCAGGATAATCTGTTGCGAATTACGATACGGACCTTTCATGCGTCGGGTAGGGGCATGTGATCCTTCGGTGTCGTCGTCGGGAGGGTATAACCCACATTGAGCAGGGACGCGGTCTGGCTCGCAGCACGAGAACCTGGGCCTGGATGGGTGCTTTGGATCTACGATGAACCATAGGCCGTGTTCAAAAAATCTACGGACCTTATTGTCGTGGCCAAGGATCCATGTGTTATGGATGTTGGCAGGAAGAATCTTGTAAGTTTGCGGCACCCTCTGGTCAAAATAATACTTCCCTGAGGGGAATAGTTTCGGATCCCAGAAGTAAATTTTCAAGATGTTGCGCCAGCCTGGCTGGCGCGAGATTTCATGAAGGAAATCCTGTTCATTCTGGTTGATTGGCGCGGATGCCAGGTCCCCTCCGCGTGAGCTTTTATACGCTGTCTTGATCGCGTTAAGTAGCAGAGTTCGAAGCTGATTGACGGCTAGAAACCAGACGCGCATTCCACGCGGCCGCGAGAAGATTATGACATTTCCCGTGCACACATGCCCACGCATCGTGCTGTGATGCGACATTTCATCCTGAGCCAATATGTCCACATCGCTGAGATGCATTCTCTTGGCAAAATTACTTGGTGCCATTGACTTAGAGTTGTCGAGAGGACGTTCACCCTCCGACAGTAGGGGATAAAAAACACGTGGGTCTCTGAGCCAGACGGTGTCGCAGTCATTCAGATACACATGGTATCCTTCTTTGAGCAGCCGATTCATGTGCCGCAGCCGCTGCAACATGAGCAATTCAAAATGCACTGTTGCAAAGAATGCATTCTGGGATTGATATCGGTCAGCTCGCTTGGGCGCTGAACCAGGTATCTCACCCAGCACCTTTGCTAGTTTGGGAACAGGGCCTTCCGATATCCTGTCTGCACGTGTGTTCATTTGCGTGTCCTTACGTCCCAATATTCGATCGACTGCAGGCCCTAGAACTCGCTTTGCAAGCTCCACTCCGACATCTTGGGAATCAGTGGCAGGCGGGCTGCCACGTCCAGCTGAAACCAAACGCTGATGAGCCAGTTCCTCAACTTCTGGGTCGGCGAATATGGGTTCACCGCGCCGATACAGCTGCACATACGATTCGGCGTCTCCAGCGAAGATGACGTAGTGGTCGAAGTTATGAGCTGACAGAGAGCATCGCCAGTTGTCGAACATATCCATATAGTCCTTGGTAACCGAAGTGAACATGAGAATACCACTGTCGGGATGAACGCGTTGCTTCGCGAGCTCCATCAATCGTGGAGAGACAGGGGCCATCAGGTCTGCCTCACGGAATGGCATACTTCGAAGCATTCTTTCCTCGTATGTTCTTTCAATCCCGGCCAGGGTGGCTCTCTCGTCCGAGTACACTGCAGTGACTTGGGCACCCAGCATTGAGGTGTGAAGCAATACAGCGATGGCTAGAGATACCCACATAGCGATTTTGCTCCGACACCGCGTAGGAAGATGAGTTCCCCCTCTATCGGAATTGGCGCGCCGAAGGAAAGCCTCCCAGGTGCTCATTTTCAAGTCAAGACCGTGGTGAGGGCCGGGATAGTGCAGTGTTTATCACATAAACCTGGGCTGGTATAGCAAAAGCTGGGGAAAGTGTGCCTCGGACCGGCGCAGAACCTCCCACTTCCAGCACTCACAGATCGGTTTCGCGCTTTCGAAAAGCAACATTTGCAGGGAGTAAATATCAGAGTGTTGTGAGAGTGCTTATTGGATGAAACCATCTCAACCGATGTAGTCCACTTGTATAGACCCACAGGTATGACTTTTGCTTCCATTGGAAATGCAGATCACGCGAAAACCTGCACTTTCCCATTCACCACTCAAATTACTCACACTTGGCATACCACTCGGATTCGCATCCTGGTTTAGACGATCGTGTTCCGCAGCGCGGAAACAAGCGACCCGTACAGACATTTGCTAGATAGCCTCTAGCACCAGTCGCATTTGCTTGAGCACTGTTCCGCACCCCAGACTGGACCTGAACCTAGGCTTCTTATGAGCGAAGGCCGCAGGCCCACACAACCTGCTACCCCAGGAGGTGGGGCGGCGGCATCTGGTGCTGGCGCTGGGAATGCGCCTGCACGGACGTCACAGAGTGGTGCCGTGCCCAAACGTGTTCCAGATTCAGCTCGCGCCGGTGCGCAACCTGTTGGCAAACCAACCGGGCTCAGTAGCGAATCAAGCAGCTCGAATATAGTCTCGATTCCACGAGCACCACCATCTGTCGCAAAGGTTCCAAGTCGCAAGCCCTCCGATAATTCGCATGGTAGACGAAATTCGCAGGCTTCTACTCAATCCCAAGTACCCAGCTCATCGAAAAGCAGGCTTATGCCCAACCCTGCCGGGGCTCGGGCAAGTACAAATAAGACCCCACCTCCCTCCAGTACGATCCAGCCAGAGAAAGGCGTCGACACATTAAATTCTCAGACACTGACAACCGACCCTGTTCGGAGCGTATCGACACACGAACAGTCAGCAAACGGATCTGGAAGTCGTGCAGAGGTGGGGCAAGTCTCGAGCTCCGACATGTCGAACAACCGCGATCAGAGCGAATACCAGACTTCTCATCCGTCTGATGACGCATTTGTTCCAATGGATGCTGAATGTTCGCCCTTTGGTATTTCGTGGCAAGAGCTAATGCAAATCCGCGAACTTCATATTAGAACTTGTATTCGGATGCAGTACTCAAGCTCTGAGCTGAATGCACCCGGTTACTCCGCATCTCCAGGTTCTTCTGAAGAAGAGAGCCCAGTTGCAACTGCCATTCAATCCGCCTTAAAGGAGGCAGCACGAGGTACGGTTTCCTCAGAGCAGGTTCATTTAGGCCGGATTCTGAAGTCTATGCTGTTGCCCTCTTCGATTCTCATGACCCCCGGATATTGGCTTAGCGAAGAAGCCACTTCGAGCGAAGCAGAGGGCTCCGTCGCAATGGACAGCGTGCAAGGCAAAGATTCTGAGCGCCGTGAGCTACAAAAGTCGGAGCAAGAGGAGCTACACGAGCAGTTGTCCTCCGAGCCTGATCCAACAAAGGCTCACGACTCGAGTCGAGGAAAGAAATCTGGACCCCTTGCTCCTCAAATCGTGCACCCGGACGTTGCAGCGATGGAGGTCACGCTTGGTATCATCGAGCGCTTTTTCACTGGACGCACTTTTGCAGGAGATGTAAGCTTGCTTCATGGCGACATTGGCGCCCATGGCTCTTCTCATCCGATGCTTTGGGCACTGATCATTGACATGACAGAGACTAGCCATCGTCTGGGCCGTGCGATCCATCTACATAATCTGAAACATCTATATGTCCGTGAGAACGCGTTGCAACCACTGTGTATTGGCTTGCTTAAAGCCTTCGAAGGCTTCATGTTTAAACACACGGAACCTCTTGCACGAGCCGCTTTTGGAGCAATCTGGATGCAGCATGATCCCATTGCTGCCCTCTGTGGATATACGAGGCCGGATGAGAATGACAACATCCTTGAAGAACTTGTGAAAACTATGCAAGCCAACCTCGAGCTTGACTCAGCAGCTCACAGGTTACTTGCACCAGTGCTCTTGGCAGCATCGCTGGACCTCTGGACAAATCTCTATTCAAGTGAAGAGTCTCCAGCGATCCGTGTCATCGCCTTGCGTGCTCTCTTTGACCTCGTGGAAAAATTCCTTGCCCCTGGACTGGGTTACATCCTACAGCATGCAGAAACAACTGTCAATGGACCGTCCGGTTCAGAAACAGACGGTGCACATGGTAGGACCACCATGTTGGTCAAAGCTCTTTACCATCACCTTGTTCAAGCGGGAAACGGCGGATTGGCGACCACGGCGCGGATACCATATTCAAGAGATCAAGGTATGCTGAGCACTCTTGAGTGCGACTCGCTTACATCCCGAAGGCTACTTGAAGAGGCTCGCCGACAAGGTGTATGGCTTCCGTCCGACCCTGTCGCGGCAGCTACTGCGCTCGAGCGCGACACTGGATTTGTTGCAGTACCCGAGAGATCGTCCATAAGCACGACTCTGCTTTCGCTTGAACAGACGACCTCCATGAACAGAGAGGCGATTGGTATGCAATCCACGAGTCCACAAGTCCTTGCTCAGTACCTCGTTCGGCACTACTTTTATCCGCTCATTGTCAAGCTTGCACAACTAACCGATGTCCTGATCCGGGCCCTGAACAACATAACGCAGACCGCTCTTTCTCATGCCCTTGGGGAGTCAGGTGAGAAGCGCCGGTTTGCGCTGCAAACGCCCGATGGCACCTACGCTGGGTGCGTTCTAGATTGGCATAGACTCGTCTATTCGAGATTAGCTGCACGGGGCCAAGACGTCTCATCTGCGGAGAGCGACCCTAATTTCGTACCTGCTATCTCACCTGACTTATCTACAGAACTTGTGCAGGCGCTTACAATTGCATCTCATGATGGTTTCCAGCACCGTGATCATGTCGTCACGGAGCATAGCGATGAAGCAAAGCGTGATTCTGATGGCTCTGAGTCCTTGGAACCCTTTGTCGCTATCCGTACACGTCTCGAGGAAAGAGAAGTTGAGCTTTTCCTGCGGCTGTTAGAAGTTGTGGTCACGCACCCTGCGCTATCTCGCTATATTAGATGCATATCCCCTCTTGTTTTTGATCCACTTCTTACGCTTCAGCCCCCTCAGCTCGAATCCGCCATTTCAGCACCAAGTGGCCTAAGCGGCTCTGAAGATCACTCCTTCTATGTGACGACCTCCTCGAGCACTGCTCTGATTGCTCTCCTTCCCAAGCTTCTATCCACGCCTCTAACCCCGCACGCCCAAGAGTACGCCCTGTCAATGCTTGCAACACTAATCATTCAGTCCGATACCGTGGCAGCCCCGACGAGGCCAGGTGATCATTCCCAAAGATTCCGCCCGAAACTCAGCCTCACTCCGATCACAGCTCTCTTTTTCGCCGCCTTTGCGCATCATCCTCTTCCTGATGCCCAGGATGCATGTAAGCATGTCTTTGAGCGATGGCAGGCACAGCGCAAGCTCAAAGCCAAATTGCAAGCGATGGTACAGGCGCATAAAGCCGCGGAGACAGCTCGGCGATCGGGAGAGCAACCAGGGGTCTACGGTGACGACATGGCAGCCACACAGGATTCTCTCGCGCATGATCTTGATCTCCAATCCACAATCGAAGTAAGGAAAAAGGCGGCAATACTTCGACGGGTGTTGAGAGTTCCGGGCAGGTATACTTATCTCGGATCGGCCGACCAGTTTCAATTGCCTTTGCGATATCAAAGTCGCAGCGGTACCAGTGGTGCTGCAAGCGGGCGTGATGATGCCGACGATAGCTTGACTCAGTACGTAACTTCTTCTCGAGCGCCATTTTTGGTAAGGGTTGATGCAACGCAGGCAATTGTAGCTCCTGAACTCGGTATTGCGGACGTAACGACAATGCTTGGCACAGAGTCGGTCTCCATTATCCTACCGACGTTACGCCAAGACGATGGGGCGTCGACGGGAGCGAACAAGACATCGCCGAAAGGAGCCGATGCCAGGTCTGTGTTTGGTCCTCGAACGCATGAGGCGGCTGAAGAGCAATTTATTGTTCTTCAGATCCTCGACCCACCGATAGAAGGTGTACCGTTTGGTGCGACGACAATCCCAGCACTTCAACAAATTGGAACGAAACGATCGCAGGATATTGTGACCTCACCCTCAGTTGAAACCCAAGGCGAAAATCCGACTCCAGCTAGTGCGATGGAGAGTAATGTCACACTTGACTGGCTCAACACTGTGTTATTTATCCCTGAGGGCTTCTCGCTCTTGCCGAACGCTAACCCGTTAACTCGGCTACCCACTCGGTTGCCTCCTGGGACCACGGTCAGCCCTGTTCTTGCAGCACAGCTCAGTTATCTGGCCACAACTCTCCGTCATCATCAAGACACGCTAAAAGACCGATCTCTGGCTGATCTCTTGGACATTGTGCAGCGCCAGAAGGCACAGCCCATTGGTTTTCGAACACGACCTCTGACTTCACCGAAATTCTCGAGAGTCTTGCTGACGCAGCAACCCCATCTCGTAGACCTTTTGACCAGCGGTACGCTGGTGTATCTCTCATCCATCGGTTCACCGCTGTCCCTATTTGAAACATTGGATGCTACACTAGCTCTCGCACCACTCCCGCTGCTGCGACCGGTTCCAGGAGGCTTACCTGCCTATGCGCGCATAGCAATGGCGGCGGTTCAGCATGTTCAACTCACTCTTGCATCTAGGTTGAAGCGGGACGGTGACGAAGGTTCGAAGGCACGCCTAGACATCCATGTCAACGAATGGTTCCAACCGCTTAAAATCTTGGCAGAGTATTTCGAGGCCCACGAGTCGCTACCTGATTTAACTCGGGTTGACTCTGCAACCTCGGAAAGGATCATCGACAGAAGCATTGGCAATGATCAAGCAGGGAACTTGCTTTCATCGCGGCGTCCTTCGCGAGTGCCTGCAACGGAGACTTCCATCTTTGCGGCAATAGATCATGTGAGCATAGAGCCGGAGGAGCCAAGCGAGGGAGATCGCAGCACGGCTCAGGCAAAGTTCGAGACTGCAGTTCAATTCCGCCGGTCACAACTTCCCATTATTGAGGAGTCGATAAAGCATTTGGAAGAGCTGATTCCCAGCGTTGAGCGCTTTTCGAGCTCGTGCGCCAAGTGGACTGCTGAAGGCGCAGCGTCAAGCCACGATCATGTGAAAGATGATGCTTTGCTTCTAGATTGGAGTGTGATGAAAGGCTCAGTCCCCACTTCGATCAAACTCACAGATTCCGCTCACCAGTACCTTGCAAAGCTCTCGCATGAACTCCAGAAGTGTCTGCACTCAAACGCCTCGAGGCACATTAATGGCGTTATCCTAATGCTCATGCAGATCTTACAATCCCCAGTTGTAGCACGTGAGTTTCAGATCCTTGCAAATCTTGGCCCCGGTGATGAGGGTTGCCAACTCGTGCGGGCAGTATCCTCCACAGTATCGTATATTCCCGCGGTTCTCGACTGCATTGCCGTCTTGTCACGAAATGCACGTGCCGCGATGGGCGGTAAGGCTGCTACATTCCATGATAGCCTGGACATTCTACCAACTATTCCCACGATTAGAACTGAGCTCACAGGCGTAGCTGATGATGCGCGGTTGACGTCAGTCACCGTACTATCGAGATTCAGCGGTTTCTCGGTAAGGTTGAGGGATTTGCTAATGGATCTACTCAATATGGCATGCGCAGATCATGGGTCCAACTATAGGCGCATTCTGAATGGACGACTCACGGAAATGACAATGCGTCTTCAAGTTGTTGGCGAACGATTGACAGATCTAAGGTCAGTCGTGCGGGAGCTAACTCGGAGCGATGGTCCAGCAGGGAATGCTAGCACATCTGACGGCTTGAGCTGGAGGGTCCCGATTTCTCTTTACGATACTTTACACATGATTATGGATGAGGCAGCTCGAGGCCATCAGGCGGTAGTTGTGTCTAAAGCCGCATCACTACTCTCTATTTTGGAAGGCAGCGCGTTTTCATTGCTAAGGCCAACTAGCAACACAAGCACACACACCCCAAATCCACCAACTTCGCGTCTCGCCAAGTCACCTGAGACTATATTCTTTGCTCACCTTCAGCAGTTTGAGGATCTTGTCAGGGACTCGTTAGAGATGGCAGAGCGTGCATCAGCATCTGCACTTGCTGCAGCTCTTGATGGTGCTCCAACTGACCAATCCGATGAGAGTGAAAACGTTGCAGATGCCAAGCGACGCCGAGCAGATGCGGTGGAGCAGGTTCTCGGTCGTAGTCTTGGGGCGAGGATTGCGCGATCATGGCGCAGACGTCATGATGATATTATTGAACGTTCAACACGACTCCTAGACTTGGTTCGTGCCAGCGGTCGTATTGTGCAGCATGCAATCAACATGTGGCAACACATTCGGATCTTGTGTGAACGACAGTTGCCTACCAGTCTACTGCCAAGTATTCAAGCCGTTTCCGATGCCCTGCGAGAAGATTCAGTCGCGGAGCAAGGGGTGTCCGAGACTACATCGGCGTTGCAACAGCTTATCGCCGACCTGACGGACTCTAGCCAGCGCTTGAGTGATTTTACAGCTGAGCATGGGTTATGGGCAAGCGCGCGAAGGAGAGTAATGACGCTTTTGAGTCGGGCAAAGCTCATCGCAAACTTCGGAGGTGTGGAGGCGCCTCACCTTCCAATGTCGCCTCAACTCCTTGCGACCTACCTCGCATCGATGACAAACCCACACGCTCATCTGCTCCCACCGAACACTCGTGTTGCTTTGGCTGCCGCACTCGCTGCAGTTCGCGGTGCGACTACAACCCTTGTAGATCCATGGGCACTGTGCTATCAGGGTCGAAAGCCCAAGGTGGGCTTCAGCCGAGACAAATCTTCTTTAGAATCTCCAACTCCCAATCCGCACGATGAGACAGACTCACTTCGGCACTCCACATCCCTTGTGTCGGCGGAAGAAAAGCTAAGTACGGCAATCGAAGCGGTACGCTTTGATGTTGGACTCCTGCAGCGGGTGGAAGCGAGCATTAGCACTCAGAGCGAAAACAACCGTGGCCTTGGGGGAACGACAGGAATGACCCAACAAAACACTACTCTGCCGGTGATACGTGCAGCGATGACTCAGGGTCGTGTCGCACTAGCTGCAGTTACCGTCCTATTGACGCATGTTTCCGACAGAGTTGCTGAGGTTATAAAAGCTCGCAGTTCATCGAATGCACCTCAACTTGTCTTGGAGGCGGTCACCGGGATGCCACGGGCTTCTTTAACGGTTTCTGTGGAACAAGCCATTGATGATCTGGCTCGACTTGCAATTCTCCCATGCACTGCAGTCCGCCCCCAACACTCTACTGAAGACCCGCCAAGTCATGAGGAGTTGCAAACTGGTTTCACAACGAATCCCACTTTCGCACTCGTCTCCAATCGCACCTCAATGCATTACCCGACGGAAACCATACTTCCGCAGAGTATCAGTGAGTGGGGCGTACATTCGGGGCACTTTAACTCCATTGACTGCCTTGAAGGTTCCAACAACCCCATCGCCGTGTTGCCAAATGTTCGCCGAGGTATTCTAAAAGTGCTAAGTGCTGCAAATCATGGATGCCTTGATAACCTTCGTCTCGAACTCAAAGGCTTGAGAACTCATATCGAAACCATCGTCGGCACGCTCCAAAGAACTACCGACTACACTGCTTCTGATCGTTTCTCACTTGCACAAGCCGTTAATGCATGCCTTAGGGCCGATTCCAAGGCCTGGGCTGATCACGTCGTACTCCTGAAGGTCCTGCTGAGTGAGCTCGTTCGCCGTGTTAATGGCCATGGTGAGAGCCAAGAATCGGAGACCGCCAAAGTTTCTGAGACGTTTCAGACTACGCCTGCGTTCGAGGCAGAGATTCTCAATAATCAGGCTCATAGGGATGATGATGGTCTTCTGCAGTTATCCAAAGTGCTACTCGGCCGCCTGGACCTGCCTTCGGATCGGAAAGAGCCACTTGTTGAGGCCTCAACAACGACCTGCCTGCACTCACTCGCCATAAGCCAAACTCATTTACATGACTTGCTCTTGCCATTATTCTCATTCAGGAAAGAGCATTTTGAAGGTGTCGCGAGTGGCCTGCATCGTGTGCTCCCCAAGCTGCGTCCAGGCTTAGTGTCAAGCGTCGTCCTTGACCAAGGTCTGTTGCTTCTCCAGGACCTTGTCGGCCTTCAGTCTGTACCTGCATTACCAAGCTCCCCTACTGTCGTTGCTTCCAGCGAATCTCCCAATACCATCTCGCAAGAAGAAGTAGACGCCGAGGAAAAGCTAGCTTTCCTAGAAGAAGACCTGTATGTTGAGAGGATTCTAACTGGCACTAACACTATTCCTCAGTTGACGATGCATGATGCAGAGGGTCAGGATGATGAGAATGCTGGCCTCGTTGAAAGAATGGAGCATGTGCTTCAACCTTCGATATATCCTCTCAAGCTCTGGCTATCGTTGACACACAGGACAGAAACTGAGCCGCGAGCTGCAACTACAGGTAGCTCGGCTTCTGAGGTTGTATCCTCGTTCGGGCCACCCACTCCATTGCTGAATACGTTAATCAAATTGAGGACGCTAGTCAAAATGTCAAGGACCAAGTTTGCACAGGAGCGTGTTGCTGGCCTACAAAGATGGAAGCGGTATTGTATTCGTGTGTGTGCTACCGCCAACCGCCTAATCCAGTCGTTCTATGAATCCAAACCTGGGTCCAGCGCACCTTCTCGAACGCTGCGTGAAGTCCCGCTCTTGAATTCACAGAGGGCTAGACTTCGTCGCTTGCTTGAAATGCTGTTCGCATGCCCATTGCAGATTCGTGACTTAGAACCGATGAAGCAATCTTACATCCAAGCGATCTATGACGTTGAGTATTATCTCACGCCGTCATCAGAGCGCAACACCCTTTGTGACTGGCTACGGCCAAGCCGAGCTCAACACATGCTACCAGCTAAACCCAACGCGTCTACAGCAGGGGCTGCCCTAGCAGCTCTGGTCAAAGCAATAGGCTCTCTTTGCAGCCTATTCTCGGTGAAACCTCCTTCGACACAACCTTCAACCATAGTACCAGAGAACCCTGAGTTGAAGATCGAGAATCGCTCGACCGAAGATTCCCCTGCGTCCAAACTTTTCGACGCCCATTGGCCTGCGTCTGAGACTTGGTCTGCCAACCACCGTGAATTGCTTTCTGTTCTAGATCGAGCAGTGCTTTTGGCCTCCGTGATGGTCGAACTTTGGGGCATTCATCATGCCCATTTGAAACATGGTGCTGCAATGTCCTACCAGCCTGGGTCTTACGTTGTTCAGTTTATTGAACGGAGCATCCAGCTGAAAGATGTAACACAGGACCCCGAGTCATCCGACGGACTTGCCAAGATGCTTGAAACTGTAGTCGCCAACGCTAATCTAAGCAGATTCGGTGATCACACAAGTCATTTATCGTCATGTCATCAGTATGCCCCGTCGTCGAAGATTGACGTCTCGGCCGAAGAGCCAACTTCGAATATGGCTTCGATTCCACGCCAACCTTTAAGTCTGACGCTTGAGGGTGTGCTAGATGGACTCGCATATATTTGCTTTGTTCATCAACATACTTTCCTTCGTGTTGCACCATCTCTTCCGCGCCAAATTAGTGTTCTACGTTACGTCTTGCTAGAAGTAAGCGATGTACCCGCAGCAAAGGGTCTTGTAACTAGCTTGTGTCAAACGTTTGAATCCGCTTTGATCGCCAAGCAAGTCTTTGCTCGAGCTGACCCGACAGCGATGAATCACAACGAAGCCTGGGTACGTTCGCATGCCATTCTTATTGAAGCAGTGCAAACTATTGTCGATCAAATGGAGCGCGACGGCTCGGCACGGCTTCGTTCTGGTAACACCCTAGAAGCTACGTCAGGATCGATGATTGAATCTCCTGTCCTTCTGCCACCGATTCATGGCATTGATGTTCTCGTAGCCTTGCAGTCGATGACGCACCCCTCGGAACCTGGTAGTGTTCTGACGAGTGAGCCGACGCGTATGCTACCACTGCCGCGGTGGCCTCCTCGCGTTGAAGCAGCATTGCAGGTTGCCTTGACAGCTTATAGCTCGTGGTACGCACCGGCCATTGACATTGCGTTGCGCTCGCTTCTGGAGGTGGCCCGGTATTCTGCCCGCTCACCTCCAGCGCCTACCTTCCAGACGCATGAGAATGTAGAGGGATGGCTCTGCTTCTATTGCGAGACCCTCCGGCGCGTGGAGGAGGTTGAGCAGGCGCTGGAGTCAATGCGGCACGTGACCTCTCAAATGGGGGCTAGCTCGGCCATTTTCCCAGTCTCCAACGTGAAACGAATCCCATGTGTGAGTATGGGAGCCATTAAAGCTTTCGAGGCAGAACCAGGTCATGGTGCGCAAGTCGACTCGAGTGGAATGCTGGTAGTAGTGTCTCCTCAGAGACCCACGATTACAACGTCGAATTCGGCTTTTGCCCAGGTCAGCACATCGTACCAAATTCGGGCACAGATTAAGCGAGTGGCTCTTGCAGCTGCGGGCTTCGGTCTTTTGTCGGCCTATGAAAGTGACTCCCTAATGAGTCTCGTGCCTACATTAAACGGTTCATGGACTCGTTCCGTTGCCACTCATGTGTTAACAGCCCTTTCTATGATTCAACACCGTGCCCACATTCGTACCGGTTGCCAGGCGCGGGTCCTTCATCCTGACGAGCAGCAACAAGTTCTCTCAACACTTGGTGATATGGACGCCGGAGTGGTGCAGGTTGAAGGATGTCTCGTGCAGCACGTCCTGCCAACCGCTAGCGATACCCGCAAGTCATGTTATCAGGCCCTGAAAGCAAGTGCGGCTGCTGTGACCACAATGGGATTGACGAGACTATCGATTGCAGCTGATACTCTGCGCCGGCAGCTCGATTGCTCCCAAGCCGACGGATTCTTTACGCTGGAGGCACGGGCGCCTGCTGATAACCTTTCACGAGCACTCATGGCAATTGCATCCGTGCCTGACCTGAGGATAAGATCATTGGCATCGCTGACGCATTCACGAGTGGTTGCTGCTATTGATGCGGCACGACTAGAACATAATTTGACGAATGAGCACGTGGTTGCAAGGATTTCCCAAGCCATTTCAGCTGTAGACGGTATCATTGTTGCTCTAGAGTCCAGCGACACGCCAGAGTATGCCTTGCGTCAACGTGCCTTTTTGTATCAAGCACGTTTGAGGGCTTGCAAAGCCTTGACACCTGCACTAGCGGAAACCGCGGCTGAGCTAACAAACCAAGGAGAGGCGGCTGAAGCGCATCGCGCAGCCCGAGTACTTTGGAATGCTATTTTCCCCAACTGCGGGTTTGACCCATTCGATCCAGAGCTTGGTCCTAAATCCGTCGAAATTCTTGCAAGGCTAGGCCCCACAGCCTTTGTAAAGGCCAACACGACTGCGCAGACCCCAACTGATTCGAATATTGACCCTCCAGGTGCTTTGCCTCAGGCTTTGGACGCCGTTTCAACGTTGGGTGCTTACGTGCCGATGATCCAGAGCGGCTTGATAGACCCTGTATCATTGGCTGCTTCGCCTCATGGTTGCGTTGAAGATACTGCATCAAGTGATATGAACCTATTCCAACTGCCTCAAGCGTTAGTAGAGACTCTGTGGCCCATCGCAATTCGCTTTTCCAAGGCGATGTTACAAGGCGAGCGCACCGAGGCACAACGCGCGCTCTCAGAAATAGCAAAAGAGATTCAATCTCATACGACGGAGGCTCAAGCTATGCTAGATGTGCTATTAGACCGCGGGACGTCTGGTGTTCAAGAAACGAAGGTTGCAGCCCAACGTCAGAGCGGGCTTGAAGCGATTCTGCAACCTCACACCGAAACTCACCATCTGAACCAGATGCGTTTGTCTTTGGTTTCTTGGCGAGCGCTGCGCGCCCAACTCAAAATAATGTATGACTACATCGTCGCTGCAATTCAAAACCACCAAGGCACAGATGGAATGGCTACGCTCTACCCCTCGGCTGATGGTTCCGCTCACTATTACAACAACAATCCCGCGCTGCAAGAGTTCCACCACGCTTGGAATTCATCACTAGTGAAGCTAGCGATTCGTGCCAGCCTGGAACTGGTATCACAGCACCCAACTGAACTCTTGCTTGATACCGCAGTAGCCACACTTGCACTTTCATCAACGCTTCAACAGTTGCTCCCACCACAAGCTTACCTTGTAACAGTCCCTCAGCTAAAACCACTTTTGAATATCGGCGATGATCTTGGCCGAATAGTTAAATGGGTGACAGATGTCAGACTGCTCCTGACATCGCGATCTAACAACGAGGGCAACCTGTCAGCCACAGGTGCAATGCATGACAATCCGCATGACTTGCCAAGTGAGGCGATCTGCTACACCCTTGCTGAAAGAGCGGTGCACATTCTTGCGCAGTGCCTGTCCGCTCTGCTTACTGTAAGAGAGTCACTCTCAAAGGCGATCGCTCGTTTAGCTGAGTACGAGGACTCGCAGGAAGGATCAGATCCAAGTCATATTGAACGCGCCTGGAGCGAGGCCGAATGGAAGAGCCTTCCTTCTTGTGAAGCGGGGGAGAGTGGTGCAGTCTCTGATGGTACAAAATCGGTTTTACTTTCCTCAATCAGATTATCCAACTTCTACTCAGTGGTTCCACCGTTTATCCCATCTATTTCACATGACAACGAGCTTCTTTATTATGTGCGTCCTGTTCTGCCTTCGCTCGAGTTAGACCTGGAGCCTTCTGAAGGTAAAGCGAGTGTGCCAGTACTTTCCAAGACGGCGCGGAGAATTCGTTTTCTCGCGTTGGTTTCGCATGTTCTCACTCGAGTGTCTTATCGCGTGCGACAGCAACTTGGAGACGAGTTTGGAATTCCTGGAGCAGTTTGTGACACTGTTGAGCTCTTCGACACAGCCATGGCTTCCTGTGTGCAGACCCTGTTGCATATTCCTTGTGAGAAGTGGGCTCAAACACAACCGGTGTGGGTGCACCTCCCCGTAAGAGAGTGCAACAACTACTCGAATCGCATGGTTCAGCTTGAAGACCTGATCTTCACCGCTCCTGCCCCACCAAAGCCTCCGCATCCGGGAATTTTCTATTCAAGGATTAATAGCTCCCCAATTGTAAAGCAGCTAGCCGCAGCCGTCGATGGATTCCTGAAGAGGATTTTCGACGAGTATTCTGCCAAGTTTGGCAGTCCTGTAGACCTATCTGTCGACGTGATTCCTGAGGAAGGTTTGGAGAAGATGAGGTCATTACCTCTTGTCAACGAGTCGCTGCCTCCCGCATTGCTTACGGGTCTTCTGCTTGTGTTAACCCAATTCTGCCTGACGCCTGAAGCAGAACCCATCCACATGTTTAGCACAGGAATGCAACCTGCGCTTGACTTTCTGCGTAAGCTCTTCATGGGCGCGAGCTTGGATGGCTCTCCTCGTGCTCGGGCTTACGAACCTGGCTCTTCCGTTGGGTTCCAGAAACCCCCTGAGAATGCATCATTTGCTAGTCTCCTCGACTTTGCTGCCCCACATGATCCTCGAACAAACCTCTTGCCTGCGACAGCGTTCTGGCTAGTTGATTCGGTTCATATGCTGTGGAAGCACCAATGCGACAAGAGGGACAAGTGGTCGGAACCGAATGCCGGCTTATCACTAGAGGAATTCCTGATGTCGCTGCTACGCGCCCGAGCGGAGTCTCAATTGAAGTCTGAAGTTGACCATCTTGACGATGCATCATTCGAGGCTTCTGCCCAATCCCAAGCATTGGTCCCGTCATCTTCGGCCAGATCTCCATCTCCCGACCGTATCAGCCTGCCCCAATCTGACGGTCGTCCCTCTGATGCCCCAAGTGTAGCTCCCACAGTGCAGTCAAGTAACGACCCTGAGAATCTTGAGAATGATCCGCTGACGAAGGTTCTCAACGCTATTGATAAGGCCTTACTACATCCATTGGTAGCAGACTTTATGATTTTCATCGCTCACAACGCGCAGGAACATCAGGGCTCGTTTAGTGCGGCATTATCTCTGGCTATTTCTCATCTTACGAAAGGGGCACGCAGCCTGCATGCCTCGGATCGACTTACTGCAGGGCTAGTGACCTCACATGAAAACATTACGAATGCGATGGTTCTAGGGCCGTCGCCACCCCAGTTACCAGCACCAACGTTAACTCTACGTACAGGTGGTGCAGCGCAACCGCATCTTGGGTTGCCTTCTGTGTGTGATGTCGCTCCGCCCTTGACGCCAGAGAGTGCTGCGATGTTAGTTAACGATCATTCTGATCTTGACTGGGCCCTCAAGAACGCGGTTGCACCTGAGCTGCGACCTAGGAACTCGCATGAGGTAATAATGCAAACAGCACCCCATCGTTCGCCATCAGCACCACTCGACTTCCAAATCGGCACACGTATACGTCTTGAGATTCCACGAACCGATCTACCCAGTTATCTAGGGATTCCACCCGCGATTCTATTTGTCGAAGGTGTGGTCGAGTCAATCGAGCCTTCACGTGCTATGCTCAAGTGCCCTGGTCGCAAAGTATTAAGTGAGGCTGTCGCACAGCTACAGCAGTCTGAAGCAACCAAGAATGAGGCCGGCTTTGCATTCTCGTCCATCAATCGCGCCTTTGCAAGTACCTCTGTGGGAGGGTACCAGGAGGGAACACGACTCGTACTCCAGGTCCGAAACAAGCGCTCTCACCCACTCCTCACTACAGCTACCATGCCCGCAGTGTCACTCGCCCAGTTCGCATTGCAATTTGGCGATGCACGGTCTGGAAGAACGACATCTGCTGAAGAATCTGCGACACCGTCATCATTGGACCGGTCCTTACCTGGTGATGACAACACGGAAATGGATGGTCTTTTCAATGTTATTGTCGTTATTACTGCTGTGCTTGACGAAGAAGGCTTTGTCGCGCGATATTTGCGAGGCGTTGAAGATAGCCTCCCATTCCGTGCATTGTTTGCTCAGCAGAAGAACCTGCAACAGCTATCAGCTCGAGTTGTAAAGCCGACCGAGCATAGTGTTAGTGTGAGTTTCGTAGCATCGGGCATTCTCGCCGAGTCGCCCATACCTCCGCCCCTTCTCAAGGATGACAAGTGCAGGGTAATCCTTACACGCCCGGAGAAGTATAAACTGGATCGCTCGGGACTGGCTGTTCCTGTCGATGTCCTTCCCTTATTGCGAAGGGCTCCGACTAATGGGCCAGCAGACACAGACTCAGAGTCTCGTCTGGACCTTGGGAATGACTCAGACTTGCCTCCTATTGGATCGTTAAACTGGGACTCACTCTCTTTCGAAGTTCGTGCACGAATTCGCGAAATACGAGAGCTGTTAAAGATTCCGATTCCGGCGGCATTTGGTCAAGATCGAGTCGATAATGTTTCCCAGGCACTTGCAGACAGTATATCGGCTACTTTGTGCAATCCATCTCGACCAAAACCTAGTCAAACCGAGTCTATCTACTATCCCGCAGCCAATCTGCCGATTTTGCCATTCGTGTCGGTAGGAAATGTTCCCTACAACAGCATGTTCCTCGCACAGTCGCGTCCACCGCTGCCCGAACCAATTGGGTATCTTGCTCAAGGTTTGCCGGTTTTTCTATCCTACGAAGTATGTCTTTCGCTGGCACAATGTCTCGCCCAAGATCCAACGCAAGCAGCAACTTTATTGAGTCTGCTTGCATCCGCACTCCCCGTACCAAGTGTGGTTCAGACTGTGGTTGACGTTCAACAGCAACCCGATAAGAATGCACATCCTGTCACAAAGCTGCTTTTTATTCTACACGCACTCGGGTTTTCAGGTCAGCCACATCCATCTCTTGCGGGATACAGCTATCACGGCCTGCCGTTCTATTACGGCTCTGGGACCAAGCCTTGCGAACCAGATGGTTATACCGCAGCAGGTGTCCCATACTATTTCACTAAGACTCTTGTCGAAGTGCACGAGCAAAACCTGGAGCGCGCGAGACAACTCAGTCGAAGAAATGCCGACCCCTCGATGCGGGATCTTGTGAATGCAGATGAGGTTGGGCTTAGTGGCCCGGGAAGTCGCCGGCGGGCAGAAGACGAGCTGCGTCTCGCAATCGAGGGTGATACCATGCATGTTGTCTCACAAGAAAGCATTGAGCGGTTGCTTCCAGGGGATGAGGACGAGAGTGCCGGCCCACCGAGCGAAAACTTAATGAGATCGGTATATCTAAAGCTTACTTCGAAGCCTGAGGTCCCTGTAGATGCCGATAGCATCCTGGAAGATGACGAAGAACCATCAACGGATGAAGAACAACGGGAGTTGCTTGCGGCAACTAGGAGAGCCATATTAAGCCTTCAAGATGATCTCGAAGGGGAACGTCGCGCAATGAGACGGCTACGACGCCGATGGCGTGGCGTCGAAACTGTGAGTGCGGACGGGAGACGTGACCAAGAGGGTGATACTGATGACGACGATGACACTATGGATGGTTTAGCTTTGGAGGACGAGCTGCAGATGGATCAATTTGGATTTGACAGCAATGATAATGATCTGCGTCGAAGACTTGAGCAATCTCGCGCGAAGCAGCAGGCCACCCAAGCTGAGCTCCTGAAGCTCTCTAGCCAGGCAACACAAATTCAGGCACAAATCCAACAGATGAAGGCTGAGAAGCTGCGGCTGCGAAGGGGCGAGAAGCTTGCACGCCTTGCGAGGCATGCGCAGGCAATGGGACTTCAGCTTCCAGATCAGGGCAGTAATGATGATAATTCAGAGTTTCGCCCCCAGCCTCTCACGGCGGAAGAACAACTACATGCCTTAGTCACCGCAATTGCGACTCCATCCTCAACTCGACAGGATGGTGCCACAGACTTGACGTCCGCCGGTTGTTTGCCGGTTACGCTCATTGGAGACAATGATTACTCGACATCGCGCGGTCTGATGCGTTATCTCGAATCGATTCTAGCTAAGGATACCGATGACCTGCATCGTGCTCGGACTAGAAAGCAGAACCTCATGTTGCAAAGCCTGCAGCTCGGTCAGAGGATTCCTCATATGGCGTACAAATCTCAGTCGCTGCTTCCTTACTCCGCTAGTTTCTCGAGGGGAACGGCGACATTCTGGTCTCCATCATTCCCCATGCTAAGCCAAAGCTGGCTAGGTAGTCTTCCTGGGCGGTCAGTTCTGCTGGCTCTGGGCAAGGTAACCGCCCAATCTTCACCTCAAAATGGCGTGAAATCACCTACCCTTGCTGAGCGCGCCAGTCTGGCTGCCAGACTTGGAGCTCCGACACAGTTGATTGCGCTCCTAGAATCTGTTATCAACTCTGAAGACCGCTCCTTCGTTTCCGATTCGCGATTAGCCAGCGCCCTCAAGGCTTGGGCTGAGGCATGGAATAATCCCGCGCAACCAGATATTCACACTGCACTCCTTCAGTCAAAGTCTCTCCTGGAATTCGCTCTGAAGCAAACTCTTGCCACGTTTGCACTTGCCCCTCTTTTACCTCGGAAGGAGAGTGGCAAGCTTGTCGCCAGCAAGTTGACCACTCCGGCCACGGCTCTGACCACTTATGGACCCGCGTGCAGAATGCTCCCACCGACCCTTCCGCACTCCCCAATCTCTGCACAACAGGCACTTGTCACGAATGCTCAGTATATTGTCCTGACACTCAGTGACCTCGACTTAGATCGTTTGGCAGCAATGGCCCCTACACAGCAACTCTTGAAAGTTGGTGTGCAACCTTCGACAAGCTTTTTGCTTGGAGACGTTGCTACGAGCATGAGTGACGTAAAGGTTGTGTCAAAGACTACGTTGGCGTCTGCGAACAGCCCCTCGATCAACAAGAATTTGAACTTGCGCACGAGAAGGTTAAGTACTACGCAATCTACAAATGCAACTGGGCTCTCAAAACTAGCCGCACTCTCGTTGAACCCGGGTGTCCAACCGTTACCGATTCTGCCCCCGGATTTCAAGTATTCGTACGTAGAACTTGATCTAAGTCAGTCTATCCAGACGTTACTAGCCGAAAGACGCCTTAGAGAGGCTCGTGCGACGTTTGCGCGCGCGAACCAAGCACATGGAAGCTCGACTGCAGGATCTGTTCCAGATCCATCGCTCCGAATCTTTATTCCTGTCGGTTTCAACGCAGCAGGAGCTTCCATATCAAGCTCTAGTAGCCGAGGGCGAATGTATCGAGGTAGCCTAGTGGTGAGGACAGCATGGGATACTCAACTTGTTTCGTGTGAACTGCGCGCCCTATTGGGTCCCTTCGTTTCGATTCAGGCACCGACTCTCCAATCGAAGGAGACGCCGTCTTCTGAGCCTACATTATCTGGGGAGCCATCCAACGAAACAGTATCTGTAGCACCAAACGCTGTAACGCCGTCAGCCGATGCTCAGCCATCGGAAGGATTGCTGAAAGAGACGCAGGGCCCAATATGGTGTCCCTTGAAAGAAAAGCGCGAACTTTCCTCTGTAGTTCAAAACCTGACTGACTTTCCGATTGTTTTGTACCTTGGCTTGATCAATACGTCCACAAAGATGATCAGCACGTCACCTCAGAGCAGTCAGGAGCAGGTAGACCAGAGCGGAATTACCTTTGCGCCTGACCAGCCGATGTGGCTCGAACTTCCACCAGGAGCAAAGAAAGCAGTTAAGCTACAATTCTCTCCTTCAGAGCGCGCGTACTATTGTGCTGAGCTTGTCACTGCTGTCGTCACCTCTCCATCTCAGGACCTCGCCCTGGATTGCGGTCTGCCACTTTCGCTCGCAAATCTTCAAAGCGAACTCGCTAATGCATCTCAGGTCGATGTCCCTGAGGCTATTCGAGAAGCCCTGGAGTTTGATCGACCCCTGATCATTGTCGGCAGCGAAAGCGTAACGATTGAATGTGTAGGAGGACCTCCTCTTCTGTTCGAAGTTGCGTCGGGCCAAGACCTTGTCACTACACCGTCAGAGGAGGACGCTTTAGCGGACCTGGAAGAGAGTGAGCGGCTTGCGCAGAAAGCGGCAGAGGCCGAGGAACAGGCGCATGCTGAAGAGACAGCGAAGCTCAAACGTGAAATCGGAAAGTTGGATCGCTTACATGGAAAGGCACTGCGTCGTCATCTGCAAGCCGTTACAGGAGAAGATGGTGCCGAACACAGCGAGGAGGATAGTGATGCGGAGGAGAATAGTTTGAACGATGACGCAGACACGCTGGCTCGCCTGCGCGAAGCTCGTAGACGTGCACTTGCCGAACGTCTAGCGGCGGAAGAGTCTCGGCGACAAGCACGGCTTGCTGCGGAGAGAGAGCGTGCATCCCGGCAAAAGGAGCATATCCTACGCCAGCGTAGGCTTGGTAAACTTGCCTCCGCAACCCAAGCAAGACGTCCCTCTGGTGGAGATGCAAAACGAAGCCTGTCTCTCGTTTCGCGCTTTGAGAAAAGAGACGAAAGTTCTCCCGATGCTTCTCAGAGCATCGATTTCGGTATAATCGACCGATTTGATCCCAAGCAGATTCGAGTGATTACGACGCGCAATTTGTTGGCAACGCCGGTGGTTGTTGTCCTGACGTGCTTTTCATCGAGCAATTCGAATCTGAGGCGGTCGATGGTTGCCGCAGAGAAGGAAACGTGCGCTGCAGTGGTGGCTGCAAGCGATCTGATCAATGCAACGTCGGGTACACAGCTTGAACCTCTTTTGGGAGCTGGATCAGGAACCGGGGAAACCAATCCCAGTGGCTCGGAAGATAGCGCTGCTGATCATACTGGAACGGTATTTGGTTTATCGCAAAGCTTCGTCGAGGTTGCGCCCTTTTCAACAAGTACGATAGCCATATACGCGCAGGCAAAGCCGGATACCCAATGCGGCCTACATACGGGAGAAGTCTATATTCACTGGGAAGATGGAACTCGATCTACCTTCCATTTACAGTGCTACGTAGGCCAGCCAATATCGTTTGATCTCGCTCCGCGAGCCTTTTTCCCTCCATGTCTTGGAACGTATCCGACTAAGGTTGTCGCACCGAGTTCCTCAGAAAGTCTCTTGTCTGCCGTGGCTCGCAACCATTCTCCATATCCGCTTGTCTGGCACATCAAAGGCTTTGGCCCGCGACAATCGCCAGCTGGTCGAAGCATTTCAGTCGTGAATATCGAGCACTACCCTACGTCTGCGACGACTATGTTGCAAGCTCAGACACCCAATCTCCTGTCCAAACCCATATCCGATAATAGCTCGGCCGAGGGGCAGGCCATTGAAACAACCAATGACAATAATCGCCATGTGTCCTCGAACCAAAGCACTAGCATCACCAATGACTCCTCCTCGTCATCTTCGTCGGACGAGCGTATATACGGTGCTGCTTCACCTGAACTCTCGCTGTACGCCAAGGCAGCTCTGGAAGACAAGTCTTCCGGTTTGACGTATGAAGAAAACTATCCATACCCATTAGTCTGTACACCTCCCTATGCGTACACCCAAGTTACGTTCGCTTTCCGCCCGAATGGCATCCTTCAAGGCGTTGTGCGTGCACCACTCGAGATCCACATGGTTCTTCCTCTCACAAAGCTCTTGCCAGCCCATACGCAGCATCGGGTGGAATTGGTAGGTGTTGTTTTCCCGCAACCACCAAGGAGATCTTTGGTCCCCTCCCTCAATTTCCTGAACGCGACTGATCGCAGCAACAATGTCGCAGCTGCAATAGGAGAATCTAAGTCCGAACAATGGCAGCCGCTAATGATGGGTGCTACAAACCGTGTCGAAGACATGGCGCTCCTTCAGTGCTGGTTATGGGGGTATGACCGAAATGATGTACGGAATCTTGTTACCAATCCCCCAGTCCTGACCGCACGCGCGCAAGAGATGCTTGCGCAAACCCCTGCGACCAAGGCGACGGCGGAAGATCCTGTGGAGTCGAGTGGGGATGATTCTGACAATGAAACGGTTGAGCATGCCCCCCGGTCTGAGACGATTCCAGCGACCGCCACTGACCAAACCGAATCGCTTCATGCTATAGTCGATCGACTCAAACGAGGGACTCGTAAAGGAAAGAGGTTTGCAGTCGTCCCAGACGCAGGACTGACGTTCTTTGTCCGAGCCGATCCTGTAGCTGCGGATTTGAAGCTCAGCTCTGAGCTCACAGAGGCGAATCTGCCTCAGTGCGCACGAGAAAGAGATTTGATCCGAAGGATTGTCACAAATGTGGGCGTCCGACATAGTGCAGCATATGCGGGAGCCCTAGCGATTCCCACTGCGGCGGAGCGGCACCACCTACGGTCTCAGTCACGTTTCGACGATTTTGACACGGCAGACTTGAGTGTTGAGGTTGATTCCAGCTATGTCGAGGCAGAGACATATATCTTACTTCTCACGCCAGGACTGCGGTGTGACGCAGTGCGAGGCAAATTGGACTTCCCGGATAACATCGGTTCCCGGAACAAGTCTCTTTTAGCAGCATCGACGATCACACCAACGTCTTCAGGCAACGAAAGCCAGAAGAGCATCGGAGAGGCAAACGGTGCCCCTGACGTTAGTGGTATCGATGCAAACCCTTTCCTGGAGGAAGCCTGCAGAGAACTGTTATCTGGTGCTTGTGTTACTCCTGTGAGTAAGCTCAGACGCCCTCCACCAATGGACCAACAGAACATCGATTCGAATGGCTACAGCAGGGTGCATGATCCAGCCGACGCCAGCGTTGTTGCTTGCATGCATCGAGTGGCATTCGATATTTATGAAGCCGCGGATATTCATCGCAGGTTTGATCCTCTGTTATCGAACGAGGTGGCAAGCCGGATTGCTCATTTCAAAACCGATTCGAAAATCCGAGCAGCACTTCGCAACACTAATATCACCCGCCCAGAAGGTGCTATTATTGCTCAATCTATGTCCGACAACAAAAAAGATAGTCTGAAAGCCACTGAGGCATTCGAGCGCAGGGTTAGTGCTCTGTCTCACGCTGCTGCGATGGCAACTTCAGGCTTACTCACGGACCTGTACCAAGGCTTTATTTGCGCGGTATCGCTTAAGGATGGACACATTTCAGCAGTACCGACAGCATCACAGATATCAGGGGGCATCGGTATTTTCCCGATGGGACGGCTGGATTTGGGCCGCGTGCAATTGGGGAAATCGAGAACCGAGTTTGTGCTACTGCAGTCCTATTTCACAACTCCGGTATATGTGAAAATCCGCATTAAACCTAGTCTAACAAACGAAGCTTTGGCACTTTCGAACGCATTCATGCTCTCTGCGACTACCGTCCTACTCGGTCCACGAGACACCTACTTGCTAAGCGTAACGTTCGCGCCGAATGCTCAAGGACACTTTGATGAGGTGCTAGAAGTACTTCTCTCCAGTCCTGATGAAGTCCTTTCTGAAGATGCAGCTCCAGGTTCGCCACAACCTACATTGCTCTCGTGTGGGCAGGTCGGTCTCACTGGTATCGGCTATCTGTCCGCGGTAGATGGCATCCCGCGAGAGCTTTCGTTGGGGCATGTTCCAGTGGGCTTCATGGCTGTCGCCTCGCTAGTCCTTAAGAACCAGAGTTTCGTAACCGACACGATTGTACTCTACGTACCGGAGCCACTTTTTGCATCACCTACTGTGATCCAGCTGCCGCCCAAGTCAGCGAAGACAATCCACATCTTCTATCGTCCAGAAACGAGTGAATCTCAGAGGCGCAGCATTGTTGTTCTTGTGGGAACTAGATCGCAACGTATTCTTACGACGTTTGCCGGTGGTCGTCCCGACGTACTTGCCCTGTCGCATGCTAACTTGTCTTCCGTGCTCAGTGCTAAGCCGAGCCAAGGCGTTGCTACAGAGACAAATGTAAGATTATCTCCAGCGGACTCCGGCTCAGAGTGCACCCTTCACTTTGGCACGATACCATTAAATACTATCGTGACGTCCAGGTTCTATCTAGTGAATCGAGGCTCATTACAGGCTACACTTGCGCCTGTTACTAAGCTTGGCTCTGAATTCAAGTTCAAACCACGTCGTTTGCTAAGTGCTGATGTTTCGGCAAGCCCTGCTTCGCTGGCAACGGGACCAGACTTGGGTAGGCCAGGCGAACCCAGCCGAGATGGTGTGGTGCGACAGCGACGAAACCTGTGGGCTTGGCTCAGAGCCAACCTTTCATTAGTCACGGAACTCGCCCGAGAATCGGTCTCAATCACGTTCCTGGTCTCCAATCCACAACATTCAGGAAAAGGACTTGCTGAAGCAGAGCTACGATCAGCAAAGGGTGCGGGTGCGATCCGAGCCTTTTTAGCGGCCGCTCAGAGCTTTGCGAGTATTTCGAAGAAACAACAATTATCCCGAGGAAATGAGGGCGAGCTCACGTCGGCGTGCCCCTCTACGACAGTTATATCGCAGAATCGTGTGCTAAAAGCCTCACATCCCGGCTGGGAAAGAGGCGATTTGGTGCTACCGCCGAAAAGTACGCTCATAGTCGATGTGGACCTGGCTCCCAGAGTGCAAGGGAATGTAGAGGCAACCCTCACAATTAGGTATTCCGAGGCACTTCCGAATGCAGCACCTTTTGGGGCTTCACCTGCACCTAGCACGCAATCCAGTGGTAGCAGCGCAATGTCACAAGTACATCCAGTAGAGGAACCCAAAATTGTTCTCAATGTAGTAGATTTATCACGCTTGGATGAACAGACAACGAGGTACTTAAATATGCTCCAAACACGAGCTAACCTCATTAGGCAGATCAACCGAGCCTCCGCAGCAACCACCAACACTCGCAATATCACAAGTACCATGGCATCAGCTCAGAGTGCTACAGATTCGAATCTGACAGCCTATAGTCCGACCCAGGAGCATCAAACGTACCCTCGGCTCATCGTTGCCTTGCAGCGCTTAGACTATCGCCTTGAAGAGGAGTTTATCGGAGCTGAATCTAGTATTATGCGTTCGCTGCAGCAGCGGAGTGTTCGACCGGGGCAATGTATCCAGAAAGAGCTTTCCATCAAGCTGTTAGGCTCATGCTACGGCATTGTGCATGTTGAACCTGCCCGCCTCGACTTTGGATCTGTTCCTGCGACGTGGCTCTCGGATGTTTCGCGTACTGTGACATTCCATGGAGAAGCCAACGTACAAAATTACTCTCTGACACATGGCAAAACATCGCATGCAGTACTAAATCCGAACGTCGGTAGCACTGGCTTAAGTGCAAGCGTCATTGCCAGTTATGTTCAGCAGGGGTATGTGCATTCCACTGACGCCCCAGCAGGGCTGGTTTTCCACTTCACGTCTGCGCAGCCACTCCCACCCGCAGGCGAACTCATACCTCCAGCTGTAGCATATCCCAAAGGAATGGTCCGAGTTACTGATCTTCTCGTTGTATCGCTGCAGAATGCATCACTACGGACACAGGTCCTCACAGTGGAGCCTTTGCAAGCACCAGGCTTCCGGCTAGCACCTGGTTGCCCGCGGAAAATCGAGTTAGGACCGGGCGAGCGGACGTCGATTGCAGTATTGTTCGAGCCTTACGAACCCGATGTGGTCTACACTGGAATATTGCGTATGCGCCACACCGCAGGTCAGACAATTGTTCACCTCCGAGGTGCAGGCGCGGCAGCTCGCCTCTATTTGCCTCAGGCCGCGTTGCAAGCCCTGAACTGGAAGGCTCATTCCGAACTTCTTGCCTTGCTCCGAACGTCAAGTACTCTAAGAGCGATGCTAGAAGCGTCTTCCATCCCGGCCCAGGCCGGAGGCTCCGGGCCAGCCATCGAATTTGAGGAAAACCCTTTTGCTGCCTGGGATAGAGCGAACGAAACTAGCGCTCCGGTGGTTCACACCACGACGGCCCCAGCGAGCTCCATTCAAGCTTCTGATGCGAGAGCCAACGTGCACGAGAGTTACGCAGCCGAGACTGAGAAACAAATGCTCGGTGGTCTTGCAGATTTCCGTGTGAAGTTACAGAACCGTCGTCGGGACGATTCAGACGCGGAAAGCAATGCTGGCAGTCCGCTCCTCGGCTCTGCCACCACTGGACGTGAATTGGCAAGTGGTTCTATTGCTACATCTGCTGCTGCCGCTGCTATCACCGCATATGCTTACCCCCCTTCCCTTGCTGGACAGGCGGCACCGCTAGTGCAAACGACCGCGACGCCAGTAATTCCGTCAATGGCCACGCTTACGAACGCCTCGCAATTGGCCAGCTATGCTGTTGTTCGGAACGGATATGTTGTACCTGGGTCGAAACGCTTCTATCTACTTCAGCTTCCTCCAATCGAGTTGCATAGCATCACGACTTTCGAGCTCGTTGTTCGCAACGATGGCCTCTTGGCGAGCGAATTTGAAGCCGTTTGTGTGGACCGACCGTATGCGTTGTTACCACCATTATCGGCATCAATTCGAAGGATTTCTAGGGCAAGTATCGACGTAATTCGTCTGAGTCAAAGTCGTGACAGAAGTTCGTATATGCCAGATACGACCTTGACAGACGTCGCTGACACCATCGAATTTGAAGGTGCACGTACGCTTGATCTAACGGATGAGAGTATTGAGTTCGTATCGCGCTACATGACAACGCGGCTTCGCTGTACCATCGCCCCGCAGAGCAAGTCAGTGGTTACAATCGCCTGCCTCATTGGCAACACGGGCAATCGCCTCAATGCCGTGAAGCCTACAGGAATTCTTCGAGGGCGCGTCTTGATTCGTTGGCGTCCGACCCCTCTCTCGCCGTACGTGACCGAATTTATTCATCTCTCTGCCAAGGCGGGTGAGCCAAAATTAAGGTGCTCAGCTACGAGTCTGCAATTTGGGTCTATCGTCGTGGACAAGCCCGCGACTCGTACTATGACTCTAGAAAACTTGGGAGATGTAGCGCTACAATGCCAATTTTCTCTCTCCCCTGCTCTGATGTCGAGCGCTCAGTTGTACTGGGCTCCAATCTCTGACACGAATGCGTCTCCCCCTTCCTCTACGGACTTCAAGCCTATCAAGCCTCTGCAAACCCAGCAAAGCACGACTGATGCCATCGTTGCGGGTGTATCCACGCTGGTACCTCGAATGCAAGAGTCAGCAGTGCTTATTCCATCGCTTGGCGCCATTGCACTGCGAGTTGTAGTCGTCATGCATGACATCGGTGACCTCGTCGGCTCTCTCGAAATCTTCTCGGACTCCGGACCCGTTGCCGTTCCAATCTCCGCATTTGCCATGCTTCCACAGCTCGTTCTACCTCCTTCCCTGGATCACAGCTTTGGTGAGGTCGATGTATTCACTGCCGATGAGGTGTCATTTGAGGTTCATAATGTAGGAACGTCTGCGACATCATTTGTTGTGTTCTTAGAGGATTGCAGAACAAAGCAACTTCTAGGCCCTGAGGTCCCGAGAGGGGTTGAAATCGTGCTATCAACCGATCGACGCCAGCAACATCAGTCGGACTTGACAATAGGTACTGAGTCGGAAGGAGCCGAACCGATCACCAACTCGAATAACACTGCAGATGTGTATGCAACAATGACGGAGGAGGAAAAGTGTGTCCACTTTGAACAGATGATCGAATCTTTAGGTGGTTTTAGCAGATTGCCGGACGAGGTCACCCTTGGTAACTTTACAGTATCGCCAGCAAAGTTGCATGTCGCACCGAGAACATCAGCCGTCGTGACCATTAAAGTATCACCGCAACTGGTCGGTCTTTATGAGTCGATCAGAATGATTGTGGTGCCCGGTTACATTCAAATGGGAGATGGCATGAGCGAGGAAGAGACATCGAGTGAGCAATTCAGTTCATCCAGTGTCATTTCCAGCGCTCATGAAAGATTCCGGGTGCTTGATGCTAGATTTGGGCGACTCGACGCGATTGCTGCAGGTCCACGCTTGCACATTCGCGCGAAATTGGATCCAGCACGGTTAGAAGCGTGGCAACGTGATCTTGGCCTGGACCCCTTGCAAATTGAACTCCACGCACCTGAGGGCCGGGCTACTGGCGTTGCACTAGACGAATTGCACTATCCTAGAACAATTCCCCTCTGCGGTGTTCGGGCGCTGGAACGACTGCTGCTTCAATCCACTCTGAGTATTGTTAACACAGGAAACCGTCCCGGGCACTTTGTTCTGCATTCCTCAACGTCCCAAGACACCATCAAGTGGGCCAAACAGGCAAACGCCAACGTTGTTGGGACGCAAGCCGAAGTGCAGAAGCTGAAGTCATTGGTCTCATCTGGAAAATCGCTGAGCACTCCTACAAGCCTTACGCCTACAAGCCACACTCCTACTCTGAAGTCAAGTCGGGTCCATGCGCAAGGCATGAGCCAAGGGCAGGCGCACGCGTCTTTGCCGCAGCAAATCCCGGATGAAGCGGACGATGGAAAGGCACCGATTTTCAGCGTGATGCCGACGCAAGGGTTGGTGGCCCCAAGGCAATCGGTTCCCCTGACATTGAACATCATGGCAAGTGCGCTTGGCTTCATTTCGCGAGAATTTGAACTTGTTTGCCCAGAAGCAATCGCACGCACCACATTTTCGTTGCTAATCTTTGCCGCACTTGATAGCATTGACCTAGTCACTCCACGTCCGCTGTCACAAAAGCCGCAGCATGGATTAGCGTTTGAAACGGATGTGAACTACCCAACGTCGCTGATCCGTCAAGGTCAGGGGCCAACAGCCAACCCCTATGCGTTCTTAGATTGGGGAAGATGTCAGGTTGGAGAGCGCCACAGTCGTACTCTAGTAATTAAGAACAAAGGTAGTCGCTCCGCGTATGTAACGCTTAAACTGACACCCTTTGAGGTTTTACAAGACCACAGCAACTCTCCTACGTTGAACGCTGAGTCCCTTCGTGTGGACGACACCGGTGCAGATGGCCATCAGGTGGGTGTTAGGCGCACTACCGTGAAAGAACCAAGCGATTCCGCTTATGGAACAAGTATGGAATCCATGGGACCATCGTTGGGTCGTAGACTTGGCCGTAATCTATTGGGTAGGTTGGATGATGCACCTGCAGAGTTCCGCGAAGCACTCCAACCGGGGGATGTGGAGCCCTCACTTAGAAGGGGACGTGGGCCGCTGGAAGGTGACTCCAATTTCGAGGACACACAATCTGATGATACTGACCTCGACACCCTGCTGTCCTCGTCGGAGAGCGACATGGAGGCTGATCATGTTGAGTCAGAAGATGATGCTGATGATATTAATGCTCTGCCTCGGAATAGGTTCCGGGTGCGCGCAACACGCAAGCGTCGAACGCAATCACTCTCACAGACCGAAGCCCTGAAGGGCCATATACCAGCATCAACTACTCGGCTCCAACAGGCCGACTCCGCAATGCCTTCAGCCCAAGTAAGGTTACGCACGAGAAGCGAGATGATATCGATGAAATCGGAACTAACACGCCAGCTGCAGCTCCCGGATGGATCGGCACGGACTTTCGAAGTGACAGACGCCTATGATCCTGAAGCGGATGAAAAGCTCGCAGCACTCCTAAGACCATCCGATGGATCCACTGATGCTCAGAGCGAGCTAGATATAGAAGGAAAACGAGACCTGACAACACTCGACCAGGGCAATGACGAACTGCCGTTTGTCTTACTGAGAAAGGAACTGGTCATACCCCCTAACAGTGAAGCAAGTGTGGAGATTCTCTACGTTCCTCGTGCGACAAGAACTCCAGCTCTGCGAGAAGATCGTGCTTGGTTGAGTATTTCGTCGTTGTATACTTCACTTCTTCTTCAGCTCGGCGCTTCAGCCGGCGCAGGCCGACTAGAAATCATCATCCCTCCACCAGATGTTGATCCATTGGGGCTCACACCTATCCCCAACTTCAGTTTAATGCCGCGAACTGAAACATCCGGAGAAATTGTCACATCTGTCCTCGACTTAGGGCGTCGTCCTGTGTTTACGGATACATGGACTTACGTCGCAGTCAGAAACATTGGTAATCTCCCTTTGGCACTGTGGATTGGTCCAGCATCTGGCCAAGACGCACAATTGTTATCGGTCTCAACCTTTGGCCTTGGAATTCCGGAGGAGATTGCGTCGAAGCAGATACAACCATTGGTAATTCTAGAGCCTGAAGTATCTGCTTATTTGCCACTGGTTGTAGTGCCTTCGCTAGTTGGAGAGGAGACCTTCGGCAACCTTCGTATCCTTACGGGTGCAATGGCAGCACGTACGGCTCTTGCGGCTGCCGGAGGAGATCCGTCGAGTCTGACTGGTGTTCTAACGTTACACCCACCCCATTATGTCGAAGACTGCAAACGCGAACAATTTACCTCAAGAACAGGCTTCAAGAAGCTTAGGTTACCCTCCGTGTCGTCCATTCTCAGTGGCGCGCTTGGATTCGGTCGCACGTTTACCATACCAGTTCGCGTTGTAGGTGGACGCATTGCAACCACTGTAATCCCGTCGGATGTCCTGGACTTTGTCGAGATCCCTGTTGGGAGTGTAGCAACTAGGCCATTGACAGTCGTCAATGAAAGTTCATTACGATCTCGCCTCAGGATCATCGCAGATCCGACGCCTTCAAAGCTATCCCTCGAATTACTTCCATTAGAAGAGGTAAATATGCCGGTGACAGGTATTGCAAGCGGTGAGCAGAAGCCAAAGCGAGAAATGATGCCTGTTACTCCAGTACTGAAGAACGCACTAAACGCACTGAACACTCAAGGTGAGGCGTGGATTTTGTTCGAGCCGAAACAGAAGCTCGAGCTTGCTGTACGCATTCATCCAACGCAACCGCTTGCAATCGATGTCAAGGTCAGTGTAGTCCCTTACTCCACTCGTCGAGAAGATAGAAAGCCATTTTTGGGCGTGGTCGAAACTTCGGGAAAAACCGCCAAAGCGCACGATGTGTTGCAGCCGCAGCCTTGCGGTGAACCTTCTTCGGTTCGAGTTGTTGGTTTCGCCCGCAAAGTGGAGGTGTTGTTAGCGGATGTCTCACCAATCGCCCTCGGCAAAGTTCTGAGAGGTACTACGGCTACAGTGACTCGGCTTCTTGTGAACCCGACACAGCGCGTTAGACTAGCATTTAAGCTAGAGGTTCGCGGGACCGATTCACGATACGCATCTTTATGGAGTGTCTCACCTTCAGAAGGTGTGTTGCCACCACAAGGAACTTGCACTGTCGCTATCTCTTATGTGTCAAACGAGGCAGGGCTGGTCCCAGACCCTACTTGTACATTATTGCTGATCAATGAAACCCTCGGCGGCAAGATTGAGTGCACGGTTCCGCTATCAGCCTCGGTTGCGCTACCACGAATCGCTCTTTCACCTACTCCGTTCTACTCGACGTTCTCATTTGGCATTTGGCCCGTAATTCCTCAACCGCCTTTGAGTGGTGTGGACTCTGTGCGCGCACAACAGGGACAAGAAGTAATGTACTCGTCTTCAGGTATTGTGCCCGGTTCAGCAGCAGACCCGAATGTATCAGTTCAGTGGCCATTCAAGTCGCTAATTCCTGTGCCGATGCCTGCACGGCGAAGGTTCAAAATTACGAACGTCGGATCAGGTGATCTCCTGCTCCGATTCACATTGATTCCCGATCCGAAGCACAACGTGATGGCGTCAGCCCCGTCGAGTGTGTCGGCCGGCGTGGATAATAGTCCCGTCCCGACAGATCACATGGCTTTACCACGAATTGGCTTCTACGTATCTCCAGCAACATCAATTCCTATCGAACATTATCCCTCAGTTGCTGCTCTGCCGCCAGCGCTCCTTACTGGGAGAATCACTGAGGATGGTCCATTAGAATTCGACATTTGGTTCTGGCCTGAGATAGCAGGTGTGTACAAAGCAACACTTGTTGTGAGTTCGCCGGCAGGTGAGGAGCGTATCGCTCTCCTGGGTGAGGCCTCTCATTTCACCACTCAAGCGGATTTGTTCAAAGTTGTGGTCGCATCATCTGACTCCAGAGGCACACTGCAACAGTCAGCAAAAGGCATCCGGCTGGGTATCTCCAGCTCTTCTCAGGTTCCCGCGCCGACCCCAATCATTCCACTGCCACTTCAGCTTACAATTGACTTCGGTCGCGTCTGCATTGGTCAGAAGGTCACGCACAGCTTCTTCTTCTCCTCTCTTTCCCCGCATCCAACACCCATTTTTGTGTTCTTTGCGCCGCCAGCGGTTGCATGCATGTTACCGTCTCTAATGCAGCTCGCTTCAAAGGCAAAGGTATTCATGGATGCGCAACTCCTTGACTCTAACCTGTGCTCGAACGCTTGTACGGTGAGACCACTACCAGTTATTGCACCCCTTCTGCGAGCGTTGCACGCCATGGAAGTGATGTTCGGATCGGATTTCGCAAACCTACCAGAGCTCTACGATGATAACTATGGTAGGAATTCTAGCGACTGGCCGCTTCCGACTGAGCTTGCTCGAGCCCTACTCGCGCGAACGTGGGGAGCAGCACTACTTCAGTTCATCGACAACGACGTCAAAGATCTCCACCATCGTGTCGATCTTCTCGAGCGGTTCGAAGAGATCCAGTCCCACCATGAATTAGAGCGGCAACGGGAAATGATTCGCAAAGCGGAAGCACGTGCTCAGATAGCTGGTGGCACACTGAGTGCTCTGGCAGAAGATGCATTTGAAGACGATGTCATCGACACTGGCACTTTAGATGAAGCCGAGTCACTTCAAGAGGTCGGCGAGAAGTCGTTACGAGGTATTAACGTGCAGCAAGAACGTCAAGCCTTGGAAGCTAGATATCAGCAGGTTCTCAGCAGATGGCAACATCTTCGGAACTTGGCGTGTGGTGAACGAGATACGGACGCATATACTCAGATCACTCAGCTAATTGAAATGCAAATATCTCACCCTCTTCTGCAGAGAAGCGGGGAGAAGTTCACTCTAGCGAAGCTGCTGCCACACTTACGTCTCACACCAGTCCAAGGCCAAGACGCTGCGGGGCCGCACTGGCCAGCATATGCCAACTGGAGCGTGGAAACTAACGTGCAGCACGATGGGTATCTTTCGTATGCACAGCAGATGCTTGCCACTGAGTCGACTAGCTATCCACTCGTTTCAGTGACACCTTCGGCGGTCATGCTAACGAGTGAAATGTCCAATCCAGCATCCCAACTATCGCAACACCTGAAGGACACCGAACGTGAGATGACCGCTTTGAGGCAAACCGCACAGCAACTCGCAACTGCGGGTAGATTCGAAGACAGCACAAATCAGGCAACAGCCGCGGGTTCTGAGGAAGTCGATCGCCATCAGCAGGATAATGGTGATGTTGATGACGAAGCTGATATTGGCTTCTTGGCTGAGGCTGATGATCACTTTGATAGGCACGTCCAACACCTGGGGTTAAGTGAACGCGGTACTGTCGACTCATGGCCAGTACCAAGAAAGCTGTTCGAAACCGTTTTAGCTGAAAATGGCTTAACTCGATCCGATATGAGATGCCGACGACGCGTGCTGTCGATTTTGAAGTGGTTACTGACGTTCAATCCGCTAAATACCATTCCCAACCTTCATAAGCAGCTGGAATCAGGTGCTTCAGCCGGAACTGGATCCTCCACACTTCAGCAAGTGTCGGGGCATTACACCCGCACGGCGACCATAGACGTTACATGCGCTCCAGAGATCAAGCTACGTGCGGACGGCACATGTGATCCAGTTGCACTAAGCACTATCCTTGCACAGCCTCGATTTAGCCGAACGCTTTGGATCGTGACCCCGAGTCAAGTGAGGGCAGTGAATGTTGTCGGTGAAGTGTACACACCATCTATCGTCGCCTCCCGATCAACCCTCGACTTTGGTCGCTGTGTTACGGACTCTCCAACTACCCGGCGACTGTTCATCACGAATAACTGTAGCTTCCCCATTAGATTCAATGCGAGTACGAATCACATCGCGTTTACGGTTGCTCAACCACGCACAGGAGTGCTTGCACCAGGTGCATCCCACGAACTGACAGTGCGCTTGCTCAGCTCGCGACCTCTGAATACTCGTGCATTGGTTGACGCCGCGAACAAGTCCATTGCGAAAGCACAACAGCTCAGTCCAGACACAAATTTCTCGGCGCTTGTCACACCGGCTGCTCTCGCGGCGGCTGGTGCGCCGACCCTTATCGTGCAAACGCACAGCGAAGCTTTGCCACCTGCGTACGTATCCCTCGATGCATTATGCACTTCATACTTGCTCGATACAGAGCTCCTTAAACCCATCGATTTTGGCCCAGTAATGGTGGGCGCATCAGCGACGATCGCCCGTACATTACGAAACACGACAGACAATGACGTGCATGTGTCGCTTCAGCCGGACGCTTCCCTCGCACCGCATGTAAATGCAGGTGCGGTGGTCTTGCGCGCAGGTGATATGGATCTGTTGATTCGCCGGTCTGAGCATCGTGTTGCCACCATCGGATTCTCGCCTCGAGGCGAAGGAGAAGTGAAAGGTGAACTTGTCTTGTCGACAAAGTCGGGACCGTTCACCATTCCATTCAGTGGATACGGTGCGATTCCTCGCCTTGCAGTTGTTGACTCTCCGCTCGAAATTGACTTCGGTGCCACCTCTCCCGCCTTCCCGATGTGTCGTAAGATCACATTGCGTAATGTGTGCCCACTGCCGCTTCAATTGGATTGCCAATGGCGCCATGTTATTGTGGCAGGGACACCTGGTCACTCCCCTACTGCACTCCCAATCCGGCGCAAAGGCGGTGCGAACGCGCACGAGGAAAAAATGCGCTTCAGTTGGGCGCTTTCGGCGGAAGCTGCGATGCTCAATCCTCAACAAGTATGCACGTTGACTGTCGTCTACAGCCCACTCTCGCTCACGCCTGAGACAGCCGTAGATCAAGCAAATGCTACAAATACCCCCACTGGCGGTTCGGTCAACAGCTTGGAAGAACGTGCAGCAGCATTTGTTGGACTCTCGACATACGGCGCGTATTTGCTCTCCGCTGATCCTTCGACCCTGTCTCCTGTAGAGTTGCAGGAGCGCGAATCTCTCTTGATCAAGCAGAGGGAACGAGAGGCGTTTGAGCAGCACCTCGAGTCTCGCCAGCAGGCCCTACAGGCAAGAGTACGATTCTCTTCGTCCGGAACTTCCTCAGGGACCGCAGGTGCGTCATCCTCCGCCGCCACCACCAACACCATGTCTCTGTCGGCCGCTCAAATGGCTGGTAATCTCGATCGTGCATCCTATACCGAGGTCTCAACACACGACTCCGCTCAATTGATTGTGCGTCATGCTGGATGGGGCGAGCCGCTTGTCCAGTTCACTCTACAAGGCCGACCGGGCACCCTCGCACTCAACTTTTCAACTCGGACGCTACAATTCGGCAACGTCCCACGAAACGCAACACGTAGTCAATCCGTGACTGTAGCCAACGATGGAGATGTTTCGGTCCAGCTCAAGTTTGTTGTGAATGAGAGCGCAACCTCATTGCCCAATGGCAAAATTCCGGAAGCCGGGGGAGCACTCAAACTGACGGTACCGTCACCATTATCACTTGCACCAGGTGAATCCGCAACGTTCAATGTGCACATCCGAGTGATGAGGCGAGGTCGTGTTGAGCTCGGATTCTATGCCGTCTTACTGCACCACTACAACGAAAGCCATCGTTGGAACTTCTGTGCAGTGGCTAAGGGTGATGATATTGTTCTTGCGCCGGCATCGCTCCTCGCCCTCAAAAGTGAGGTTCTCCCATGTACACGGCCAGTGGAGCTATTCACTAACTTCCACATGGAAGCCGTTCTGCGTCCAGTCGCGCATGTAGCCCAACCCGGTATCCGTCATCTTACGCAGCCGATCGAGCCCGTCAATAACCCACCCTCAATTGAGAGTATATTGGCTGTGCCTGCTGCACTAGGACCCAATGTTTTGCGCGGATTCAGGAGATGGTACCAAGGACGAGAGGCCTATCGACTCACCCGTGATCAGCAGAACTCCACATTCCATCTCACGTCTCAATCGACGACCAGCAAGACTTTCCGTCTGAACGCGGCTCAGACTAGCGATAGTCACGCTTCTCCCCAAACGGATGACCAATCTTCCGAGGCTTGGTCCCGACTTACGAAGATGCTGAGCAGTGATAACAAGTAAGGATATGATCATCTAGCCCTCGCCCTCGCCCTCGCCCTCGCCCTCGCCCTGCACTTGTCGATTTCATGGAGTTAATCAGCGCAGCAGAGTTTCCTGCAATCGCGCGCTTTCTCGTGAATTTTGAAGTCATAAATGTTAAATGTATGTTCGTCTTATAACGATGTTAACAAATCAACGAGAGTTTAGGCTGTTATTACTGGGTCCCTCGGAGGTCTTCAAGCAACTTTGGTTCTGAATGCAAAACAATTTCGACGTCTTATCAAAGGGTGTTCGTACCCATAAGCAGATGTGAACTTAAGCTACTTGAACTGTATTAGGGACCAGGTGCAAAAAGCAACCACTAGAGCGGCTATTCGGTGTAGACAGAGCTACAACCTAAGCTGCTTTTTCACGCTGCGTCGCATAAGTCCAGTTGTTTTGACTAAATTCGTTCAGTGAAGGAAGCGGGTGGTGTAGCGAATCACTCTTGTAGACACGAATCCTGTGACAGGCTACATCAATTTAGTTGGTTTGGTCCTGGGTCTGAATCTGAGGAGTGTCCTGGAGTTGAGGAGCAGCCTGAACCTGAGGAGCAGCCTGAACCTGAGGAGCGGACTGGACCTGAGGAATGGATTGGACCTGAGGAATGGATTGGACCTGAGGGATGGACTGGACCTGAGGGATGGTCTGAACCTTGCTGCAGCACTGGCCCTTGCCCTTACCAAGGAACTGGCCCTTGCCCTTGCCCATCAGCTGGCCCTTACCAAGATATTGACCCTTGCCCATCAGCTGGCCCTTACCCTTGCCCAGGAACTGACCCTTGCCCTTGCCCTTGTAGCAGTTGGTCTCGAACTGGCGCTCAACCTGAGGAGTGGCCTGGTCTTGAGCCTGAAGCTGAGGAGCAGCCTGAACCTGGGGGATCGACTGGACCTGAGGAGCGGACTGGACCTGAGGAATGGATTGGA